>FSSH01000178.1_pt1 | contig 54276 bp, 55 predicted proteins | sample 1166101 | NCBI WGS metagenome assembly FSSH01 (sample SAMEA32972668, study PRJEB13176) | freshwater metagenome | biome: Drinking water system; feature: Biomass in drinking water that filtered by 0.45 um membrane; material: drinking water | place: USA | collected 2012-12-20 | depth 0 m | reverse complement strand
TAAATTTCAACAGCCTGTTAACGCTCCCTCTCCTTGCGGGAGAGGGTTGGGGTGAGGGGATACATGGTTATTACAACGTTTATTTGAGCTTCCCTCATCCTAATCTTCTCCCTGGGGAAGAAGGGACTTTTACCTTTGGGGACGGTTTTGGTCCCGTATTTCGACCCCGAGCATCGCAGTTTTTTGCGGGATTGGCCCGGAGGGGAGCGGCAAGGATGCCGCTCGTTGGCGAAGGGGCAGGAAGCCCCTTTCGCCAATCCCTGCAAAAAACGAGAAGCGCAGGATCAGGGCGAAATCCGGGTGTCTTTTCTTTTGGATACTTTTCTTTGGACAAGCAAAGAAAAGTATCTCGGCTGTCGGGCCGAGACCCGACTTTAAAACACCGTCGCGTTAGCGACATCAAACTATGACTATCCTCAACCTCTCCCAAGAACCCCACCAAATCCCCACGCTAGCCCAATGGCACCAAGCCGAATGGTCAAACCTGAATCCCTGCCAAACCCTGGAACAGCGCATCGAAAGAATGCAAGCTTATTTAAGCAGCAAAATAATCCCAAGCACCTTCATTTATAAACAGGAAGGCCAGCTAGCCGGCTCGGCAGCCATCATAGAAAGCGATATGGATACACGCCCTGAACTGACGCCATGGTTAGCCAGCGTTTACGTGGCCCCCGAATTCCGCCGGCAGGGCATAGGCGCACGCCTGGTAAAGCACATCATGCTGGAAGCAGAAACAGCAGGTATTGCCAAGCTCTATTTGTTCACACCGGATCAAGCAGATTTCTATAAAAAACTTGGCTGGAAGGCGATGGCCGACGAATATTATCGCAACCACCGCGTCACCGTAATGAGTGCAGAACTAAACCCTCCCATTACTCCAAACTCAAAATAAACGCCCATTGCTCAGCATTCACCGGCATGATGGACAGGCGATTACCACGACGCAGCAAAGCCAATTCGCCTAGTTCGGTTTTTAGTTTCAGTTCCCGTAGACTGATATTTCGCGATAGCTTTCTGACGAACTTTACATCGACCATATACCAGGTGGGTTTATCCGGATTGCTTTTCGGATCGAAATGTTTATCGTCTGGGTCGAACGCAGTAAAGTCAGGATAAGATTCCCGAGCTACTTGCATAATACCGACGATGCCCGGTTCGTCGCAGTTGGAATGGTAAAAAAATACCTGATCACCAGTTTTCATCTCATCACGCATCATGTTTCGCGCTTGGTAATTGCGAACTCCATCCCAATGCTCGGTTTGGTCGGGTCGGTTAAACAAGTCGTCTATGCCGAAGGTGTCGGGCTCAGATTTCATCAGCCAGTAATTCATAGTCTGCAAGTGTGGGTATGGGTCCGTCGGAGGTTCGCGTCATTTATCCCAAACTCGGACTTAATCGGCAAGCAAAATTGCACGCGACCGGCCTGAAATGGCGAAAAACGCAGGCGTGAGAGTAGGAGACTCCCGGCGCCGCGAAATATGGAGGCCGGTTTATTAGCGGTTGACGCCAGAGGTTGCGTCCCGCTGTCCGAAAGCAAAATATTCGCTAGAAGTGGTCTACACTATCCTGCTACCGAGAGTACACTGACATCTGACGTGGTATAGTACCAAGGTAAGCATTGTCGTTAGATACACGTTGCTTGAATCAATACATTTTCGCTCCAACTAGATAATTTAATTAACTATTTAGGGAGCTTACAACGGCCTTGTTTAACGAATTAGGTCGCTGTCATTTTTCGGTAGTTTGTTACTATTTCATCTGATTTATGTCTGCTAGTATTAAAAAAAGCAAAAGACGTCGCTATATTAGATATGCGATTGATCTAAAAGCTTTGTTTATAACCGGGGAAGCTAATCCGCTGGAATGTCGTATTTTGGATTTTTGTAGCGGTGGATTTTACCTGGTTTTTGATAAAATTTACCCGGAGATTGAATTAGATAAAAATATAAAAATCCGTTTTTCTATTCAACTAGAGTTTGAGCTTAAAGCCTTTGAAGTAGCCGCCCAAATAACCCATATCGGCGCAACGGGTGTCGGAGTCGTTACTGAGCAGATACCCGCTAGTACTTTTAACGCTTTAAAAACTATAGCAGGCCTAGGTTCGCTAGCCCCTGATGACAATTCGGAGGCTTTGCCAGACGGTTTAAACCAAGAAAATTATAAAAATATATTTAAACAATTCCTAATAGAAAGCCTACCCTCTCTAATAGACAGGTTTTTCGACTCTCTCGGCGACTGCATGGATGCTGCAAATGTCCATTCTGAGCTTTTTTCCAGCTTGGCGGCCTGCGATGATTTAATTACTACCCTAAAATTGAATAGAGAGATTATTAGTAGCGAGTTTTGTTGCTCTGTTATATATCAAGTTGATTATATTTCTAATAGTAGCGAGAAAGTGCCAGACAATTTGTATCATGAGTCGCTTTCGCTGATTGAGAAAGATGATTTTGAAGATTGGTTGAATATGACGGCCTCTATCAGGAAGTTGAAAAATTTCTTCGACGATGAGCTTGGTCTATTAGTTAGAGAGCTATGTAGGGTTTTTGGCATATTTGATACTTCGATTAATAATCCAATTGCTCCGGCAATCTTATGTGAAAGTTTCAGGGAGATTTTCTTACAGTTAGAATTAGGACGCGATATCAAAAAAGCCATTTATGCTTGTTTTGAAAAAACCTTAATTATCGCGCTACCGAATTTTTACAAGCAGGCAGCGGTCACGCTAGCGAAATTTGAATCTGCCCGTCTTATAACACCTGCGCAGAAAGAGAAGGCCAGCAGCTCATTTGATGCTAAACATAGCGAAGTAAATCAAGTTTACTTTAACGATTATCTGGAGGCAGAGCCATCTTCTGACTATAAACTCATCCAGCCTTTAAGCCAAGTTACTGGAAAATTACTTAATTTATTGAGTGAAACGAATAATATATCTTCAGCACTCAGGCATGAGGAATCTAGTCAGTCTCCCAACTCTAGTACCCAGCCAGTATTTGATCCTGCTGAAGTGTTAGCGGCAATTGCTAAATTACAAAACGATGTGGCAGCAAAATCCGGTCCACTTTTAGATACGATTGCGTTGCAAAGAAGTCTTACCGATAAATTACAAGCTAATAGCGCGGAAGCCAAATCATTAGGAGCAAATGATGTTCAACGTTTGGAGCTATATGGCAAGTTCTTCGATGCTTTATTTGGACAGCTTGAGTTTTCGACAGATATAAAAGATTATCTGGAAAGTATTTATTTACCTTTGTTGTCCTTACCGATGCAAGGAAATGATTTTCTGGATTCTGAGTCGCATCCCGCCCGAAAAATACTCAATCAACTGGCTGTTTTAGAGCCGGCTATTAAAAACAATCGGGTAATCAAAAATACCAATATAAAAAGCACTGTTGAAAAAGCGATTGCGCGGATTTCTTCTGAGTCTATTACTAATCCCAATGTTTTTGCAGAAGTCGAACATGAATTAGATAGTGTCGCCAAACAATTGACTAAATCTAATGACACTAACATCAAGCGTTTTATAGAGCCTTACGAAGGCCAACAAAAACTCGAATTGGCGAGGCTGACCATTCAACAAGAAGTCGATAAGCGCATAGCAGGTCGCTCTGTGCCATCGATCATTCCTACCCTTCTAGGTGCCGGGTGGCAAGACCTTTTAGTGATTGCCGAACTGAATAAAGAGTCTAATCCTGCAGAAAAAAGGTCTTATCTTAAAGTTATTGATGATTTGCTGTTTTGGCTGTATGAACAAGAGTCCTTTCTTAATATGCAGTCGGTTAGTATTCACTCCACACTTAAATTTATCGAAGACAGTTTGGGTCCCGTTTGTCCCAATTTATTTAAACGCGACAATGTTATTGAGGAATTGTTTTCATTACTGGTGGGTAGTGGCGTACCGAAAGTGAGAAAGCCGATGGAAACGATCAAAATACCGACGGCTAAACCCAGTCAAAAGATGATTGAGTCTGAATGGGCTGTCCAGGTAGCGCAACTGCAGGTAGGAGAGTGGCTGATTATCTATAGAGGTTCAGAGGGGTTTGAACCGATGAAGTTAGTATGGATTGGTGATACTTTGCCTATTTGCGTGTTCGTTAATCGAGATGGAGTAACAAAATTAGAAATTAGTAAGAGCGACTTAGCGCTGCTCCTAGAAAATGGCGGGGCCAATAGAATAGAAAGCTTGGACGTGCCCTTAATGGATCGCGCCACTAACCAAATGTTGCAAAACATGCATAGCAAGCTGATCTATAACGCCACTCATGATGCGGAAACCGACCTGCTCACGAAAGACGAATTTATTAAACTGCTAAAAATAGAGCTGGTTAAGCTCGACAATGCCAGTCATATACTATGCCATATCGAGATATTGGATTTTCGAGTCATCACCAATGTTTGCGGCGTGGCAGGCGGTAAGCAATTCCTAAAAGTCCTTACGCAATTAATTAGAGATCACTTAGCTGATTGCCATTTATTCGCTCGTATTGGAGATAAATCGTTTGCGGTTTTAATTAAAGACTCCAGCGAGAATACAGCCCATGACTTAGCCAAGAAACTGTTAAAAGCCATCAGCGAATCCCGGTTTCAATGGCAAGAAAAAAGCTACACCATTGGGGTAAGTATGGGTTTGGTGCCTTTCGAACAAAACAATTTCGATGTAAACGAGTTGCTGCAAAATGCTGATGCCGCCAGCATGTCGGCGGAGAGAACCGGTCCGAACAACGTATTGCTTTTTACTAATGACGACGAAAATCTAAAGCGTCAAAATAAGATATACGAATGGATAGGCAATATTGACAAAGTGTTTTCCGAGAATAGGTTGTTTTTGCGGTGCCAAATGATCACAGCTGCAGACGAAGCCAGCGCCAGCCACCAACATTACGAAATTCTGCTCGGTATTAAAGACGAAAACGATAATATTATCCCACCCGATCATTTTATACCGGCTGTGGAGCGTTGTAAGCGCATGCCGGAAATAGATCAGTGGGTGATTACGAATGTGTTTTCGTGGATCGAGAGCAATCGGCATTATTTCGATAATGTCGACGGATTTGCTATCAATTTATCCGGTCAGTCGATAAATAGCGAAGAGTTTTTAGGGTTTCTGAAAGACTTATTAGCCTCGACTAGCGTCCCAACCAATAAGCTTATTTTTGAGGTAACGGAGACGGTAGCGGCGGAAAGTTTCTATTTAACCAATAGTTTCATCAAAGCAATCAAACAGTTCGATTGCAAGTTTTCTTTAGACGACTTTGGGTCCGGTTATTCCTCATACTCTTATTTGAAAAATTTGAATATCGACTACCTGAAGATCGATGGGGCTTTCGTCAAAGATATTTTAAATAATAAAGCCGATATTGCCATCGTGAAATCCATGAACGAAATTGCCCATTCCTTGGGTTTGGCTACTGTTGCTGAATATGTCGAAAACGCTGAGATAAGAGAGGTCCTGAAAACCATAGGCGTCGATTTCGTTCAGGGTTTCGGCGTACACAAACCAATGCCGCTCCGCGAGTTAGTCATTGCCCCCCCCAGCGCGCCGCTTTTTTCGTTTGAAGATACAGAGTTCTGGGGGCTTTTGAAGGGTTTTAAGCCTAAGTTATTGTTGCCACAAACAGTTTCCGCTGATTTTGGCTATTTTTGCCAGTCGCTGCTGGTGAGCCTGTTCTTCCTCCGGGTTACAACTGATTATCTTCAACGGCGGCCGGTCGGCAGACAAGCGGACGATAGGCTGTTCATTGCCATTGCCGGTTTGGTCGCCTTCATCCAGCAAGGACGCCTGGCCGCCTGTCATCAATAAATAAACGTCCGCCAGGATTTCGGCGTCGAGCAACGCGCCGTGTAACTCGCGGTGGCTGTTATCTATGCCATAACGTTTGCATAGCGCATCCAAACTGTTGCGAGCGCCGGGGTGTTTTTTCCGGGCGTAAGCCAGCGTATCGAACACCGTGCTGTTAGTCTCGACGCGGCGGTTTTCTCCAGATAATAAACCGAGTTCGTGATTTAAAAAGCCAACGTCAAACGGCGCGTTGTGAATAATCAGCTCCGCGCCTTGAGTAAATCGCATAAAGTCTTCGACGACATTGGCGAAACGGGGTTTATCTTTTAAAAAATCATTGGTTATACCGTGTACCTCGATAGCGCCGGCATCGATTTCCCGATCCGGGTTCAGATAAACATGGAAATGATTGCGCGTCAGGCGCCGGTTAATCAGTTCCACGCAGCCGATTTCGATAATCTTATGGCCTTCCCGGGGATTGATGCCGGTGGTTTCGGTATCGAGCACCACCTGGCGGATTTGACGCGGCATTTGACTCATCTTTATACCTACCCACAAAAGGCTTTTAGCAATTCACTTTGCACCTGATAAACAGGTTGGTCATCGGCCCGTAAATGCCGGTATTGACCATCGCTTTGCAATTGCCAGGCTTGAGCGTTATCTCTGAGATAAGCATCTAGGTCGCCAAGAATGCGCTCGGCAATTCGCTTATCGGCTATCGGGAAGCAGACTTCCACCCGGCGGAACATGTTGCGGTTCATCAAATCGGCGCTAGAAGCGTAAACAGCCCAGTCGCCGCCGTTGCAAAATGCATAAATGCGGGTATGTTCCAAGAAGCGACCGACGATAGAGCGTACCTCAATATTCTCGGAAACACCGGGTATGCCAGGACGTAAGCAGCAGACGCCGCGCACGATCATTTTGATTTCCACCCCGGCTTGCGATGCGCGATAAAGGGCTTGTATGGCCTGCTCTTCAACCACCGCATTGACTTTGATTATTATTTTGGCCGGCTTGCCTTTTTTAGCGTTGTCGATTTCCCTATCGATCATTTTCATGATGCCGTGGTGTAGGGTAAACGGCGACTGCAACAGCTTATTCAGCTTGCTTACCTTGCCTAGACTGGTTAGTTGCATAAATACCCGCCGTACGTCTTCACCCAGTTCTTTCTCGCAGGTAAACAAACCGTAGTCGGTATAGAGCCGGGCAGTTTTCGGATGGTAATTGCCTGTGCCCAGATGCACATAATTGCGCAGCGTAGCGCCTTCTTTACGCAACACCATGCACATTTTCGCGTGGGTTTTGTAACCCACCACGCCATACACTACATGGGCCGCAGCTTCCTGAAGTTTGGCGGCCAAGCCGATATTGTCTTTCTCATCAAAACGCGCCCGCAACTCGATAACGACGGTGACTTCCTTGCCAGCCCGAGCGGCTTTAATCAAGGCCGCGACGATAGGCGAGTCCACGCCGGTTCGATACAGGGTTTGTTTTATGGCCAACACATCTGGATCGGCAGCGGCCTGACGGATGAAATCCACCACCGGCGAAAACGACTCGTAGGGGTGGTGCAATAAAATGTCTTGTTTGCGAATGCTGGCGAAAATATCTTTGTTGCGCCCTAAAGCCGAAGGCAGACTGGTTTTGAAGGTTGGGAACTTCAAATCCGGCCGCTCCACCATGCTCAAGATGGTTTGAATGCGGCTTAAATTGACCGGACCATTGGCCAAAAATAAACGGTCGGGTTTTAAGTCAAAGCGCGCCAATAAGAAGTTGACGGTTTCCTCTGGACAATTGCCATCAATTTCCATGCGCACTTCGTCGCCGTAATTGCGCATGGCCAGTTCACCTTCCACGGCCAGCATCAAGTCATCGATCGCGTCGTCGTCAACGAAAAAATCGCTGTTACGCGTTACCCGAAATTGGTAACAGCCCTTCACCATCATGCCGTTGAACAACTCATTGACGAAGGCATGGATGATGGACGATAGAAACACAAAATCATAGGGGCCGCTATCGGTATCGCTGACCGGTAGTTGCACGATGCGCGGTAAAGCGCGCGGTGCCTGCAGAATTGCCCGACCGCTATTGCGTCCAAACGCATCCTTGCCTGTCAAAGAGATGATGAAATTTAAACTCTTATTTAGAATGCGCGGAAACGGATGGGCCGAATCCAGACCGACTGGGGTCAAAATCGGTAGCAGTTCCTCGTTGAAATATTTTTCCAACCAAATTTTTTGCGCGGGGCTCCAGCGATCGCGGCGCAGGAAACGGATATGCTCGGTTTCCAGGCAGGGAATTAGGACTTCGTTAAGCACCCGGTATTGTTCGGTGACCAGCTCGTGGGCCTTGATCGAGATTTTTTCGAACTGTTCGTTGATCGTCAAACCGTCGGAACTCACCAGATTGGGGTCCATTTCTGCCATTTGGATCAAACTGGCGACGCGCACCTCGTAAAACTCGTCCAAATTGGAACAAGAAATGCACAAGTAATTTAAGCGTTCCAATAGCGGCAGCGTTTCATCCAGGGCTTGCGCGAGTACCCGAAAGTTGAACTCCAGTAAGCTGTTTTCCCGGTTGATATAAAGCTCGGGACTAGTTAGATCGATTGATTCCATGTCGGCTGCTGGTCGGATTGCGGTGTGTCGATTATAAATGAAATTTTTTAGCCTTGGGTTACTGCGGCGCTTGAGGTGTGGAACTTGCTATAATCGCCGCCGTAACGATAACCGGATGTTAAAGTCATGAACTTCCCAACCATAGAATCTTTTGTCGGAAATACACCATTGGTGCGTTTGCAACGCCTGCCAGTTGCGGGCGGCAATACGATTTTGGTCAAACTGGAAGGCAATAATCCGGCGGGTTCGGTTAAGGATCGGCCTGCATTAAGTATGATTCAACACGCCGAAGCGCGCGGCGAGATCAAGCCCGGCGACCGCTTGATTGAAGCCACTAGCGGCAATACTGGCATAGCTCTAGCGATGGCCGCTGCGATTAAAGGTTACAAAATGACCTTGATCATGCCGGACAACATGAGTGCAGAGCGCATTGCATCGATGAAAGCCTATGGGGCGGAAATCATTCTAACGCCTGCCAAAGGCAGCATGGAGGGCGCTATCGATTTAGCGCGGGCCATGGAGGCGCGCGGCGAGGGTCGAATTCTGGATCAATTTGCCAATCCCGATAATCCTTTGGCGCATTACGAAGGCACTGGACCGGAAATCTGGCGCGACACCCAGGGCAAAGTCAGTCATTTCGTCAGCTCGATGGGCACTACCGGCACCATCATGGGGACATCCCGGTATTTAAAAGAACAAAATCCCGCGATTCAAATCATCGGCGTGCAACCAGAAGGGGATTCGAAAATACCCGGGATTCGCCGTTGGCCGAAGGAATATTTACCCAAAATATACGAATCAGTGCGCGTGGATGGCATCATCGAAGTTAGTCAACTGAATGCGGAAAACACCACGCGGGCATTGGCTGCGGAAGAAGGCATTTTTGCCGGCGTGTCATCCGGCGGCGCCGTTTATGCGGCTTTGCAATTATCCCAACGCGTTGATAATGCTTTGATCGTAGCGATTGTTTGCGATCGCGGTGACCGCTACTTATCCACTGGTATTTTTCCCAGTTAGCCTCCACACCAAATCGGTGCGACCGCCAACTTATCCTGGCTGACTTTTCCTTGCGTCTCACCCAAACTGCTCTAACCCGAAGCAACATTGATAATGGCCCACAAGAAAAAACTCCCCTTAGACCCCGTTACCGTTACCATCGAATCGCTGTCCCACGATGGCCGTGGCGTGAGCCATGTGAATGGTAAAGTCGTATTTATCGACGAAGCCTTGCCCGGCGAAACCCTGGAATTTGTCTATACCGACAGCCGCAAAGATTACGGGGAAGGCAAGGTGGTTAATTTACTGACCCGCTCCGAACATCGGGTAGAACCGGCCTGTCCGCACTTCGGCACTTGCGGTGGTTGCAGTTTTCAACACGTCGATGATGCCGAGCAGATTAACTTTAAAGAAGATTTACTGCGCGACCAATTCCGCCGCATCGGCAAAGTTGAAATACCGCAAATCTGGGAAGCCTTGACCGGCCCGCATTGGGGCTATCGCAGCAAAGCCCGGATGGGCGTGAAATGGGTTGCGAAAAAGAATCGGGTGCTGGTGGGCTTTCGGGAGCGGCGTAACCCTTTTTTAGCTGAAATTGATAGCTGCAAAGTGATGAACCCTATCGTCGGCGAGAAATTGATTGCGCTGGGCGAGATGATTGCTGGGTTGACGGTGAAGGACAAAATTCCGCAAATCGAAGTAGCTATTGGCGACAACGAATGCGTACTCGCGTTTCGGGTGCTGGAGCCGCCCACCGACGCCGATAAACAAAGCCTGCGCGAATTTGCCCACCAGCATCAGATCAGCATTTGTTTGCAGCCCAAAGGCCCGGACACCATTGTCCCGCTGGACGGCGAGCCGGAGGTGATTCCCAGTTACGCACTGGCTGAGCAGGGGGTGAAATTCAATTTCCGCCCGGCGATGTTCACCCAGGTTAATTACCAGATCAATCAAAAGATGGTGACGCGGGCCCTGGATGCGTTGGAATTGACCAAGGAGGACAGGGGGTTGGATTTGTTCTGCGGCTTGGGCAATTTCACCTTGCCTTTAGCGACGCAAGCAGGGCAGGTCGTGGGGGTTGAAGGCGACTTGCCATTGGTCAAACATGCCCGCGAAAACGCCAAGTTGAATCATCTGGACAATGTCGAGTTTCACGTCGCCGATTTGACCAAAGATCTGAAAGACCAGCCTTGGTCGAAGCAAAAGTTTACCAAAGTGTTACTGGACCCCTCTCGAGCAGGTGCCTCGGAAGTATTGCACAATTTAAAACACTGGCGGCCCGAGCGCATCGTTTACGTGTCTTGCAACCCGTCCACCTTGGCCCGCGATGCCGGGATTTTGGTCAACGAGTTGGGTTACAAGCTGGTCAAAGCCGGGGTGATGGACATGTTTCCGCAGACCGCGCACGTCGAATCGATCGCCCTGTTTGTAAAATGATCCCGGAGTCTGCGGCAAGCAACGCCGCTGCCGATGCAGAGCGCTATTTGGATGTTTCCATTACCGAGCAACGTTTGCGGTTTCTGAATAATGGCGCGGTACTAGCCGAATTTTCGGTCTCAACCGCTAAAAACGGCCCCGGCGAAAAAAAGGGCAGCTATTGCACACCCACCGGCTGGCATAAGATTCGTGCCAAAATCGGTGCCGGATTGCCGATCAATAGCGTGTTGGCCGGCCGTCGGCCCACCGGCGAAATCTATACGCCCGAATTAGCGTTGCAGCATCCGCAACGCGACTGGATCCTCAGTCGCATTCTCTGGCTGGGCGGCCTGGAGCCGGGTAAAAATCGCTACGGCGATGTTGATTCCACTTGGCGTTACATTTACATCCACGGTACCCCAGACGAATTGATGCAAGACAAGCCTGCATCCCACGGTTGTGTGCGTATGCTAAACGCCGACCTGATTGCCTTATTCGAGCAGGTTACTGTGGGTTGCCGGGTCTGGATCCATGAATAGTCAAAATTTGATATGCCGCGTATCGTTTTAGGCGTCGAATACGACGGCAGCGCCTATGCAGGCTGGCAATGGCAGGAAGGCAGAGCGACCGTACAGGGTCAGTTGGAACAGGCCTTGAGCAAAATTGCGAATCAACCGATTACCGTGCTCTGCGCAGGGCGCACCGACGCTGGCGTGCATGCACTGGAACAGGTAGTGCATTTCGATTGCGAGGTTGAGCGCGATATGCACGCTTGGCTGATGGGCGGCAATAGCCAATTGCCCGACGATATTCGCATTACATGGGCGCAATTGGCTCTCGGTGACTTTCATGCGCGATACAGCGCCATCGCTCGCGCGTATCGCTATGTGATTCTGAATCGGCCCATGAAGTCGGCATTGTTAAGAACCCAGGCAACCTGGTGCTACCAGTCGTTGGACGAGCAGGCTATGCATCGGGCCGCGCAAGCACTGCTGGGCGAACACGATTTTTCCTCGTTCCGCGCGCAAAGTTGCCAGTCAGTTAGTCCCAATCGTTTGATGCATTTTATCGACGTGTACCGGGACGAACAGCGAGTGATCATTGACTTATGCGCCAACGCATTTCTGCATCATATGGTGAGAAATATCGCCGGGGTGTTGATGGAAATCGGTATGGGCCGGCAGCCGGTGGAGTGGACTACCGAATTGCTCGATACGAAAGACCGCTCAAAAGCGGCGATGACAGGGTCACCGCATGGCTTGCACCTTGCTGCTGTCTATTATCCGCAGCATTACGGCATTGCCAAAAATGTCTTGTTCGATAAGCTGCCGGCGGATGCGCGGCGTCACGACTAAAGCAGTTAATTCGCCCACAGACACGCTGCTTTGCTTGATTCAGTCTTCCGATTTAGCCGATGGCTTTGAGGGATGTCTGTCTAAGAGGGTGGTCTGTGCTTGCTGCAAACTCAATCCATAGATACCGCTCTTTTGCATGGATTGCTTCAAGGAGGAGGCGAGTGCAGCAGCCAGAATACGCGCATGAAACGGTAGCGTCTCCACGTAGACAGGTAACACGTCATCAATTTTTTCTGCCTGCTGCATTTTCGCTTCCAGTTGCTGGCGTTGATAAGCCACTTGCCGAAGAAAGTTTGGATCGTTGGCGCAATCGTCGGATAAGGCCAAGGTCCAGGTCAAATCGTTTTGCAGATTACAAGTGCCAATGAAACGTCCGGATTTTTTCTGCAACCATTGCTCTGACGCGATTAAAGACAGTTGGTAGCGGTTGTTTTTGGAATAGAGATAGTAAGTGTTGTTTGGCGTGGGTTTAAAACGAATTTCACTACTCAAGACGAATAGAGAGGTAAACAGCTCGTCGCTAATTTGCTGAATGTGTTTAGGGGGAACTTGCAGATGCTTTTTTGCTTGTTGCAAGCTGTCTAATACGCCGACAAGCCCTTTGCCCTGCGGATTGGCCGGTTTAACGATTGGCTTCATCATTTGCACAATAGCGAGACAGCAGTGGGTTGGAGTTCAATTTTACGTGATTTCTCTCATGGTGTATCAGACGGTAAGCTTTATTCTGCTCGGAATAGCGCTAATGTGTTTGATTGGCGGCTAACTTTCCTACCCTATATCAAACAGGGGTAGTGCTGATAGCCTTTATTAGGCGCGTCTTCATTGAATCAAACCAGCCAATAGCTTTTCCACTTCGGTTTTCAGTAGTTTGTCTGTGGCATTGCGTGGAATAGCAGCAACGAAATGAATTTTTCTTGGCAGAAATACCTCATCTAGGTAGGGCTGCAAGCCCAGTCGAATGGCTTGGTGGCTGAGGTGGCTGACCACTACAGCTGCCAATCGACCGTTTTCTTGGATAAAGCAAAAACCGTCTTCTACGCCGTCAATATCTTTCAAGCGCCGGTTTAGCTCGGTCAAGGAGGCGCGTTTGCCGCCGATCTTAACCATATCCTGATTGCGGCCCAACACCGTAAAGCGTCCGTCGGTGTTTATGTTTACGCTGTCCTGCAGCATTATTGCTTCTGGCAAATGCGCGGATTCCAAACTGGTCTGTCCGCTTTCGTTTTTAACCAAGCGGCAGTGAGAGTAAGGCTGCCAGAGGTTTTCTCGCAAGGTTTCGCGACTGGCAAATGATAGGGTTTCCGTGCTGCCATAGATTTCGCGCGGCGATTGCCCTAAAATTGCTGCCGTTTCGCCGGCCAGCTTTTCGGATAGAGTATCCGTTGCGGAAATGATGCCGGCCAGATTGTGCCACGTGGCATCGACCTTGATCAAGGAACGCAAATGTGTGGGTGTGGAAGCCAGTAATGTGGGCCATGGTGCGGTTTTTATGGTTTGGCGAATGTCTTCGGCGAAGAACGGCCGTCCGTCGTGCAACACTAGATTCGAAAACAGTGGCCAAAATACCGAGCTTTCCAGACCGTACATGTGTTGCGGCGGCGTGGTGGAGAGTATCATCAGTTGCTGCTCGGCTAATCCCAGGCTGCTCAATGCCATCTCGGCGGACGTTTTGAAGGTATGCAGGCTATGCGGGCAGGGTTTAGGTGTGCCGGAGCTACCGGAGGTAAAGGCGATCACTGCGGTACGCTTCCAATCGAATTGCGGTTGCGCTGCGCTGTCGATTAAATTTGGCGCGGTCACTTCAAACCAATCCAAACCCGCTTGCTGCGGCGCGTGTTCTCTAGCGATGTAGGCGCCGGGATAGTCGCGAAGAATTTCCTGAATGACTGCCATCTGCCCGGCAGGCGGGAGTAAGCAAACCTGTCCGCGCGCTGCCGCTGCTAGAAGGCTCAGGCAAAACAGATAGCGGTTTTCGCACAAATTAAATTGATAGGGCCTATCCGGTAATTCGCGGGCTAATGCCGCCACGTCTGCCCATAGCTTGCCCCGGCTAATCAACCTGCCTTGGTATATAGCAAAGGGGGCGGCCAGACTCGGGTAAATTGGCGTCTGTATCTCAGTGGAGGCTTGGGGTTCCGGCATGGGATAGGCGTCTTGGGGCAATTACCCTACGTTACATTTTGGGATTCTACCGGCCCTTTTTCGAAAGACAGGACGGAGAGATTTTCTAAATCAATCCCCTTGCTTCAAAACTTGGGGCTTGATTCAGTCACACTAGCGCACCTCGCTAAAGGCGATGCATTTATTTTAACCGGATAAGAGGTCGACAAAACAAATGGATGCTGACGTATTGATTATCGGGGCGGGCCCCGCTGGCAGCGTCGCCGCGAAAATGCTGAAACAACGGGGTCATCACGTCGTTATCTTGGAAAAAGAACAGTTTCCGCGTTTTTCGATTGGCGAAAGTCTGCTGCCACAGTGCATGGCTTTTATGGAAGCAGCCGATATGTTGCCTGCGGTGACGGCTGAAGGCTTTCAATTTAAAAATGGCGCTGCGTTTTCCCGGGCCGGCAAATTGACCGAATTTGATTTTACCCAGAAATTTAGTCCCGGTTGGGGTACCACTTTTCAAGTACCGCGCGCTCGATTCGATCAAGTTTTGGCCGATAGCGCTGCCGACGCCGGGGTGCCGATACATTATCAGCAAACGATTTTGGCTGCCGATTTCAGCCGGCCAGGGCAAGCTCAATTGACCAGTATCGATGCCAATGGTCTGCAAAAGGATTGGACAGCTAACATGGTCTTGGATGCAAGTGGTTTTGGCCGGGTGTTGCCGCGACTGTTGGATCTGGAAACTCCTTCTTCTTTGTCGCCGCGTCGGGCGCTGTTCACACACATTGAAGATAGGATTAGTGTGGCAGATTATGATCGCAATAAAATTCTGATTGCAATACACCCCACGATTCACGAGATTTGGTATTGGCTGATTCCATTCAGCAACGGCAGATGCTCGTTAGGCGTGGTGACGCCTGCCAGGTTCCTGGATGAGCGCAGCGGCGAGCCCCTTGACGTGCTGCGGGATATTGCCATGGAAGAACCTCGGCTCGCAGAATTATTGGCTGATAGCTGTTTCGACACGCCGGCGAATACCATTGGCGGTTACTCCGCCAACGTCAAGCAACTGTATGGTGACGGCTTTGCCTTATTGGGCAATGCCGGCGAATTCCTGGACCCAGTGTTTTCATCGGGTGTCACTATCGCGATGAAATCTGCCGCGCTCGCCGTGCCCTTAGTGGACCGGCAATTGCGCGGCGAATCAGTGAATTGGTCTGTCGAATATGAACGGGCCTTGCGTAAAGGTATAGAGGTGTTCCGGGCTTACGTAGAGGCTTGGTACGACGGAAGATTCCAAACAATTATTTTCGAAGAGAACCAGTTGGCTAGCGTCAAGGCCATGATTTGTTCCATTCTGGCCGGCTACGCCTGGGATGAAGAAAACCCAATGACTCAGCGCTCCGCGAACAAAATCCAGGCCATATTAGCCACCTATTTATCTGGCTAAGCGGAGTAGGGCTTGTATTTACATGATCTAGGAATAGTCTGCGCCTTGGGAGATAGCAAGACAGAAGTTTTAGCCAATTGGCTGGCCGGTCGCGCCGTTCAGCCCCAGGCGCCCGCCTGGTTAAAGTCGACGATTCCGGCATTGGCCGTACTCACTCAGCTACCGATCATCCCTTCCAGCTTTAACATCTATGCTTGCCGCAATAACCGCTTGTTGCTCTCAGCACTCAATCAAATCGAGTCTGCTATCGCTAGTGCCATAGACTGTTACGGCGCGGAACGGATCGGTGTGGTAATCGGCACCAGTACCTCGGGGGTAGCGGAGGGTGAAATCGCCCTACAAACGCTGCGGGCAAACGGGAGCATGCCAAACCAATATCACTACAAGCAGCAGGAGTTGGGTGGCGCGGCGGAGTTTTTAGCAGCTTACCTGGATATTCACGGCCCCGCATACACCGTGTCCACCACCTGTTCTTCGAGCGCCAACGCCTTGGGCTCGGCGCGGCGCTTGTTACGTTTGGGGGTCTGCGATGCGGTCATAGTGGGCGGCGCTGATAGTCTCTGCCGCACCACGTTGGAAGGGTTTGCTGCCTTAGGCGCACTCAGCAGAACGTCCTGTAATCCATTCAGCAAAAATCGTGATGGCACATTGATTGGCGAAGGCGCGGCCTTATTCCTGATGACGCGCGAGCCAAGCGCAATCGCCTTGTTGGGCGTCGGTGCCAGTGCCGATGCCTATCATATTTCCGCCCCGCGCCCGGACGGCAGTTGTGCAGCTATGGCCATGCAGGCCGCGCTGGGCGATGCGCAACTGCGTGTTGAGCAAGTTGATTACATTAACCTGCACGGTACCGCTACTTGGCAAAACGATGCAATGGAAAGCCGAGCCGTGGCACAGGTATTTGGTAACAGTACTTTTTGCAGTTCCAGCAAGCCGTCTACCGGCCATTGTTTGGGGGGCGGCCGGCGCGCTTGAGGCGGGATTGTGCTGGCTGCTACTGTCTGATTTAAATCAAGAAAGTCGTTTGCCGCCCCATGTTTGGGATGGCGAATCTGACCCTGACGTGTTGCGGCTGCGTTTGGTCGGGCTGGAAAATCAAGCGCTAAAGCCGCTACAATACTGCCTCAGTAACTCATTTTCATTCGGCGGAAACAATGTGTCCTTGCTCATCGGACATCCCTAATAGCCCAGCGGAATTTCCTTACCCTATCGAGTCCCTCGTGCCTCAGTCTGGGCGTATGGTGCTGCTGGATCGGGTACTGGAAGTCGGCGATAGTCACATCTTGGTCGAACTCAAGGTGCGGGAGGACAAGCTGTTTTCCAGTCCCGATCACAGCGTGCCGGCTTGGCTGGGATTGGAATACATGGCGCAAGCCATTGCCGCGTATTCGGGGTATCAGCGTAAGTGTCGCGGCGAGGCGATAGGGCTGGGATTTTTATTGGGCACCCGTTATTTCGAATGCTCAGTTGGCAGTTTCCCCAGTGGTGCTAGGCTTACCGTGAAAGCGGAAAAAATTATCGAGGCCGCCAACGATATGTCGGTATTCGATTGCCTGTTAGAAGGACCGAATATCAGCGCCCGGTCCAAGTTAAACGTATTGCTACCGCAGGACTCGCAAAAATTTCTCGCCGGAAAAGGCATATGAGTCAAGCAACCGTCCTGGTCACGGGTTCTAGCCGAGGCATCGGCAAAGCCATCGCCTTGCGCCTCGCTCGCGAAGGTTACGATATTGTCTTGCATTGCCGCAGCCGCTTGGACGAGGCTGAACAAGTCAAACACCAGATTGTTGAAACGGGCCGCCAAGCCCGCATACTTAGTTTTGATCTAGCCGATCGCAGCGCTGCTAGGGACAGTTTGGAAAACGACATTCAAGCCCACGGTGCTTACTATGGCGTGGTCTGTAACGCCGGTTTATCGCGGGACAATGCCTTTCCGGCTATGAGCGAGGAGGACTGGGACCAAGTGCTGCGTAGCAATCTGGATGGTTTTTATAACGTGTTATATCCGCTGGTATTGCCGATGATACAGCGACGCAAACCTGGACGGATCGTGACCCTATCGTCGGTGTCCGGTTTGGTGGGTAACCGTGGTCAAGTCAATTATAGCGCCGCCAAGGCCGGAATCATCGGCGCAACTAAAGCGTTGGCTGTTGAATTGGCAAAACGCAAAATCACCGTGAATTGCGTGGCCCCCGGTTTAATCGAGACTGAGATGGTGGAGGGCCTGCCGCTAGAGGAAGCGCTAGCCGCCGTACCTGCCAGACGTTTGGGTACACCGGAAGAAGTCGCGGCCTTGGTGGCTTTTTTGATGTCTGAAGATGCCGCTTACATTACCCGCCAAGTGATTTCCGTGAATGGAGGTTTGTGTTGACGCGCCGCGTGGTCGTCACCGGAATGGCCGGCTTTTCGCCCATCGGCAACGATTGGGAAACGATACGCGGCAGACTTATCGCAAAGCAATCCGGTATTCGCTACATCCCGGAATGGGAGATCTATAACGGGCTGCTCACCCGCTTGGCCGGGCAGGTCGACGACTTTATCCTGCCGGCGCATTACACCCGTAAAAACACTCGCAGCATGGGCAGGGTCGCGTTATTGGCGACCCGCGCCACCGAATTAGCCATGCTCGATGCCGGTTTGCTCGGTGATCCGGTCGTCAGTAGTGGCCGTACAGGCGTTGCATATGGCTCGTCGGTGGGCTCGACCCCGGCGATTGCAGACTTCGGCAGAATGCTGATTAATCACGACATTGGCAATCTGAATGCCACCACGTATTTGAAGATGATGGGCCATACCACCTGCGCCAATGTGGCTTTGTTTTTTCAGGTGCGTGGGCGGGTCATTCCCTCTGTCAGTGCTTGTACTTCGGGCAGTCAAGGTATAGGTTATGCGTACGAAGCCATCAAATACGGTTTGCAGGATGTCATGTTAGCCGGTGGCGCGGAGGAGCTTTGCCCTACCGAAGCGGCGTTGTTCGACGCACTGTATGCCACTAGCACCCGCAACTCAGAGCCGGAATTAACCCCGCGGCCTTTCGACCGCGACCGGGACGGCTTAGTTATCGGCGAGGGCGGCTGCAGTTTGGTGTTGGAGGCGCTGGATCACGCTTTGGCGCGAGGCGCCCGAATTTACGCCGAAGTGGCTGGTTTTGCCACCAACGCTGACGGTGTCCATGCCACCCAACCCAATGCCGAGACCATGCAGGTAGTGATGCGTTTGGCTTTGCAGGATGCGCAAATCCAGCCGGAACAAGTGGCGTACATTAGTGCGCACGGCACCGCTACCGAACAGGGCGATATTGCCGAAAGTCAGGCTACCGCCGCTGTGTTCGGCGATAAAATCCCGATTAGCAGTTTAAAAAGTTTTACCGGCCACACATTGGGTGCGTGCGGTGCCCTGGAGGCAATGGTGGTCATCCAGATGATGCGCGATACTTGGTTTCATCCCAACCTAAATTTGGATAATCCCGATTCACGATGTGCGGAATTGGATTATGTAACCGGCGACGGGCGCAATATCGATGCTGAATACGTGGTTAGCAACAATTTTGCTTTCGGCGGCATTAACACCTCCTTGGTTTTTCAACGCTGGCATAGCTGAGCAGGCAGCATGGCGGGTGAGGGTTTGGAAAACCAGTTGGTTTTCACGTTGCGGCATTGGTGTTTTTGGCAATCGGTGCATGGGCCTGGTACCCGTGGCTGGCCGAACGGCGAAATTCTGCCGTTTAATCAGGGTAATGCCGATGTGGGATTTTTGCCTGCCATGCAAAGACGTCGACTGTCTCCATTAGCCAGAGCCGCGTGCGCGGTGGCATGGCGCAGTCATACTGAGCACGGAGACATGCCCTCGGTGTTTTTCTCGGTCCACGGTGAAAGCCAGTATTATTTTGAGATGCTGGAAGGCATGGCCAATGCCGAACCTGTCTCGCCGAGTCGCTTCAGTCAATGTGTCCACAATGCCATCGCCGGCTTGTCCAGCGTGCATAGTGCCAGTTATTTACCTTACGTCGCGTTGGCTGGTGGGACGGAGGGCCTGTTTTCCGCATTCTTGGAAGCTAGCGGCAGCCTGCTTGAGGCTCCCCAAGTGTTACTGGTTTGCTATGACCAAGCCTTACCTGAGATCTATCGCAGCTATCTGCCCGATTGTCGCTCGACCTGGGCGCTGGGAATGACCCTTGCGCGAGCGGGTGAAGTGGGGCATCAATTGCGTTTGACGCGCGAGCCGGCGACAGATTATCGCGCGCTGTCGGTAGCCGATCAGGGCTTACCGAATATGGTCCAAGCCATTATTGCCGGCCAACGCCGTGGATCTTCTCGAGAAAGTGGGGCTATCTGGCATTGGCGCTTGGATGATGTTTGAACAATTCGATTTGCCAGGGGTCTGAGCGCTCCGGTTTAACTCGGGGTATAATCCCTGCTTGACGTAGTTATTTAGCGTGCGGCTGTTAGAGATACATAGATGCTTGAAGTGGCTAACGCAAATACACAAAATCAAACCGCTACCCGCCTCGCCGGGTTTGCTTAGCATTTGCTGCATAGAGACGCAGGGCGGTTTCGCGTATCGCAATAGGACACAAAATCTGTATGAAGACCGAAGAAGACGTATTTGCCACTTTGAGACAACTGATGTCGGAAATGTTCGAATTAAGCCCCGAGGACATCATCTTGGAAGCTAATTTGCGGCAAGATTTGGATATTGACAGTATCGATGCGGTGGATTTGATGGTCCGTTTGCGCGAGATCACCGGCAAACGCATCAATCCGGAAGATTTTAAAAATGCCCGCACCATTCAGGACGTGGTAGATACCGTGTATCGCATCAGCGCAGAATAGGCCTGGATGTTAAAACCCTCACGCAACCAAATCGGCCCCACTAAATGCGAGGCGAATCCCAAGTCAGGCGCTAGCCAAAAACCGTCGGCAACGCCGCAGCAAATTATTCTTAACCTGGTGATTGGGGCGGTAACTGCCAGCTACCCATTCTTGATTTGGTTTTTTGCGGATTATTTTCAGCCGCGCTCCATGGCTTTGGGCCTGGCCGGTTTGTTCCTGCTGCGCTACTGGGTACAGAAGTCCACCGAAGCCAACGGCAAAGCGGAATCTTGGTTGATACTGGCTTGCGCGCTTTTTTTGTTAATGGGCGCCTTGATTAACGATGCGGCCTGGCTGTTGGCTTACCCGGTATTTGTCAGCCTGCTGTTTTTTGCGGTATTTGCTTTTAGTTTGTTTCACCCGCCCACGGTAGTCGAGCGCTTGGCTCGACTGGACTTTCCGGATCTGCCGGCTCATGGCGTGCTGTATACCCGCAGAGTGACTCAGATCTGGAGCGGTTTTTTTCTAGGCAATGCCGCTATTTCATTGTTGACCGTGCTTCATGGCGACCGATGGTTGTGGAGCCTGTACAACGGTTGCATCTCTTATGTGCTGATGGGGTTGTTAATGACCGGAGAAATGCTTGTCCGGCGCAAAGTGAAGGCCAGCTTTTGAGTGCGCTCATGCATGACAATGCCCAGGATGTGTTATTGCCGGATCTGCTTGATCTGGAAATGCGCGCCGACGGGGTAGTGCTGGCGTTGCGCATTCCCAGCGATCTCAGCTATTTTCAGGGGCATTTCGAGGAAATTGCGGTGGTGCCCGGTGTGGTCCAAATCCAATGGGCCGTGCATTATGCTCGGCAATATCTAGGTTTAAGCCGTGCTTTCAGGCATATGGAGTCGGTAAAATTCAAAGAGTTATTGCTGCCGTCACAACAGTTGGAGTTGGAATTACAGTACCTGCCAACTCCAGGAAAACTGGTTTTTGCTTACCGATCAGCCACTTGCGAATATAGCTCGGGTAGAGTTTACTTTCATGACGAACCTGTTTAATCCCTGCATTCTTATTCCGGTCTACAACCACGAAAAGCCGCTACCGGGGATTGTCGAGCGGTTGGCTGTGCATCAATTAAATTGCCTGTTGGTGGATGACGGCAGCGATGCGTCTTGCGCTGCGGTCATTCGCGGTTTGGCGGAGCAGTATGCTTGGGTAGACAGTATCAGAGTAGAGGTCAATCAAGGTAAAGGTACGGCGCTCAAACTTGGGATTCGGGCTTTGCTGGCCAAAGGTTACACGCATGCTTTGCAAGTTGATGCAGACGGTCAGCACGATTTGGAGGATGTGGACAAATTCCTAAATGCCGCCAGGCAGGCGCCGGAGGCGGTAGTCATCGGCCGGGCCCTATTCGATGCATCGATTCCGAAACTGCGCTATTACGCGCGCTACCTCACCCATATTTGGGTACATATCAATACCTTGTCCTGGGCCATTCCAGACTCTATGTGCGGCTACCGTGTATATCCGCTAGTATCCTCTGCGAAGTTAATCCAGAGCATTGCGATGGAAAATCGGATGGGTTTTGAAACGGAGATTTTGGTGCGGCTTTACTGGCAGGGGGTAGCTGTCATCTCGATTCCCACCCACGTGCGCTATCCGCTCGACGGCGTATCGCATTTTCGGGCTTGGGAAGATAATTTGCTCCTCAGTCAGACCCATGCCCGTTTATTTTTCGGCATGTTGCTGCGTTGGCCAGCCCTGCTGATCAGGCATTTTCAATGAAAACCGAGAGCGCCACCGCCCGACATTGGGCCGCTGTTGAAGAAAACAGCTTGGTGTGGGGCATTCGGGTTTTGGTTGGGGTATATCGACTATGCGACCGCTGGGTGTTTCGGCTATTTTTGCGGCCGGTGGTGAGTTACTATTTTCTGGCCGGACGGCTGGCCCGCCAGTCGTCCCTGGATTATTTGCGTCATCTAAGCCGCTGTTATCCCGATTTGCAACTCGGCAGCGGCTACTGGCAAAGCTATCGACATTTCCTGAGTTTCGGCGAAACCTTGCTGGATAAAATCGTGGTGTGGACCGGTAACATCACCCCGGAACAAGTCGATTTTCCCAATCGCCAACTGCTATTGGATTTGATCGAACAAAAACGCGGGGCCATGCTGCTATCCGGCCACATCGGCAATTTGGAAATTTGCCAAGCCATCGCCACCGTGCGCGGCCATATTCATCTCAACATTTTGGTGCATACCAAGCATGCCGAGAAGTTTAATCGTTTGCTAGGTAGTCGCGGGAGTGCCACCGTTCAACTTATACAAGTCACCGAATTGAGTCCGGCGATTGCGATTAGCTTGCAGGAAAAGATCGAGCGCGGCGAATTTCTGGTGATGGTAGGTGACCGGGTGCCGGTGCAAGGCGGGCGCACCGTGCCTGCTAGCTTCTTAGGCGAAGACGCCGAGTTTCCGCAAGGCCCTTATCTGCTGGCGTCGTTGTTGCGTTGCCCGGTTTTTACCTTATTTTGCTTTCCGGTGAACGGACGATTCAAGATTCATCTCGAACCATTTGCGGAATCGATTCGCATTCCCCGCGCCGAACCAAAGCGCCAAGAACTGTTGCAGACGTTGGCGCGCCAGTACGCCGAGCGACTGGAAGGCTATTGTCGGTTAGCGCCGTTGCAATGGTTTAATTTTTACCCTTATTGGAGCAAAGCGGCTGCCGGCGATAGCGACCGGATAGCTGCCGAGAACAACTAATATGCTACGCGCCGAAGTCGAATTAATCGTGCCATTTCATGATATTGATCTATTGAATATTGCCTGGCACGGCCACTATTGCAAATACATCGAGATAGCCCGTTGCGCGATGCTGGACAAAATCGACTACGGCTACATGGCCATGAAGGACACCGGCTATGTCTGGCCGATCGTGGACTTGCAGCTACGCTATGTGCGCCCTGCGCAATTTGAACAACGGATTCGGGTATCGGCGGAGCTGGTGGAATGGGAATACCGGATGAAGATTAAATATGTGGTTGCCGATGCCGAAACCGGCGAAGTATTGGCCAAGGGGCTTACCGTACAGGCTGCCATTGATGTGGTTAACCGGGAAATGAGTTATGCCTCGCCGGCGGTATTCCTGGAGAAATTAGGGATTAAGCCCAGTCCTTTGTAAGCATCCATCTTTTTTTATTACGCGAGACACTACTGATAAATTAGGCTAGGAAATTCTCTTTGCTTCAGCAGCGCTCGGCGCGCGCGTTTTGCTGAACTAGGAGACACATCTTAGCCGCTACCACCAACCTGCCGTCACTTTTAATAACAACACGAGGAGTTTGCCAATGTTCAATAAAAATTACATTTTGATGCTGCTGTGCCTGGCTGTTTTGGCCGTCGGTTGTAAAAAAGAGCTTAAGCCGGGCGAGGGCGCAGCGGCGGTAGTTCAACCTGCGCAGGTTTACTATACCCAGTTCAGCCTGTTTCAAGAGCAAAATAAGTTTCGCACCACCAATTATCGCAAAGGCCAATTGATTCCAATCAATACCCCGGTAGCGCTACTGTCTCTGAATTCCGACGAAGCGGTACTTAAGCTGGAAGCTAGCGGCCAAGTGATTACGATCGAAAATGTGCCGAAATTTACCAAGGACGACATGCCGATTGCCTTCAGTAAAATCGCCGGCACCAGCAAAGTCGATATGAATCAATTTACGCCTGCCGAACGCGAAAGCATCTTGGCGGGGCAAGTGAAAAAAGACATGAGTAAAAAAGCGGTGCTGGCCGCCATCGGCTATCCGCCGCAACATGTCACCCCATCCCTGGACGGTGACGATTGGACTTACTGGTCCAACCTGTTTAATCGCTTTGTGGTGAAATTCAAAAATGGCAAAGTAGACAGTATTTTCGAATAAGCCCCGCCCATGTTGATAACACTGGAACTAGCAATTGCGCCCAAGGTTCCAGTGGTATCGCCCGCAAGCCGCTTAAAGTCTAGTCAAATCCAAACCCTGCCTGCTTCCAGGCATTGGTCCCGCCTGCCAGATTGCTCAAGTGATCGTAACCGAGTTGATGCAGGGTTTTAGCGGCAGCGTTGCCCATCGGGCCACCTTCGCAGTAAAGATAAATCGGTGTGGATTTATCCTTAGGTAGCTTGTCCAGGTATTTCTCAACATCGTTGTAGGGGATGAATGCATCAGTACCCTTGATGTGCCGCTGTTCCGGTACGTGCACATCCACCAAAAAAATATCCTGGCTCTGTAGCAGCTGGTTTAATTCAGTTGGGGAAATGACGTTGAGATAGTCGGGCGCTTGGAATGAGCAGCCGCTAAGAACGAGCAGCGACGCTGCCCTGGAATAATATTTGTTCATGGCTTAAGTCTCCGCAATCAGATGCGTTCATTGTAAGGGATGGTTTCAATTTGCCCAGTCTGTCCCAGGGCTTTGCTTAGCGTGACAGTCTGTAAATTCGCAGCTGCGATAGCCTCCAACAAGGGTGGTAGCACTGCCAATATGACCGGAATATTTTCGGTGGTTCGGGCGGAATTGCTGTCGTGTAGTAACAAAATGTCACCGGCTTTTAGACCGTTCAATAGTTTAGCCAACACCACTTGTGGGTCGCGTTCGACGGTGTCGAAGCCGCGCCGGGTCCAACTGGCTAGCTGCAAATTAAGTCGATGCAGCACCGGGTCCAACAATGGGTTACGCAAGCCGACCGGCGGTCTGAAAAACCTTGGCCGAACCCCGGTCACTCTGGTCAGAGCATCCTGTGCTAAGTTTAGTTCGGCCAGCCAACCGCCCAGCAACAGAAAAGGCATATGGTATTGATGATGCATGCTGTGATTTTCCACAGCGTGGCCGCGCTTGACGATGTCCCGGCACAACTCAGGGTAACGTTGTGCTTTGGCGGCGATACAGAAAAACGTGGCTTTCGCGCCGTATCGATCTAATACCTCCAGCACGGCTGGTGTGATATCGGGGTCGGGGCCATCGTCAATGGTAATGGCAATTTCGCCACGCGCGACGGCGGCAGGCGGCAGCGAAGTCCAGTTCGATCCAACCCATGCACAGCGCGGCCATAATCCGGCAAAGGTTAAAACCAACAGGTCGAAAACCACCGCAGCTAAAGCCCAGGGCCAGAAGCCAGGTTGAATCGCCACCGTTAGCAACGCGCCTATCATCAACAAACCCGAAGCCTTCATCAGTGGCGTCGGCTGCCAGTTTTGGTAAGCTGAGACAGTCATGATTAATTTGCTTGCGGGTTAGGGCGATAGGCATCGCCGGTGCCGAGCAGCGCGGCGATCAGGTTTTTCTGCACTTCTGAGCTGCCGGAAAATAAGCGGCCGCCCATGGCATCCTGCACCAATTCCGCCATTAGGCTGCCCGATTCCAAACCGGCCGCGCCCATGATCTGCACCGCATCCAAACTGGATTGCAAGAAGGCCTCTGCCGCATACAGTTTGGTTTGTGCTGACGCCAGGGTAATGCGTTGACCGGCGTCGCAGAGGCGCGCGCATTCGCCTAGCCATAAATCTATAGTATCCAGCCTTAATTTCATATCCGAAATCCGATGGCTGATAGCTTGATGCTTACCCAGATGCACGCCGCCTGAGCGTCGCTCCCGGCTGTAACGCACCACTTCTGCCAGTTGCCAGTCCATGATCCCGGCAATGCCGGCGAAGACGAAGGCGCGTTCGTATTCCAACGCCTTTTGGATCATCTGGGCGCCGGCGCCGACTTTCCCCAAGAGGCGGTCGGCATCGATCCGGCAGTCTTTCAAACTCACACTACCGGTGGCGCTGCCCCGACAAGCGGCCAACGCGCCCTCATGGCTGAACTGGCAACCTTCATCATCACGGGAAACCAGAAACGCAGAAATCTTGCCTTCCAGCTTGGCGTAAATTACCAGCCAGTCAGCCAAGGGCACATTGCTGATGTAACGCTTTTCGCCGTTCAACACATAACCTTCGCCTAATGGCGAAGCCACGGTAGTCATGGCTTGCACGTCCGAGCCGCAAGACGGTTCGGTAATCGCGTGGCCGCCCAGCCATTGCCCACTCAATAGTTGTGGCAGAAATTTTTCTTTTTGCGCTTCGCTACCGTACAACAGGATAGGAAAAACAGAACCCCACAGATGGGCGTTGATCGCCAGCATCAGACCGGGATCGCGGCTGGCTAGACCTAGATTGCGATGGGTTTTGACTAACTCGGCAAAGTTATCACCGAGACCGCCGAGGTGTTGGGGAAGGGCATGGCGGAACACACCCAGCTCGGCGACGGCACGCAGGCGAGACTGGATTTCGGCTTCTTTTGGTGGGCCTGAGTAAGTAGGTATGCCGGAAAAATCAGGAGTTTTAGTCATAGTTGAGCTATTGGCAAACGCAATAAAGTTAAATTGTATCGTTCCCACGCTCCAGCGTGGGAATGCAGCCTTAGACGCTCCAGTGTCCCGACTACCATACATCAATCTCAATCAAACCACCCAGTCCCGCATAACTAGACGCACTCGAATAACGCCAATGCTCCGGCAAATTCACATAACCCCGCTTCACCGGATTAGCATGAATATACTCCAGCTTCTCCCGCATCATCGCCTCGCTAAGAATCAGCTCCGCATGCACACCTTCCTGCCAAAACTGAAACTCCCGGTCATGCTTATGCGCGCATTTAGCAAACCGCAATCTTTGTAACAAACGTTCGGCTTGTTTTGCCTGCAAGTGGTCGATGATTCGCCGCGCGGTAAAGGCTTTGAAGCTGGCAATACATTTATCCAGCGCCACACTCTGCGCGACAAAATGCAGGTGATTTTCCAGAATTACGTAACCATAAAGTTTCAAACCGACCTGTTGCCGTTGATATTGCCAGCAGTCGAGCAGGATTTGCACGGTTTCCGGGCGGGTAAATACCGGTAGCCACTCAACGACCGTGCAGGTCATAAAATGTGCTTGCTGAGGTTCAGTGATGGTGTAACGGCTTCGGCCCATTGGCTAGTTGTTTGTTCAGGACGCTGGAGCGTCCGGGGCTGCGTTACCACGCGGAGCGTGGGAACGATGAATACGCAACCATGCGTATTAGTTTTCGTCGAAGTAATCGGAGTCAATCTTTTTGACTATGTAAGAAGCAGAAACAGAAACACCAACGTCAAAGTCGATCATTAAACTGGACAAAAGTTGCCCGTCTATGAGCACCACCTTTGTATCGATATTTGAAACATAAGAAAGCGCATCTTGAGTGAAGCTTGATGTGGTGATGAAAACTCCTTTCTTGGCTCGCTGACCTTGCAGAGCACCAACAAATTTTTGGATCTCTGGTCTACCAACAGACCCCTGCCAACGTTTTGCTTGAATGTAGATGGCATCAAGACCAAGTCGATCTTCTTTTATTATGCCGTCGATACCGCCATCCCCACTTTGCCCAATTCGTTCCCCAGCATCTTTGCGTGACCCGCCGTAGCCCATTTTTACTAGGAGTTCCACAACTAGGTTTTCAAAAAATAACGGCGAACAAGTAAGGATTTTAGAAAGTATTTCTTGAGCAAGTTCCTTGCGTATATTCTGGTGTGCTATCTCAAGAATTTCTTCTGGAGTTTTTTCTTGTGTTTCTGCATCTGAAAGGCTACTTGCGTCATTGCTGCCACGTGTAGCATTGCGGAACTCAACAAATTCAGGGAATTGTTCAAGGAATTTAACATCTATTCGTTCGGGTGGCTTAGTCAGCACCTCCAAACCAAGTGCCGTAATTCTCAGAACTCCTCTTTTTGGCGAATCCAACAAGCCCGCCTTTTTTAGGTATGACCTTGCCCAACTTACGCGGTTATGAAAAGTCGCCTGCTGTCCGCTAGGCAATAACTCGGTGCGTTCTGCAGCAGTGAGTTTGAATTGGTTGGCAAGATATTCCACCGCCTCGCGGAGAGAATGATCTTTCCTATCGTCCGCAAAATTTAGAAGTGGAAGCATGCAAGATTGATAGTCTGGAATTGCCATGATTTTCCTTGTTGCAAATAATCGATTTTAAAAGTGAAACCAAATGATGGCGTATTTTCTAAACACATCGAATCAACCCGAATAGGTTAATCTGGCATATTAACCGGCTATGGTTCATCTTTTAGTATCCTTAAAAATGCTCGATAGTCCAACTTCCCATTAGCCAATAGCGGCAACTCCTCCAAGACCAGATAACGACTCGGCTGCATATAGGCCGGCAATTGGCGGCTAAGTAACTTGCGAATCTCGGCGATGCTCATTCCCGGTTCTAAGACCACTGTCAACGCCGGGCGCTGGCCGGCAGTCGGATCGTCTATGCCGATCACGGCACAACCTTTGACGCCTGGGATGGCATTCACAACGGCCTCAATTTCCGCCGGCTCGACGCGGTAGCCGGAGCATTTCAGCATGCGGCCCAGGCGGCCATGGAAGCGGTATTCGTTTTGTTCCAGGCTGGCGCGGTCGCCGGTGGCGTACCAACCTTCACCGTTCAGGAAAGACTGCACTCGTCCGTCGCGCCAGTAGCCGCTGGCTAGCGTCGGTCCGCGTACCCAGAGCTCGCCGGTTTCGGCGTCGATATGCAGGTCGCAGCCAGCGGCAGGTAGGCCGATGGGGATGGATTGCTCGGCGATCAAGCGTTCCCGCGCCACCGGCCAAAAGCAGCAGACATTAGTTTCGGTAGGGCCGAAGAAATTGTACAAGGCCGTCTGCTGCAAACTGGCGGCCAGATCGATCAGAGCAGGGGTGGGAAACACTTCGCCGGCGAAGATCAGAAAGCGCAACGCAGCCATTGAAGTTTGCGCCAGGTTGCCTTTATACGTCAGGAAGGCCAATAGCGAGGGCACGGTGTACCAACCGGTGATGGCTTGTTCGCTGAGCCAGGCGCTCAAGCGGGCCGGGGCCATGGTCAAGCCGGCCGGGATGAAATGCAAACTGGCGCCGGCGCCTAACATGGCGTAGAGATCGAAGGTGGACAGGTCAAAAAAGAACGGCGCGCTGCTGGCGATACGGTCGGCTGGCGTTAAATTCAGCAAGTCGGCTGCCCAGTTTGTAAATGCCGAAATCGCCCGGTGACTAATAGCCACGCCGCGCGGCTGACCAGTAGAGCCGGAGGTGTACAAAATCGCGGCCAGCGATTCGGCGGAGATTTCGATTGGCTCCGGAACGCCTTCGCTAACGCCGGCGATGTCCAGCCACAAGTGTTCATCCAGCCAATCCGGCGCGGAACCCGAACCTAAGACTGCGCAAACCTGAGCGTCTGTGACAATAAAGCTCAGTCTGGGGGCTGGTTTTTTTAGGTCGAGTGGCACATAACAGGCTCCGGCCAGCAGAACGCCGAACAGCGCGATAGCGGCGTCTATGCCGCGATCCAGATGAATCGCTACTGGCTGGCCGGTTTGGATACCTTTCGATTGTAATGCAGATGCAATGGTTTGCGCCTTATGCAGGAGCTGCCGATAACTGACTTGTCGATCCTGCTCTTGCAAGGCCAGGGCATCGGGTTGGTGTTGGCATTGGTTGAGAAATGGAGCTAACAACATTGGTTTTGGTTTCGCTAAAAAATGACGATTTTTATGGTTCCCACACTCCGGCGTACCCGCGGGGCATAAATGGGAACCGTGTCAGGGACGCTCCAGCGTCCCGAACCGCTGGAGCGGTTCTAACTGCATTCCCACGCTGGAGCGTGGGAACGATATGCATCACTCAGCTCAGGGCAGTTTCTAACAACTCCGCGTTCATTTTCGCCATTACCTTATCCAACCACGCTTCGTCTATCGCCGGCGATAAGTAGCTATAGGATAAAACCAGCTTGCCATCAAGCTGGCAGGCTAACAGCGCCAAACCCGGCGGTAAAGGCATCCAGCACATCAGCGACATATTGGTAACCGGAACGCCGAGAAAACCTGTCTTGCGCCAGGACAACTCGCCGATATCGGAAAACCACAATGAGCTCAATTCACCGCCGCTGTGTTGCTTGCGTAAAATTTTGGCGTACTTGGCCGGTGCCAGCCATTGGCCCAGCCACATCAGCGGCAGGTAAGCCAGATCCAGTTCATCCCGAACCACTTGTTTATGCTCGCTCAGCAACTGCGCGAATAGACCTGCTCTATCTCGCACTTGAGCGCGGGTTGCGCGGGCGAACAAGCAGCCGATATGGTTGCCAAACACCGGTGTCGGCGCATTCTGTCGGCGTAGATTAAATGCGTAAGGGATGCAATAACCGTCTTTTGCCGCCGGCGGTCCGACCATTTCCATCGCCCGCATGAAGCAGCCCAGGTAATACAGCGTGCGGCCGGTCATGCCGGTGTATTGCTGCGCCAACTTGGCAATACGCTGTGATTGGTCGGCATCGAAACTTTGTACTTTCAATTTCAGGCGTTGTGGGCCTTGTTCAACCTGAGTCGGTAGGCAACTGTCCAGGCTATTGGCTTGCGTGTTGTGGCGCTTGGCTTTGAAAAATAACTGCAGTTTTTTCCAGAAGCTCCATTGCGCCAATTTGGCTTCGATCAGCGACGGCGAATCTTTAAAGCTTTCCGGTCGCTCGGAGGATAGGAAATCCAACAATATCTTACAGCCACGGGCATCCAACAAAGGATGCAACCAGATCAGCAGCAGGGTGCCGCCCTCTGCGCCGGCGATCCAGTGTACGGTCAGGGGCCGGGATTCCGGGCGGTTGAAAATCTCCAATAATATGCGTTGCGATTCGTCCGCTTCATCGGCATCCGCATGGCATTCATGAAGCTCCAGCGCTACGGGATTGCCGGTGGCGACCCACGCAAAACGTTTGCCGCGCGGCTCGATTTTGGCGGATGCTTGCGGGAAGCGTTCGACCAGTAAATCCAAGCGTTTCTGCAGACCAGACAAATTAGGCGTTTCCGCCAAATGCAGCGCAAATGCGCAATAACCGCCGGGCATGCCGGCATTGCGAATCTCCTGGTCGAGTACGTAAGTAAAATAATCGCCAGGATTGAACACCTGTTCCGTGGATTTGGTCATCCGACATAACCGCTGCGGCGGATCCAGCTTTCCAGCGACTTCAGGCTGCCGACGTTATCCGGTTCGATTTCGGTGTCCGGCAAGGTAACGCCAAATTCCTTCTCGGCAAACATGATTAACCGCATGATGCCCATGCTGTCCAGTCCCGCGTCCAGTAAATTATCCTCATCGCCAAAAGAGGTCGGGTCTTCATGATAGATGAGTTCGGCAAAGATGAAATTCTTCAGTGTTTCCTTCATGGCAGTGAAATGGTGAATAAGTTAAGAAAGAAATCGTATGCACAGCGCATCACGAGCATCAAGCGGACTCCGACGAAAAGGCTTTTAACGCAAAGCCCCAGCGCGGCACCTGTCGACAATAGTGGCTATAAGAGGCACCAAACCGGCTGGTAAGGTCCGGCTCTTCGCGGAATACCACGGTAATATGGAAAAACAGGGCAATCGAGCCGGCATAGACCAGCAGGGTCGGGTCGGCAAACAGTAAACATTCGGCCAGTAGCACCAGCAAAACCCCTTGAAACATTGGGTTGCGGGTGCGGCGATAGAGTCCGCTTACCACCAGTTTCTTTGGCGGATCGATGGGAGCCGGAGTTCCAAGGCCCGCGACGGCAAAATCCCAGGCACACCGCAGGTAAATGGCCAGGCCAATTAGGAAAAACATGCCAGCAGCCAATAACCGGATTAGATTAGCGTTTTGCAGCTGGCTGTTTAAATCCGAGAGCAACCAATAAGGGACGTAAAACAACACTGCACCGGGTACGGCTAGCGTGAAAAGCAGGATCTTGAGGGCCAGGGTTAGACGCACGTCGTTGTCAGTCGAAAGTGGAAGATGGGTTGGTCCGAGTCGCGGCAATTTTGGCACTCCCCACGCCGCAATCCAAGTGATTTTGAACCGGTTTGGGAATTTGTGTAGAATCCGACGTTTATTAATGGAATTTAAACAGCCATGTCAGATGACTTGATCAGCCAATTGAAAACCATGCTTATCGAGGGCTTGCTCCTGGAAGACATTGTTCCGGATGATCTGTCGCCGGACGACGCATTGTTTGGCGGCGGACTGGGCTTGGATTCTATCGACGCTCTGGAAATCGGCGTGATGCTGGACCGGCAATACGGTATCAAGATCACCTCCGGCGACGAACGTAACAATCAGATATTTCTCTCCCTCCGCTCGCTCGCAGACTTCGTCGCCGCTAATCGCACCCGTTAATCATGGGGCATGCCATCAAACCGCTTGTTATCGTCGGTGTTGTTGTCGCATATCCCTTTCTGAGTGCCTACCTTGCCGGTCTCGGTTTTGCCAGTCTGGAGCTTATTGTCTTTGCTGGGTTGACGCTGTGGCGCGGCATTTCCGCGACCGGTCTGGTCGCACGCTTGATTAGTTTTTTACTGGCCGCTGTGTTGTTGGCCGGCGCCTATTTCGCGACGACTTATTTTGTCTGGCTGGTGCCGTCGTTTGCTTTTTTGTGGCTGACATTTTTGTTCGGGCATACCTTGTGGTCGCCACCGTCCTTTATCGAACGCTTGGTGCGTTTGCAGTTTCCGGAGTTAGTGCCCGGCATTGCCGAATATTGCCGGAGTTTGACCTGGGTCTGGACCTTATTTTTTGCGGTTAATATCGCCATCTGCGCCGCTCTGCCGCTGATCGCCGGGCAAACTGCCTGGGCGCTCTATACCGGTGTAGTGGTGTATCTATTGATGGGGCTGCTGGGCACCGGCGAATGGTTTTACCGGCATCGGCGCTTTCCTGATTTAGACATCCCGCCGGCATTGGAAACGTTTAAAGTCATCGCCATGAACGGTCATAAGGTATTCAAGGGATGACGATTAAACGCGCACTGTTTTTGCTCTTGGCTTTATTGCCCATTGCCGGATCGACCGATGACAGCGTGCTTACCGAATTGCTAGCGCGTATTCGCCAAACGGGTCAGGCGCAGTTTCGCTATGAAGAAACGCGCATCCTGGAACTGGCCAACGAACCGTGGCATGGCCAAGGTCAGATGCTATCGGGGGCGGACGGCAGTCTGGTCAAATTGCAACTGCAACCCACTCGGGTGATCATGGCGATTACTGAACAGCGCATGCTCTACTGGGACCCGCAGCAGAACCAGCGCCACAGTGCAGCGTTGGATTCGACAGGTCCGGCGGGCGAGCAAATCAAAGTATTTCGTACCATCCTGCAGGGGCGAACCGACGAACTGCAAACAAGTTATGACATTGCCGCCGAAAAACAAGGCAAGCAATGGATCTTGCGACTGACGGCGAAACCGGAAATGAATGCTGATGAGCTCCCCTCGATCGAAATTTCCGGCGACGACGAGGACAAGCAACGCCGTATCCTGATCAAACAAACCGACGGCGAATCCACCGAGTACCGGATGCAAAAAGCCACTGCCGCCCAGCAACAGGAATATTCCCTGCAGCGTTTGCTGCTGGAAGCCAGCGGAGAATAGGGCGTGTCTTTTGTTTGGAGAAAGCGCTGGTTCGTGCTGCTGTTGCCGTTGTTGTTGGCCATCACTTTCTGGCAAATCAAGGTCGAGACTGACCTTAACGCTTTTTTTACCGCGACTGACGACGAGGACTCTCGGCTATTGGCCGGCCTGTTGAAATCCGGTGAATTGTCGCGGCGCTACTTAATCATCGTCGAAAAGTCTGAACCCACTAAAGCGGCAGGTGAGGGGAATGCCGGTGAACCCCCAACTTCCATCGCTGTGTTCAGTGCCAGGCTGGTTAATCAGCTGGCCAAGCTCGATGACGTAGAGCAAGTTTGGCCGGCTGACCAGCCGCCTCGCGATTGGATCGACAGCGTTACCTCTTACGCGCCTTACCGCACTCGTATATTCAGTCTGAATCCTGAACAAGACGTACAGGAGTTGTTCGACTCCAACAAGTTGGAAACCAAGGCCGAAGGTTTAAAACAAGCACTGCTTTCGCCGCAAGGTGGCTTTGTGAAAACCGTTGCCAAGCAGGATCCTTTACTACTGTCTTTAAACGGCTTCAAGGCTTTGCAGAGCCAATTTCAGCAACAAGCCAAGCTCGGTAATGGCGGCGCGTTAATCCTGCAAAGCCGGCCGGCCGCGTTGGATTCCGAGGCGCAGACCCGCTTACAAGCGGCAATCCGCGCCAATTTTGCTGTACTGAACGCGGCAGCCGGTGAAGCGTTTAAAATGTCCATGGCTGGGGTGCCGGTGTTCAGTGTGGCCGCGCAAAGTGAGATTAGCCAGGATGTGACGCTGGTATCAGTGGTATCCAGTCTGGCTGTGGCTTTGGTGTTTCTATTCTTGTTTCATTCCTTTTCGGCCTTACACTGGGTGATGATGGTGCAGGGCGCTTCGTTTGTGCTTGGCACCTTAGCGACAGCGTTGGTGTTTCCGCAAGTCCATAGTTTGACGCTGGCTTTGGGCGCCAGTTTGATCGGCATTTCTTCCGATTATCCGATTCATGTGATGGTGCATTGCGCCAAACATCGCAACACGCCTTTAGCTGCAGTTCGGCTGTTGTGGCCCAGCCTGTTAATGGGCGGCTTGACCACCGTGATCGGCTACGGCGCCTTGGGCTTTACCGGGTTTCCCGGCTTCGAGCAAATTGCGGTGTTTGCCTTTGCCAGTATCGTCGCCTCTTTGGGTTTGACCCGCTGGGTGTTGCCGGCCTTACTTGCTAATTCTGCACTGCACTCAGCGCACTTGCCCGGCATTGCGGCGTGGGTGGATTTTTGCGGTCGTTACCGCAAGGCCTTGCTGGGTCTGTTCGCACTCAATGTGGTATTAGCCGGGCTATGCCTGCCGCAAATCCGCTGGATGGGTGACATGCAGAAGTTGGCGGTAGATATGGATGTGTTGAAACAGCAGGATGCGGCAGTGCGCTCGCACTTTTCCAGTATCGAACCAGGCCGTTTCGTGTTGATCCAAGCCGACGACTGGGAAACGGCGCTGCAACGATCAGAAGCCGCCGAGCGACGCTTGCAGTCCTTGAAGCAGAACGGTGTGCTTAGCGAATATCATGGTCTGTTTCCGTGGCTGGTATCTGCACAATTGCAAACCCAAAATCACAAAGTTTATCAACAGGGTCTGACGCCGGAGTTTCAGCAAGCCTGGCAAGCGGGTTTAGCCAAGGCGGGCCTGTCATTGGAGAAATTAGGAAGTTTGTCATCCGCGGCAACTGAGCCATTGTTACCCTTGAATGTAATGGGTTCATCGGTAAGACACATTCTGTCTGGGCAAATAGTGAACGGGCAAACTGGGGTTATGTTGACGCTGTGGTTGGGTGAGCACGATCCTGAAAAATTGATAGCCGGTTTGGCTGGCTTGGAAGGTACTCGTTACTTCAGCCAAAAGGACCAACTCGATCACTTGGCGAGCAAATATCGAGATCGCTCTTTAGTGATGCTGGGTATCGGTATCGGCGTTATGGCGTTGTTTATTTGGCTACAGCAACGCGATCTGCGTAAGGTGTTGCTGACTTTGTTGCCTTCCCTGGCCTCCGTGCTGTTCATTTTTGCAACTTGGGCGCTAATGGGCGAGGAAGTTAGCTTCCTGCATGTGATCGGCCTATTGTTGTCCGTGTCGCTTTGCGTGGATTACGGCATCTTTTTTATCGACAATCGCGGCAAAGACGCCGACGTAACCTATCATGCCATCGCCTCATCGACCCTGACGACGATTGCGTCCTTCGGTGCCCTGGGCTTGGGTAAAACACCCACCTTGCCAATTCTGGCGCTCTCGGTAAGCTTGGGCGTCACCTTGGGTTTTCTGCTTTGCCCTCTATTGATCCAAAAGCCAAAGAATTAATGACTATCTCACCGCTGATCTCTCCCATCGCCGTTAGGGCCTACCAGTGCGTCAGTGCCGGCGGTGATGATGTGGAAGCCTTGTATGCCAGCTTGATTGCCAACCGAACTTGCCTGAAGCCGCTGACGCTATTTGCTATTCCTTTCGATACCTTGGTGGGAGAGGTGACTTCAGGGTTGCCGGCAATTCGGTCTAGCTTGCAAGCCTACGACTGTCGTAATGCCAGGTTGGCTTTAAAGGCCCTGAACCAAGGTGGTTTTCGTGTCGATGTAGAGCGGGCGGTCGCAAACTACGGGGCGGCAAGAGTGGGTTTGATATTGGGCACCAGTACGTCCGGCATCTACGATTCCGAGAACGCTTATGCTCGGTTACAACAAGACGGCGTCATGCCCAGAGATTTCCATTTCACCAAGGTACAGACCGCCCAAGCGACTGCCGAGTTTTTGCAATTGGAATTGGGTTTGCGAGGGCCGTGCTATGCCATCTCTACCGCTTGTTCCTCCAGCGCCAAAGCCTTGGCCGCTGCGCAACGTTTACTTAACTCAGATTGTTGCGACGCGGTGTTGGTCGCCGGTGTAGACAGTTTGTGTCGATTGACGCTGCGCGGTTTCAACAGCTTACAGTTGATTTCGGCGGAAGCCTGCCGACCCATGGATGCGGAGCGCAAAGGCATCAACATAGGCGAGGGTGCTGCGTTGTTATTGCTGGAAAAGTCCCGCGCTGAGAATGCAGATCGGTCCCGACTGGTGGCGGTCGGCGAATCCTCCGACGCCCACCACATGAGCGCCCCTCACCCGGATGGGCTCGGTGCCGCCGCCGCAATGGCGCAAGCATTGCGTCTGGCGGGACGCGATGTTAGCGAGGTCGATTACATCAACTTGCACGCAACCGCCAGTACCCTGAACGATCTATCCGAGGCCAGAGCGGTAGCCAGCGTGTTTCCCGATCCGCCGCCGTGCAGCGGCGTAAAAGGCTTGTTTGGTCATACGCTGGGTGCGGCCGGTGCCGTGGAAACCGTGGTTAGCCTGCTGGCGTTGGAGCGGGGCTTTTTACCCGGTAATTGCGGCTTGCTGAACCCCGACCCGGAATGTCAGTTTCCGGTTTTGGCAGCGCCCGATTTGCAAGTCCAGCCTCGTCTAATATTGAGCAACGCCTTTGGCTTTGGCGGTAACAACGCCAGCGTGTTGTTGGAGGCTGCGTAATGGAATGCATGAGTCTGTTGGGTTTTAGCGCCTGTGCGCCGGACGCAGAATTTCGCGATAGCCTGCCGTTTCCGGCCTTTGATATCAATCGTGAAACCATTCCGCCGCTATTGCGTCGGCGCAGCAGTCAGGCGATGCAAATGGCGTTCAGCGCGGCAGCCGCCGCTTGCGAACAAGCGCAGCGTTCGCCAGCTACCTTGCCGGCTATTTTTGCCAGTGTGGCCGGGGAAATAAAAACTACCGACCAGATTTGCACAGAATTGGTCAAAGCGGATGGGTTAATGTCGCCCAGCGCTTTTCATAATTCGGTGCAAAATACGGCGGCTGGTTATTGGAGTATCGTTCAACAATGCACTCAGCCTGCCTGCGCTTTAGCTGCAGGTGATGACACATTTGCCATGGCCTTACTGGAAGCCTGGTGCCAATTGTCTGTTTATGGCGGAGAACTGTTGTTAGTTTGTTATGATGAAACTTGGCCAGGCTATCTGGCACCCGGTTACGGACATCCGGCATTTGCCTGCGCTTTGTTATTAGGCGCCGGTGCGATGACGGGTGGCTCCTTACAGATGGGCAGGCCTGAACTTGGTAGTGTTGGGTTTCCAGATACCTGGGCTGGTTTGGCTGCACGAATGCCGATTTTAGCGGCCATCCCGTTGCTTAGTGTTGTCGAAGCGCCGGTGCCGCCAAAGCTTGTAGCGTTATCGCCCGCTGCACTGGGCTGGCAAATCACAATTCGCGCAGATCAATAAAAGTGCGGTGGGGCTGTAAAACCTTGCCTGCTGTACTAGTATTGATCGCTACTAAAACAACGACGAAGAACATCTCATGAATCGGTATAAATCTGTGGCATTTCTAATCATTTTGGCGTTTGGCGTTGGCTGTGCATCCTCCAATAAATCGCCGGCGCAATCCGCGACGCCAGCCCCTCAAGGTAGTACTCCGCCAGAGTCTCGCATCGATGGCAATTTTCCAGCGAATAGTCCGTTTGCAAAACTAAAATTGGGTATGGTTCAGGGGCAAGTGCACGAAATTTTGGGTCAACCCACGGATACCAAAATGTATCAAACCGGCAAGGCTTTCATCCCGTTTTATTTTGGACCTGACGTCATGCGTAGTGAAGAGTTTTACAAAGGCGTCGGTGTTCTTACCTACACCGGCGCGGGTGTCGGCGGGGTACATTGGAAGCTCTATCGGGCTGTATACGATGCCGCCGAAGACGGTTATCCAAACGATTGAGCATTGATGCTGTGCAAAAATGATCGAAGACAGGCAACACCATTTTGACTACGATGTCACTGTCGTCGGCGGCGGTCCGGCCGGCTCGACGGCAGCCACCCTGCTTGCTCAACACGGCCACCGGGTTTTGTTGTTGGAAAGCGGCAGGCATCCGCGTTTTCATATCGGCGAGTCCATGTTGCCGTTTAGTGAACCCGTCATCCAACGGCTGGGAATTGATTGGAGCGCGGGTAATCTGTCGAAAAGCGGTGCGGTGTTCATGGACGAAGCAACCGACCAGCAGATGTATTTTCCGTTGAGTGTGCATCGCAGAACCTACCAGATCGAACGCGCCCCGTTTGATCAAATGCTGTTTGAAAACGCCGGCAAACACGGTGTGGTAACTCATCAGGATGAAAAAGTCATCAATGTGTCTTGCGACTCGGACCGGGTCAGCCTGGTTTCCGATAAGTCCGAATACCGCAGTCGTTACCTGATAGATGCTACCGGGCGCAGCGCATTGATGGGCAGAAAAGCCAAGGCTATCAGCCGTATTCAGAATTTGGGGAAGTTTGCTGTCTACACCCATTTCGAGAACATTCAGCCCAGCGAGGAAGCCGACGAACTGTTTCGATCCGGTAATATCTATGTGCCGGTGGTGGATATCGGTTGGATCTGGATCATTCCGCTGGCCGGGCGGCGTTTGAGCGTGGGTTTGGTGGTACAGAAAGACAAACCCAAAGACTGCGAAATCGAAGCCTTGCTGCAGCGTTATCTGGCCGCTTCGCCGATCTTGAGCCGCTTGTTAAAAGGTGCAAAGCAAGCCGAGGCGGCGAGGGTGGAAGCTGATTTTAGTTACACCAACCAAAGCCGCTACGGCTCCCGCTATGCTTGCTGCGGCGATGCCGCCGGCTTCCTTGATCCGGTATTTTCGTCTGGGGTGTTTTTGGCCTTTACCAGCGCCGCCCGCATCGCCGACCGGGTTCATCAGGGGTTTCTTGAAGGACTAGAAGCCGATCCAGCCCTGCACGTCGAGGATGATGAAAAGTACTTGTTAGGCTTTAACACCATGCGCCTGTTCGTGGAACGCTTCTACCATTCCAATATCGTGCATAACTTGTTTTTCGAAGCGCATCGGGATCCGGATTTAAAAGCACAGATCGCCCAACTGTTAGCCGGCGATTTATGGGTCGACAATAACAAGTTGCAACGAAGTCTGCTCGCTGGTCGCAGAACCGCTAGTTAATCGTTTGTCGGCTACCTGCGTTGCTTGCTGTCCTGATATGAATAACAACTGAGGTATCCGCTAGGAGTTTAACGGTCGCAGTTGTTAATCCTTTTAAGAAACCTAAGCCCAGTCCGTGCTCCACGTTGCCGAGCTATGAGCACTTCAACCAGTAGCGCTTGCATAGGCCCAATGGTAGGGGGTTAATCCAAAATTGCCGGACAAAGTTTTAAAGGGCCAGTCAGAAAGCAATAAAAAAGGCCTAGGTGAAAAACACCTAAGCCCTTGATATATATGGAGCTAGCGATGGGGCTCGAATCCGCGACCGGCTGATTACAAATCAGTTATTCGGCTAGATCTTTGTTTTTGCCGCGTCTTGAGGGTGAGCCGACCCGTTTTTTGCTCTTGTCTTTTTTAACCAGGTCGGGGTCGAATTTGGAAATATCCAGGGACTTTCCGACTACTCGAACTTTTTTCAGGGCCTGAAACAAGTCTTTCGGCATGCCTGCCGGTAGTTCTACCGTGCTGTAGTGTTCTTCGATCTTAATCCGGGCGATGTGATCGCCGTCTATGCCGGTTTCGTTGGCGATTGCGCCGACGATATTGCCCGGTTTTACACCGTCGCTGTGGCCAACTTCGATACGGAAGGTTTCCATTTCCACTGCGCCGGCCCGACCTTTTTCACGTCTCGGACCACGATCACCTCGATCGCCGCGTTCAGAGCGATTATGTTCCTCGGCGTCTTTGCGGGGTTTTTTGCTTGGCTCCTTCATCAACAACGGCGTCTCGCCTTGCAACAGTCTGGCTAATGCTGCCGCCACGTCCAGCGCGGGTACATTATGTTCTACCTGGTATTGGTTGATCAGTTGGTTGTAAAAACTGAGTTCCTCGCCGGCCAGCGTGTCGGTAATCCGCTGTTTAAAACGGTTGATCCGCGCATTGTTAATAAAGTCGGTCGAAGGCAATTGCATTTCTTCGACTTTTTGTTTGGTAGCTTGTTCGATGTTGGCCAGCAGGCGTTTTTCGCGTGGCGAGACAAATAAAATCGCATCCCCAGTCCGTCCGGCGCGACCGGTACGGCCGATACGATGGATATAAGATTCGGTGTCGTAAGGAATGTCGTAGTTGACGACGTGGGTAATACGATCAACGTCCAGACCGCGCGCGGCAACGTCTGTGGCGATTAGAATATCCAGTTTGCCACTTTTTAGATTTTCGATGGCGCGTTCCCGCAAGGCTTGGGACATGTCGCCGTTGATCGCTGAAGCGGAAAAGCCGCGCGCTTCAAGCTTTTCGGCCACCTCAATGGTCGCGGTTTTCGTTCTGACGAAAATGATCATGCCGTCGAAATTTTCCGCTTCCAGAATCCGGGTCAGTGCGTCCATTTTGTGTACACCGCTGACGAACCAATAACGTTGGCGGATATTGGCGGCGGTGGCGGTTTTGACCTTGATAGTAACTTGTTCAGGATTGTTCAGGTACTTCTGGGCAATTTTGCGGATTTCGGTCGGCATAGTTGCCGAGAACAGCGCAGTTTGACGCGTGGATGGAGTCTGCTCCAGAATCCATTCGACATCGTCGATGAAACCCATCCGCAACATTTCATCGGCTTCATCCAATACCAGCGAGGTGAGTTGATCCAACTTCAGCGTGCCGCGACGCATGTGGTCCATCACCCGTCCGGGGGTGCCAACTACGACGTGCGCACCGCGACTCAATTGGCGCAGTTGGCTGGTGTAATCCTGGCCGCCGTAGATTGGCAACACATGAAAGCCCTTGATGTGCGCGGCATAGCTTTGAAATGCCTCGGCAACCTGTATCGCCAATTCGCGGGTCGGGGCTAGTACCAAAGCTTGCGGGTCTTTTTGCTTGAGATCGATACGTGACAAAATTGGCAAGGCAAATGCGGCGGTTTTACCGGTGCCGGTTTGTGCTTGGCCCAACACGTCGCGACCCGCCATCACGAAGGGAATAATCTGTGCTTGAATCGGAGAGGGGGTTTCGTAACCGACACTTTCCAGCGCTTTGAGAATAGGTTCTGATAGCGATAAATCTTTAAAGGAAGGCGTGGCGGAGGAAGGGGTGTCTGACATTAATAATACCTGTAGAAAAAAAGAGGGTTGCAGGCCATTGGCTCGCTATGGGCAGCATTGTATCTCAACTTGGCTTGATATTGCTTAACTTATTGATAATTACCGCAAAATCCTAGCTTGTCTAGTCTGGTTTCCTGGAGGAATAATTTAGGCAAATAAAGATGAAAAATTGCGCGCCAAAAATAAGATTGGCCATTAACAGATGTAGAGGTTGGGCTACGACCGGAAAACCGAGCCTGTCGAGGCTGACGCCTGCCAAAATGGCGGTAACAATCAAACCCATCAAGGCGTAAGCGGTGCGCAAAAGCAGGTTAGTTTTGTCGGCATGCTGATAAATTTTCCAGGTCAGCCATAGGTTGGTGAACAAAATGATCGATGAAAAAGAGCGGTGGATGTAAAAAATAATCGGAAAACTGTCGCGCCAATACTGCCTGTCGATATAGCTGTGCTCATGAGCAATGTAATCGACCGCCTCTCTGACTTGGGTGCCCATTGCTACTTGTAGCAACGTCATCGCCATCGCAATTTTTAAAACCAAAGCAAAACGCGGTGTTAGCCAATGGCTGTCAATGGCTTGCAATAGCGGTTTTTGCGACCTGGCAATAGCGTAGATCAGCAGTGCGACTATGAACAGGGCCAGCAGCATGTGCAGCGTTATCATCAAGGGCTTTAGGTTGCTGGCCACCACAGCCGAGCCCAACCAGCCCTGAAATCCAACCAGCAAAAAGACGGATAACGCTATATAAAAAATTGCTTTGTCGGCTTTTAGATAAAGCCGAGAGGTCCATGCTGTCAGAAAGATCAAAAAACCAATAGTCACGCCCACCAAACGATTAGTGTATTCGGTCCAGGTTTTCATCGGATTGAAAGCGGTGCTTTCATAACCGCGCGCTGCATAAATTTCGTGGTAATTGGCCGGAAGTTGCGATTCGTGCGTCGGCGGTACCCATTGTCCGAAGCAGGTAGGCCAATCCGGGCAACCCATGCCAGCCCCTGAAGCGCGAACGATGCCACCGACCAGAATCACAAAATACACGGCAAAGATGGTGAGCGTTCCTAAACGGCGAAAACGGGCTGCGTCTTGAGCGTCTATCATGTGTTTTTAGGTCTCAAAGGAACATTGAATGCGCGAGTTCGATCTCTTCCGAGACTCCTTCAATTTCCAAAATTTCAGTATCAGGCTGGATGCCCAGTTTCACAAAGGCGGGTACGGTATTCCAATCGACGCGGCAGGCCGGGTGATCGGTGCCGGCGATGCTTTGCAGAAACGCGACTTGCACTAAATCGACATAATCGGCTTTAGCGCCAGAGTCGCGCTGAAAATCCACGTACTCGGACGGCACCAATTTAAGTTCTTCCGGGAAGTTCCAGGTATTCATGATCAGTTTGCCGACGTGCGGATGGGCTTTTTCTAACAGCTTATCTAAGCGCGATGGGCTGTCCCTAAACTCCGGAATTTTTTCGACCAGCGTTAAGATCGGTAGTTTACCGATTTGATGGATCAGTCCGGCCAGCATGGCTTCATCGGCGTTTAAATGCGGGACGAAGGCGGCCAGTGCGCGACTAATCGCTGAGACGTTGACCCCTTGCTCCCAAGTGCTGCGAAAATAGCCTTCCAGCAGCGGAGTGGTAGGCGTGAACATTTGCTGCATGATCAGACTGGTGATCAGCGTGCGTATGGTGTTGTTGCCTAGTCGGGTTACGGCCATTTGAATGTTTTTGATTTCCATCGTACCGCGATACAAAGGGCTGTTCGCGACTTGTATCAAACGAGCCGAGATAGCCGCGTCTGTCGCGATAATCTCAGCTAGGCTTTGCGCAGTGGCATCGCCTTTACTTACGGCATCGCGGACTTTGATAGCAACGTCCGGCAGGGTAGGCAGGATTAATCGGTTGGCGTCCAGTTCAGCTTGCACATGAACTAAAAAGTCTTGAACAGATTTGAATTGCATGGATAGAATTTCCGCTATTGATCCGAAATTATCGTGATAGGTGTACGATACTCGTCATCAAGTATAAGGTTTTTTGGCAGTCCATCAACTATTTGCAGGACTAGCAACGAACGGTTTATGCCGTTCCAGGCTGCCTTAGTGAGTAGGCACCCCATATTTTGCTGAGAAACGCTATCGAACACCTTACACCCCGTAATCACACCCTCTGGTATTTGCGGGCATTCGGCAATAAACAGGGCGCGTTTGACTTTCCCCAGATAGTGACTGCGCGCCACGATTTCCTGACCGGTATAACAGCCTTTACTGAAACTAATGCCGCCGAGTTGGTCAATGCCCAACATTTGCGGAATATGTTGTTCGGATTGGCTAATATCTAACCAAGGCAGGCCTGAGGAGATATCCTGGTAACGCCATTCCTCCAGGCAGCCAGGTTCGAAATCGTATTGCGAACGCAGTAATTCGCTGAATTCATCAATTTGATCGAGCCTACCTAGCACCAAGTGACGCGGCGCTCCGGGTAATTTGATAGTCGTTAGCGGCGCTTGTCCCACTGCAAAATTGTTTGCTGGGGGATTAAACGCCTCTGCAAGATTGCTTATACCCATGACCTGCATATGGTCGGTTTGATCATGCAGTTTTGCGTCAGCTCGTAGCACATACATCCGTAATTTTTTCAGGACGACGTCCAGCAAGTCCGCAGGCAGAATAAGGTAAAACGACTCTAGCGCTTTAACCACCAATAGGGTGCTGATCACTCGGCCCTTAGCATTGCAAAACGCGGCTATACTGGCCTGCGACGCAGATAAGTCGTTAATATTGCATGTTAACTGACCTTGCAGGAGTTTGGCGGCGTCTTGACCGGTAACTTCTATGATGCTCAGGCCAGTGGAGGAGAATACTCTTCTGGCTAGTGAATTGGGGTCGGTAAAAGCGTTTTCTGGGTCTGTCCGAGTTTCAAGCATGGCGGCAATATTTTTAGAAATACATGAACATAATTTAGCAGGCTAGTTTACCTTAGCTCGGAACAGGTGCGGGGATTGTGTCGAAAAATCTCGAAGAGAGCATGAACTTTACAATCCGGCGCTCACGGTTGCTGAGGCTTATCGTTAGTATTATTCACGCACTGATGCTCATAGCGTGCTGGTTGAACGCACTGCCAGCGCCCTACAAATGTTTACTGACTATTCTGGTTTTACTGAACTGGCGAAGCAAACTGGTGTCCGGGGAGCTGAACGCAGTTTATCTGCGCTATACTCCGCATCAGGGATGGACTTTGCTTGGCGATGGCGATCACTACCTGCCCATCGAGATCCAAGCCTCAACTGTGGTTACCGAATTTCTAATCGCGCTAAACTGGGCCCAGAATAACGGGAGGCGTCAATCGATGATAATTCTAAAAGATTCAATGAGTAACGACGATTACCGCAAGCTTCTGGTTTGGTTGCTTATTTCGGGTAATGGACGCCGTTGATGAATGCCGGTGTTAAGCAAGCGGTTGAACTGCAAATGAATTCGCTGAAAAACTTGCCGGTATTACCCGATGCGAGTTTGCGAATTTTAGGTGCTATCAACACACCGGATATTCCGATAGAAAAGTTGGCGGATGCCTTGTTGTTATCGCCGAGTTTAGTCGCCCGATTGCTTGGTCTAGCAAATTCGGCTTATTTTGCTAGAGGTAGAAGCGTTACCGATATTCGCTCAGCCATTTTTCAGGTCTTGGGGCTGGATTTGGTAAAAGCCCTGGCGCTGGCGCTTATTTTTAACGTGCAGTTCGATACGCGCGCCTGCGAAAGATTCGACCCCAACTATTTCTGGATGCGCTCACTGACGACCGCCGAGTGTGCGCGAAAACTGGCCATCGAGATCCCGCAACTGGGTCAGTTTACGCCATCGACGATTTATTCCGGCGGGTTACTGTTAAATATCGGCGTTTTGGTGCTTGGCTACCTGCAGCCGGAAGAGCTAAATGGTATTTTTGTCGAGCGCCAAAAAACTGGCTTGTCCGTGAGTGGGGAAATTCGTCGACAAATCGGACTGAGTCATTACCAAATTGCTTATTTTTTGATGCATAAATGGAATTTACCAACGTTGTATCAGGTGCTATTACAACATTATGAAAGCAAGGATTTTCAGGGTGTGGAGCGGTCTTTGTTGCACTTGTTGAGGGTTTGTCAGCGATTAAGCGCGGCATTGATTGCCGGCAAGCCGGTTAATCCGCAAGAATTTGAACTGGAGTGCGAAGAGATTGAACTGCCGCTAGAGGCCATATTTGACCTCGCTGAACAATTGAATGAGAACCGGCAGGCCATGCAGAAACTTGCAGCCATCATGGGGAATTGATGAACCCGCAAAACGCAAATAATCAAGATCCGGAACTGACTGGCTTCGGTATGCAGGATTTGCTGATGGACCTAATAAATGCGCTGTCCGCCGTCAAACAATTGTCCGAAATCGACTATCAAGTCGATGACGAAAATGCTCTTATCAGACAAGCGCTGGCTAGCCTTATCCAGTATCAAGATATGGAACGCTGTTCTTTTTTTATCGTGGATAACGAGGGCTTTTTAAGCAATGTTGCGGGTATCAGTGTGAGAGAGCTTGGCAGTGCAGAACCAAATCCCGATACGCCTCTGAGGTTTAGGGTAGGAGAGGGTGTGATTGGTGCGGCCGCTGCAACCGGTGTTCTGCAACATAGCCAGGATTGCCATGAAGACACGCGTTTTGAAAAAACTGGAAATCTTAATCAGTCGCCCGGGTCAATTATCAGTGTGCCGGTGTTTACATTGAACCATGCCCTAATCGGCGTTTTAAACGTTTCCCATCCGCAAGCAAACTATTTCAGCGAGTGGCACATCCGTTTGCTGGAAGTTTATAAAAATATTCTCGGTCAGCTCATCACTACCCGGCGTTTAGTACAGCAAATGGAGCAGCAAATTGCGTTCAGAACTGCCGAATTGGAGAGCTTGGTTGCAGAAACCAATCAGCTAAAAGACCATTTTGCCAGCATGTCCATGCACGACCAATTGACAGGCTTGCATAATCGGCGGTTTTTTTACGATCAAGTCGAAGTAGTTATTGCCCATCACAAGCGCTACAAAAGTTGCTTTTGCCTACTCGTGATGGACATTGATCATTTCAAAGTGATCAATGACCGCTTTGGGCATTTGTTCGGCGATCAAGTTTTGACTGGGGTGGCTAATGCATTAAAACGGCAAATGCGTAATACCGATATTTTGGTGCGTTTCGGTGGTGAGGAGTTTGTCGCAATATTTACCAACACGCGTTGCGATAGCGGAAAAACATTCGCGGAACGTATTCGTCAGGACATTAAAACTCTGGAATGGTCAATCGACAATCAGCTGGTTAATTTGACACTAAGTATCGGTTTATATTGCCTGAATAGCGATTTAATTCAATCCGAACTAACACCGGACATTGATCAAATGATTCATTATGCCGATGCCGCTTTGTATCAAGCCAAAGCCAACGGTCGTGATAAAACCATAGTATTCGGCGAATCCTGCTCTGATCGGGACTAAGAATACTTTAGATCGCTTTTGCGCTTGTTCATAAAGCGCAAGAAGTACAAGGCGGTGGCGGTAGTGGTCAAGGCGGCGTTTTGCAAGTCAAATAATAAGCCGAAGCGCATCGTCCGCAAATGGTGCGTTTCTCATCTTTTCGGCTGAGTCGTATCATCAAATACTCTGTATAATCTTTCTCGCTATCTTCCGGTTTGTCCGGCTCCCGTTAAATTAATCCTTCTGTATAAAATCCATGGCACTACACTGCGGAATCGTTGGGCTGCCCAACGTCGGTAAATCAACTCTGTTCAACGCGCTGACCAAAGCAACCATTGCGGCTGAAAACTATCCTTTTTGCACCATAGACCCGAATGTGGGTGTGGTTCCGGTTCCCGATCCGCGCATGGATAAACTCGCGGCCATAGTCAGCCCAGAGCGCGTGTTACCAACTACGATTGAGTTTGTTGATATCGCCGGTTTAGTGGCTGGTGCCTCTAAAGGAGAAGGTTTGGGCAATCAGTTCCTTGGCAACATTCGCGAGACCGATGCAGTGGTGCATGTCGTGCGCTGTTTTGAGGATGACAATGTGATTCACGTGGCGGGCAGAGTCGATCCGATCAACGATATAGAAGTTATCAATACCGAATTAGCTTTGGCTGACATGTCTTCTGTCGAAAAAGCCTTGCAAAAAGCCGCAAAAGCGTCAAAGTCAGGGAATAAAGACGAGCTAGCTAGAAAGGATGTGCTCGAGCGCGTACTGGAGCATCTCAATGCTGGTGAAGCTGTCCGTACTCTAGGTTTAAGTGAAGATGAAGCTAAGCTGATAAAGGAACTGTGCCTGATAACCATCAAGCCGACCCTTTATGTCGCCAATGTTCAAGATGACGGTTTTGAAAACAACCCAATGCTGGATAAGGTCAAAGCGTTTGCCGAAAAAGAAGGCTCTAAAGTCGTCGCCGTTTGCGCAGCTATAGAAGCTGAAATTGTGCAACTGGATGAGGAAGAAAAGAAAGAGTTTCTTGAAGACTTGGGCCTGGAAGAGCCGGGCTTGAATAGGGTCGTGCGTGCCGGCTACGAACTGTTAAATCTTTCCACTTATTTCACGGCAGGTGTAAAAGAAGTAAGGGCATGGACCATCCCCGTTAACGCCACCGCTCCGCAAGCTGCGGGCGTGATCCATTCCGATTTCGAAAAGGGTTTCATCCGGGCCGAAGTGGTTTCGTATAATGATTTTATACTTTACAACGGTGAGCAGGGAGCCAAAGATGCCGGTAAATGGCGTCTGGAAGGTAAGGAATATAAAGTTCAGGACGGCGATGTAATGCACTTTCGTTTCAACGTTTGACATTAAAAAGCCCGCAACCTATAATGCGCGTCTTTTCAAAGCTGTTCCCAGTGGCGATATAGCTCAATCCGGTTAGAGCGCGGGATTCATAACCCCGAGGTTCCAGGTTCAATTCCCGGTGTCGCCACCATTTAAATCAATAATTTAGCGTTTTTTCATCACTGTTACATTTTTGGGTGCTACCGATTTTGCAACGATTGATGAAACATTGTTAGCGTAGTCGTTAAGATGATCGGGTGCTAGATGTGCATATCTAAGCACCATGTCGTAGCTACTCCAACCTCCCAGTTCTTGCAAAACGTTCAGTGGTGTCCCATTTTGAACGTGCCAACTTGCCCAAGTATGTCTCAATCCATGCCAAGTAAAATTCTCAATTTGAGCGCGTTTTAATGCTTCACGCCAGAATTTTGTTCCTACCTTTAACACTGGACAGCCTCGGTAAGTAAATACTCGCACTGGATGATTTCCAATCTGGAGCGCCAAAATATCAATTGCATCCTGATTCAGTGGCACCCGAATGACCTTCCCATTTTTTGACTGATCAGCATAAATCCATGCTATTTTTTTTTGCATGTCGATCTGTGACCACTCCAACTGGGTGACATTAGATTCTCGCAAACCTGTTGCCAACGTGAAGATTGCCATTGCCCTTGTGTGCTCTGGTAACTCATCTAGCAACCTTCTGGCTTCCTCGGGTGTTAGCCATCTCAGCCTTTGATTATTTTCTTTAAACCGCCGGATGTGTGGAACGCTATCGATCCACTTCCATTCCTTCATAGATTTATTCAGGATGGATCGTATTAACTCGGTAGTGCGATTCACACGAGTTTTTCCGGCAACCTTAAGCTTTTCAGCAATGATTTTTTCAATTAACGTCTCGTTAATTTCATCGATATATACATCATCGAGAAAAGTTCTTAACCATTTTAGGTGATACTTGTCAGTGTCTATCGATTTTTTCTCTGATTCCGAAATCCAGCGAGTTACTGCACTTTGCCAGATATAACGGGGCTTTTCACCCATTTTGATAATATCGTGAGCTTTGGCCTTCGTTTTGTCAGCTATTTCTTGAGCTTTAGTTTTGTCTTCGGTTCCAGTAGATCTGAATATTGTTTTTCCGTTAATCGTAAACTTGTAATGCCAATATTTTGATCCTTTTCTTTTAAAGAGCATGGTCTTGTTTCTCCTTGACCTACATCCTGCTTGCCTTGTCCAGTATATTTCGAACGAATGTATTCGATCAAATCCAAATCAATGAACACCCAGCATTTACCAATCTTAGCGCCTGGTATTTCTCCAGACTTGGCTTTTTGCTGCAATGTAACTGGATGAATCTTAAGAAAATCGGCAGCTTTATGCAGGTCTAAAGTATTCATGTTTATCCCTGGGTTAGTATTTTCGATTATGCGAATGTGTATGCCGACAACCATGAAAATCAGGTCGTACGCTGTCCACAACCCTAGCATCAGATTGCGTTCATATCGGTTTGAAATAACTGAACGATGGCAAATACAGAATTGCTTTTGAAATATACTTGCCATGGGCCGGTAGCTTAAAGTGTGCATGCAATATGCTTATGGCGAGTCAATTAAGCTTTTATAAGCTGTTTACAGACGCCACACCGCTCAATATGATTCATGCGCGCGCGCAACAAATTCCAGCAATTACAAACAGGACATCGCGTCAGCTCAATCGTATTGGCTTTAAGCTCTTCAACAATCACACCGGTTTCGGAAAAACCTAGTTGGCTGATCGGGTGTATTTTTTTGAACGCATCAAAAGCATTGATGACTTTGTAAATTTCCACCTGTTCAACAACTAACTCAGCATGCCTATAACAAACTGCAAAGGCTGTCGCCTCCTTGTATTGCTTGTTAGTTCGCGTGAGCGCGTGGATCGATTGCTTGTTATCACCGGATCGCGCAGAAATCCCATGATATTCACGATAAGCTTTTCGCAGCCATTTGATTGAAAGGGTTGTTTCTCCATGAATCGTGGAAATACGGGCTTTGCGCTTGATGAGTTCAAGGGCCAGTGTATGTTGCTTATAGTTAACTAACATCACGTCCCCTTTACCCTGCAGTGAGAGCCAGGATCAAATCCACTCGATCATAGCGGCGCTGTCCAAATCCCTGAATAAATTGGGAAGTAAAGCGTGGTGCAAAGCATAAACAACCTGATCGAGCTAGGTACTGCATCTCGTCCATGGACAAATTCGCCATTGCCAATCTCAACTTTTCATCGGTAACCCCCATGATCAACAGCGCTTGTAGGGCATTCTCTCGGGCGAGTGCACGCACCTTTACCAGCCAAGCCAAATTCAGATCGTAGAGTTCTTGATCAACCACGTCCTGTTGCCGGCTCATCAATCGCTCAATAAATTCATCCACATGGGTCAAATCATCTTGCATGATGGCTTCAACAGCAGGAGTCATATTGACCACCCGCAAATTGCTTTTTAGGAAGTCAGCCCCGAATTCGTTTAGTAGTGTGAAGATAGCTTCCTGAAAAAATCCTGTGGCGATGGATTCGACCGCTTCAAAATCCAGCGTCAGGCATTCGTTGCGTAAAAAACATTCTCGCGCCCTTTGCACCAACTGCTTGCCATGGCAGGCTTGGGGTGTTTTCAGTTTGGTGAGGTGTTTGATTACGACATACATAACAGTCTCCTTGTCGGTGGTTAAGATGTCGATAACCGTGAATCTGAGGCTAAGGTGCGTTCCCAGCCAAGACAAGACGCCTTGTGGCGGCGTATGTTTTTTTCAGCCCAAACCTCACATATTGGGCAGCGTTGATAAAATTTCGGCAATGTATTCAGCACGATATGGCGGGATTGACAGATTCCACACAGCACAAGTCGACTTTCACGGCTATTAACCTGCTGAATAAGATGCCAGGCACGGTTGATGCCTAAGAAATTACCTTGATCACTGCTGACGTCTAATCTATTGTCATTAAAAACACGCCCAACAGTCTCACCGTACAATCCATAGGCCGTCATGAATCGGGTGGCGTGGACAGGTTTCTGCGTTACGAGTTGAGAGAAGTCGGAATACATACCCAGGAAAATCGAAGCATGTAGTGCATTCATCGATGATCGTGCAATCCAATACGAATCGTAAGGCAACATGCCAGACTTAGAGGGGCAGTGATGGACTTCCTTGTAAAGGCGGATCGCCACTTTGCGACCAATGCCACACAGATGCTGAACAACTGGCGGCCTAGCGCCTAATAGAATGAGTTTGTTGGCCATGGAAAGGGTTTCCAAAAATTCAGGCAACGCAGTTTCGCTGGGTAACCGGTACATTTAGGCATCCTCCCCGTTGTTATGAGTGGGCAATAACAATGCGCTATGTAAGGACGGCGCTATATGTTGTGGCGTCTTTAGGGGTAATAAGCGAATCATTGCCCGACTGTTACTCGCCAATTCCCGAATCTTTTCCAGTGTCAGTGTTTCCATGATACTGAGTTGTTTCTGATTCAAACCAAAACGCCAAGCGGCTTCCAGCGCATTGCTGCGGACAGCCTCGCGGGCCAGCATCAGATATTCAAAATTGAGTTGGGATAAATCCTCTTCCAGTGTCGACATTAGCGTTATCTCTACGTTAAGTGTTTGCTTTAGGCGATATGCTAGGGGGATCAATTGGAAAAATCTCACACGGAAAGTGGTCTGTTTTGGGGTACCTTCCTCGCAAGACTTTGCGGGGCGTTGGCTGGACGACGGGGAAAAACGGGATAAAACGCAAGTTGTTAGTGATATTTGTGAAACATTTCACAAATATTGTCTCATGATGGAGCAATGCGCCACCGTCTCAAGGACGGGGCGCTGTTATCAGATTTTTAGATAGCCTATTGGGTAGAGATCCACGTTCTGTGTCGTGTAGATCAGCCTTGATTGCCTAAGAGCAAGCTCACAACAATCCATGTTCAGCGAATGAATACACGGTTTCGCCGACGATGAAGTGATCAAGTACGCGAACGTCAATCAAGGCCAAGGCTTCTTTAAGTTTTGCTGTAATCACGCGATCGGCCTGACTGGGATCACTAATGCCCGACGGGTGGTTATGCGCCATGATCAGAGCCGAGGAATTATAGTGCAGCGCGGCTTTGACCACTTCGCGCGGATACACGCTAGCGCCATCAATCGTACCCCGGAATAATTCATCGCAAGCGATGACCCGATGTTGATTGTCCAAGAACAGACACAGAAATACTTCGTGCTCATACGGCGCCAATTTCAATTTAATACAGTCCTTCGCCTTGTCCGGACTGGTCAAGGCTTCGCCTCGACTGAACGTGCGGTTGTAGATCTGTATGGCCTCCAAGATGACATCCTGTTCATCGGCCATACGGTAACGATTATTGGTTCCTCGAATGTATAACATGGGCTTTCTCCGGTAATCTTAAAATGTGGAGAAAGCCGTCCCCTTCCGGGGTGGACTTTCTCCGGAAGGGTTGTCAAAAATGTGCAAAGCGTTGTCAGCGATGCCCGCAAACGTTGGCCGTCCGCTGAAGCATCCTTCGCTAATAAAACTTAAGTTGACGCCTCTCTTGCGTCAGGTGTTTGGGAATTGGTTTCCTCGAATAAAAAAGCCCCGAGGACACGACACAGTCCAACCCCGACGGGGAGAACGGATCATCTCCCCGAGGCGGGTAATACTGGCTAGGCCAGTGGTTAAATTAAAGACCTGTATAACACCGTATTACGATGCCAAAGCCAGGACTGTATCCGATGGTAGAGCCTCGGCCCATTCCAGCAAGCTGGATGGTTCGTTTTCCAATACCGCATCGGGATCAATGCCTCGGCTGGCAAGTACCGTGCTCATCGCCTGGGTTAACAGACGATGGCCTTTTTCCCGTTCCGACTCGCCGCCGTGCTTGATCGCCCAAAAGGGATCGAAATGGACATGCCGGCTACTGCGTGGACACTGCTTGTTCACTTCGGTGTGAAACGCCCGATCTAAGGTCTCTGCCTGTTCGAACTGCTGCCAGAAACCTTGTCCGGCTTGGCTTTCCACCGGTGGCAACCAGCGGCGCTGGCGGCCAACCCAACGATTCATCCGGTCGATCAAGGTTTTGCTCTTCGGAAAAAAGTGAATGGTGCCAACGCCCGGATAATAGCGAACGTCAAAATAACTGCCGCCGATCCGCTTGCCGACCCGAAGCGCGTGAAAATGCTGCCGAAACACCGACACCAAACTCACGTCCGCTTCGGTCTTACCATCGAGCAAGGCAAACACCTTGTCGAAATCCGCTAGCAGACGTTCTGACTCCCAGTTCAGGCTATTGTGGTACGACTCAACTTTGTGCCCTGGTAGAACGAATCGAGTGGTTTTGATCCGCATGCCCAAGGTGCGATGTTTGTCATTGCTTTTCCAGCCCATGTAAAACACCGCATTTTCACTGTAATAGCGGGTGATCAGTCGGGTAA
>FSSH01000144.1_pt4 | contig 54295 bp, 53 predicted proteins | sample 1166101 | NCBI WGS metagenome assembly FSSH01 (sample SAMEA32972668, study PRJEB13176) | freshwater metagenome | biome: Drinking water system; feature: Biomass in drinking water that filtered by 0.45 um membrane; material: drinking water | place: USA | collected 2012-12-20 | depth 0 m | reverse complement strand
CCAACATTATTACCCGTGAACAATTTAAATGTATTAACAAAATAAAGTACGAACTTACAAAATAAAGTTGTAACGTAAATAATAAAGTTGGAGCGTAAAAGTGAAAATAATAATAACGCTATTTCTATTTAATCATCTACCAAAAGATTCGTTACATAGGCCATCTCTTGAACATTTAGTCGAAAAGCAGTAAGTGAGACAATTTCAAGGCATAAACGTATTTGGCTTAAATAACTTTTATGTCAGTAAAAACGGAAAGATCTATGCTTGATGGCCAAATGGCAGATATGCGACTGTAAAAAGGTTCAGTAGGGCCTGAAGATTGTCATTCACTTTGAATTTAGCTTTAGGGAACAATATAAGCTACTCTCAGAATTCTATTTCTTTCTTTTACGGTTTTTTGGGTGGTAAGAAGGCATGGTCAAATTTTGTTAAATCGCCAGCCTTCGGCTCAAAGTTCATTTTGAACTGGCCTTTGTAGACTTCTTTCTTTGTTTCATCTTTTCTATCAATGTTCAGGTCGTAGAAAGCGATTTGAGCGATTCGTAGGCCTAGATAAAGACGAATAGGTATTTCACCAAGGTTGGCTAACTCAAGGGTGATGATGCCCTTGTATCCGGGGTTCACGAAATTTGCAGTCGCAATGTTTAACCCTTCGCGAGCCCATGACGACCGAGCAGTCACTACACCCTGTAAATAATGCGGTAGTACTACCCACTCTAAAGTAGGTACTAGTGCTAAAGCACCAGGGTGTAAGAGGAATGGATGACGGAAAGGTATTTCGAATCGTTCATGCTTTTGATATTTCTCTTTTAGCGCATCATGGCCTTCACTGTCATCGTACATCACAGGGTCAACATGGGATTGAGCGCCAGCACGCGCCATCATCACAACTGTGCCCATACGAAGGTCAATTGAGGTCATGCCAATCTGCTCTTTATTCAGTATGGGGGATACTACAAGGTCTTCGTCTTTTAATGCTTCCAAAATAGCAGCTCTCGATAATACAGACATATCGTTACCTCAGATCGATTGCTATTTGCTGCATGATGCCATGTTCGCAAAGACGGTTAAGAATATTGAAGTCAATTTTTTTCATTTCCCCGCCAGCTTCATCAATAGGCAGCATATGTTCTGAAACCAGCCAACCAGCGTAAAGAATATGGCGGAAATCTACATGGAAACTCGTATCAGGAGCTGCCGGTTCAACTTTATATCCTACAGGCGGAATCAGTTTGCTGAGCTTTTTAACCAATGGCTCGATGATGTCAGTAGAGTGTTGTGGATAAAATACCAGATTGTTTTGATTTAGTAGCTCATTCAGAGATGTAAGTGCTTTGGTCAGGTCTGCTTCTGTGAATAGATCGAACCAAGGATCATCCTTGCGGGATAACGCCATATGTTCCCAGAATTTCCTAGCAGTGGCTTCAAACCCAGCGTCTGCTAATTTGAAATTGTCATAATTCAGGATTTTTGCGGCCAAGAGTATCATGTTAATACGACTGGCAGCAATGGGATGTTTAGGTTTGACGGTTAGACCTGATGTATCAAGTGTGCTCAATAGAGTTACTAAGGCTGCCAAAAAGCTTGGGCCAAATATCAGGATGCCAATCAGGTCACAAAGTATCTCCTCTTTCCAGCTTTCCCAACTGACTTTGTACTCGAAATTATCCTTGTTCATGGACATTTTCTTACAGGTTATGATTAAATTAATTTTGTAATCATTCGGAGCATTCTTATCATCAAATATCCAATCCCGCGTCGCTTCTACGGAGTTGATTTTTGCGGATGATTGAACCAGACTATCCAATATTTTAGTCAGGCCAGTACGGAATTTTGATATCTTATAGAGTGCATGCCCCAATTCATGACCTAGAATCGGATGTAGCAAAACATAGTGTTTTAGTGTTCTTGGAAACTGGATAGTTAAAATACGCATGCGGCTTGTAGATGCACGTTTCGGTTCGATACCGATTGCATAAGCTGCCAATCCGCCTTCAGATAAGACGAACATCATAGGCGGAGCATCTTCGGTATTTATTTCTACCTTAGGTTTCGGGGCTTCACCTTCATGAATCTGGATGTTTGTACCAATCCGTTCGTTTTGGGCCCAGATGGTCGTAGCAATTTTTTTCAGTTCAGTTACAAACGGCCATGAGTATTCACCCAAACATGACCGTTCGATTCTGGATATCAATGTAGAAATGAGATTTAGTTCTGCAGGGTATGGTTGCAGGTTAATGGCATCATTTTCTGGAATGCTTTCAAGCTGCGCTTGGATAAAATCTAAGCGAGTGGTCAACTCGACATAGAAGTCTGTGGTGCCTTCTATGCCGTAGTTATAACCAAGGGTCTCTTTAAGAACTGAGCGAAGATTTTCACATTCAATGAGGAGAAAGTCTTTTGATATCATCCTCTACTCGATATCAAATCACTAATTCATGAATGAAGTGATTGAAGAACTTCTTAGCATTGTCCTTCTTATTATCCATGACAGGGTTATTAAGAGAGATCTGTTTTAAAACATCTTCTATTTCATCGATTGCATCGTTATTGTCTCGACCAAAAGTATGGTTGAAAGCACTGGTTAATGCCTTTTTGATGTCTGTATGCCAAGGGTAATCTTCAGCGGTCATATGATTGACGTTGTCGAGATCCAGAACGCCGCTGTGATTGTCATCAGCAAATGCATCATAACGATACATTTCAAATAATCTGTAAAGATTCTCTAATGGGATTTGAGCGATATGCAATTTATTAGGTTCTGGCAGTTTATCTACATAAGAGTTAGCCAAGATGGCAAACTGCTTGTAAAGAATATCGCTATCATCCAACTCATGTGCTGACATTATGCTCATTTCAGTCTCCTAAATAGTGACTTGGAATTAACCATTCACGCTCACAGAAAAGGCTCAGGCAGCCTGTTTCTGAATATTCGCCGTAACCTCTTCCCTGATAGCGCCCAGCTCTAAAACAAACGCAAAAGCCAGTTGGCCTGACTCGATTAACTCAATTACGCCATCGGTCTTAAAGTAGATACTCTTACCATCAGTTACGACATATTTTTGGGAAAGTAAATCCCTACAGTTCATGCCACGGCCTCGCATGACTTTAAATGACTTCTTTAGATTTAATACAGAGATGTCATTGGCCAACAGGCGTTTGATCATGCGCAACATCAATAGGTCTGTAAAAGAATATTTACGTGCGTTACCTTTTCCGCGTTTGGAACCAGCAGCTGGAACAACCAATTCTTCCCGGCATAGATAGTTGATCATGGCAAGACTCAAATCCGTTATACGTGCAGCAGATCTAGCAGTATACCAATCTTTGATGAAAATTATGGTGTCATTTTTAGTCATATAAATATAGTTTAACACTAGACTATATTTTTGCAAATACATATTTATTATTAACTTTCAATATGTTGTATGAATTTCATATCTAAATTATGGTTAAATTTTTACACAAATATACAATAAAAAAAGGTGCCTTAAAGGCACCCTTTATTTGTGTTAATAATCAAGAGTCGAGTTCAAGATCGCTATCGTCATCAGATGAAGATGAAAAAAGAATGATATAGGCATCTAACTCTTCTTCCACAAGATTAGGGATGTCATCTTCCGACACATCGACCGTAAGCCCCAAAGAAGTGGCGGTCAGTAACAGCTCCTGCAGTATGGAACGCTTTTTGTGCATCAACTCGGACACTTCAGCCATGTTAGATGAAGAAAAGCGATTAGATAAGCGTGTAACCGCGCTATCGAACTGCTTTGTAAGCATCTCTGATTGTTCTCCATTCGTGGCTAAATATTCATTGAAGACGTCTGCAGGACTTTCATTGATGAATTCCAACTCATGACTAAGGATTGCTTCTTCAGGATTTGGTTTTACCAAATTTTTCATAATTCTCTCCAAGTTTATTGACGGCTCTCAACAGACGACTGTCAGCTGTCCAATATTGTTTTTCCGTCATACACAATTGTTTTCTAATCTCACGCTTAGGTTGATTTTCTAATAACAGATTCAAAATCGCTAATGCTTCTTTGTCCTCAGACAGGGTCATTTTAAGTATGGCTACTTTAGTAGCCATCGTCGCATTTTCATGATCTTCAATAAGCTTTTCGGGGGGAGTAAGGGATCTTTGAACGGTAGCAGATGCCGTAGCTGACTCAAGTTCCACACTATCTTCAACATAATCAATGTTTGGACGTGTGTGAGCATTCTTGCGACTTTCATTAGATGCAAAACTTCGCATATTGCCAGAAATGAATCTAGGAAAATCCGCTTTGGCCGGATCCCAATTCCTTGTCTCAAGGGCCAGGGTAAGACCCTCTTGAATGAGCTCTTCTACACTCATGTGGATTTGTAATCCTGGGTGACGCCCAAGAATACGCTTTGCAGCCACAACGATTTTTTGTTTTGCCAATTTATCTAGAGTGTCTATGGCTGCCAAAACATCATTTTTTGATGCTACGGTTGCTGATATTGGTTTCAAATTAGAACCCTCCTCATATATGTAATGCTTAGAGATTCATTTTTTTCACGTTTTTAAGAAAATATTTTTTTTTCGCATCAAAAAATGTCGAATCTAAGCATCTTGTTAGTAAGGGAAGAACAAAACCCTAAATCTTACTACTAATAAAGGAATGATAATGAAAACTATAAGTGTATCCAAAGCAGAAGTAAATGTAGAAAAAGAATCAAATGGCCCTAAATATTTCGTAAATATTGAAGGCGTAGAACACGCCTGGTCGAAAAACACTATCACTACCGAAGAGATCGCACAACTTGGTGGATGGGGTACTGAAGGTGTAATCGAAATCGATGCTGACAACGTCGAGCAAACATTAGCGCCAAACGAAATAGTGAACTTGAAACCTGGTCATGGTTTTGCCAAAAAAATCCGCTGGCAACGTGGCGATGGCGTTTTCGATCATCGTTTAGCAGATGAGCTTTATCACCTACAAGGCCATTTCAAGAATGTTGAACAACAAGGCAACTGGTTCCTGATTAGGGACTACCTTTTACCTGATGGTTGGAGCGTGAAAAAAGCGGATATAGCCTTCAGGGCAATGCCTGGTTATCCAGGTACCCCACCTTATGGTTTCTTCGTACCTACGGGCCTGAGGTACAAAGAAACCATGCCATCAAATTATCAAGACATCATCGCTGATGTTCCGCCCTTTGCTGGGGAATGGGGAATGTTTTCATGGTCACCTATCGAATGGCGCCCAAGTGATGATCTGCGTAAAGGTTTTAATCTACTTAACTTTGCATATAGCTTCATGAACCGCTTACAAGAAGGAGCGTAAGGTGGACGTATCTATCCATATGTCGGCAGCTATGCATGCTGACATCCTGCTCCACCTTTTTCCCAAAGGCGACCGCAGAGAGCAAGGTGGTTTCTTATTCTGTAGTTACGACGATGAAACACAGATCTTCAATGTCAGGGAATGGCTGCCTTTGACTTCGTCTGACTATGCTTCGCAAGAACGAGACTACCTTGAATTGTGCGATACCACCCGGGCTAGCCTAATCAAGAAAGCACATGATATGGACGCCGCTCTTGTCGAAATTCACTGTCATCCGGGACAGCAAAAAGTGGCATTTTCCCTCGCCGACTGGATGGGGTTTAAGGATTTCGTACCTCACATTCGCTGGCGTCTTAAAGGAAGGCCATACGCGGCATTGGTATATGGCTATCAATGTATCGATGGCTTTGCTTGGATAGATCAACAAAAACTACCAATTAACGTAACTGGCATAAATACAGGACAGGCATTTCATTCCACAACCGGTAATTCAATGAACGCACTTAGCAGAGGTTTTTATGAAAAGATTTAACAGAAATATTATCTTCTTTGGGGTCGATGGTCAGCGCATATTGCGTGAATCAGTAGTGGCCGTGGTTGGCTGTGGTGGACTTGGACATCATGTAATTCAGCAGCTAGCATACCTTGGGGTCAAGAAAATCATCGCTATCGATGACGAGGTATTGAGCCTGACTAACAAAAACCGATACGTGCTGGCATACGATGACGACCCTATAACCGGCTTTCACAAAGTGGATTTAATCAAACGCAGTGTCTACATGATAGATCCATCAATCGAAGTGGAAACAGTTCACGCAAGTTTACGAAGTGCAAAAGCTATTGTAGCTTTGAAACAAGCCGATGTGATTTTCGGTTGTCTGGATGATGACGGCCCACGATTCATCTTGAATGAGTTTGCATTGGCTTACGACAAAGAGTTATTCGACTTGGCATCAGATACTGATAACGAAGGCATGCTCATCTACGGTGGTCGTATGGTCTATGTTAGACCTGATGAGCCAGGTTGTCTGGTTTGTATGGATGTCCTCAATATGAATGTCGTCACAAAATTCTTAAGTAGCGAGAATGGGCGGCGCGACCGGGAGGATTTGTATGGCGTAGACAAAACCCAGCTGGAAGAAGGTGGGCCCTCAGTCGTTTCCTTGAACGGCATCATTGCATCACTCGCCGTAATGGAATACATGCTTCAGGCTACAGGAATTCGTAAGGCTAAGAAAAAACTGGAATACCGGGGAAATATGGGCATTGTTGCTGTTAAGAACGAGATAAATATTGATGATTGCCATTATTGTAAAAATGTTCGTGGTGTAGCTGATGCAACAAACCTTGAACGTTATCTATAAGCGAGGATATTGAGATGTCATTTTTAGAAGAGTTTTTATTAGTTTTAGCCTATTCCGTCAAGACGCAGTTAGCCATCATTTTTGGTGTGGTGTTTTTCGTAGGTATATTATTGTTGGGTCATCACTTTGCAGAAACACTACATTTTAAAGGGTATCTCGCACCATTGGCAGATGTGATCAGGCCCTACATAGAAATGCGATACGAGTATGCTGCATGGGGAGCCTTGTTCACATTTTTCGGGGTGGCAATCAGGGTTTACTTAAAAGACCGTAAGCGTTTTTTACAATATTAAATAAGTAAAAGACGACTTTTGGCAAAGCGCAAATACGAATTTGACGAGCAAAAATTAGCTCGCTTCAAAAAAGAAGGCCGTGGCGAAGGTCATGGTATCGATTATAAGCCTTGGCTAACCATACAAGATGTGCCTTCTAAGGGCCGTTCCAGCAGGATTCCGAGCAGCAAAGTACCCCGTGAACACCATCTGCTTTCAGACAATGAACGGGGTATTTTTTTATTACTAGATTGGTCGGATGACGTAATTGATGTACGTGAACAGTTTCCCTTGGATCGTGACATTACACGCAGAATTGCAAAGGAAATGGGCGTAGCCCATCCTATGGATTCCAGAACTCGTACGGACATCGTAATGACCACGGACTTTTTGGTGGATAAACGCGTAGGTAACAAGATTATCGAAATCGCGCGGTCAGTTAAATCTCAATCTGAACTTGATGACCCTAGGACCATAGAAAAACAAGAAATAGAACGTCGGTATTGGGAGAGCAGGAATGTCGATTGGCGAATGTACATTGATACCGATATACCGGAACAACGCGTCGAGAACCTGCGATTGTTATACGAGATGAAATCATTTGATGGTTTAGTTGTTCCTTATCCGAGCTTCTGGGAGGATACCTGTCACAGGCTGATGGTTGCATTGAACAAGACACATCGTGTACAGATAAAAAAATTAATCCAGGAGTTGGAAGTTACCCAAGGCTTGAAAGCGGAAGATATCATCACTGCGATTCGTCACTTGGTTGCAAATAAGGCAATCACTTTTGACCTTGATATTCCGTTCAGTACCAATGTATTTATATGTAGTACGAAGCAATTATCAAGTGTTACACCTCTGAGGAACATAGCATGATGTTCCTTAAAAATGACTTGATTCAGTATGAAGGTGACAAAACAATCCGTATCTTGTGGATACATCCCGAACAACCATATGCCTTCACGATTGAAATCGGTGATGTGCATGCCCTGCCACAAAGTCTTAGTACTAATAATCTGCAAGCTGATTTATCAGATGGCAAGGCTAAGCTGTTAAAGTCAGATCCGTTCTTTCGCATCGTCAAAGACGAAGCCTTACCTCCAAAACATATAAACATTCGTGATAAAGCATATTCGTTCATTGAAGAGCTTGTAGCCAATCAACCTGCCATCTTCGTTGAAAATAAACGCTGGCATCTGATCGTCGCCTGCATCAAAAAAAACAAAGAAAAATATAAGACCACACATAAAACGATTTACCTTTACCTCAGAAGATATTGGCAACGCGGACAGACCAAGAATGCGTTGTTGCCTGACTACAGTAAATGTGGTGCTAAAGGAGAGACTCGAACATCAAACCCGGATATCAAACGCGGCAGGCCACGTAAATACAGCGAGGAAGTTGGCCTGAATGTTTCCGAAGACATGAGGAAAATATTCAAGGTGGCGGTATCAAGATTTTATGCAACAGACTCTAAATTTACCCTTCAAGGCGCTTTTGATGAAATGATTCGTAAGTTTTTTTGTAATCGCGAAGTCGATAATGAATCTGGACGCATCATACATCAACCAAAAGATGAAGTTGCAACTTCAGGCTTCCCCACCGTTGGGCAATTTACTTACTGGCTCAACCAGGATCATAACCGTCCAGACATTAAACGTAAACGCGTCGGCAATAAGGCATATGATAAAGACCTGAGAGGATTGCTGGGAACTTCGAATGCAGAGGTTTGGGGTCCGGGCTCACGGTATCAAATCGATGCCACGATCGCTGATGTTTACTTAGTCTCTCGAATCGACCGTACCAAAATCATAGGACGACCAGTGATTTACATCGTGATCGATGTATTCAGCCGGATGATAGTAGGACTATATGTTGGTCTTGAGGGGCCATCATGGGTAGGCGCGATGATGGCGCTAGCCAATACCGTCACAGATAAACAGGCATTTTGCAAAAGATTCAATATCAAAATTGAACCACATGAATGGCCGTGTCACCATCTGCCTTCTACGATACTGGGCGATAAAGGAGAAATTGAAGCCAATATCATTAATACTTTGATGAACAACTTCAATGTGATTGTTGAAAATGCATCTGCCTATCGAGCTGACTGGAAAGGCATCGTTGAACAGCGGTTCAAGCTACTTCCGGCAATGTTCAAACCTTATGTGCCAGGTTATATCGAACCAGATTTCAGAGAGCGTGGAAGTAAAGACTATCGCTTAGATGCGGTATTGGACTTAGATCAATTTACCCAAATCATTATAGAATGTGCACTCTATTACAACAATGACCATGAATTCAAACATTATGACCGTGACCAGGATCTAGCGTCAGATAATATTCCTGCGGTCCCTGTTGAGTTATGGGAATGGGGTATTGCAAATCGCAGTGGTCAGCTGCGCATCTATCCGGAAGAGTTGGTCAAGTTCAGCTTGCTGCCGGCCCAATTGGCCACTGTCACCATGTTCGGTATCAAGTTTGGCGGAGTCTACTATACCTGCCAGCGTGCAATGGAAGAATTATGGTTTGATCGCGCCCGACAAAATAATACCTGGAAGGTCAAGGTTTCATACGATCCGCGCGATGCAGATGAAATCTATCTGCATAGTGAAAAATCGCCTCGTCAATTTGATGTCTGTCATATGATTGAACGTAGCCGGGCTTATCAAAATGTCTCTAGCTGGGAAATAGAACAGCAGCAATTCAAACAAAAGAAAACCTCTGCGAATCATGCCCCGTCACAACAATTAGCCAGGTCCAATCTCGCTGGTCGTGTCGAAACAATCGTAGCGTCTGCCATTCAGCAAAAGCCTGATACCAGTCATCTCAGCAATTCATGTCAGACCAACAATATCAGGGAAAACCGTGCATTGGAAAAAGCTGAGAACCGTAAATCGGAAGTTTTCAATCTGGGCAAGACCTCAACTGAATCGCTAAACCAAGCTGCATCTAATGCCAAAGTAATCAAATTTCCGACACAGCCTATAGATGACTATGCTGAACCGGACATTACAGACATTGTTGCCGATAACAATAAGGGAAATGACGATGAACGACCTTGACTCAATACCTATTACGCTTCCGGAATACGCCAATAATCCGTTTATTATAGCCTTACCGCCGTTGCTTTCAAAGCTTGAGCAGCTGGAAGCTTTGGCGGTCAAGCCCATGTACGGGGCTAAAGAGCGACTGTATCCAGCGCATTTGCGTAAGCATTGCCTATTACGTCTGGGCCGTTATTTTGAACCCTTGGAACGGCAGCTGCAATTGGCTGAACGCTTTGGCATTCTGCTCAGGCAAGGCTATGTAGGACGAAATCCAAATACCCCCAGCTATATCCATCGTTTGCAAAATGGTGTTGATACTATTAATGCCAAATCCGTCTATATCGAAGCGCGGCAACCCATTGTCAATACTGCGAATAGTTTTGCCTTAGTCGGATGTTCTGGAAACGGTAAGTCTACCGCTATTGAACAAATCCTGATTCAGCACCCACAGTGTATACAACATACCAGCCCTGTCAGCCTAATACAAATCGTATGGTTGAAACTGGAATGTCCATCGCAAGGTTCCACAAGACAGCTCTGTATCAATTTTTTTTCAACAATAGACCGTTTGATCGGAACTAACTATTTAGCCCAGTACGGTAAAGCCAAAAACGGTGTGGACGTCATGATGGCGCACATGGCCCACGTCGCTAACCTGCATGCTATAGGTGTATTAATCATCGACGAGATTCAGCATTTAAGAACTAGCAAGATTGGTTCGGAAGGTATCTTGAATTTCCTGGTGACACTGGTCAATTCGATTGGAATCCCAGTCATATTAATAGGCACGTTAAGTGCTATTCCAATCCTCCAAACAAATTTCAGACAAGCCAGACGTGCGAGTGGCTTGGGCTCGCTTACATGGGACGCCATGCCCAATAACAAATCCTGGAGTTATTTCATCAACAAAATGTGGGCCTATCAATGGACTCGGGATTTCACCCCCATGACTACTGAAATAGAACTGGTGTTGTATGAGGAAAGTCAGGGCATCATTGATATTGCGGTAAAGCTATTCATGCTGACACAGCTTCGTATCATTTCAATTCGTGAAGTGAAAGAAGGCTCTGAGGTAATTACACCGGCACTGATTCACCGAGTTGCCAGGGAAGATTTACGCATTGTACAGCCCATGCTCAATGCTTTACGTGCTGGTGATAAAAAAGCTTTGGAAAAATATGATGATTTGAAGCCTCTTCAGGATTATGTCGTTGAGGTTTTCAACTCCGCTACATATCAACCTGAAGTCGTGACTCAAGCTGTTGAATCTTCCACTTCACATCCAAATGAAAGTGATGATGCAGTGCCTACAGATTCGCTGTCCTCGCTTAGAACCGCATTATTTACATTGAATATATCCAGTGATATCGCCGAGGTTCTAGTACAGGAAGCTTTGATCAAAATCCCTTCAGCAGACCCTCTCTTGATGATGTCGTTCATTTCCGAAAAGCTCACATCAGTACCAAAAACTAAACCCACAAAATCACCCCTCACTAAAGTTACCGAAGACAATGTACTTCAATTACCTGATAAGGATTTGCGCAAGATTTTGGCAGTTGCAAAGACAAATGGTATGAGTGCATACGATGCCTTAATTGGTGCAGAAGTCATCAAACGCCCCATGTTGGATATCGCTGCTTAACATGCTCGCTTATTTCCCAGCCATTTATCCTGATGAGTTGTTATACAGCGTATTGGCTAGATATTATTTGCACGTAGGTTTACCACCAGTAGCCAACTCTCACGAGATATTATTTGGTAGACGTAGCGTGATTGCTTCATACGATCTGATAGGAAGCTTGAATATCCTGGCCGAACGTATTCCTGCCGAAAGAAGCTTGAGCGCAGAAGTTTTATTGAATATGACGTTGTACCCCTATTGTGTCGCTTTTGAACCGGGTGAGGTTAGAACTAGGGTAGAACAGGATTTAAAGGAAGGTAAGGTTTTAGGTAGTCACTTAAGGTTGGGGCTTGCAACTTTTCGTATCGGTAGGGTAACTCATTTACGCTTTTGTTCTGCATGTAACAAAGAAATGTTAGTCCGATATGGGGAGTTATATTGGCGTCGTTCGCATCAGCTGGCGAGTGTTTTAATATGTACTGATCACGAAATTGCGCTGCAACAAAGTTCAGTCTACCTAGATAAGGAGAGTCGCCATGCGTTTATTGCGGCAAACCTAAACAACTGTTCCGTGTTATCAAGTACTAATTTATTTAATTCTAAATCAGAGTCTGTATTAAATCACTTGATGCAAATCGGGCATTTAAGTATAGACCTGCTAAGGGGAACAACGCCTAAATCGTTTGAAGAATGGACCATTTATTATCGCGCTAGGATGCTATCTGTCGGTCTAGCAAAATCAGCAGGCACAATGAATCAAAAGTCATTTTGTGAAGAATTTAGACAATACTACGCGGAGACCTTAGCTTATTTTCCACATGTGATTGATGGTGGAAGTTACCCTAATCAGTGGCTTCAAAGCTTGGTGCGTAGACATCGAAATGCAAGCCATCCTCTTTACCATCTGTTGTTACAAAATTTTCTAGATCAACGAAAAACAGTTGAGCCAATATTTGGAGTAGGCCCTTGGCCGTGTCCAAATCCATTAATCAAACATCCTGAAAAATATCCGGTGACCAATATCAATTTGCACGGCAATCGTGACAGGACCGTTGCACGCTTTAATTGTTATTGTGGCTATACCTACACCAGATGGTATGACAAGGCGACCAAAAATTTAGGTCCGATTAGATTCCTGAAATATGGCCCTAGCGTATTACCCGTACTACTCTCCATGGTGGGACTGAAAAAATCATTAAGAGAGATTAGCCGATTACTCAAATTAGACCCCAAGACTGTAGTAAAGCTTTGCCTCGAACTTGGAATCAAGTCACCCTGGCACTCAAAAGTATTAGCCCAAAGTATTAAACCCATCACAAACAAAACTAAGGAAGTTATTAGGCCTTCAGTTGATCTAACAAAGACATTGAGGGCTGCTACGACTGATTGGGCTGCTATCGATGCTGAATACAAATTTAAAATCTCTGAAAGCTCAACTTTGATAAAACAAGCCATACCACCTATTCGTGTCACGCTTGCTGAAATCGAACGATGCACATGTCAAAGGGGCTGGCTGGGTAAGCGATTAAGCAAATTGCCAAAATCAAAACGCATGCTTAAGCGGGCGGTTGAAACTACTGAGAATTTCCAGATGCGAAGAATCGTTTGGGCAAAAGATCAGTTGGAGCAGTCAGGCTTGCCTGTTGATGAGTGGAGAATCGCCAGACTTGCCGGGCTAAAACCTAAATCCTACGCGCTGATCACTCAATTCCTCCAGCAGCTAGATATTCTGGAGTAATTCTCAATGAGTCATCTTTATATTTCTCAATTTAATGTTGGTGCGAAACCCATCGAAACGCACTGGTTTGTAGGGTTACATCAACATCATGATGGCGCATATTCTGTGCGCGCTGCGCTAAAAAATGTCGATGACCATCAATTCCATTTATCGATACTGCCAATAGGTCTGCTTCCTATCCTAACTCATGGGCAGGTATATATAGAGGGTAAGTTAATGACACTTTCTTTAAAAGGTTTGATAGCAACTGAGTTCATTGAGGACCTATCAAAATATGAAGAAATCACATCATCTGATATTCCACATGATCTATATTCATTTCATGGTAGACAAGCAGGGACACAACGCTTATTGCGCTACACAACACAAGATGCCGAAATTTATATTCCTACTATTGAACTGATTCGATATCTATTTTTGCATAACCGGACATTGGCAAATGCATTAATGCGCCCGTCAGCTTTGTCTTTGTTGTATCGGCCAGATATGCCCGGATTCAGGAAAGAACTGCGTTTGGAATTTACTAAAGAAATGCCGATTAGATCACTCTCAAACAAGTTCGCTCAGGAGTTTGCATGGATTGCGTTTGATATAGAAGCTAGGAAGTCTTGGGACAGTGTTTATTTAAAAAGCAAAGGTCAGGAATACCTCACTTTATCGCCACCACCTTTACAAGATAGCCACTTAAGATTTAGAGGAATAAATGCTGGCAATCGATGGTTGGTGCTAGAAATACTTTCGATGACTGGTAGGCATCTGCCATGCGAGAGTTTGATATATAGTCATCCTCAGCTTAAGAAACCGCGCATTATAGAACAGGAAAAACCAGCCGGTGACCTAGGGGGTAAAACAAAAGATGGCACTATAGGCCAACCGAAAAAATATGAGTATGAATATAAATTGGAAAATGGTTCCAATGGAGTGCAGTCACTTGCTAAACAAAAAGCTTTGGTTGAAGTAACAAAATTTACTGAATTTGATAAAGCAATCGTAGTAGAAAAACTGTTTGTTGATACCGAGACAACTGTTGTTAAACCTGAATCATCGGAAAATTCCCCAGCAAAAAAAGAACAGAAAACAGTTTGGGTAAGTGCGGCAGAGCAAGGATTGAATGCAGAAGTGCAACCTATCGAGTTTAAGGTTTTGACGCCTGCTACTTGGGATTCAGTTGGAGATTTAGAGGGTACAGTGAAAACTATAGAACGTTTATCGACATTTTGTCCTAGAGCTAATATTGCAATGTCCCTATGTCACCTTAAATCTGGCCGAGCATTTTCAATGGCAAATAGGTCACCTAGAGTTGCTTTAGTCGTTGTGGTAGAAATTGATGCCAATCCCCCAATTGTCTTGATCGATATTGAACGTACCGGAGTACCCGCATTGTCTGTTCGAATGTTACGCTTCAAGCAACATGTGACTTTTGAAAGTATGGAATCATATATAAAGCACATGTTGGATGGCTTGGTTGATTCATCAGGCCATTGGGATACAACCATAGAAATTAGTTGCGATGAATGCTGCACATTTGAACGACTTCCAAAAATGTTTACTCCCAGAAACGAAATCATTAGTGAGGAACAGGCAGGTAAATGGGCAATTAAGCTATTGAATAAAATGAGGAACTAAAAGTGTACTTCATGCAAAGAGTAGTATTTAATACGGAGTTTTCCCAATCACATCCAGTAATATTTGTGTTTCGTGAGTTCGAAATTGACCTATTGGACACCGTACCAATTAGCCTGATTAACCATTTAGATTTTCTTGAGAGAAATTCGCCGAGACAACTGGAAGGGGTTAGCAATTGTCGCCAATTACCAAAGTTTCAAGCTATTAAATTTAATAAATGATTAAGAATGTTAATAAACATGTTTGTATGACTACATAAACCGTTTAAATGATATTTTTTAAATATTAAAAGATAATATCTTTTTAACGTTTGTATCTAATTATGAAGTGTTAATTTTAGATGATTATGCAAAAAGTAACTTTTATCAATCGCGCAGCTGCAGAACAAAAACTTGGTTCTGTTAGCTCAGCTATCATTTCAATAACACAACCAAACACATCTCCTGCTATTCTCCAGTCAGGATGGTACAGCGTACTTCCAATACAGTTTGATGATACAAACCCCGAGGTCATTAAACGTAAAGAACGAAAAATCCCTCGAATTGCAATGACACTTGCAGATGCCACGACGATTGTTAAATTTGTGCATCAAACCGCTCCAGATATTGAAGAAATGATAGTTCATTGCCAAGGCGGCATTAGTCGTTCAGCAGCAGTTGCAAAATGGATTGCAGAAGCTTACGAACTCCCTTTTGATCACGATTATGATCTTTTTAATCCATATGTATATCAGTTATTGAAGGATGCTAATAAACGAATTAAGCGTTGATGTTTAAATGTTTAATTGATATTAAATTTTTTTACAATTTTGAACATGAAAATTCATATATAAATATGAAGATGTAGTACTCCTCTTATTAATTTCAGCATCAATAGGCGAAAAAACATTTATTAGTAAACGATCAATATGCAATATTAGTACTTATCCAGCCAAGTTCCTGTTTTATTGGTTTTGTGTGTACTTTTAGCACAATTTTCACAAAACATGGTAGTTCTTACTTTTTGTCTTAGGCCCTTTGAATCTCCACAATTTGCACAAATACCTTTTGATAAATTCCTAGCTTTGTTTGCTGCACGCCATACTAGGACTTCTTTATTGGTCTTAGAAGCATCAAAGTGAATATCTAGTACAGAATACACATCTGAAACGTTGTTAATCGCAATCGAATAAGCTTTCATTTGTTCCACAAACTCTTCAATAATTGATACCCAACCTTTTGGAAACTTGATCTCTGTGGAATCTGAAACATGAATTTTAGTGTTAAGGCATAGAACCCTGAAGTAGGCTTGACTGGAAAACACTTGGTCCTCTTCTTGTACTTTGTTAGATGAACCCAACACGATGTTTCCCCTTTTCCAATACGGGTAAATCGCTAGAATAAATGGCCGTGCGTTGATTGCGGATTGCCTTAAAGGCTGCTTCTTCGATTGCTAATTTCACCGCTCTGGGTGAATATGTACTGAGATGCTCAATAAGCTCGTCATCCATTGATGGATTAAGTAACTTGCCATAGGGTTTATTCATAATAATGTGATCGTAGATGCTCTTAATCACGGATGACATCATGCTTGGATGGGGTTGCTCAATTAGGAAGACGCGCATTCTAGATAAAATAGGTGCTGGAACGTGTTGGAGATCATTGCTAGTTGCCATCCAAACAATACGGCTAGCATCTATAACAAGATCTAAAGCTTCATCTTTATAGCGTGCGGCCGAATGAGATTCAAGTAAACCATAGAACACATTCATGGGGTTGTAACGACTATCTGAAGAGGCTTTATCAATCTCATCAATTAGGATGAATGGATTTGCCACTTCACTACTTGCTAATGTTTCCGCAATAAATCCAGTAGCACCTTCTGACCATTGAATGCTACTACCACTTAAACTAAAAGAAGCACTGGTGGTAGTCATTGAAATTTCAAAAAAAGGTAGATTAATACATTTTGCCAGTTCACTGGCAAAGTATGTTTTACCTAACCCTGGATCCCCTTGTAAGAGGATAGGTTGAATTTCAAAAGGCAAGCCCAGTTTACTGAAACTTACAATGCTGTTCTCAAAAAAATCGATAACAGCTTCGAACTGAGGGAATCTTGAACGTAATGGATTTAGGTCAACGCTCTCTGGCACTGAACGCAAGATGCGTTCTGGATTCCAAAGTTTTTTAAGAGTGGGACCGACTCGACCCTTAACATCGTCTGAACGGAATTGCAGGTCGTCTACACGCTTCTTAATGTCGTGCACATCTGCAATAGGATAAATTAAATCATTTGACATGACAGCTCCAGTGCCGTCATGTGAATGACGGTTAACTATTTACATAAAAAGGAAGATTATCTCGAAACAATATTAGAGATCGACCAGTTGAGCCGATACGCTTTAGATAAAGCGCAGGGTGTTTTGTAGATGATGTGGAATGAATTAACATGAATAAATCATAAAGAATAAAGATTAATATGTCAACAAAAATATATAATAGAAACAATAGGTTATATTATATGTGTGATATAAACATGCTATATATTAATACTAATTAACCCTTAAAATGAATCTTTTATAAGCGTCGTATAACTGAAGAAAAAAGTTTATAAATTGAGCCTTATCCAGTATAACGAAGGGATTGCTACTAACAAATCTGAAGATACAGATCATCAAAAAGAATCGAAATAAAAATAATAACTCATTTAAACCAGTGAGATTTTAGTTTTCAGACATAGTGAATATGATTGTTTTAGAAGGTCAACTTCCGGCCCAGAGCAGACCTTCAGGATTAATATCCTGTGCTATCGTAGGCAGTTGCTGTTATTTTGTAAGATTTCAAACGGGATTGATAATTATCAATCTGTGAATTTAACACAAGTTAAAAATTCCACAGCACTTTAAATTGCACGAGTTGTCGCGGTAATCGTTTATTATTTCATTGAAAATTCCAAAGTATCAACTAACCATGAAAAATAAAACGATCGCCATATTGGAAAGCCGCTCAGCTCTTCAACTCGCAGACCTAGTCAGAAAATACGAAGGCATCCCCCTTTCCGCTCCTGCATTGGCAGAAACCCCTGATGTAGACCATGACCACATCTCTGAATTGATTCATAACTGGGATCATGATGCCCCAGACATATTCATTTTTCAGACAGGGGTCGGGGTTAAGGTCCTACTTCATACAACTGACGATTTACATCTCACGGGAAAGCTTCAGCAGATATTGAATGATTCATTGGTGGTCGTTCGTGGACCCAAACCTAGTGCGGCTTTACGTGCTTATAAGGTGCGCATAGACTTGTTAGCTGAAAGTCCTTACACAACCAATGAAATTATTGAATTGCTTGATAAATTAGATTTGCGCGACAAGAAGGTAGTCGTGCAGCGCTATGGGAACACAAACAAAGAGTTACAAGAAAGGCTTGAATCCAAAGGAGCGAAAGTTACTGAGATTGCGACCTATCGTTGGAGCATGCCAGATCCTCAACCTCTAATTCATTTAATGGATGCCCTGGATAAAAACGAAGTGGATATGGTTTGCTTTACAAGTGCGTCACAAGCAGATAATTTATTCAATCTGGCGAAAGATATGCATCGTGCTGAAAGCCTGCTTGCAAACATAAACAAAATCCTGGTCGCCTCGATTGGACCTGTTTGCAGTAATGCGTTACGTAAATTGGGTATCCACGTTGATGTAGAACCTTCACCACCAAAACTGGGGCCATTAATCTCCGCTATAAATCTGAAGTTTTCCAGCTTGGAAAACTATTAGGCAATGTTGCAAATGATCTATTTATGAACAGGTAGCGCATCTCCAAAATGATCAGTCTATAAAATAATAGATAGAAGAATGATCATGACACCAGGATTAACGAATGAAAAAGTGTTCATTCAAAAAAATGGTGTATCTGCAAAAAAACTATTTCTGCCATTTTCTCAAGGACTGGCATACAACATGAAACGCGTGATGAACATCATGGGGAGTGAGGCATTAATGAAGGCGGTGGCTACATAAGGCCTGTGGCCTAACTTCATGTCAAAGCTGTATAATAAAGTGTGATCTAAACAATTAACACTTTTGCTGCAAGACATAATTACAAATACTGATTCTAACGTTTTGACACATCCTCGGCCTATAGCGGACAGTCTTTATTTAATTGCAACCATTTGAATACTGAAGTTTGATTTAAAACTGCTAATTAGCGGCTTTTAAGTTGTCGGCGATTGTTTTAGTTTACCGAGTATATAAAACAATATTGCTCCTACGCACATAATACTTGCAGCAACCGTAAGGCCTTGTGAGTAACTGTCTTTTTTCGAAGCGATATAAGCAATAAAACTTGGTCCAATTATCTGTGCCAAACCGTATGCAATTGTCATTTTCCCCATCATCTTTACAGGATTTGTTGGGAAATAACGTCCAGCCATAGTGAGTGTTATGCTAACAATTCCCATACATGTGCCTCCAAATAAAATCGCGCTTGTCATCACACCAAACGTATTATTCATAATTATGGGTAGTGAAATACCGATAATTTGAATAATAGTAGCGATTAAAAGTGAATTAAGCTCCCCAATTCTACGCACTATTAAATCCCAAAATATACAGGATGGAGCAGCTGCTATACCTATTACAAGAAACACATATTCACCCTTACCCGCAAGACCGGGCAGAGAATTTACTATTGCAACTATGAAGGTCGCAGTAATAACATATCCAAAACCCGCACAAAAATATGCTGCCATAAATATTTTTAGAAATAATTGGTCAGGCGGGTTATCTAACATTAAGGTGCCTGATTTAGTAATAATTGATTTATTTGGGGGAGGTAACCAACTAAGTATAGGAATTAACAATGCAAGACCCAAAACTGACAAAACATACCATTGTTCTGTATATTTTAACCAAGGGCTTGTCACTATAATAACGAGTGAGCAAACAGCAATGCCTAAACCAACTCCTGAAAAATGAATGCCTAGTTCGTTTCGGTGATCAGAGCGAGTCAACCAATTCAAAATAAGCCCACTTCCAAGCATTAAACCTGCAGCGCTACTTAGACCCGCCATAAATCGTGATAGCGCCCAAATCATATAGTGATCTGATGCACCCATCATGAATGTGCTTAATACGGCAACGATCATTCCAATTCGATAAAGTCTATCTTTTAAAATGAGGTCATTTATGTAAGATGCGATTATTGCACCACATAAGTAACCAGAATAATTAATAGCTGCAAGCAAGCCTGCTTCAGATAGACCTAGGCCAGCCTGATCATGCATTAACGGAAGTAAAGGTGTGTAGGCAAATCTTGCTATACCCATAGTGAGTATTAGGCTAAAAATACCCGACGAAAGGACTTTGATTCTTAAAATTTGATTTCTTGAAAAATTCATTATTTTTTAAATGGATAGAATGGATCGTAAGTGACCAGCTCCAACTTTCCCTAATAATCTAAATTTGAAGAAATCACCTTAGCAGGGTTCTAGTTGCTGTAAGTGACATACTTAAACAATAAATATTCTCTACACATAAGGCTTAGAACACTACATTTCTAGACAAATTTTACCAAAATGTTTATTAGTCTCTTGATACTTGAATGCATCGACAATGTTTTCCAATTGGAATACCTTATCAATGATAGGTAGCATTCTATTTACATTGATAGCTTTCACCATATCTTGTTGTTGAGAGCGATTACCTACAATTAAACCTTGCAGTCTTAATTGCTTGATGAGAGCAGTCACAATTGATACTTCTCCACCTAAGCCCGTCAGGATGCCAATCACTGAAATATGTGCTCCAACACGTGCAGCAGCCATGGACTGATTCAGCGTTGCTGGTCCACCTACTTCAACAATATGATCTACTCCAACGCCACCTGTCATTTCGTATGCAATCTCACCCCATTTATCGTTTTTGCGATAGTTGATGAGATGATCAGCACCTAGGGCTTTTAATCTATCTAATTTTTCGTCACTGGACGATGTTGCAATCACATTCGCACCTGCCATTTTGGCAAATTGTAGTGCAAAGATTGATACCCCTCCCGTACCTTGTACCAAAACTGTATCGCCTGGTTTCAACGCATCGTCAGACATTAAAGCCCGCCATGCAGTTAGTGCTGCTGTGGTCAGGGTTGAAGCTTCAATATGGCTCCATCCTTTAGGTGCTAATGTAAATGCATTTGTTGAAGCCGTTACTATTTCGCGTGCATATCCATCTACACCATCCCCCGGTGTAGTAGCAAAGCCTTCTACAACAGGCTTTCCGGATAGCCATGTGGGATAAAAAGTACTAACAACATAATCCCCTACAGAAAACTCTGTCACGCCATCACCCACAGCTACTACAACTCCTGCGCCGTCTGCCATTGGAATCCTTGGTTCATTAGGTCCCCACATACCACTTACAACTGCAAAATCATGATAGTTAAGTGAGTTGGCGTGAAGTCGGACGGTAATTTCTCCAGTGTTAGGATCTTTTGCCTCGCGCTGAGCCACAAAGATTTTATCGTAACCACCGCCGGTACCAAGAATGATTGCTTTGTTTGTCATAATCAAATCTTTCTTTATAAGGACTTTCCTCTATTGATTTATTTTAATTGTAATCTAGGCGTAACTAAAAAATTTACATCTCTTAATTTAGTTGTTAATTATTATAGATAGAGCAAAAATAATGCTTGCCACAAATAAATTGTGCACAATATAATTGCGATCAATATAATTAGTTAAGAATACAAATTATGCAAAATGAATGCGTAACAAGCGACCTTAATGAGCAATCGATATTGAATTTGGATGAGCAGATGTGCTTTGCGCTCTATTCGGCATCTCATGCGATGACGAAAATTTATAAGCCGTTATTAGCGCCGTTTGGGCTTACGTACCCGCAATATCTTGTATTGCTGGTGTTATGGCAAAAAGATCAGATGACCGTTAACGCGTTAGGTGAAAGAGTATTTTTAGATTCGGGCACGTTAACGCCTTTGCTCAAACGACTTGAAAAACTAGCGCTGATTACACGCAAGCGTGAAGCTATTGATGGTCGCGAAGTCATTATTGCGCTAACGTCTTTAGGTCAGTCATTACGCGGTGATGTAGTTCATATCCCTGCCAGTGTATCTTGCAATACTGGATGTACATTGCCAGAAATTAAATTGCTTAATCAACAGCTTATTGCATTAAGAGCGCATTTAAATTCCAATTTAAACGCGGTTAAAGCCGCTCGTTAACTCATCATTTTTAACTACTTAAAATCCAACAATCAATAAAGGAATTAGCATGCATTTAAATACTTATGGCTTAAAACCGATTGACTTCAATACAATCAGTCCGGATCAACAAGCAGGTTTTACCCGTCGTGAATTTATGATGACTAGCTTGGCAATGGGCTTTGCACTGGCATCAAAACCTGTGCTGGCGCAAGCGATTAGTACGGATACCTCTGGCATTAAAGCGGGTGAAGTTAAGGTGCCAGTGGCCGATGGTGAAATTGCAGCGTATCAAGCAATGCCTGCCAAAGGGAAAAATTTCCCTGTTATTTTAGTCATTCAAGAAATTTTTGGTGTGCACGAACACATTAAAGATGTTTGCCGTCGATTTGCTAAATTAGGGTATTTGGCTATTGCGCCAGAAATGTTCGCGCGCCAAGGTGATGTGTCGCAGATGAATGATATTGGCGAAATATTAAGTAAAGTGGTTGCAAAAGTCCCAGATCAACAGGTAATGAGTGATTTGGATGCGACGTTATCATTTGTTAAAGCCAATAAAAAGGGCAACGTTGCCAAAGTAGCCACCGTTGGTTTCTGCTGGGGTGGCCGCACTGTTTGGTTATATGCCAACCACAACCCCAGCATTAAAGCAGGAGTTGCCTATTATGGCTTATTAAACGGCATGAAATCAGACATTAAAGCAAACGACCCAATTGATATTGCGTCGCAAATTAAAGTGCCAGTACTTGGCTTATATGCGGCAACCGATAGTTTTATTAAGCCAGAGGTAATTGACCAAATGCAAGCTGGGCTCGAAAAGTCGAGTAGTCGTTCTGAAATTATCGTATTCCCTAATGTGAATCATGGCTTTTATGCGGATTATCGCCCCACTTACAACAAAACGGCCGCTGATTATAGTTGGCAACTCACACGTGATTGGTTAAAACGTCACGGCGTTTAAAATCAATGATGAATCAACGATTAACCAATTATAAGGTAAATATTATGATAAATAACTCAATATTGTCCAGCCCAAAAAAAACCGCTTTAGTCGCTATGCTCTTAGCGGCAAGCGCTGCATTTGCAGAAGAAGCGGCCAAAACGCAAGAAACACCAGCGCCTGAAAAGCCAACAGTAGAACAAATTGTTGATACGCTGACCAAATTGTCTGGTGGCCCACATGCCGGATACCGTGCAAATCATGCAAAAGGTGTTGTCGTGCAAGGTGAATTTGTTCCTGCCAGTTCAGCGGCTAGCCTTACTAAAGCCGTGCATATGCAAAGCAAGCCAAGCCCTGTAGTGGTGCGTTTTTCAAATGCAACGGGTGTGCCAACGATTCCTGATGCCAACGGCAATGCCTTTCCAAAAGGGATTGCCATTCGATTTCAGTTAGAAGATGGCACTTATACCGATATTGTGAGTATTTCAACTAACGGTTTTCCAGCCGCGAATCCAGAGGATTTCTTAGGCTTGCTCAATGCCGTTGCTGCAACTGGCCCTGATGCCGTTAATCCTAGTCCTATAGAAAAATTTCTAGGCACACATCCTGCGGCCATGCAATTTGTGCAAATGCCCAAATTACCGCCAGTCAGCTTTGCCACACAGCCTTTTTATGGGGTAAACGCCTTTAAATTTACCAATGCCTCAGGCAAAAGTCAGTATGCACGTTATAGCATTACTCCAGTGAAAGGAGCGGCATTTTTATCTAAAGAACAAGCCACTGCTGCAGCACCGGATTATTTGTTTACCGATTTGCCCAAACGCCTGTCGGAAAATGTTGTTCAATATACTTTGTCTGCACAATTAGCCGAGCCAGGGGATGCAATTAATGATGCGACAAAAGTATGGCCTGAAGATAGAAAACAAGTGCTACTTGGCACTATCAGCTTAAAACAGGTTCAAGCCAATGGTGCTCAATTTGAAAAAGCCACCATGTTTAATCCCCTGAATTTAGTTGATGGTATTGAAGCTTCTGAAGACCCGATTTTATTAGCCAGACCTGCAGCTTATGCTGTGAGTTACGGTCGCCGCTTAGGCCAGTAATTGTTAGCATGTGCCGGCACTTAGGCACATTGAATTTAAGTAAGCTAAAAATTAATTTTTTAAAGACATGGAGTTGAATCGAAAATGACCACAAAATTAAAGCTCTACACCTCGCCATCAGCATTTCCTAACCCGCAACGGTTGAGATTATTTATGCATGAAAAAGGCATTACTCAACAGGTTGAAGAGGTGATTTATGACATGGCCCCAGGTGGTCAGCAACGCAAATGGCCGCATTTAAAAATGAATCCTTGGGGTGAGACACCCACCTTAGATTTAGGTAATGGTCATTTTTTATCGGAATCAACCGGAATTGCGCGCTACATGGATCAGCAATTTTCTGGGCGAAAAATAATGGGCGAAACGGCGCTAGAGCAAGGGCAGGACACCATGTGGGACAATCGAATCTTTACGCATGTGCTGTATCGGATTGTCACTATGTTTCATGTGATGCATCAAGGATTGGGGCTGAAAATTGAATTAACAAGCAATCCTCAATGGGGTGAGCATTGCCGTAAAGAAGCATTGGCACACGCTAGCTTGGTGAATCAACATCTTGCGGATGGACGTGAATGGCTTTTGGGCGGACAACACCCAACTTTTGCGGATATCACCTTGTGCACGGCTATTGCTTTCTCTAAATTTCCGACTAACCAAACCCCATTAGACGAACGTTTTGAATACTTGGATTATTTTTGGCAACGTTGGCAAAAACGTGAAAGCTTTAAAGACGCTTATGCCGATGGTAATAGTGGTTTAAGTGAATTGTCGCATTTAAAAGCGGAATAATTTTCACAAAGTAAGGCGTTTAGCACGGATTTTAGTATTCCTAAACTAAGGTCCGTGTCTATGCTCCGTTTATGCATATAACTCTTAAGTAGCGCGTTTCACTGCATGAATACAATGTGGCTTAAGGCCCATAAAAGACGATTGTAGTTAACTATAATCATTACTAATTGTGATTAATGCTGTACTAATATCTTCTGAATTAAATTTCCTTTCTAAACGTTTTAACTCAATACCATCTTTCATAAAAATTAAGGTTGGCCAAAGCTTTACAGCAAATGTCCTGCCAAGTCTGCGACCCTTGCCATCTTCAATTTTGATATGACGAATATTAGGGTATAGAGCAAGCTCCGATGAAATAATTACTTGTGCCGCTTTGCAATAGCCACACCACTCAGCACCAAACTCCAACATAACAGTGCCAGTATATTGATTGATTTCTTCTCGTGACAATTCGGATGTTGGCTGGTCATTAATCATATTATTAAACTCTTAAATCAACTAATGCAGAAAGTTTCATTTTGCCATTCTCATTAGACTTTTGGAAAGCTTTAGCAACAGATAATTGATGGGATAGTAATCATCGCCTCCAGTGACCTAATGACCGCTTAGGGCCGTTTCATGTCGTCGTTTTCGGCCCTAAGCGGACATTAAAAAACTTATTAAATAATAAATTTGACCTTGAAAGAAAGACCAGGATTAAGATTGATCAACTCAATATTTGCACCATGTTGTGTTGCAATTTCTTTAGCGATAGAAAGGCCTAATCCTGATCCATCAATATTTTTATTATCCCCTCTGTAAAACCGTTCAAATACCCGCTCAAGTTCGCAAGTTGGTATTCCTGTGCCAGTATCATTTACCTCCAGAATTATATTTTGTGAATCTGATAACAAACAAACATCTATTTTTCCATTAGTTGGTGAGTAGCGAATTGCATTGTCAACAATATTGTTAATGAGGATTGCAATCTCATGACGAACCCCTAATATCAATAACTCTTCTGAAGTGTTTAATCCTAAATCAATAGACTTTTCATGTGCCAGAGGCAGCAAGCCTTCAATACATTCCTTTATCAGGTTTAACATATTGATTTGCTGAATCTCCTTGGCCTGACTATTTGGTTCAATACGCGCTAATGTCAGTAATTGACTAACCAATTGTTCCGATCGATTAATACCAGTTTTCAGGCTATGGACAGCAACTTCTCGCTCTGCGTCTGTAGTAGCTTGCTCGACTAAAGTAAGTTGTAATTTCAGCGCAGTGATTGGCGTGCGTAATTCATGCGCAGCGTCTGAGGTAAAACGCTTTAGCACTCCCACCATGTCAGATACTTTAGCCATGAATATATTCAGTGAATGCACTAAAGGCTTTATCTCTGTTGGCACTTTGTCATCTTGAAATGGTTTTAAATCTAAGCTATTTCTGTGTTGAATTTCAGCGGTCAACACAATTAAGGGTGAAAGGGCTTTTCGGATTGCACAGAAAATTAATATGACTAAAACAGGAATGAACAAGAGCTGCGAAAGCATTAAATTAATAGCAGTATCTCTAATCGTTTTTTTTCTTAACTTTAAAGATTGGGCTACTTGAATGGTTTCTTGATTTACTTTGATCGCAAAAAATCGCCATTGATTTTTCTGGTATCTTTGCGTGTAAAGACCTGTCATAGAAGGAAATGGCACTTTAGCTTCTGGATGAGAGACATAGAGTGCCGCACCATCTTTAGCCAATACGCGCACGTATAATTCCTCTTCACTTTTTATCTTAAGACCTGCGCCCACTTGACTATTATTGTAGAGATGAGTCACATCTTCAATTGCAAGATGTTGTGCAGCAATTGCGCTAGCTACTTGTTGTAAATTAGCATCGTACAACTCATTAAGTTCTTCTTTACTGACCCAATAAGATGCATAACTTATCAGGCCGTATATAACCAGAATCGACAGTGTGATGTAAATCAACAAAAAACGTTTGATGGAATAATTCATATATTGGTTTTCACCTTTGGAAAGGTGTAGCCAACACCCCTTACATTTAAAATTATCTCAGCACCAAACTTTCGTCTGATAGTATGAATATGTACTTCTACAGCATTACTCTCTACTTCTTCATCCCAAGCATAAATTTTTTCCTCTAATTGGCTTCTTGAGTAAATTGCACCCGGATTTTCTAGCAATGTTTGCATGATATTAAATGCTTTGATTGATAGTCTTTCAGTGATACCTAGATAACTTAATGTATAGGTAGATGGGTTTAGACTGGCATCACCATAAGTGATCAATGGGTTAGTGCGATCTTGTTTTCGTCTTGTCAGGACACGGATTCTCGCCTCCAGCTCCTCTAATGCAAATGGCTTTAGAAGATAATCATCAGCACCGCAGTCAAGGCCTTTCACACGGTCTTCAACACTATCGCGTGCTGTAATAATTAGTACTGGTATCGTTACACCTTTTTTACGTAATTGAATCAAGTATTCAAGCCCAGACCGCTTGGGTAAGCCTAAATCTAATAAGATTAAATCATAAGCCTCTAAGGTTAAGGTGTGCTCAGCAGCAAAGGTATCTGTGACCCAATTCACAGCATGAGTTTTCAAAGCCTTCTGTAGGCTTTGACCAATCATCTCGTCATCCTCAACTAATAATATTCGCACAAAATATCCTTAACTATTTCAATAGCGAAAGCTAAGCAACACTACATTTTATAATTTGATTTTGCCATGCATTACTTAATGGAAACTTAAAGAAATTAATTCGTCTGTTAAGTTTCCATTAAGTTTAAGTCATTACAGTGCACGCAAGATTATTTAAGTATGTGATGCACGATGCCATTTAAGTTGATCAATCGCCTTATTTTACTAGCCACTGTTGCTGCAAGCACTGGCTGCCAGTCTATCCCTAACACGACAGATAATGCAGGTGTAATTAACAATGTGGTTGCTTACGATATGCAACTATCTAGCAATACAGTTGATGATATACAGCGTCTTGAGATCAAATTACAAGAAAAAAGCTCACTGAGTGAAACTGAAGCAGTGCTGTACGCATTAAATAATAATGCGGCATTTAAGGCTTTATTAATTGATCTTAAGTTAGCAAAAGCAGATTTAGTCAATGCAGGTTTACTGCCAAATCCTGAATTGCTGTTTGCCTTTGGTGTGTCTAATAAACCATACCGCTATGCGATTGATTTACCAATTGAGGCGCTATGGTTACGGCCAATTAGATTGCGCACAATGAAGCACGAAGCCGATGCGGTCGCAAATCGTCTTACACAGTCGGGTCTTAATCTCATTAAGGACGTGCGTATTGCTTACGCTCAAGCAGTATTGGCACAAGAGCAATTTAGTGTGACTGAAACATCTTACAAATTACGCAATAATATTTATACCCTCTCGCTAAAAAGACTCGAAGCAGGCGATATCAATGGCAAAGATATTTTACTTGCTCAGAATGATGCAGCTATAGCAAAACGCGACTGGGAGCTCGCGGAATATGATGTAAAAGTCAAAATGCAAAGTCTTCTCTATGCTCTTGGAGTTGGGCAAAAATACAATGCTATTACATTAGCACCCAATCTTGTTCCTGCTTGTAATGTAAATGAAGTTGACTACTTACTCACACAATCGCTAGGGCAACGCCCAGATATCTTATCAGCCCAATATTTAATTAATGCCTCTAAAGAGAAAATTAAATTATCTAAATTGGGTTGGCTAAAGTTTACTGGCACAGCAGATGCTACGAGTGGTTTAGTGAATGGGCATACGCTTGGGCCTGCTATCCGATCAACTATTCCAATTGCTAATCAGAATCAAGGCGCTGTTAGCCGTGCAGAAGCCGAGCTGGAAAAGGCTGAATTGAGTCTTGAAGCACTCAAGCAACAGGCAGTACTAGAATTAAAAGTCTCACATCTTCAATATCAACAATCTTGCCATGATTTGCGTGTACTTGAAAATACACTCATGCCCTCAATGAAGCAAATGACTCAACTGACAGAAAACGCTTATCAAAAAGGCGATATTTCTTACTTACAAACGCTTGAGGCAAATCGCCAGTTTGTGGATATTCAAATGAGAGAAGTGCAGCTGAAAGCAGGCCTTATTGCAAAGTACGCAGAGTTAATGCGCAACAGCAGCAAAAAATTGGATGCCAAATAATGAAATTTATAGCCCTAGATATTAAGAAATCCTTATTGAGAATAAACATGAATCAGAAAAAAATGTGGTTTGCAGTAGGTTTTATGACAATCACAATTTTGTTGATTTGCATTAAGTTGATCGCAGAGGCTAATCAACCATCTAAAGCCCTGCATCAACCTTTGCAGGCTGTTGTTCAAGAAAGCACGTTAAATACTGTCAATCTTAGTGATGATTCATTTCGTAAGTTGGGCATTCAAATTGGGGTGATTAAGTATGAATCGTTAACAGCTAACAAAACATATGGTGGTGAAATTATCTTGCCTGCAGGCGGGGTGGTCAGTGTTTCAGCGCCTATTTCTGGGAAGTTAATCTCTCTTGAGAAAAGCCAGTTAAAGTCAGGTGAGCAGGTAAAAGTAGGCCAATTGCTGTATCGCATTCAGCCCATTATTTCTGCAGATGCACGTGCTAATTTAGTGAATGCGCTGGCGGATGCCGATAGTTTAGTTAATGTAACGAAATCACAGGTTGATGCCACTCAAATTGCACTCAATCGCGCCAAAAAATTGCTTGAAGATTTAGTGGGGAGTCAGCGTAATGTCGATGACGCAAACGCTGCACATGAAATTGCACTTAGAAACTTGGAAGCTGCACATGCAAAGCGAAATGCCTTATACAAAGTGGTTAACTTAGGCACAGTTGAGCCGATTGATATTAAAACGCCTAAAGCAGGTATTGTCAGCAATATATTTGCAGTCACTGATCAATTAGTCTCTGCAGGTAACCCTATCGTTGAGATTTCTACGCTAAATTCACTTTGGGTACGCGTACCCATTCCAGCAGGTGATTTAGAAGCTATCGATCAGCAGGCAGAAGCTAAAATCCAGCCATTATCAGCAACATCAAAGGCAGAATATCTGATTGCAAAACCAGTTAAGGCTCCGCCAACAGCAGATCTGCTCACAAGTTCTAAGCATCTCTACTACGCGATTCAAAGTGACCAGTCAGCATTAGGACCTATGCAGCGCGTATCTGTCACGCTCAATACCCAAAGCAAATCTAATAAAGCGTTAACACTTCCATGGTCTGCTGTTGTATTTGATGTATATGGTGGCAGCTGGGTATACACACAGCAATCTAAAAATCTTTACGAGCGTAAAAGAGTCTTTTTAGATTACGTAAGCGGCAATCGAGCCATCATCAGTGATGGTCCACCTGAAGGCTCTAAGATTGTGGTGAATGGTGCGTTAGAGTTGTTCGGTGTTGAAACAGGCTTTGCTCACTAATCGCATAGGTTAAATATGTTAAAAAAAATCATTTACTCTGCAGTGAGCGGCCGTTTTGTCGTACTGTTTATTTCTTTAATTCTTATTGCGGTTGGATTAAATACCATCAGGCAGGCACCACTGGACGTATTTCCTGAATTTGCCCCAATTAAAGTAGAAATCCAAACAGAAGCGCCTGGGTTGTCCACAGAAGAAACTGAACAATTGATTAGCATGCCACTTGAGCAGGCATTGAATGGCACACCTCAACTGAAAACACTTCGTTCAAAATCGGTACTAGGTTTGTCCTCTGTCGTTTTGTTGTTTGAGGAGGGTACTGATCTATTTCAGGCAAGACAATATGTGCAGGAGCGCTTAAGTCTAGCTGCTAGCCGATTGCCTATTGTGGCAAAACCACCTGTGATGATGCCGCCATTGTCATCACTATCACGCGTACTAAAAGTTGGGGTTAGCTCTAAAACTCTCTCCCAAATGGATATCAGCACATTGACTATGTGGACGATAAGACCTCGTTTAATGTCAGTTCAAGGTGTTGCAAACGTAGCGGTTTGGGGGCAACGCGACAAGCAGTTGCAATTAGTCGTTAACCCCGAGCGATTGCGCACTAGGGGAGTAACACTACAGCAGGTAATGACGGCTTCAGGCAATGCAGCCAGTATTGAGTCTGGCGGCTTTGTCGATACCCCAAATCAGCGTATTGCCATACGGCATAAAAACTTAACGACTAAACCTGAAGATTTAGCAAATACAGTTATTGATTTTAAAAACGGTGCTCCTATTCTTTTAGGAGATGTTGCAGATATTCAGGTTGGCACGCCACCTGCCATTGGTGATGCGGTAATAAATCATGGTGACGGTTTGTTGCTAATTGTCGAAAAGCATCCAAATGCCAATACGATTGAAGTTACAAAAAATGTAGAGGCCGCCCTGGCTGAACTCAAGCCAGCACTCAAAGAGTTAGTGATTGATTCCACCATTTTTAGGCCAGCCACTTTTATTGAGCGTGCGATTGATAACTTACAGCATGCGTTGCTACTTGGTGCTCTCTTAGTTGCGCTTATTCTCATGGTTTTTTTACGTAACAAACGTGCTGCGCTCATTAGCATCTGTGCTATTCCACTTTCACTCATTAGTGCTGTTTTAGTGCTCACTGCATTTAATGTCAGCATGAATACGATGGTCATTGCAGGGTTAGTCATTGCGCTAGGCGAAGTTGTGGATGATGCGATTATTGATGTGGAAAATATAATCAGACGCTTAAAGTTAAATAATCTATTAGAGAAACCTCAATCTAAACTCAGCGTTATCGTGAATGCTTCACTTGAAGTGCGTAGTGCTGTAGTTTACGCCACGATGATTGTGATGGTAGTTTTTCTACCCGTATTCTTTTTAGACGGCATAGCAGGCGCTTTCTTTAAGCCTTTAGCAATGGCTTATTTATTCGCTATTTTAGCTTCATTGATGGTGGCGCTAGTAGTCACTCCTGCATTGTCTTTTATGTTGCTGAATGCAGAAGATGAGGAAAAAAAAATTGCTATTGTTAGTTGGCTCCATTCCAAATACGCCAAGTTATTAGATACCACTCTCGCCAAGCCTAAAAAGATATTTATTGCTACAGCGCTAGCGTTTGTTGCAACCATTGCAGGGTCAACTTTACTTGGGTCTGAATTTTTACCAGAGTTTAAAGAAACAGATTTTTTGATGCATTTTCTGGAACGTCCAGGATCTTCCATTGAACAAATGAAAAAAATGAGTATTCGCGCAAGTAATGACTTATTGGCTATTCCAGGGGTAAGAAATTTCGGGGCGCATATTGGCCGTGCAGAGGCTGCTGATGAAGTGGTTGGCCCTAACTTCACTGAGTTATGGGTCAGTATTGATCCTAATGTGAATTACGAGAAAACAGTCACAGCCATACAAAAAACTATGCAAGGCTACTCAGGTATTTTTACCGATGTGCAAACCTATTTAAAAGAACGCAGTAAAGAAGTGTTATCAGGTACAAGCTCTAGTATCGTTGTAAGACTTTTTGGATCAGATTTAGCTGTGTTGAGACAGCAAGCAGAAGTGATTAAAAACACAATGCAATCAGTAGATGGTATTGCTGATTTAAAGGTTGAACCACAAGTACTGATTCCTCAAATTGAAATACGTATCAAACAAGAGGCAGCAAAACGTTACGGCATTACTACCAATGACATTCGTAAAGTCACAAGTATGATTCTTAAGGGTACAAAAGTAGGTGAGGTATATGAGGCACAGCAAAAAGTAGATGTGGTAGTGATAGGTAGCTCAGAAACTAAACTAGATTTGAATGCCATCCAACAACTACCGATAGACTCTGCTTTTGGGTCACAGCTTAGAATTAAAGATGTGGCAGATGTTTATTTTGTTGGTATGCCAAATGAGATAAAGCGCGAAGCTGTTTCTAGGCGCATTGATATTGTCGCAAATGCTAAAAATCGTGACCTAGGTTCTGTGGCAGCTGATGTTGAAAACAAAGTGTCTGCGATGTCTTTTCCTGCTGGGTATTATCCAAAGTATTTAGGTGAATACACTGCGCAAAAAGCAGCAACACAAAAGTTATTTGGCCTAACTCTTTTAATGATATTAGCGATAGTCTTAATTGTGTATGCTGATTTCAAATCTTACCAACATACGCTTATTTTTTTAGCTTCATTACCTTTTGCGCTCATAGGTGGTGTAATTGGGGTGTTTTTATCTGGCGGTGTTATTTCACTTGGCTCAATTGTCGGTTTTATTGCTGTATTAGGGATTGCTGCCAGAAACGGTATTTTACTCATTAGTCACTATCGGTATTTAAATGCTACTGAGGGTCTAAAACATGGGTTGGAAATTGTTAAGCGGGGCTCTCAGGAACGTCTAGTACCTATTCTAATGACTGCATTAGCAACATCACTCGCTTTAATGCCTATCATATTGAAAGGGCCAATCTCTGGTTACGAAATTGAGTATCCACTGGCTGTGGTGGTGGTGAGTGGATTACTTACATCCACATTACTTAATCTTATTCTGTTACCAAGTATTTTTCTAAAATTTGGAAGAGTCTGATTTAATAATTTCTGTTACAGAATATTAGAAGGCTAAATGTCCGCTTTGGGCCGATAACTGATAGTTCGATAAATTAAGCACACACTATTGATCCCTAATAAACCTAGGAGATCATCATGGAAACCGTTATCGGCAAAAACAGTGTTCAGTCTTGGAATAAAGGTAAGTTAGTAGGTCAAAAAGCTCCTCTGAAATTGAAGGAGATTTGGGCAATCAGAATACGCTTAGAGTTATCTCACCAACTTCGAGACTTAGCTCTTTTTAATTTAGCATTAGACAGCAAGCTTCGTGGATGTGATTTAGTTAAACTAAAAGTTAGAGATATCTCCCATGGGGATCGAATCTCTGCACGGGCAATCGTGATTCAGCAGAAAACAAGTCGCCCAGTTCAGTTTGAAATCACAGAACCAACGCGCATTTCTATCGCTCAGTGGATGACTCATGAACATTTGGGTAGTGATAGTTATCTCTTCCCCAGTCGTATTCATGACTCTCCTCATTTATCTACTCGGCAATACGCAAGGATAGTGCATCATTGGGTGGAACAAATAGGTCTTGATCCAATAAATTATGGCACGCATACCATGCGAAGAACCAAAGCAACACTTATATACCGAAGAACAAAAAATTTAAGGGCGGTCCAGCTACTTTTGGGTCATACAAAACTTGAAAGCACGGTACGTTATCTTGGTATTGAAGTCGATGATGCACTAGAAATAGCAGAGCAGACTGAAGTGTAGCTTTTAATCAGTCGAGGTATTTGATTACCTTGACTGATTTGTAAGGGCATTAACCGGCCCATAGCGGACCTTCATAATACTTACGAAAATTTACAAAACCAATGAATACCATACAGAGAAAAAATAAAGCGGATTGTGAGTTTTCACTTACTGAAGATTTTTTATTCATCCTCTTTCAAATCTAAATCAATTTAAATTCTTCACATAGTAAATTGAATTTTTTTATTGTATTTTAACTAGACGACCGGTCTAATTAATGCAATAATGCACTTATGGGTAATGAACTTCCAATCACAAAGTTTGGCGATACACGTCAGCAAATCCTCGATACGGCCAAGTGCATCATCCTCGGCAAGGGCTTTGCCGCGGTCGGCCTCAACGAGATACTTTCCACTGCAGGCGTACCCAAGGGCTCGTTCTATCACTACTTCAAGTCAAAGGAGCAGTTTGGCGACGCCTTGCTCGCAGACTATTTTGAAGACTACCTGCGCCAGCTTGAGGACACCCTAAAAGACAACGGCAATAGCATTTCAAGCCGCCTGCTGGGATTTTTCCAGTTCTGGCTGGATACGCAGTCTAGTGATGCCACAACGGATAAATGCCTGGTCGTTAAATTGAGCGCAGAAGTGACGGATCTTTCCGAAGCCATGCGTATTACGTTGAAGAATGGTACCGATCGTGTGATAGCGTGCCTTACCAACTGCGTACAAGAGGGCATCAGCAAAGGTGAGTTTCCGGCCAACCTCGATGCAATAACTGTCACGGCAGAAATCTATTATATGTGGATAGGCGCAACGCTTTTGACCAAGGTAGGCCGCACGCGTGCAGCCCTTGAATGCGCCATGAATGCCACGAAAGTGAGACTGGGGGCTTGATCGAGCACGATCTTTTTATTAGGCCGAATACTAGTCGACTGGTCTAATAACTGTAATTTTTAAGGAGTTTTTGATGTTGAATTTTGATTTTTACAACCCGACGCGCATCGCTTTCGGCAAGGGCAAGGTCGCCGAAATTGACAAACTGGTGCCTGCTGAGGCTCGCGTGTTGATTGTTTACGGTGGAAGTAGCGCCAAGAAGAATGGCACGCTGGATGAAGTCAAAGCCGCACTGGGTGGGCGTTATGCCGAGGAATTCAGCGGCGTCGAGCCTAATCCGACTTATGAAACGCTCATGAAAGCCGTCGCCCAAATCAAGGCTAACAGGCTGGATTATCTGTTGGCAGTCGGTGGCGGCTCGGTGATTGATGGCACTAAGTTTGTCGCGGCGGCGGTGTATGCCGAGGGCGACCCGTGGGAGATTTTGCTCCAGCGCGGTGCTAATGTGAAACAAGCCATGCCTTATGGCACGGTGCTGACCTTGCCAGCGACAGGCTCGGAGATGAATGACGGCTCGGTGATTTCACGCACCGAAACTGCATCCGGCTTGCACGACAAGCTCCATTTTACCAGTGAGCATGTGTTTCCACAGTTCTCCGTGCTCGATCCGAGCAAGAGTTACAGCCTACCGCCGCGCCAGTTGGCTAACGGCGTGGTGGATGCCTACACGCACATCATGGAGCAATACCTGACCTACCCGGTGGAAGCGCGCGTGCAGGACCGCTTTGCCGAAGGACTACTGCAAACGCTGATTGAAATCGGCCCTAAAATTCTGCAACACCCGCAGGATTATGATTTGCAGGCCAATTTCATGTGGGTTGCCACGCTGGCCTTGAATGGCTTGATCGGCTCCGGTGTACCGAGCGATTGGGCGACGCACATGATAGGCCACGAAATCACCGCGCTGCATGGATTGGATCACGCGCAGACGCTGGCTATCATTTTACCGACTATGCTCAGCCTGCGCCGCGATGCCAAGCGCGCCAAGCTGCTGCAATACGCCGAGCGCGTCTGGCATATCAGTGAAGGTACAGAGGATGCTCGCATCGAAGCGGCCATACAGAATACCCGCGCTTTTTTCGAAAGCCTCAGCGTGCCGACGCGCTTATCCGCCTACAACATTAGCGCGGATGCCATTCCTGCCCTGCTGGCGCAGCTTGAAAGTCATGGCATGGTCAAACTCGGTGAGCATCAGGATGTGACGCTGGATAAGAGCAGGGAAGTGCTGGAAGCGAGTATTTAGATTTTTAGTAGGGTGGATAAGCGCGATAGCGCGTATCCACCATCTTCGTGTTTTATTTTTTTATTAGGAGCAATCATGAGCAAGAAATTAGCCCTGTATGTACGTCTGCACGCCAAGCCAGGCAAGGAAGCAGCACTGGAAGCATTTCTGAAATCCGCACTGCCGCTGGTGGAAAACGAGCCGGAAACCGCTACCTGGTACGCACTCAAATTCGACCCTACCACCTTTGGCATTTTCGACACCTTCAGCGACGAGCATGGCCGTCAGGCGCACCTCAGCGGCAAGATTGCCGAGGCGCTAATGGCGAATGCCGCAGACTTGCTGGCCGAGATGCCGGTGATCGAAACCGTGGATTTACTGGCAGTCAAAGGCCAGGCTTAAATCAGTTTTTGGCTAAGTAGATAGCTCCTCCCCTGGCTATTTCGGGCCTACACTGGCACATCGCTTTCCTCCCTTTTGTGGATGTGCCAGTGTTTTTTATTATAGAGCAGAATGTATACCCCTAATCCAAATCAATCGCCGACAGCCAACCGCGGCTGGCAGCGTGTGTTCCAGCGCGGCAAACTCACGCTCGGTATCATGTTCCCGATCGAGGTCTTTGAGCGCGACCAGCCGACCATGCTCAACCAGGTAGCGCTGGCGCAGTTTGCCGAAAAAGCCGGTTTTGCCAGCTTGGGCTTTCGCGATGTGCCGCTGCGCGACCCGAATTTTGGCGATGTCGGTCAAGTGTTCGACCCCTGGGCTTATCTCGGTTATATGGCCGCGCAGACCACAGAAATCGCGCTGCTGACAGCATCTATCATCCTGCCGTTGCGCCACCCGATTCATATCGCCAAGGCCGCCGCCAGCATAGACCAGTTGTCCAATGGCCGCTTGCTGCTGGGCATTGCTACGGGCGATAGGGTGGTGGAGTTCCCGGCTTTCAATGTGGATTTTGAGTCGCGCGGTGCGATGTTTCGCGAAGAGGTCAAGTTGCTCAAGATTTATTGGTCAGAGTTCTTCCCGCAAGTCAGCAGCGGCTTCGGCCATCTGCAAGGTGCCGATGTCATCCCTAAGCCGCTAGCTTCGCATGTGCCCTTGCTCGTCACCGGCCATAGCCAGCAGGATTTGGGCTGGATCGCGCGCAATGCCGATGGCTGGATGAGCTACCCGCGCAGCATAGAAGCGCAGGCGCAGATTGTCCAGCGCTGGCGCGATTCTGTTGAAGCGGAATTGCCGGGGCAGTATAAACCATTCACGCAGTCTTATTTTATTGATCTTGCCGATAACCCGAACGAAGCGCCAACGCCTATTCACCTGGGTCACCGACTGGGCAGGAATGCCTTACTGGTACATTTGCGTGCCAGCAAGCGTATCGGCGTGGATCACCTGATTTTCAATGTCAAATACGGCAAACGTGCGTCTGGTGAGGTATTGCAAGAGCTGGCTGAATACGTTTTACCGGAATTTATATAAAGTTGTAGCGCAGGCACCCCCCCGCCTGTATTTTTTTGATAAGTTGGCAGGCGGGGGGTGCCTGCGCTACAAAAATAGGAGCCGCCATGAAAGCCGTTGCATTAACTAGGTATTTACCTATCAGCGATCCTGAATCGTTGATGAATGTCGAATTGCCCAGCCCCGTCGCTAGCGGTCGCGATCTGCTGGTGCGTGTGCATGCCATCGCCGTCAACCCGGTCGATACCAAAGTGCGCAAACCCAAGGATAAGGTAGAGACCACGCCCAAGGTGCTGGGCTGGGACGCCGCTGGCGAAGTGGTTAAAACCGGGCCGGATTGCACGCTGTTCAAACCTGGCGACAAAGTGTTTTATGCGGGTGATATCACGCGCTCGGGCTGCAATGCCGAATATCAGCTCATTGACGAGCGCATTGTAGGGCACATGCCGCAGAGTTTGAGTTTTGAGCAGGCGGCAGCTTTGCCGCTGACCGCAGTGACGGCTTGGGAAGCGTTGTTCGACCGGCTGGGCATTGCGCTTGATTTAGCGCAGAACAGCAATAAAAGCCTGCTTATCATAGGCGGTGCGGGCGGCGTGGGTTCAATTGCAATCCAACTCGCAAACAAACTGGCGGGATTGACCGTGGTAGCCACGGCATCGCGGCCTGAGACCGTGCGATGGGTGCAGGAATTGGGCGCACAGCACGTCATCAATCATCAGCATGACCTGGTGACGCAAATGCGCGAAATCGGCATTCCCCAACCAGACTATATTTTCTGCTGCAACGATACCGATGGCTATTTTGCTGTCATGGCCGAACTCATCAAGCCGCAAGGCAAGATTTGCTCGATTGTCGAAACCGCACAGCCGGTGGACCTCAATCTGCTCAAGAATAAAAGCGCAACGTTCGCATGGGAGCTGATGTTTACACGCTCCATGTTCCAGACCGCCGACATGACAGAACAGCACCATATTCTGGATCGCATAGGCAAGCTGGTGGATGAGGGTGTACTGAAGACCACCCTCAACGAAAGCCTATCACCCATCAACGCCGCCAATCTGCGCAAGGCGCACGCTCAGCTTGAAGCAGGTGGCACCATAGGCAAAATCGTGTTGAGCGGCTGGGCTTGATTTCCATACTATTTTTTTACATTATCAGGAGATAAAAATGTCACTTGTCGTCAGATTCCACCAAACCGGTGGACCAGAAGTATTACAGATAGCAGATGAACAAGTCGCCGCACCAGGCAAGGGTGAAGTGCAGATCAAAGTATATGCCATCGGACTCAATCGTGCAGAAGTCATGTTCCGCAATGGTCAGTATCTGGAAGCACCGCAACTGCCAGCGAGGCTGGGATATGAAGCGGCAGGCATAGTCAACGCGGTGGGCGAGGACGTGACTGAGTTCAAGATAGGTGATGCGGTCAGCACAATCCCAGCGTTCTCGCAGAATCAGTATGGTGTATATGGTGAGCTGGCGAATGTGCCCGCATTTGCCGTGGTCAAGCATCCACCATCACTTTCCTGGCCGGAAGCTTCCGCCATCTGGATGCAATATATGACGGCCTACGGCGCATTGGTGGAGTTTGCCGATACCAAAGTTGGCGAATTTGTGTTGATACCGGCGGCATCAAGCAGCGTGGGTGTGGCAGCGATCGAGACTGCCAATCTGCTGGGAGCCGTTCCTATTGCTTTGACGCGTACCAGCAGTAAGCGCGAGGCTTTACTCAAGGCTGGTGCCAAACACGTGATTGCGACAGAAGAGCAGGATTTAGTGGCAGAAGTCAACCGCATTACCAATAACAAGGGCGCTAGGGTTGTGTTTGATCCAGTGGGTGGGCCTACCATCGCCAAGCTGGCAGAAGCTACAGCACAGGGCGGTATTATTTTCCAGTATGGCGCACTCAGTACCGAGTCTACGCCATTGCCGTTGTTCTCCCTGCTCGCAAAGCAATTAACCATACGTGGGTATACCCTATTTGAAATCAGCACTCATCCTGAACGCATGGCACGAGCCAAAGCCTTCATTGTGCAAGGGTTGACTGAAGGCAAGCTGAAACCGCTGGTTGCCAAAACCTTTCCGCTGGAGCAGATTGTCGAAGCACACCGCTATATGGAATCCAATCAGCAAATTGGAAAGATTGTGCTGACTGTTTAGTCGCTATTAGCATCTGCGTAGGCGACTTTGCAGTAGGTTGGGGTGTCACGTTTGAGTGCCGAATTGAAGCCTCAGCGGTTAAAGTGTTCAAACATAGAGTCTGGGGAGGCTTAATGGTGGATTTTGTTTAGCAAGCATAGCCTAATAACCCAGCAAAAGGGACGCCTGATGGCGCTTCTGAATTTAATTGTTGAAGGTCAGCTATGGGCCGATAACAGACTAAGTAAATATAAAACAAAAATTATTAAAAGCCCTTACGGATTTTTATTTTTTCTCCCAATTTTCATTTTTTGAATATAAAAATATTTGCTTAAATATTACAAAGTTTAGTAATTTGAGAAAAATCCAGAAATCGGTGAGAACCTACAATTACTTAGTAAATTTAGTTCCTACATTAATTAATATATGTTTATAAAGTTCCAACTTTATTATCTGAAAAACTCTACATTACGTTAAACTTATATTATTGTACGTTCCAACTTTTTTAAGTTTAAGGTAGATTAGGTCTATATAAAATCAAGGGGTTACAATCTTTTCTCGTTCCAACTTAATTTCCTATGAACATTAAACTTTGAGATTAATATGAAAAAAATTGGCTATTTTATAGGGCAGTTTCCAGGTCCCTCACATATATATTTTTGGCGCGAGATTAATAGCCTACGTAGCTTAGGATTAGATGTAGATTACTGTTCAACTAGATTACCTAAAACTGAAATTGCAAAACATGATTGGGTAGCTGATTGTATAAATCAAACTATATATTTGTATCCCATAAATGTTAAAAATGCTTTGCAAGCGCTTATAGCTTTGCTGAATGCTTTTCCATTTGGTTGGATTCGATGCTTTACATCAATTAAAAATGCAGATGTAAATAGTTTTAGAGAGAAATTGAAATTAATTGCATATGTATTTATGGCGGCAAGGTTGTTATCAGTAGCCAAGCAACGAAAATGGGAACATTTTCATGTTGGATTTTGCGGAGATGCGGCAAATATTGCACTGTTTACAAGATTGTTAGGCGGCCCTACTTATAGCTTAACACTGCATAGTCCACTGTATGGATTTGGACCAAACCAGATCCAAAAATGGTCGAATGCAAAGTTTGGAACTGCTGTGTCCAAATATCTATTGAACGATTTACAGCAATGTTTAGGATCTAATCTACCACCAGTTTACTTAGCATCATTAGGTGTAGATTTAAAGAGTCTGGTTAGAAAAAATAGTTATGTGCATTGGAAAGTAGGAGAAAAGTTAAGGATTTTTTGCGCAGCAAGGCTAGCGCCCACGAAAGACCAGTTAAATTTGTTAAAAGCTGCATCAATTATATGTAAAAAAGGTATAAATATCGAAATTAGGCTGGCTGGTGAAGATATGGATCCGAACAAATGGTATACAAACAAGCTCAAAGATTATGTACTTGAGAATAATATGTCGGAAAATTTAATTCTTTTAGGAAATATTTCTGAAAGTTGTGTATATCGAGAATTGGAAAATGCACACATATTTGTGATGCCCAGCAATGAAGAAGGTATAGGAGTAGCTGTAATGGAAGCAATGGGGATGGGTATTCCAGTGATTACTACTAATGCAGGAGGGCTGCCAGAATTAGTCACTGATGGCAAAACTGGATTAATTGTTCCATCAGCTAATCCAGAAGCTTTAGCTGCCAAAATAATACATTTAATTGAAAGTCCAGATCTTGCTTTTAAAATTGCAAAAAATGCAATTAAAGATATTGAGAAAAATCATCGAAGCGAAGTAGGCGCAGAAATAATAGCTAGCAAAATACTAGAAATCTAAATTTTATCAATACAATATAACTATGTTTGTAGATAAAAAAGCGTATTTAATCCTTTAATAGTAATGATGATAATTTGAACCAGCCAAATCAAGCTTAGTATAAAGCCTAGCAATTAGCTAAGCTTTATACTTGAAATAATAATTAACAACTTAGCTCGGTTTAGTTGACCATTGTTGCATGGCTTCTTCGCCAGAACGGTCGATTTTCACTTTACCGTCTTGTGTTGATACAACCCAATCTAGTGGAATATAGTGATGATGGCCGTCTTCATCTCTTTTCAGTTTAATCGTATCTGCACCTTCCAAATGGTCTACTTCAGCGAATTGACCATCTAATGAACAGACAACTGGCATATCTGGTTTAATCGTATTTGTGTTAATCATGATTCTTCTCCAATAAGGTTTAGTAAAAATGTCCTAGAAACGCTATTAAACAAGATTCAATTCTTTCAATTTATCAGTAATTGTCCTATAAATTTGTCAGACAAATTAATTAGTATTTACTCGCTTCTTTTAATATTGTCGGCGTCATGTCAAAGCTGCCAGCATCATGGCTCACCAAAATTTGGCCATCTTGAATTGTTAAACTCAACGTCAACCCGCGGTTGGCGATATCGGCTAATGCTTGCGTTTCTGGCAAATCAATCACTGTTAAGTTATGTATTTTTAATACCGATTTGCTATTTTGTGTCCACCACATATCGGCGATTCGTCCACCATATAAAACCACGACCACTTGTTTGGCTCGGCCTGCTGCTTTGCGAATGTCTTTTTCTGTCGGCAAGCCAACATCCATCCAAAGCTCAATTGCGCCCGTTAAATCTTTTTGCCATAAATCGGGCTCTTCGTCGTCGCTTAACCCTTTGCCGAAAATAAGCGTATCAGTGGCATAAAGCGAAAAACCAATTAACCGCACCATCACACGTTCATCGGTTTCTGATGGATGTTTCGCAAGCGTCAAATTATGTTGCGCATAATATTGCCTGTCCATATCGGCAATATTCAGGTCAATTTTATAGATGGTGGATTTAAGTGCCATTTCGTTATCGCAAGTTAGTCAAAGTGAACGCATTATACCCAATAAGCATGCCTGCTCTGCTTAGCAGTTAATGTTGCTTTCTGTTAAGCTTTCACCTTTCAAATTAGTTAACACTCATTATGGCTCAATATGTAATGTCTATGCTCCGCGTGAGCAAAATCGTGCCGCCAAAACGGCAAATCATCAAAGATATCTCGCTCTCGTTTTTCCCCGGTGCAAAAATCGGTTTGCTAGGATTAAACGGTTCGGGTAAATCAACCGTATTACGCATTATGGCGAATGCCGATAAAGAATTTGAAGGCGAAGTGCAATGGCAGCCGAATATGACAATTGGTTATTTGCCGCAAGAGCCGCAATTGGATGCCGAAAAAACCGTGCGCGAAGAAGTGGAAAGCGGCATGGGTGAAGTGATGCAAGCACAAGCTGAGCTAGAAAAAGTTTATGCGGCTTATGCAGAACCAGACGCGGATTTTGACAAACTGGCAGAAGAGCAAGCCAAGTGGGAAAATATTATCGCCGCCAGTGGTTCGGATTTAAGCACGCAGTTAGAGATTGCCGCTGACGCATTAAGATTACCGCCTTGGGATGCGAAAATCGGCCCATTATCAGGCGGTGAAAAACGCCGTGTGGCTTTGTGTAAATTATTATTATCCAAACCGGATATGTTGTTACTAGACGAACCAACCAACCATTTGGATGCAGAGTCGGTAGAGTGGCTAGAGCAATTTTTAGTGCGCTTTCCTGGCACTGTGGTTGCAGTAACGCACGACCGTTATTTCTTGGATAACGCCGCGGAATGGATTTTAGAGTTAGATCGCGGACAAGGCATTCCTTGGAAAGGCAATTACTCAAGCTGGCTAGACCAAAAACAAGAGCGCTTGAAACAAGAGGAGTCGCAAGAATCTGCCCGTAGAAAAGCGTTAAGTACCGAGCTGGAATGGGTGCGGCAAAATCCGAAAGCGCGTCAAGCCAAAAGTAAATCGCGTATCGCACGTTATGAAGAATTAGCCAGCGCCGAATACCAAAAGCGCAACGAAACGCAGGAGATTTTTATTCCCGCAGGTGAGCGTTTGGGCGACCAAGTGATTGAATTCAATAATGTCACCAAAGCATTTAAAGATAGATTATTGATTGATAATTTGAGCTTTAGTATTCCTGCAGGCGCGATTGTCGGCATTATCGGCCCCAACGGCGCAGGTAAATCGACGTTATTTAAAATGATTATGGGCTTAGAAACGCCTGATAGCGGAGAAGTCAATATCGGTCAAACCGTTAAGTTGGCTTATGTCGACCAAAGTCGTGACGATTTGGGCAATACCAAAACGGTGTTTGAAGAGATTGCAAACGGCTCGGATATGTTAACGGTTGGTCGCTATGAAACGCCAAGTCGGGCTTATATTGGTCGCTTCAACTTCAAAGGCGGTGACCAGCAAAAGATTGTTGGTCAACTATCTGGCGGTGAGCGCGGACGTTTGCATTTAGCGAAAACCTTGATTTCTGGCGGCAATGTATTGCTGCTAGATGAGCCTTCAAACGATTTGGATGTGGAAACTCTCCGTGCGCTGGAAGATGCTTTGCTGGAATTTGCGGGCAGCGTATTGGTGATTTCGCATGATAGATGGTTCTTGGATCGTATCGCTACGCATATTTTGGCGGCTGAAGGCGAATCGCAATGGACATTCTTTAACGGTAACTATCAGGAATATGAGGCGGATAAACGTAAACGTTTGGGTGAGGAAGGCGCTAAACCGAAACGTATCAGATACAAACCAATTACTAGGTAATAAAAATCAAAAAGGCTAACTAAAAGTTAGCCTTTTTGATTTATAGCCAATCCCACTCAATTCGCTTTTTATGCGGCGCATTTTTCATCAAATAGTCCCATAAACGCGCTGGAATTAAGCGCATTATTTTAGCAACAACGCCCATTTGCCAAGGAATCACTTGATAGCGCGCTTTGTTAGCTACCGCGTTGGCAAACTTTTCCGCAAACACATCAACATCCATCAAAAATGGCATTTTATATTGGTTAATTTCCGTCATCGGTGTACGAATATAACCTGGCGCGATGGTGCTAACCGCAATATTGTAGTGCTGCATTTCGGCGCGTAGGCTTTCACAATAGGTAATTACGGCTGATTTGCTGGCGCTATATGCTGCGCTGCCAGGTATGCCACGAATGCCTGCCACACTGGCCACGCCAACCAATTGTACGTTTTCACCTTGTGCTGCGGCTTGTTTCATCGCCGCTATAAAGGGTTGAAAGGTATGTACCATGCCCATCACATTAATATCCATCACAGCTTGAAAAGCAGGAATATCTTCGCGATATTCGGTTAAGGTGCCGCGACTGACACCTGCGCTGGCAATCACAATATTGGGTGCGCCAAAGTGTCGAACAAAATGCTGAGCCGCTAATTGACAGGCTAGGCTATCACGTACATCTAAAGGATAAATATGACAAGTGATGCCGTAATGCTTTAGCAGGCTATCAGCTAAGTCTTGTAAGTGCTCACTGCGTCTGGCAGCTAGGCCAATAATACAATCGGTGCTGGCGTAACGCTTGGCATACTCGTGCGCTAAGGCGTAGCCAATGCCGCTGGATGCACCCGTGATAAAGATATTCATAAGTTAAAGTGTAGCGCATTAAAAACCCGCTGTGTATAGACAACAGCGGGTTGTTTTAAGCACGATGAAATGTGCTGGTTAAAGTTTAGGTTTTGGCAAAGCCGTCTTTTTAGATACTAGTTTGGCCTTGATGGCCGTGACTACTTCTTTGCGGCGGGTGCCTTTGTGGTTTGTGTGGCTTTATCTTTGCGCACATTGTCGATAATGTAATCGGCCACTTTAAGCGCTTCGGCATTGCCACCACTCATGGTGCTAGACGTAATATATTTACCATCAATCACCAAGCTAGGTACGCCTGTTGCGCCAGATGAGCGGAAGATTTGCGCAGCGCGGTTTAAGTTGGTGTTAATGGTGAATGATTTAAAGGCTTGCTCTACTTTTAGTTTATCCATGCCGCTGGCTTTTGTTACCCACTCAATCGCTGCTTTTTCATCAGTTGGGTTCAATACCTTTTGTTTATGCACGGCTTCAAATAACTGGCTATGTAGTTTTTCTTGCACACCTAAAGTTTCCATCGCAAAAAAAGCTTTTGCCATTGGCGCCCAATCGGCACGCGGCAAGGCTGGCATACGTTTAAAATAAACGTCAGCAGGTAATTTTTTAACCCATGCGTTTAATGGCGCTTCCATTTGGTAGCAGTGAATACAGCCATACCAAAATACTTCCATCACTTCAATTTTGCCAGCTACATCGGTGGTAATTGGTTGCGCAACTGCATCAAACTCGGCACCTGGTTTTGGCGCCTCGGCCACTGCAGAGGTGCTTAACAATAACATTAAAATACTTAAAAACTTTTTCATGGGTGATTCCTAATTAACTGTAAAAATTTATTTTTAATACAACAAACTACCACTATTAACGAATAATACTCGATTCAGATGACAAATTATTAGGGCAGACTATTCCGTTTTAGTTTCAGTATGCACTTTAATTAAGTCGGTATTAAAGCCGCCGGTAGTTAGCTCGCCTCTAATCTTATTGATTTGATTAATGTCGCTCAAAGGCCCAACACGCACACGATGCCACACACCTTTTTCAGGAATCGTCGCGGTTTGCACAACCGCCTCAAAGCCTTGCAAAGCCAGCTTGGCTTTCATATTATCGGCATCTGCCTCATTTTGAAACGCGCCGATCTGCAAGAAATAATTATCTTTTTTAACCGTCAATGAATTATCTTTCACTTCTTGCTCGGTCACCGTGCTTTCAGTTTCGGGCAAAATCGTATAAAAATCAAATTGATTATCCGCTTTGTTTTGTGCGCTTTCATCAGGATTTTCGTCTGTTGGTAATGCGCTTTCGCTGGCTATTTTTTGCTTGGGCAGTTTTTCAGAAAGTATTTCACTATTATTTGGTGCGGCATTTTTATTATTAAAAGGGCTATCTGCGCCTTTAATATACATGGTTACGCCAAGCGATAAACCAACGCCTAGCAACAAGCCAATGAGTAAGCCCGTAAAAAACGGGCTGCCTTTACTGCTGGTTTTTTTCGGGGTAGGTTTATAATCTTTACTCATATGACTTCCTTAATATTGCTTTGTTCTTGATGTTATTTGGCCTACATTTTGTTCGGCGCGCTAACACCTAACAAGCTCAAGCCGTTTTTCAGCACTTGTTGCGTTGCCGCAATTAACGCCATACGCGCCAATTTGGTTGGCGCATCATCGACCAAGAATTTTGTATCATTATAATAACTGTGTAAATCGGCTGCACATTCTTTTAAGTAGTTAGCAATCGTGTGCGGCGCTAATTCAGTTGCCGCATCGCTGACTACTTCAGGATATTCACTCAAACGCTGCATTAATTTTGCCTCATTTTGCATGTTAAGTGGGCTTAAGTTAACACCTTGTAAGCTTGAAATTTCACCATTCCATTGCGTTAATACGCTATTGATACGGGCATGTGCATATTGAATGTAATACACAGGATTATCGTTGGTTTGCGCCCGGGCTAAGTCAATATCGAAAATCAATTGCGAGTCGGCACGTCTTGCAGCCAGAAAATATCTAGTCGCGTCGCAGCCCACTTCATCAATCAAATCGCGCAAAGTAATATAGCTACCAGCGCGTTTGGATAGTTTGACCTCTTCACCGCCACGCATCACGGTCACCATTTGGTGCAACACATAATCTGGCCAAGCGGCTGGAATGCCCACATCTAAAGCCTGCAAACCAGCACGCACGCGGGTAATCGTGCTGTGGTGATCGGCGCCCTGCTCATTGATGACGCGCACAAAGCCGCGATTCCATTTATCCAGATGGTAAGCGACGTCTGGCACAAAGTAGGTGTAGCCGCCATCCGTCTTACGCATCACGCGGTCTTTGTCATCGCCAAAATCCGTGGTTTTCAGCCAAAGTGCATCGTCTTGCTCATAGGTGTGGCCGCTTTTGATTAAATTTTGAACAGTACTCTCTACTTTGCCTGTGCTGTACAGCGCGCTTTCCAAAGAGAATGTATCAAATTTAATTTGAAACGCATTTAAATCCAAATCTTGCTCATGGCGTAAATAGGCCACAGCAAAGGCGCGCACCGATTCAATATCATTCAAATCGCCGCTGGCAGTCACCTGCATATCATCCGCAACCACTGTGCTTTTTGCCAGGTAAGCATTGGCAATATCCACAATATAGTCGCCGCGATAGCCGTTTTCAGGAAAGCTGGCGTCATCGGTAGCAATGCCTTTGGCGCGCGCTAATACCGAAATCACCAGATTATCAATTTGTGCACCAGCATCGTTGTAATAGAATTCGCGCGTCACATCCCAGCCGTTTGCATCCAGCAAACGCGCCAAACAATCGCCCACTGCCGCGCCGCGGCCATGCCCCACATGCAAAGGGCCAGTCGGGTTTGCCGATACAAATTCCACTTGTACCTTCTCGTTTTTACCAGAATCATTACGCCCAAAATGCGCGCCTTGCTGCAAGATTTCACCAATTACGCTCTGTTTTGATTGCGCGCTTAAAAAGAAATTGATGAATCCTGCGCCAGCAATTTCTACTTTTGCGATATATTCGCTTTGTGGCAACGCATTGATTAAACTAGTGGCTAATTCACGCGGATTTTTGCGTAGTGGCTTGGCTAGCATCATGGCCAAATTACTAGAAAAATCCCCATGTTCAGCCGATTTTGGGCGCTCAAGTATTAGATTAATCTGTGAGGTATCTGCACCGATTTGGGCTGCGGCTTGGGCTAATAAAGAAGATAATTGAGCTTTCAAAAAACGGATGCTTTCTTAAATGATGGTTAATTTGTGCAAAAACAATATTTTAACTCAAGCAAGATTTTAAATCTAAGTTACTGCAATTTAGGTGATGCAAATCAGCACTATTTCGCCAGTTTGGCAAACAACTTAATATCCATTAGTTAACTATATCGATATCCTCATTTTTTAAATGCTTCCTACCATTTTCAGTATTGCGCTAGATGTGCCGCTTAATCGTCTGTTCGATTACCTAAGTGGCGGCTTTGTTGCGCAGGTGGGAAACCGCGTTGTAGTGCCATTTGCAGGCCGTAACTTAATCGGCGTTATCGTGGATATTAGCAATCAATCAGAGTATCCGATTGAAAAGTTAAAGCCAGTCAGCCATGTGTTTGATGAGGTGATTGTTGATAACCCAAGCTTTAGATTATTAAATTTTTGTGCAGATTATTACCACTATCCGCTAGGTCAGGCTTTAATTTCCACTTTACCGCTACGTTTGCGCCAAACCAAACCAGCCGTTTCGCGCAAAATGTTTGCTTATCAATTAGCTAAAAATGTAGATGGCGCTTTAGTTTCGCCAAAAAAAGTGGTGATGCAACGCATATTGACGGCATTACATGCAAAACAAGAAGTCACAGAAGCAGATTTAGCTCTAATCTCTTCTAGTTGGCGTAAAGCGATTGCTGATTTAAAGGCACTAAATTTAGTGACTGCGCATGAAGTGGTTGCAGTAAAAGCTACCTTAGCCACATCGACAACTGAACCCGTTTTGAATAGTGAACAAATAAATGCAATTGAATGTGTGTTAGCACTCACTCACATATTTAAACCTTGGTTGCTGTATGGCGTAACAGGTAGTGGCAAAACAGAAGTGTATATTCAGGTTTTACAACAAATACTTAACCAAAAAAATGCACAAGAAATTGGCGCGCAAGTATTAGTGCTAGTGCCAGAAATCAATTTAACACCACAGCTAGAAGCGCGTTTTAGAAGTCGCTTAAGTCAATTTCCATTAGTCACCTTACACAGCAATTTAAGCGAGAGTGAGCGCTTGCAAAATTGGCTGGCTGCCAGTTCGGGCGCCGCTAAAATTGTGATAGGTACACGATTAAGTGTATTTACACCCATGCCGCAACTCAAAATGATTGTGATGGATGAAGAGCATGATGGCTCTTACAAACAGCAAGATGGCATGCGCTACCATGCGCGTGATGTGGCAATGGTGCGTGCTAAGCAGTTGAATATTCCAATTATTTTAGGAAGTGCAACGCCCTCACTAGAAACTTGGTTTAATGCTAAAGCCGTGCCTGACTTAACCCAAAAAAATAGCCAAAAACCACAATATGGTTTGTTAACCCTTACTAAACGTGCGGTTGAAAATGCCGCATTACCTGAAATTTATTGTATTGATATTGCAAAATCCCCTACCGAAAATGGCTTATCGCCTTTGCTGATAAAAGCTTTGCAAGAGCGCATAAATAAAGGCGAGCAAAGTTTATTATTTATTAATCGGCGTGGTTATGCGCCTGTGTTGCACTGTAATGCTTGCCAGTGGGTCGCGCCTTGTACACGTTGTTCAGCGCGATTAGTGGTGCATTTAAGCCAAAAAAGATTGAAATGCCATCATTGCGGACACGAGCAAAAAATTCCTTTGCAATGCCCAAGCTGCGGTAATGCCGATATGCGCCCAGTGGGGCAAGCGACACAACGCCTAGAGCAAACCCTGCAAACTTTGCTGCCAAACGCCAGAATAGCGCGCGTTGATCGCGACAGCATGCGCAATAAAAATGCGCTGACCGATCTATTAACGCAAGTGCACAATCAAGAAATCGATATTCTGGTGGGCACGCAGATGTTGGCTAAAGGGCACGATTTTCCGAATCTAACTTTAGTCGGCGTGATTGATACCGATAGCGCTTTATATAGTCCCGATTTTCGCGCGAGTGAGCGACTATTTGCACAGCTGATGCAGGTGGCAGGTCGTGCTGGGCGCGCCGACAAAGCGGGGCAAGTGCTGATACAAACTGCTTTTCCACAGCATATGCTGTTTCATGCGCTGCGCGAGCAAAATTACGCCAGCTATGCAGATGAGCTGTTGCAAGAGCGGCTCGTGATGCAATTCCCTCCCACACGTTTTTTTGCTTTGCTACGCGCAGAAGCCAATGATTTTAGCTTGGTTCAGCAGTTTTTAAATCAAGCCGTTAATTTAGCGCGTGGCTTAAAATCAGAGGTCATGATATACGACCCGCTTCGCCCGCAGATGGAGCGGCTTAAAAGCATGGAGCGCGCACAAGTGCTCTTACAGGCCAATACCCGCGCTGCATTACAGCGACTATTAAAAGTATGGATGCCACAGATTCGGGCGTTATCAATCGCCGCAAAAGTGCGCTGGAGCTTGGATATTGACCCATTGGAATTTTAATGCAGGCATTCCATGCTAAGCATTAATGATTGCTTGAAACGATTGCTAATCTTTGCACGCAAAGCACATGTTAAGAGCTATATGTTCTTAATTACGTTAAAATAATACTATTTTTCAAATGATTAAAGCCATGACACCTACCCCACCAACCGTACTCACTTTTGCAGCCACCGACCCTAGCGGCGGTGCGGGTTTGCAGGCCGATATATTGGCTTTGGCCAGTATTGGTTGCCATCCGCTATCAGTTGTGACGGGTATCACTGTGCAAGACACAGTTGGCGTTGAAAGCGTGATGGCGCTGGATTCTGATTGGATTAATGAGCAAGCGCGCACGATTTTAGAAGACATTCAAGTTTCAGCTTTTAAGTTAGGTTTGCTGGGCAGCGTTGAAAATATCGCGGTTATCGCTGAAATTATGGCCGATTACCCCGATGTGCCTTTGTTAATTGACCCAATTTTAACGTCTGGCCGTGGCGATGAATTGGCTAACGAGGATATGCAAGCAGCAATGACGGAATTATTGTTCCCGCAAGCAACCTTGATTACACCAAATAGCCTTGAAGCGCGCCGTTTAGCCTTTAACGAAGAAGGTGATGAGATTTTGCATACCTCTTTGGAGGAAGCGGCGCAGCGTCTATTGGATTTGGGCACAGAATACGTGTTGATTACTGGCACGCATGAACGCAGTACCGATGTGGTGAATTCGCTTTATGGCTCAAGCCCATCTGGCGCCAGCGGCTTAATCAAAGCTTATCACTGGGAGCGGCTTGCAGGCAGTTATCATGGCTCTGGCTGCACATTGACCAGCGCGATTGCCGCTTGCTTGGCGCATGGCTTAAGTATGGAAGAAGCGATTCAAGAAGCGCAAGAATACACATGGCAAACGCTGAAAAATGCTTTCCGTCCTGGCATGGGGCAATTTATACCAGACCGCTTCTTTTGGGCGCGCGATGATGAGTCAGAAGGTAATGAAAAAGTCCCTTTCATCCAGCATTAAAGGCACTTATGCCGTCACACCAGATATTGCAGACACCGATTTACTGATTAAAAAAGTAGAAGCTGCATTAGCTGGCGGCGTGAATGTTTTGCAGTATCGCAATAAGCAAGCCAATCACAAGTTACAAACCCAGCAAGCGCGCGCGCTATTGCCTTTGTGCAGGCAATATAATGTGCCGCTGATTATTAATGATTCAGTCAAGCTATGTTTGACTTTAGATGCTGATGGCGTGCATTTGGGTGCAGATGACGGCAACTTAGCAGAAGTTCGTGCAAGAATTGGCAATAATAAAATATTAGGCGCTTCATGCTACAACCGCTTTGATCTGGCACTTTCAGCCCAAAATCAAGGCGCAGATTATGTAGCATTTGGTGCCTGTTTTGCTTCCAAAACCAAGCCTAATGCGCCTGTGGCAGACTTAAGCTTGTTTAGCCAAGCGCGCGCGCAATTAGCAATTTCCACTGTCGCCATCGGCGGCATTAATCTGCAAAACGCACCGCAAGTCATAGAAGCAGGAGCAGATGCAATTGCCATTATTCAAGCCATTTTTGCTGCAGATGACGTAAAATTAGCCTCTCAACAATTTTCACACCTTTTTAAGTGTTAAGTCATGACCTCACTCGATCCAAATCTTTCTCAAAACAAAAGCTTATTTGATAAATCTCAGCAATTAATCCCAGGTGGCGTTAATTCGCCAGTGCGCGCCTTTAGAAGCGTTGGTGGCACGCCCGTATTCTTCAAAAAAGGTTTGGGGTCCAAGTTATGGGATGTTGATGGTAAAGAATATATCGATTACATCAATTCCTGGGGGCCAATGATTGTCGGGCATGCGCACCCAGAGGTGATTGCAGCGGTGCAGGCTGCCGCAGCGAATAGTCTTTCGTTTGGCGCGCCAACAGGACTTGAGCTGGAAATGGCTGCGCTAATCAACAAGCTAGTGCCTAGCATGGAGCAGGTGCGTTTAAATAGTAGCGGTACAGAAGCGACCATGAGCGCCATCCGCGTAGCGCGCGGTTTTACAGGCCGCGATACCATTGTGAAATTTGAAGGTTGTTACCACGGCCATTCAGATGGCTTATTGGTTAAAGCAGGTTCTGGCTTGTTAACGTTCGGCGAGCCAGATTCTGGGGGCGTGCCGGCGAGTGTGGCTGCTCACACTTTAACGCTGGAGTACAACAATGCGCAGCAATTACAAGATTTATTCGATAAGCGCGGCGATGAAATTGCCTGTGTGATTATTGAGCCAGTGGTCGGCAATATGAACTTAATCGTGCCGCATATGGAATTTCTACAAACCTTGCGCGCGCTCTGTACCAAGCATGGCGCAATCCTTATTTTTGATGAAGTGATGACTGGCTTCAGAGTGCATTTGGGTGGCGCGCAGGCTTTGTATGGCATCACGCCAGATATGACTACCTTGGGTAAAGTAATTGGCGGCGGTTTGCCAGTAGGTGCTTTTGGTGGCCGTAAAGATATTATGAGCGTGCTTGCGCCGCTGGGTAAGGTGTATCAAGCAGGCACGCTGTCTGGAAACCCTGTTGCGGTGTCGGCTGGTTTGGCGACGCTTAAATTGATTCAAGCACCAGATTTTCACGCTAAATTAACAGCACAATCCAAAAAACTGATGGATGGCTTAAAACAGGCGGCAAAACAAGCAGGTGTTACCTTTAATGCGCAAAATGTGGGCGGTATGTTTGGCTTGTACTTTAGCGAAAACTGTCCTAGCAGCTACGCAGAAATTATGCAAAATAACAATAAAGAGCATTTCAACCGCTTTTTTCACAGCATGCTGGATAGTGGCGTTTACTTAGGTCCTTCCGCTTTTGAGGCGGGTTTTGTATCGGCAGCACATACCGATGCAGATATTGCCTTTACTGTAGAGGCCGCTCAAAAAGCGTTTGCTAATTTATAATTTTTTATTATAAACAAATAATTAGCTAGCATATGTCATACTCAGTGCGCCATATGCGGTCTATTATTGAGTCGGTTTTGACCAGATTCTGAGCGTTTGTTTTTCGCTTCAATATGATCAAGCTGCAAACTCGCTTTCATCATTACGTTTGCAATACGTTGAATTAAGCTTGGATTAAGTCGCAGGCACGTTATGCCGATTTCAAGCTCAACTATATTTTTATCGCTTAAATAAAATAACTTGATGCCGAAGCTATCGGCTAGCAAAATCTTTTCATCGGCGTTCGTACGAGTAAAATAATTCATGAAAAATTCATCAAAAAATAATTTGACAATATAAAT
>FSSH01001489.1_pt1 | contig 54704 bp, 54 predicted proteins | sample 1166101 | NCBI WGS metagenome assembly FSSH01 (sample SAMEA32972668, study PRJEB13176) | freshwater metagenome | biome: Drinking water system; feature: Biomass in drinking water that filtered by 0.45 um membrane; material: drinking water | place: USA | collected 2012-12-20 | depth 0 m | reverse complement strand
GATTATTGCATGACCGCTGACAGCAACGCGGTCGTGCTGAGTGTGGACGAGAAGACGCAGATCCAGGCGCTCAACCGCACGCAACCCATCCTGCCGTTGCGGCCAGGCGTGCCGGCTCGGCAAACGCATGACTACTGCGTATTCCGCTGAATCCGGCCGCCGATTCCGAGCGAATCCGGCCACCCCTCGGAGCCCCGCGACGCAGAGCCTCAGTTGTCTGTCCGCAGTGGCCGACTTCCGTCTGATTTCGCCAGTCGTTTACGCATCGATTCTCCTTTCAACGTGATCTTATCGGCGTTGTGCACAAGCCGGTCAAGAATGGCGTCGGCCAGCGTCGGCTCCCCGATCGCCGCGTGCCAGTGATCGATCGGGAGTTGACTGGCCACGAGGGTGGCCCGACGCCCATGCCGATCATCGAGCAGTTCCAACAAATCACGGCGGTGCTCGTCGGTCAACGGGGCCAGCCCCCAGTCATCCAGCACCACGAGGTCGGTCTTGGCGAGACTCCGGAGCACGCGGCCATAGCGGCCATCGCCTTTGGCGATCGCGAGTTCCCGAAAGAACCGCGGCAGTCGCAGATATAAGGCCGAGCAACCCAGCCGACAGGCCATCTGGGCCAACGCACAGGCCAGATAGGTCTTGCCCGCACCGGTCGGCCCCACGATCAACACATTGTCATGACTGCGAATCCACTGACCGGTCGCCAGCGACGCGATCACGGATTTCTCCAGCCCACGGGGATGGCGATAATCGAGATCTTCCAACGTGGCGCTCCCGGGGAACCGGGCCTGGGCCAGCCGCCGCGCCAACCGGTGATTGTCCCGAACCGTGCACTCGCGATCGACTAACAGCCCGAGCCGTTCCTCGAAGCTGAGCCGCTGGACGTCGGGCATCTCCAGTTGCTCCGCCAAGGCGGTCGCCATACCGGTGAGTTTCAGGGTCTCCAAGGCCGTGAGTGTGGGATGACGTAACATCAGAACCCTCCTTCCTGTTGATAATAGGTGGTGCCGCGCAGATGGTCGTGCTCGAATGGGAGGGGCACCACACTCTCCCGCTCAGGGAGCGGCTGTTGGTCGAGTCCGGTTTTGAGGATCGACTGGATACTCTTATAGGCGAACGCCTCCAGGGCTTGAGCCCGCCGACAGGCGGCTTCGAGGCGCACCACACCGTACGTACGCTCCAGGTGGAGAATGCCCAGACAGGAGCGATAACCTTGCGCCGGATGCGGCCGCCGCGCCAGGAGTTCCGCCACGACAGTTCCGGTGGCAGGCCCGACGGTCTCGGCCCACTGGATCAGTCGTGAGGGAGACCATGCCAGATACTGCTGGTGCGCCGAGGGGAGATGCGTGTTGAGCGACAATTAGAATTGCGGGGTGACGACAACTAGAACTGCGGGGTGCTGATCCTTGTCACCGCCTGGTCTATACACTCTCCCATCTATGAAGGGAGGGCGAGTGGTCACAGACCGGCAAGTCAGGAGACTCATGATGGAACTTGGCACAGGCACCCCACTCTCCACAGCCGCGATACGGGCCGGGATGAGTGAGAACACGGCCCGACGGTATCGGACAGGTCCGCTTCCCAGTCAACGCAAGCCGCTGCGCCAGTATCGGACGCGCCCCGATCCCTTTGCAGCCCTCTGGCCAGAGATTGAGGCCCTGTTAGTGGCTGCCCCCAACCTGGAGGCGACGACGATCTTCGAGACGTTGAAGGGACGGCCCGATGTGTCTGTCACCGAGGGGCAATTGCGCACGTTGCAGCGCCGGATCCGGCGCTGGCGCGCCCTGCATGGGCCTGACCGGGAGGTGATGTTCCCGCAATGCCATCGCCCCGGCGAATACGCGCAGAGCGATTTTACCCACATGGGCTCGCTGGGCATCACGCTCAACGGCCGGCCCTTCGAGCACCTCTTCTATCACTTTGTGCTGCCGTACTCGAACTGGGAGACCGGCATGATCTGTCTGTCCGAGAGTTTCGAGACGCTGATCGCAGGATTTCAAGCCGCAGTCTGGGAACTGGGACGGGTGCCGACTCTCCACCGGACGGACAATTTGTCGGCAGCCACCCATGACCTCCGCGACGGCGGCCGGACGTTCACCGAGCGATATCGCGAGGTGCTGGCGCACTATGGGGTGCGGCCCGATGCCAACACGCCCGGCCGCGGGCATGAGAATGGCGATGTGGAACAAGCCCATCACCGGTTCAAGCGCGCGGTGGAGCAGGCCCTCCTGCTTCGAGGACAGCGCGACTTCGAGAGCCAGGCCCACTATGCGCAGTTTCTGCAAGCCCTCCTTGTCGGACGCAATCGGGGGCGTCAGGCGAAGCTGCACGACGAATTCCCGCACATGCACGCGCTACCAGCCACGCGCCTCGAGGATTTCCGTGTGCTCCGGGTGGTGGTCAATCGCTTCTCGCTGATTCGGGTCGGCCCCAACGTCTATTCCGTCGCCTCACGGCTGATTGGCGAGACGGTGGAGGTGCGGGTCTATCCCGACCGGCTCGAGGTCCGGTATGCCGGCGATGTGGTCGCGACCATGGAGCGGCTGTCCGGCCGTGGACAGGTCGCCATCGACTATCGGCATCTGATCGGGTCCTTAGTGCGCAAGCCCGGCGCGTTCGCCCGCTATCGCTATCACGCCAGTTTGTTTCCGACGGTGACCTTTCGCCGGGCCTATGATGCCCTCGCGGTTCGGCATGGCAGCCGGGGGGACGTCGAGTATGTGCGGCTCCTCCAGTTGGCGGCTCGTACGAGTGAGGACGCGGTCGAGCGTGCGCTCCACCCCCTGCTTGATGGCCACACTGGCTGGGACGCGACGCACGTCAAGGCCCTCGTGCAGCCCGACGTGATCGCCGTGCCGCCGTGTATGCTCCCGCCCCCCGACCTCTCCGTCTATGACGCCTGTCTCGACGCAGTAGGAGGTGGCCAATGACCACCGCACCGATGACCCTGCCGGTGTTGCTCCGCGCCCTCTGTTTGCCCACCTTCGCCCGCGACTATGCCATCGTGGCCGAACACGCGGCCCGCGAAGGCGTATCGCATGAGGCCTATTTACAGACATTGGCGACACAGGAGGCCCATGACCGCGCGGCCCGTCGGGTGGAACGTCTGATTGGGGAGGCCAAGTTGCCACGCGGGAAAAGTCTGGCGACGTTCGACCTCGCGCGACTACCGCCCAAAGTCCGCGCCGCTGTGGCGACACTTCGAGCGGGCACGTTCGTGGATCAGGCCACCAATGTCATTGTGTTCGGCAATCCTGGAACCGGCAAGACACATCTGGTCTGTGGGCTGGGCCTGGAGCTGGTTCGGCAACGGCGCCCTGTGCTGTTCGCCCCCACGTTCCAACTCGTCCAGCGCTTACTGGCGGCCAAACGCGAGCTCCGTCTTGCGGCCGAACTGAAGCGGCTGGATCGCTTTGAGGCCCTCATTCTCGATGATCTCGGGTATGTGCAACAGGATCGCGAGGAAATGGAGGTGTTGTTCCCCCTGCTGGCTGAACGCTATGAGCGCCGATCGGTGCTCATCACGAGCAATCTCGTCTTCAGCAAGTGGGACCAGATCTTCAAAGATCCCATGACGACGGCGGCGGCGGTGGATCGGGTGGTGCATCATGCGGTGATTCTGGAACTCCCGATTCCCAGTTACCGGGCTGAAGCCGCGACGGCACGATATCAGGCACCATCCGGCACCAGCACGCTCGACCGGACGGGCGTGGACGACACAACCGTGAACGACGCGTGTCCCGACGGAGCCCGGACGGCTCCTTCACCCAGAGGACGGACCCCGCAATTCTAATTGACGCCAACCCTCAAAACTAATTGACGTTCAACAGATGCGCCACCACCGTCGTATGCCGGCCTCGCTCCGCACTCCGCACGTGGCTCGCCACACGCTGGTTCTTGTGGAAGCACTCGACGGTCGTGGGCGTGAGCCGGATGTCCAGCGCCTGGTGCACCAAGGCGGACGGGACGCTGTAATAGTGGCCCTCGACCTCCACATGCGAATCGATATTCACCCGCGCCATTCGCCACTCGGCATAGACGTAGGGCTCCGCGGGCAGGGGCTGCAGGGCCGGACGATCGACGGCCTCGAACTGCGACTGCCGACAACCAGGGAGTTTTTTGAAGGGCCGGCGATTCAGCCGGTCCAAACAGGTGGCGATCGCCGTGTTGAGCTCCGCCAGGCTGAAGAAGGACTGATGCCGCAGACAGGCCAGGATCCATCGCTCGACGAGCAGCACGCCCGCTTCGACCTTCGCCTTGTCGCGCGGTTTACGGACGCGGGCCGGGATGACGGCCACCCCGTAGTGCTGAGCCAGATCCGCATAGGTGGGGTTCAGCTCCGGTTCATACCGACAGGCCTTGGTGACACCGCTGCGTAAGTTGTCGGGCACGACGATCTGCGGCACGCCGCCGAAATAGGCGAAGGTGCGCGTATGCGCGCCGATCCAATCGGGCAATGTTTGGGTCCAGGTCGCCTCGGCGTAGGTGTAGCTTGATGCGCCCAGGACGGCGACGAAGATCTGGGCCGACCGCAGTGCGCCGGTCTGCCGGTCCTGAACCGGCACGGTCTGGCCCGCGTAATCGACGAAGAGTTTCTCGCCGGCGCGATGCTCCTGCCGCAGGCAGCGATCCAGGGTGGCGCGCCAGGCGCCATAGAGATCGCAAAACCGGCTGTACTGATAGCCGGCGGGATGCTGGGCTTTGTACTCCTGCCAGAGCAGCGCCAGGGTGACGCCTTTCCGCGTCAATTCCTGATGCAGGGTCGCCCACTCCGGCATCGCCCGCGGCGGGCCGGTCGGCGAGGGGGCTGCCGGATACAGCCGGGTTTCCAGCTGCTGATCGTCCAGATCCTCCGGCAACGGCCAGGAGACGCCCGCCGCTGTGGCCCGATAGAGCGTCTCGGCGACCGTGCTCCGCGCCACGCCACAACTGGCCGCGACTTGTCGATTGCTGAGCCCGCAGCCCCATTTGAGGCGAAGAATGTCTTTGATCTTTCGCATGGTCACTCGCGCCGCTGGCATCGGTCCCTCCCCCATAAAATGGAAGGCCCACGATACCCAAGGTTGAGGAGGACCTGCGTCGCGAATGGCTCCGGAACGATCGGTCGGCGGCTCGCCGCCCGTTATTCCGAGGGATGTCGGACGCCGATTCCGAGAGGACTCGGAACAGTGGCCGATTTCCGGTCGGAATCAGTGGCCGCGTTCCGTCGGAATGGGTGGCCGACTTGCGTCGGAATCAGTGGCCGGCTTGGGTCGGAATACGCAACTACCGTCGGAACGGACTGACGAGTCTCTATGCCGCGCTGGAGGTCGCCTCGGGTAGGGTCGTGGGCGAGTGCAGCGCCCGGCACACCGGCGCCGACTTTCTGCGATTCCTGAACGTGCTGCCGCTGGGGCCTCCTGGCTGAACATGGTAGAAGCGTGGTTCGGTATCCTGACGCGCAAGTCGGTGCGCCGGGGGTCCTGCGATACGGTGCGCGCGCTGATCACGCATATTCAGCGGTACATCACACACTGGAATGACCATCCGACCCCGTTTGTCTGGACCAAGGAACCCGCTGCGATCATCAAGAAGGCCCTCAGGAGGGTATCCTGCTCCCCTTGAAATTGAGACCACCTCTAAGACAAGGTCCTGCGTGGACCGAGGAGGTGGCAATGGCATCAGAATCAGCAGAACCCATTGAACGGTGGACGGCGAAGCGGCGCGTGGCGCTGGTCGTGAGTATTCTGAAGGGGGAGACCTCGGTGGCCGAAGCAGCCCGGACCCATGGGCTAACGGTGGCTGAGGTGGAGGACTGGCGGGAGAAGTTTCTCGTGGGGGCCGAGAATGCGCTGCGCACGCGGCCGAAGGACGAAGACGCGGTGAAGCACGAACAGATCAAGAAACTGAAACAGAAGATTGGGGATCTGGTCCTCGACAACGATATCTTACGGGAGGCCTTGAAACCCTACCCTTTAACCGGAAGACATCCGACGCGTGAGGAGCGCGCTGCCGGGTGTCTCAGAACGGCGGAGTTGCCGGGTGTTAGCGGTCGGACGGGCGAGCCTGCATCGTGCCCCAACGGGTCATCGCCACACCGTGGCCGCTGACCCACCGTGGGTGGAACAGCTCCGACAGCTGATTCAGCAATATCCCACGTTCGGCTATCGGCATCTGTGGGCGGTGTTGCGCGGCCAGACGACCTGCCGCGTGAACAAGAAGGCGGTGTATCGAGTCCTCAAGCAGAAACGATGGTTGGTGCATCAGCGATCGTGAGAGGTGGCTCCGCTTGTTTGGACAGTCTTTGCCAGTTCATAAGTGGTGCCTGGCGGTTGAGGCCTACACAGCGGCAGGCTGTGCGGGCCGGTTCTCCCAGTACACGCGATCGGGCGTGCGTCCGTCAAGCGCGCGATGCGGCCTGATCTGATTGTAGAAGGTCACGTAGCGCGCCACCCCCTGGTGGGCGTCGTGCACAGTCTCGTAGGCGTGGAGATACACTTCCTCGTATTTCAGGCTCCGCCACAGCCGTTCGATGAACACGTTATCCCGCCACCGTCCGGTCCCGTCCATACTGATCTGAATGCCATAGTCGTGGAGGAGCCCGGTGAACTCCTGGCTGGTGAACTGACACCCTTGATCCGTGTTGAAGATCTCCGGTCGGCCATAGTGGGTGATCGCCTCCCGCACGGCCTCGAGACAGAAGTCCGTGGTCAGTGTATTCGAGAGCCGCCAGGCCAGCACCCGGCGACTCGCCCAGTCCAGGATCGCACAGAGATAGACGAAGCCGCGTTGCATCGGGATGTACGTAATATCAGTTGCCCACACGTGATTCGGACGCGTGATCGCCAGTCGGCGCAGGAGATAGGGATAGATCCGGTGGGCCGGATGCCGTTGGCTGGTGCGAGGTTTACGATATAGAGCCGTGATCCCCATCCGCCGCATCAGCGTCGCCACGTGACGCCGTCCCACCGTATAGCCCTCACGCCGAAGGACATCGCGCAGCATGCGGGCTCCTGCAAATGGATACTGCAGATGCAGTTCGTCGATCCGACGCATCAGGGCCAGCGCTGTGTCGGAGACCGGCCTCGGGTGGTAGTAGGCCGTGGACCGGGCCAGCTTCAGCAGTTGGCATTGTCGCGCCACCGCTAACGCATGGGTTTGGTCGATCATCGCTTTGCGCTCAGCACGCCCACCTTGATGAGCGCCCCTTCTAAAAAATCATTCTCCAGGGCCAGTTGCCCGATCTTGGCATGGAGCGTCTTCAGATCCGGGGTATCCGACGGCGCCTTCGTCCCGCCAAATACGTCCGCGGCGCGGGCCAGCAATTGCTGCTTCCATTCGGTGATCTGAGTGGGATGGACGCTGAAGTGCTCAGCCAATTCCGCCAGGGTCTTGTCGCCTTTGACGGCGGCCAACGCCACCTGGGCCTTGAAGGTCGCTCCGTGATTCCGTCTCGTTCGTTTCATCGCCTCGCTCCTTTGGTGCGCCACCCCTCGGTGGCGTCGGTGAAGCCAGGCTACCACTTACCATACTGTCTGAATTTCCGGAGCCCCCTCTCCGCCGCTCACTCAGCCCAAAGCGCTCGGCCACCCACTGGGCTGCCGCTCGCGTCGCCTTGGGCCCTACCAGTTTTTTGCGGTGACCGCCTTCAGCGCCTGAATGTCCAGCGCTTGCTCCGCGACCAGCTGCTTCAGCCGCCGGTTCTCGTCTTCCAGCTGGCGGAGCTTCTTCACATCACTGACTTCGAGCCCAGCATATTTCGTCCGCCACTTATAAAACGTGGCATCCGAGATGCCGTGCTTGCGGCAGAGCTCCTGCACCCCAAGACCTGCGTGGGCATCCTTGAGCACTGCGATGATTTGTTCCTCCGTGTGCCGTTTCCTGGTCATGGGCCCCTCCTGTGGACCCCATCTCAGCACAGGCGAACTTCCAAGCCAATGGTCTAGTTTTTGGGGGAAGGTCACAACGGCCTGATCTTCCAGAGTCGCCGGTTTCGGCAAGCCTGTCGGGACTATCGGCTCCAGCAGGAGTTCATCACGCCGTATACACCGGAGCAGAATGGGATCATCGAACGGTTCTTTCGGAGTCTGAAGGAGGAGTGCGTCTGGCAACATACGTTCCAGACGTTTGAGGAAGCGCGGCGAATCATTCGGGACTGGCTTCACTGGTACAACGAGGGCCGACCCCATAGCGCTCTCGGCTACCGCAGCCCGGTCCAATACCGTGCGCAACAGTCAACCCAGGTGGCTTGATTTCAGGGGAGCACTACAACAAGACACTAGGGTGGCTATTGTGCCAGAAAGTTCTCCTTATGGACCGTCTCAGTTGAGGGGGAGCTTACGCGATGGAGTTCGAACGGCAAGCGGAAAGAGCGTAGGGTGGTGTCAACGAAACCAGCAGCAGCTTAGGGAAGGTCTGATTAATTCACGTTTCCGCTCGGAAACCTGTTTCTGGGATAGTCATCAGAGGAAATCCGGTAAGTATCCGCTGGTCCGGAACCCGTTTTGTGAGGCGCCCCACCCTCTGATGGCCCGCTGCCCGCCTCCGGACACGCGTTCCCTACGTTCCCGCCAAGAGCCGCCGTCGCGCCACGTACAGATTCGCCAACCCACAGCTGATCTGGAGCCAGTGGGTATTCTTCGCCAGCCCCCGGTATCGGACTTTGGCCCAGCCAAAGATCCGTTTGATCACCAAGAATGCATGCTCCACTTTGGCTCGTACTTTCGACTTCGTCCGGTTCTTGGTCCGCTCCTCCTCACTCAGCGGTCGATGGCGATGGGCGTTGGCCTGCACGAAGCTCTTGGCCTTGGGCGCGTGTTGCCGGATCACGTCACGTTGCCCACTGTAGGCCGAGTCGCCCCACACCCGCGTCTCCTGGCCATGCAGCAGCTCCGGCAACACTTGGCTGTCATGCACAGTGGCCGCCGTCGCCGCCACGGAATGAATCAGCTTCGTCTGACTGTCCACGCCGATATGGGCCTTCATGCCGAAGTACCACTGGTTGCCCTTCTTGGTCTGATGCATCTCCGGATCCCGCTCCTTTGTCCGGTTCTTCGTCGAACTGGGCGCACTGATGATGCTCGCATCGACGATGGTGCCTCGGCTGACCTTTAGCCCGTGGGTCGCCAGATACGCCCCGATCCGTACAAAAAGCTGCTCGCCCAACTGGTGGGCTTCCAAGAGATGCCGAAACTTGCAGATCGTCGTCTCATCGGGGACGGGCTCGCGGCCCAGATCAATCCCCACGAACTGCCGCATGGCTCGCGAGTCGTACAGCGTTTCTTCCACGGCTGGGTCCGACAGGTTGAACCACTGTTGCAAGCAATGGAGGCGCAGCATCCGTTCGATGCCCACCGGCGGACGCCCCGGCCCGTCGGCCTTGGGATAGACCGGCTCGATCACCGCCACCAATTCCGCCCACGGTACGACGTGGTTCATCTCGTCGAGAAACTGCTCGCGGCGGGTGCGCTTGCGATATTGCTCGAACGAGACCTCCGCAAATGTCTGCTGCTCCATGGGCGTGCCTCCTCATCAGTGAGTGTTGCGTTCCCTGTAGCATATCGCGCGCGAAGAATAAATCAGACCTTCCTTAGAGCTATCAAAGTGAACGAGAACTCTCCATACCTATGATAAGCCTCATTTTGCCAGACGCGGACCTCTCAATCTGACGAACACGTTCAAATCTCACTGTCACATTTGAGTCGAATTGCTCCTTAATTCGGTGCGTAATAAAATCCTCGGTCGATCGTCCATATTGATCATCGGGCACGATTTTAATTTTAAAGGACTGGACTTGTTCTTGCGTAACTTGAAAGGCCCGTATACCAAGATTTTTTCTCTGCGCTTCCTCAAAGATGTACATCATAAGCTCGCCGTGGAATAACTTGCCCTTGCTATTCCTTATCATGTCATATGCCCGTCCAAATAGGTTCTTGATCACTGGAAGAGTTCTGCCACACTTGCAGGGTTTTTCTGACAGAGATGCAAAATCTCCAGTTCGATATCGAATGAGGGGAGCCACGTAGTTGTTGAGTTCCGTCACAACTAATTCACCTACCTCCTCGGCGTTACATGGCCGGTTCCCGGCTATCACTTCAACGATCATATTCTCGGCACTCACGTGCAGAGATCCCTCCTCGCATTCATGGGCAACAGAGCCCAGTTCCCCGGAACCGTATTCATTAAACACCTTCGTCAAAAAAACCTCTTCAATTAATCTTCTCTGAGAACCTGTCAGAACCTCGGACGTCGTAATGACACATTTCAGCTTAAACGGAGGAGTACTACCATGCCGTCTAAAGAACTTGGCATACTCCTCAATCATTGACACGTAACCGTAAAAATACTTTGGACTGAATTTCTCGAGCACTGCGGTATACGCTTGAAGGTCGCCCTCGCTGAACGAGAAGGCTGAACATCGTTTCCGGTTGGCAATGAAATCGATAAGTCTGGCTCTGCCTCTATCCTTCTTGCCGAACGGGACACCCCAAAATCGTCCTTGCCGGTCCCCTATATCAATGCCCGCCCATGAGTAGCCCCTCCACGTGGCGGCAAGTTCCCATGCCATGGCTTCTCGCGTTTTAAGAATGGTGACCGGCTCCCCTGTAGATCCGCCGGTTGTCTTCTTGGTTAACAGACGAAACCGTTCTCGCGACATCATCGCCTCATGACTCTGCTTGAGATCGGCTTTAGTGGTAAATGGTAGGTCCTGAAGTTCCTCGAGCATTGATATCCCAGCGTCAGGCATATCTGCCAAGGCCTTACCATAAAACAGGACGAACCGCTTGGCATAGGAAAGGATGCGCTGAAGTTTGGCGGTTTGCAGTGACTCCAGATCGGTCCGGCTCAGGTACTGGCTCTGCAGAAGTTTGCAGAGGTAACCGGGGACGCGTTGGCCTCTGCTCCAGACAACTGGATAATAGATGAAATACTTGAAAATTTCCTTGTTCGTATCCATTAGAGAATAAACATGCCCTTAACTTCAGCCTATCGAAAAAGAAGATCTTTTCTCCATATCAGTCTACTCTTTATCAGATAGACAAGGCTCGGTCGATGCGAATCAATTATTCTAATGGTCTCCATGGTCGTATCAGTTAAGACCTTCCGTTCTTTGAGAGCTTGTCTCAGTCCTTTCAAACCGTCCGCTACCGCCCTCAACCAGTACATGGAATACCCATCTCTGAGTGAATACACGAGCATGGAAAGTAAACCCCGCGATAGATAAGCGATTGCATAAGAGACAGGAAAGTTCCGTGCGGCTAACCAGAACTGATTTCTTGTGTCATAGTAATAATTCCTCCAGGGCTCTCGGCTTCCCTGAGCAAAGGAATGTCGGACCACTACGTCGCCTGTGTATGTCACCTTGAACCCTTGATCGAAAATGCGGAACGCTAGATCAGGTCCCTCGTGACTCAGGAAGAAACTCTTCGGATAATAGCCAGAAATGTGCAGGGCTTCTTTTGAGAATGCAACTGCGCCCTCTGTAATTTCATAGGTCAGAAACTTCTTGTCAGAGAATTTTTCCTCTTCACAATGGTGGACCCAATTGCACGTATGCCCATCATTATTTATGACTCGGAAATTTATTGCGCCCAACTTTCGATCTTCCTCGAACTCATTAGCTAACATGTGTAGGGCACTATCCGTTAGGCCAGTAACATCATCGTCTAAAGTTATGATTATGTGCCCCTTGGCGCTCTCCATCCCAATGTTTCTGCCCGCTGCTCCAAGATTCTCCTCGGTACGTATATAGGTAACAGCTGGAAAGTCTTGTTTCATCATCGTCTGTGTCATATCCTCCGAATGATTATCGATAACGATGATTTCCAATGGAACATATTCCAGTCTCGTCAACTCTGTTAATAATCCCCTTAATAAAGAGCATCGGTTAAAGGTTAGTATGCAAATAGATATTGATGGCTTAAATGGTTGCACTTATTGACCTCTTCCGCATGAATATAGGTTAAAGCTGTGCCGTGCAGAGACTTGAGATCAGCAAGGGGGTTCTACCCCATTTTCACGGACAGTTGAGTTAAGAGCTTGTCCCCCTGTTGCTGCACGGCCAGTCTTCGCCGCTGGCGGGGATTGTGCCAGCGTTCGATGTAGTCAAAGATATCCGCCCTCGCCTCGACCCTGGTCCGGTACTGGCGTCGATTCACCCGCTCGCGTTTGAGCACCCCAAAGAAACTTTCGGCTGCCGCGTTGTCGGCACAACTCCCCACCGCGCTCATGCTGCAGGTGATATGGTGCGCCGCTAAGAAGGACTGGTACTCGTCCGACGTAAATTGACAGCCGCGATCGGAATGGAGAATGACCGGTGTCCGACCCGGTCGCTGCCACACCGCCATCAACACCGCCTGCATGACGAGGTGCCGGTCCTGTCGTGGACTCATCGACCAGCCCACGACCACCACTGAATACAAATCCAGCACGATGCAGAGATAGAGCCAGTGTTCGGCGGTGCGGATGTACGTGATGTCGGTGACCCATTTGGTGTTGGGGGTCGTGGCGGTGAAGTCCCGCTCCAAATGGTTCTGTGTCCCAGCCGGAGGGAGGCTGGAAGTCTTCCGCCGCCAGCGCCGTCGCTGAGGCACACCCTGTAATCCGGCCCGACGCATCAAGCGAGCGACCCGATGGCGGCCACAGCGTTCTCCGGCATAGCGCAGTTCTTCCCACATCCGCGGACTGCCGAGCACGCCATCGTGCTCGGTATGCAGCTCACGCATGTGGCTCACCAGCCGGGCGTTCTCCTGCGCACGAACACTCAGTGGTCGCGTCATCCAGCCATAATATCCGCTGGGCGAGACCCGCAAGCAGCGGCACATCAATCGGATGGGAAACGCCTCGCGGCACCGTTCAATCATCCGGTACTTCATCGCGATGCTCTCGCGAAGAACGCTGCCGCTTCTCGCAAAAAATCCCGCTCCTTCGTGACCCGGGCCAGTTCTCGTTTGAGCTGTACGACCTCCGCTTCACGCGGTCGGCCTTGGCCCGGAAACGTACGGGGTGTCTCCTGGCGAAGTTCCCGCCGCCAGCGCCCCAGCACCCCCGCCCCAATCCCCAACTCCGTGGCGACTTGGTAGACCGTCACCCCCCGCGACCTCCAGCATCGCCACTGCCTCACGCTTGTACTCCGCTGAAAACTTGCGTCGCTGTGTCATGACACCCTCCTGGCCCATTATGAGCCTTCGTTAGGTGTCCGTGAAAGCGGGGCAGAACCCAGGGCATAGACATCCGTTCAGATTACGGCTGGGGAAAGGCTAAAGTGACGACAGCTCCTCGATTTGTCTGTCAATAAATACACGGCACCACATTTCAAAACCGAGCAGACCCCACAATATCTCCGTGTGATCCGATTCACACCGCAAATGCTCTTCTATAAGCCTGAGGACGGTTTTGTGGTCGAAATAGCCTCTCTTCCGAAACGTTGAGTCCCTCAATAGGTCGAGGTGAGCACCGAGAGCCTGTTTGTTTCTGAGCCATTGTCCCACCGGGACATCAAAGCCGAATTTCTTTCTATAAATAATCTCCCGGGGTAGCCAGCGCTCGGCCGCTTTTTTCACGAGCCATTTGCTAACGAGCCTTCTTATCTTTAAGTTCGAATTAAGCTTGTAGCTCCATTCCACCAGGCGATAGTCTAAAAAAGGCACCCTAGCCTCGATGCTGGCTGCCATACTCATTCGATCCAGTCTATGTAACAAGGAAGGCAAGTAGGTTCTTTGTTCGTAGTACAAGAGCTTATCGATCGAATCGCCAATGCTGATGAAATGTTTGTTATACAGTTCTCTCCTGCTCACAATGTCTAGTCCTTCTAGGGACCCCCCCTGGAGGTCGTGGGGCGAAACAAACATTGAATTGATCACGGCCAGCTCGGATTCGTCCTTACCCAGGCTTCCGGCCAGTTTGGCGATTCTCCTCCCTCCGAAATACCCCAGAACATTCGCCAACCCTGTTGAAACAAACGCCGGCATTAATTTCAAAAGTTTACTCACCTTGACAAGCTTGTATCTCGGGTACCCGCCAAACACCTCATCTGCTCCTTCGCCGGTCAAAACAACCGTAACGAATTCTTTGGCCAGTTTACTGAGCAGCCGAATTTGTACTGTGTGAGGATGATTAATGGGCTCCTCCAAATGCCAAAGGGTCTTATAGAGCTCCTTCGAGTAGTCTTCTTGACTGATGACTAGCGCATGGTGGCGGGTATTGTATCTCTGCGACACAATGGCAGAGTATTGGCTTTCATCGTGTGTGCCCTCCTCAAACCCGACTGAAAACGTATGCAGATCATCAGCCTTGAAAGATCGCACCAATGCGGTGACCAGACTGGAATCAACCCCACCACTGTTAAACGTTCCCACTGGAACGTCGCTGATTAGCCGACTTTTGACTGCGTCACCAAAGATGTCCATGAATTGGTCTTCGTAAGACCTGTCGATGTTGGCGTAGGTCGACGCGGTACAATCGATCCCCTCTCGCCAATATCTCGCAATTCTTGGACGGTAGTCATTGGGCTCAAGAATCATAACGTGCCCGGCCGGTAACTGTCTGATGCCTTCGAAAAACGTCTCTTCCCCAGCGATATTCCGGAAAGCCAAGTACTCGGGGATCCTCTTTTCGTTGACTTTTCGTTGAACTCCCGGGAAGAGCAGCAGCGGCTTGATCTCGGATGCGAATATGAGCGAATAGCCCAGGTCAATATAGTAAAGCGGCTTAACACCAAGGCGGTCTCGGGCCAACAAGAGCCTCTTGGCTTTATCTTCCCATACGGCAAATGCAAACATCCCATTCAACGATTCGAGCCATTTCAAATTATCCAGATCAGCCAGTTGCAACAAGACTTCCGTGTCACTCAACGTGTGCCACGTCACGTCTTTACTCGTGAGTACAGAGTCTCTTATTGAACGATAGTTATAGATCTCGCCATTATAAGTAATCACCCTCGCTCTGGCAGTATCGACCATCGGTTGTTGTCCCGACGCAAGGTCGATAATCGATAGCCGGCGATGTCCGAGTCCGATATTTCCACTGATGTGGATCCCCCGCTCGTCCGGACCTCTATAGGACATCATGTCGGTCATCTTCTCGAGTACTGCTCGATCGATCGGCCTGTGGATGTCCCGATTTAAGATTCCCACTATGCCACACATTAGCGTTCTTCACTTTCTCAAGAGTTAATCTTGCGCATCTTAACGGGCCATCCAACCAATAGACATTACACGATAAGACTGGATCAAGGTCTCAACGCAACTCTTGCCCCACGATTGACCTTTCCCCAATTCCGTGGACACCTAGTTAAGCAACGGCCATCCTCGCTGACGTTGGTCCCGTAACGAGACAGTCTTTAACTGGAGCAGACGACTTCTTCTACGATTTGTTTAGCCTGCCGTTGTGCGACAAACTCATTCGGGGTCAGGTGCCCGAGTAAGCTATGGGGCCAACGGTGATTGTAAGCCACCCGCCACGCTTCGATGATCGCTTGCGCGTCACCGAGCGAGGCGAACTGATGCACGTTCAAACATTCATCGCGCAAGCGCCCATTAAACGATTCAATGAAGGTATCCTCCACGGGTTTACCGGGCCGAATAAAGTTGAGCTGTACGCGCTGCGGATAAGCCTAATCCTCCAAGGCTCGCGATTGGAACTCCGTCCCATAATCCACCGTGATAGACCGTGGGCCTGGCGTCCCGTTCAGGGCTCGGTCAAGAGCCCAGCCAACCGTCTCCCCCGACATCCGAACACCGACTTCTAGCATGGGACTGTGCCCACTCCAGTTATCCACGACCGTCAAGATCCGAAACGGTCGCCCGTCGGCTAGCGTATCATGCACAAAGTCCATGCTCCAGCGCTCGGTCGGCCCGGTCGGGACCGGGGCCGGCCCACGATGCAGGGCGATGTGTTTCCGGCGCCGCACCCGCATGCGGAGCTGTAACCCATCCAGGCGATACAATCGTCGAACGCGCTTCCGATTGATCCGCCAGCCCTCACGCCTGAGCAAGACCCAGATCCGCAGATACCCAAACCGAAGGGGCGCATTGGCGAGATCCCGAATGCGGAGCCGGAGACCCGACTGATCCTTGGCGCGAGTTCGTCGATACCAGGCCGCGCGACTGAACTGTGCCAACCGACAGGCCGCGGGCAACTGACCTGAAAGGTGTCTTGAAACCAACCAGCCAGTTCTCGGCGGCGTGCGGGCCTCAGACTTTTTTCCGCAGCGCGCCCGACAGCATATGCTTGTCGAGCGAGAGGTCGGCCACCAGCCGTTTCAACCCGCTGTTTTCTTCTTCTACCTGCCGCAACCGGCGGAGTTCACTCACGCCCAGGTGCGCGAATTACTTCTTCCACGCAAAGAAGGTGGCGTCACTGACGCCAAGTTGCCGGCAGAGATCGCCGATCGGGGTACCACTCTCGGCTATGCCGGATGGCATAGACGATCCGCTCTTCGGAGAATCGTAACCGCTTCATGGATCCACTCCTTTCGTCGAGGACCACCGAAGCTGCCATTCTACTCTAGGGAAGGTCTGATTAATTCCCGTCTTCGATCAGCCGCCGTTCAAAACTCGCGGAATCCGACTGATTGCTATCTGAAATTTTGAATTAATCAGACCTTCCCTAGTTCTGAATTGCCTTCGTTTTAAGGGGAGACGTAAAGAATCGCTCCTCAAATCACCTTTCAAGATATTTCAGCATCAACTTTTCTAGCTTCGCAGCCTGTCCTCGGACTTCAAACCGCTCCGAGGCCTCCCTTGCGAAATCCCTTGCCCTGGCCGTTGTCGGATTTCTCATTTCCACTAACAGCGCTTCAGACAAAGCATGACTATTTCTTGCCAACACAGCGTGTGCGACGGTTCCTCTCAGCACTTCCCTGAGGCCAATGCAATTTGTACCTATTAGTGGAACTCCCGCGACAATGGCCTCCATCGCCAACAGTCCGCACGCCTCATGAAGTGAAGGCATCGCGACTACATCAAGCCCTTTTAGGGTGGTGGCCACGTCAGCGACGAACGGCAAGAAATAGACCGATTCGGAAAGTCCCATCTTTTTTACGTTGGCTTTTTCTTCCCTGATAAATCCATCCTCCTGTCCAAAACTCAGCAGTACGGGCCGTCTGGGAAGTCCCTCCTCTTTCATTAGCAAGTCTAAAGCGCCAACAAGATAATTGAACCCCTTTTCAGGCATGTACCTTCCCAGAAATCCAATCAAAAAGCTGTTCGGCGGTAAGCCAAGTTCCCTTCTAAGATCTCGTGCCTCTGAAATTAGGAATCGCCCCACCTCAATTCCGTGTTCAATTACAATCACTTTCCATTCAAAATTCCGCAATATCCACAGATAGCTAAGCAAGTTCTGCCGCGCATCCTCACTCACGCATTGAATTGCGTCAACCATCGAGAGTGTTAATCCTAGGATATTTTGTTTAAGCCATCCACCCACTCCAACAAAACGTTCTTTAGTAAGAGTCTCATGTAGCGTGATAATATGCGGAACTCGTTTCAGGAGTGAGCCCAATATCGAGCACGTGCCGGCAGTAAAACCATGAGAGTGAACCAGGTCAAACTCATCCTTTAAAATAAGTCGTATTACCGCGTAAAAAAACTGCCTATCACTGACATTGCTGGCCGTTGGAATGTATTGCAAATTCAACTTTTCCAAATCGTTCAATAACAAAGTTGTCTCCGCGAATGTCGGTGCAATCAGCACAAATTCGTACTTGCGAACATCAAAATGACTGTAAACATATCGGAAAAACGTCCTTATTCCTCCGACTGGCCATCGCACAACCAGCAGAACTCTGTGCTTCCTCATCCTCTCGCCCCCTTGCGCTCAAATGCTTTAGCCGAAGCCCCGACCGCCATCTTCTGCATTGACACCGAAAGGCCGCCCAGAAAGTACCACTCATAGCTACTCAATCCATAGCTGGCAAAGCTGAAGACACAATTCATAAAGACCAATATCTGCATCGAATCAATCAGCCTTCGCAAGAACGCACTCACCTCTGGATGATTGTATTTCTGCTTACATTTAACAAAGCCGGAATAAATCGACTTCAATAGCAGGATATATATTGCCAATCCGACGAACCCCAATTCTTGAGCCACCTCAGTGTATAGATTGTGCGACGCCTGGTCCACGCCACCGAAATTTGCATTGGCTTCACGAGACGTCCCAAGCCCGTGTCCAAAAATTGGCCTATGAAAAGCCACAATGAGACTGTCCTCTATACCTGTCCATCTTCCCTCTGCAGTCCCTTCATTTTTCTTCCCACTCCCGACAATTGACAAATACCTATCCTGGATATCAGGACTTAATAAGGGGAACCCGATAACAACAACAAGCACACAAGCCGCTGCCCACGCAAAGCGCTGTTTTGACTTAGCCAAGATTCCAAGAAAGACAATAGCCAATCCAACGATTCCCGATCGTGACCCCGTAAGAATCAGAACGTAGATACACGCAGGAGCCAAAACAAGAGCAGCCACACGCATCTTCCAAGATAATCCCCCCATGAGATGCAAAAATGGAAGTACCGTACATACTATGAACGCAAGGCCATTAGGGTTCACCACATCACTCGGAGCTCCCGATAATCGGTCCAACGCCTCAGCTCCTGCTGACATGTAAGCAACGCTTCCCCAGTAATCCTCCGTGACATGGAGATAAAGAGGCTCAAGAATGCGGAATACTTGGCAAGAAACAAAGACGAAGACTAACCTCTTTATATCCTGTTCGGTGTGAACGAAGGCAACAGTAAAGTAATAGAACACAACGGCTTTGATAAAATTCGCAATTCCTGTATTGATAACACTCCCTGGCCAGTACACCAACGGTATCGTGAGAATCAAATATGCGATCAGGAGCCTAAGCATCTTGTCGGTTCTCGTTCCGCCGGCGCTGGCATTTCCCTTGTTTGCGCTGGTATCTTCCATGCTTACGCTAGTATCTCCTTTCGTGACGAATGCCAAATAAGCCAGGACACATACAAGAAGCAAATCAAAGCGAATGACGCCAAGGAAAGGCAGCCGTGCTCCTAAATGCAGGAACCAGCTAACGGCAAATAGGAGATAAATGTTGAGCCCCGTTTTTTGATTCACCGGGCAGTATCCCAACCTATAGTCATAGTTTCGAAACGGCCCTTTTCGGTGAATATGAGAGAGGCTGGTTTGCCGACACATGGACCCAAGAAAAAAGAGACACTGATACGATATAATAGTATCAATTTTTTCGACATGAAAGTTAACGTAATACCGCTGCTGGTTGGACTAGGAAATCGCAGCGAAGGCGAACCGTGCAAGCCAGCGTAAGACCACCAAATCCTCCCTCATCCGATAATGGCATTATTCATAGCAAAGCACGTCATCGCGAGGACGTGCTTGATCCTCTTCGAATACCCCCACCCCGCACAAATCCTCGGTGCGTCGCAATATGCACAGTTGGTGAGCTCTTCGGTGGGGTCGAACGCCACGTTCTTGGTCTTATAGAAGGACTTGCGGCACAAGGCGTGAGTGCGCTGCTTGTTCTCTTCCATGACAATGAACTGGCTACCCAAGCTCGAGGACAGGGTATCGAGCCAATCATCCTATCCAATCATAACAGATCTGCGTTCGCCACCTCCCGACAACTGGCCCAACTATTCAAACGGCATAATATACACGTCGTACATGTCCATGGGTATAAGGCAACGGTCTTCTGCACCTTGGCACGGCAATGGTTCACGTTCGCAATGATCAAGACAGAACATGGGTTGCCGGAGCCAACGTCAGCTGGCCCGATCCGCATGTTGCGCGATCGCCTCTATCACTACTTCGACAGCTCAGCCACACGCACCGCTCACGCGACGGTATGCTATGTGACCGAAGACCTGCGGACATATTATCGGCACGCGCACTCCGGGCTCCGGGCGATAGTTATACCCAACGGCGTGGCCGCCATGGACCAGCACCAATTCCCCCGCCCACCGGAAATGCGCGATGACCGGTTCAACCTGGTGATTGTGGGGCGACTCGACACGGTAAAGGGACATCATCTGGCCATCGAGGCCGTCGCCGTCGGAAGTGTCCCACAAGACATACATCTATATATCGTGGGCCTCGGCCCGTGCGAGGCGGTGTTGCGGGCACTCGCCAAGTCTCGCGGCGTCGAGAACCGGGTACACTTTTTAGGTTTCCGGCGTAACGTCTACGACTACCTTGCCCACTGCAACCTATTGCTTATGCCGTCGCTGCACGAGGGGTTGCCCTATACCTTGCTGGAGGCGATGGCACTCGGCATTCCCGTCGTTGCGGCTCGCGTCGGGGGACTCGCTGAGGTTGTGCAGGACGAGAGTACAGGGTTACTCGTTCCATCACAGGACACGAAGGCTCTTGCCCAAGCGATTTGTCGGCTTCATGAAGAGCCTGCCCTTCGCTCACAACTCGGTGACCGAGCTAGACATCTTCAACAAGCCAAGTATTCCCTAAAGGCAATGACGGAGAGGTACCTCGCGATCTACCGGGAACTGGGGGCGAGCAGTGGCTGACTGTTTCTTATAGTTGATTCTGCATGCCTGGAATAACGCGCCACTCCGTGAGGATTACAGGTGGGGGCTTGGTCGCAGATATCGCCGCATTCCCAATAGTGGGCATCGGTTTCCATACATTATTCTGCCCCCTGATCGATTTGCGTATTCACCACATACTCTGACGATCCTTTAAATGAAATTACCTTCGCCGGAACGCCTGCGGCTACGCCGGAAGCAGGAATTGACCCGACTACGACGGCATTTGCACCTACAGCCACGTTGTTACCCAGAGATATCCCGCCAATTACTTTACACCCTGGCCCCAAATAGACGCGATCACCGATAACCGGCACGCCAGGACTCCTACCACCATACTTCACACCGATCGTAACTCCGTGATTGATATTGCAGTCCTGGCCGATAAGCACACCGTTGTTGATCACAATGCCACCGTAATGTCCAATATACAGCCCCGGTCCGATGCACGTGTTGTAGGGTATCGATATCCCATATCTTACACTACAGCGATGCAGGATCATTCGAGACAGGTAATAAGCAGGACGCCACATCAAACCTATTCCACGCAGATGATTCGCAAGGCGCATCCAGAAGCTGTATTTGAAGCCAGGAGCAAACAAGTATTGCGTAACAAATGATCTGACCGAGACGCCACCACCGTATCGGCGAAGATCCGCACAAACAATACCCCAAAATGATACCGTGCACGCGGTTCTCATAGGGAAGCACGCTTCTCCCCGTTCATGTGGCTCCCCACGCAGCGAGACAACCGTATACCTTCATTTTTATTCAATGCCTACATACCGATTACTTCAATGAAGCGAGGTACTTTTCGCATGATTTGCGGACACCAAGACCGATCATTTTCAGCCGCCTTGCGGCTGCGTATTCCGACCCAAGCCCGCCACTGATTCCGACGCAAGTCGGCCACCCATTCCGACGGAACGCGGCCACTGATTGCGAGGTGAAGCCGGCCACTTTTCCGAGTCCTCTCGGAATCGGTGGCCGACATCCCTTGGAATAGCGGGCAGCGATCCACCGTCCGATCGTTTTGGAGCCAGTCGCGGAATCGGCGGCCGGATTCAGCGGAATACGCATCTGTGTTTCTCCGAAGAAGATCCCGCACCAGAGCTTCGTTCATATAAGGTACGCCCCAACAATCTTCTTGGTGCATATAATTGAACCAGCATCTATTGCAACCATCTCTCAATGCTTTAAGATCTTAGTCCAAAGAAACTCTTGGTCCAAGAGCGAGACTCTCGTAGAGCGTTTGTGTTTTATCGACCATCATTGCTCCGTCAAACCGATTAGCACAAACGACCCGGGCATGAAAGCCCAGACGATCACGGAGTGTTTCATTGTCAAGAATCTCCTCAACGCGTCGACGCAGCATATCTACGTCATAGGGACTTACGAGGAAGCCGGAACTCTGCTCATCTATCACTTCCCGATTGCCGCCAACGTCAAAGGCAACGGCTGGCACCCCCGCAAGGCCATACTCCACTAGCGTGTTCGATAGCCCCTCAGAATCGGAAGTCAACACACCAACTGTGAATAGCTTCACGATTTCCAAGACATCGTGGATCGTGTGAATGACACGAAATCTGTCAGCAAGTCCAGCAAGACGGGCTTGCTTAACCAGCGCATCTCTCTGCTCACCGTTGCCAACAATCAAGAAGCACGTTCGGTCATTGCGAATCCCCGCCGCCATTTCAACGAAACGATCCAGCCGTTTCACAGGGCGCAAATTGGCTACTATTCCAACAAGTTTTGCCCCTGCAGGGAATCCTAAATCACCTAGCGTGAGCCGAGAGCAACCGCTTGGCACATCGAAAAAACCATTATGGATCACCCGCACTCGCTCAAGATCGACTCCTTCTGATTTTGAGACTGCGCTTTGCACCGCTTGGGAGTTGACCACGTACACATCCGCGAACCACTGGAGCGAGCGCAGAACCCGAAGATAGCTCGGCGTGTACCAGTAGCCAAGATCACGCCTCCCTATGATCACGCGAGCCCCACCAAGCTTTCCGGCTATTGTTCCCAGGATGCCGGCGTCTGGGAAGAACGTGTGGACGATATCGATGCACTCCCTCCGGATCTCCGAAGCGAGCTTAAACACGGCACGAAGCCCACCTATGCTACCAAGCTTGCGGATCCCCAGACAGCGTGTTTCGCATCCCAGCCGGATGAATTCAGCCTCGTGTGATGTGTCCATGGAGTAGAGTGTGACCACAATGGCGTCGAACCGCGTTCGGTCCATGTGGCCAATCAGCTCTCGGAGCTGCCTCTCCGTACCGCCAAACCCGCCCAGCACATCGAGCAGATAGAGGATGCGGATCATGACCGTTTATGAAAACATGTGTCCATTATATAATCTGACGAGTCGAACAGACAGTTCAGACGTAGACTGGAGATTTTTATCCATATTGATGCGGGATTAATGCGGGTTTACTGTTTGTCAGATAGCGGGTCCGTGTCCGAATCCGCAAACCTGTCGCACTTACTTCAACTAAGACGACAGCTGTAACGCCCCATAGATGCACCGGCCACTAGGGATGATGGTTCGAAGTCTGAGCTACCACCAGTTTGGTGGAATCAGTTTATGTTACTCCCGCCTGCCATTCGAACCCCATCGGCCGGAAATGCCCCATCGTTGAGTGTCACCACGTTGGATTTTAGAAGCCCTCAATGCAGTCAAACACATCGGCCTTTGCTGAGATTTGCCTGCGATAGGTTTTGGCCGCTGTGCGTTCAATCTTCAGCAAGGAGAAGAAACTCTCTGTTGGCATTACCCCAGACGTTGCCAGACCGGAGCAAACTACAGGCGGCGCAACGGGAAACCAGGAGCTGCTGGAAGGGCTCACAGATGTATTGGCTGCCTCGATCAGAGTAATACAACATGACCACGGGCTTGCTCCACCCAAGATTACTACACCCTTCATCCGACACCTATTCTTGGATAACTTGAGGTGCCCACAAAACTGATGCAAGACCAAAATTCAGGGCCCAGTAAATAGTGTTGGGCGCAGATCGCCGACCCATACAGGATTATGTCCTTTCCCGCTCATATCCGAGATGTCGGTCGGGGTGGGGTTAAGATTGAGATACCAGATCGTGTTTGCTCCGGGCACCGTCGATTGCGGCGCGGTGATTTCACTTTGAACGTCTGCCAATGACAAAAGACTGGAATAGATTTGGATGCCGCGCAGCGTGCAGGAACACAGCTCTCGCCCTGGTGCCCACGGCGCGTCCCCGAACGTGAGTGCCGGGAACGGTGGGTTGGCGTTGTTAAGATTAGCGGGGCTGTGATGGACGACCATGTGGGCGGCGTCCGTATTGGGCCAGTCCCAATAGAACTCATGATGCTTCACCCCAATGCCATCCGCCCAGACCCGCACAACCTGCGTATACCACACATCTTTTACTACAAGACCATTCTCTACATCGATACCATCCACAGAGATCTCCCAGCTGTGAGCGATGCCATTACGTCCGGTCACCCCTTGCGGGTAGGGGTGCATGCCGTAATAGGTGTTGGCTCCACCATTCTGCCATGCAAAGGTATCGTAAATTCCCCTCCCATCGTCATTCGCCCAAAAGAACGTCGTATAGTAGCCGGTCTGCTGTTTCGGCCGTACCTTAAATATATAGGTGAGGCCTGCGCCACCCGCCCCGTAGATGGGGAGTTCATTCGTATGCGGGTCCACAAACTTGAACCGCACCGTTTGACCGTCCGGGACTTGGTCATTGCTTGGGAACTCGAGTCCCAGGGTAGTTGTTGCTCCAGCCGCCGTTGTAAAACTCCACGTGAAGTTAGTCACCAGAGCATTCCCAGCGTTATCCTTGATGCCCGTAGTCAGTGTCGCCGTGTAAGTCGTGCTGAAGTTTAGCAGGGAACCGGGGGACAGCGTGAAGATGACCTTGACGCCTATCGTGGTGATGTTGCCGGGCACGGCGTTGTTCGCACCATCCTTAAGCGTAAAGGTCGCAGAGCTAACGGTGGCCGGATCGATGGGCCCGCTGAAGGTGGCCGTAAGGGCGGAGGAAATCGACACGTTTGTGGCACCGCTTGGAGGACTGGTCGCACTGACAGTTGGGGCGCCTGCCCCGCCTTTACTATGGGAAGTGGTTTCTGGAGAAGGTCCTCCACAAGTAGCAACGCTCACTCCCAAAAAAGATAGTCCTAATAGGAGATAGAGACTGACGTGAGATCTTGAGAGAGCCATGATTGGCACTTTCTCCGATAGGCGATAGTGGGTGCCTGAACCATTTGGTCAAAAACAGCTGGGAGACCTTAGGAAGATGAGCCAGGCATAATTTAAAACTTACGAAGCGGCCTCGGTATGTGGGTTGATCGTTGCCCAGATACCGCCCCCATACCAATTAAAAGGAATCCTTTCGTGCACAGTATAGTCCAGATTCAGCGACCAGGCAATGGCGCGAATTGAGTCATCTATAATCTTACCGAGCGACGGGTCGTTGCGTCATTTGTCAATCTTACCCTCCAGGCCTGCATGGGGCAGGTTCCAAGGAGGGGGACGATGGAGGCAGATGGCATGGCGCAACGGTCGAAGCACGAGTATTTGCGGGTGATGTGGCCGCGGTATCAATCCGCCGACCGGCTGACTCGGTCGGCGCTGCTGGACGAGGTGACGCGGGTATGTGGCTATCATCGCAAATATGCCATTGGGCTCCTGAGCCGACCGACCGCGCCTCGGCCCTCAGTGCGCCGGGTCTCGCGGCGGCGTCCGACCTATGGGGAGCCGGTGATTCGCCTGCTCGCCGAGGTCTGGGCCGCCTCGGGGTATCTGTGCGGGCTGCGGCTCAAGGCCGCCCTGCCACACTGGTTGCCCTGGCTGCGGCGGCGTACCGCGGTCCCGCCCGCGCTGGCCGCGCAGCTCCAGCGAATCAGTCCGCGGCAGATCGATCGCCGGCTGCGGGACCGGAAACAGCGGCTGAAACGGCGGCTCTACGGCACGACGCGGCCGGGCGCGCTGCTCAAGCACCAGATCCCGATCAAGACCGACCACTGGGAGGTGACGACGCCCGGCTATCTGGAGATCGATCTGGTCTCGCATTCGGGCGCCTCGGCCGCCGGTGAGTTCCTGCACACGCTGGACTGTGTGGACATCCAGACGACCTGGGTGGAACGCCAGGCAGTGAGGGGCAAGAGCCGCCAAGGGATCGTGCAGGCCCTGACCACGCTCGAAGCACAGCTGCCCTTTGCGCTCCGCGGGGTGGATTCCGACAATGGCAGCGAATTCATCAACGACCATCTCCTGGCGTGGTGCCAGACGCGCTCTGCTGGCCAGACGGTGCAGTTCACCCGGTCTCGGCCCTATAAGAAGGACGACAACGCGCATATCGAACAGAAGAACTGGACGCATGTGCGGAAGCTGGTGGGCTGGGAGCGCTACGAGACGCCGGCAGCGTTAACGGCACTCAACACGCTCTACGCGGAGCTCCGGCTCTTTCAGAATCTGTTTCAGCCCTCGATGAAACTGGTGCGCAAGGTGCGGGTGGGCGCTCGGCTCATCCGGCGCTATGATGCGCCCCAGACGCCCTTTGAACGGGTGCGCGCCCGTCCGGAGGCGAATCGTGAGAAGGTCGCCACGCTGACGCGGCTCCTGGAGACCACGGATCCGTTTGCCCTCTCGCAGCGCATTGATCGCCACCTGGAGCATCTCTGGACCCTGGCGACGCGGGCCACACGGACTCCGCGAGAAGCGGTGCCCCGGCCCGCGCAGCCACGAGCTACGACGCCCTGGCGTGGCTGGACATTCAGTCCCCGGCTTCGGAAGGGGCCTCGGTAAGATTCATAAATGACTCAACGAGGGGGAGCCCGGTAAGATTTTGAGATGGCTTGACAGGTGGCGACAACGATTAACAGGCACTTTCCAAGCTGCCCAAATCGATTATTAGAAAATGGCCGGCACTGACGCGACTTGCATCAGTGTTTATGATGTCACCGTGGAAATCGAAAACTGGTACTTGCCGGACTGCTGAGACGGTATATGCTCCTTGAATTCTATCTTCAACCGGATGTCGTCACCGAGGTAGCGGCGGATACGTGCTATCAGCTCGGTCATAGCCGTTGTGGTCCAGGACGACGATTTCACGAGATTGATAGTCAGCGAACCGAGCTCGTTCTGCACAAATTGGACTTGCCGTATCCCCGGAAGGTTGGTGATGACATAAGTGGCAATAACAATACCCGATACCTTGTCCCCGTTGGTCGCCACCAGAAAATCGGTTACACGTCCTCCAGCCAGCTGCATTAGCGGCAACCCGCGACCGCAAGTACATGTCGCTCGCTGGACCCGACCGACATCCCTTATGCGATACCGGATCATCGGCATCGCGAAATTGCGGAGATCCGTTATCACAATTTCTCCATCTTCATCCATGCAGGATCGTCCCTTGTTTACCGCCTCTACCAATAGGTTCTCAGCGTTAATATGCAATCCCTGATGAGCCTCACACTCAGATGCGATCACTGCAAACTCGCGACAGCCGTACCGATTGTAGACCGAGCAACCAAAGGTTGCCTCGATTAATCTCCGGTTATCCTCCGTGAGCACCTCTGCCGAGCAAATGATACCCTCTGGACGGATTCCTTGGATCTTCTGAGCCTGAATATACCGCGCGAACAAGCCAAGTGTGTTTGAATAGGCCTGTAGTACGATCGGCCGATAACGAATTAACTCGCGTGCAAAATCAGCCATCGCCGCTTCACTTAACGCCGAGGCATCGAGAATAATCCTTCTCTCCTGGACCCAGTCTCTGATCCGATCTTTAAGCTTGCTCGGCACTTTCGTGTCCTGTGGAGCGCCCCACAGTATAGCCACCTTAGCACCAACGTCCCAGCCTGCCCAGCGGTTGTGACGTAGAGTGGCGCCGACCCTCCTGTCCAGCCTGTCCTTATCGTAGTAGAATTGCATGGGGCTACCTGTCGAGCCGCCGGTCATGTCACCAATAAGGGTCTCTTTGGAATACTTGGTCGAAATCATTTCATTCCTGTGTTCCTGGATTTCGTCCTTCGTAATGGTCGGGATGCTGTCGATATCCGTGCTCGAACGAAGATCGCGAGGATTTATACCGGCCTCACGAAACTTCTGTCGATAATAGGGGCAGGTCTCGAACGCATGAGTCACCATGGCCTTGAATAGAGGCCATTGTTGATCGACCAACATTTTGGTAGACCAATACTGGCTCTTTTCCAGCTCTGCAAAATAATGCAGGCGCGAGCTACGGTTCTTTAGCGCCCACAGCGGGTAGAAGACGCGCCTGATCAGTAGAGCCGACAGATCACCGGCAGGGGCACTATTGGCGGACAAGTTCAGCCTCTTTTACAGCGTCAAGCATGCGAGCGAGCTTTTCAGCCAGCACCGCTCGCTCGAAAGAACGAATGTAAGACTGGTTCGGCACCCTTGTTAGCCGGCCTGCTGCGCGATCGGCAACAAGGGCCCACAGCGCGTCAGCGACGTTCTCGGGCGACCGCGGCCGCACGACGATTCCCAATCCGCTTTGCCTCAACATTTCCGTAAGATCGCCTTCCTCAGCAATTGCAAGAATGGGTTTCCCCACAAAGAGATACTCGAATGTCTTGGCCGGAATTTCAGAGGATAGGAACGTGCTACCGCCCAAAAGGATTACCGCCACGTCGGTTTCCATCATCATACGCAACGCCGAAGCGTGTGGCTGCAGCCCGTATATTTGCACGATTCCTTTCGACGCCAGGGTGCGTACAATCTCAACATACTCCTGCGAAATCTCCCCCAACAACCTCACTTGAATCATGTTCTCAATCCCCGGGCGATTTCGGAGCAACTGCAGAAGCGCTTCGAAGAACTCTCCTGCGGCTCCCGTGTAGATTGTTCCGGCGTGCGTCAAAGTTAATTTATCCGTTGGTCCACCTTCAGGAATTACCAGACTAAAGTCCACCGGATCGTACCCGTTGGTAATAAAAGCAAACCGCTCCGCCTCGATCTCCGGAAACTCCTTCTGCAATTCCTCCCGCTCACCTTTGGATACACAGATGACCTTGGCCGCGCCGTTTATAATGCGGCTTTTAGCATAAGCTTCCACCTTCAAACCCCAGGTTATTTGCTCACTAGAATTTCGTACTGATCCACCTGGATACCACGGATCGCGAAAATCTAGAACGTAGGGCTTCCGAAAACATCTCGCCAACAGGAATGCAACGATATGAGATGAATGGGGAGGCGACGTTGAATAAATCACGTCTACTTTCCGCCAAAGGAGAATCCTGATTCCCCTCAGCAATGCGAAAGGCAACCAGAAAACATGAGAGTCGGGACTCCGTGTCAACAACGATTCGACACACCTCTTCAGCTTTGCCACCGCGCTCAGGGCCGCCGAGGGTTTGGCATCATTCCCCACTGGTCGCGTTGGAATAGGGCCAGAAACAGTCCGTCGTCGTAAACGTGAAAGTCGCTCGATCAGCCTCGCGGGGTCGAAATCTACCGTCCGGTAGACCTCAACATCAGGGGGAATCTGCTGGCAAAGTTTCTCATCCTTGAATGATGCACCCGAAGGTCTGCTTGTCAGCACCACAGGCATCCACTGATGGGAGGAAAGATACCGACAGTACTTTAGCGTTCGATGAACACCCACATAGGCTACGGGTGGAAAAGCATAGGTAATGACAAGAATCCTCTTGCGTTTTCCACTCTCCTTATCCATTGATTTCGTTCCTGCCACTGAAAAGTTCAAGTGCTTTTGGCTTTGGGCCAAGTCGCACGCCTGGCTCGGCTGGTAGCGTCACTTGCGTGTGGTCACTCATAGGGGTTGGTGGACTTCTCAGTCACGATGCGAAGCGAACGGAGAAGCGAGCCGAATGCACGCGTGATGTGCTGCATGCGGATCCGATGCAAGCTTCCCAGGACTCTCGTCAACGATGCGTGATCCCCCAACCGCAAGGTCCATTCTCGACGCATCGCATACCATCGCCACCACATTCCGTAGAAGCAGCGACTAACACCTGCACAAAGCGTCCTCCATTCATTCTGGCGGACTGGGTTGGAATCAACGACTACCTCGCCGCTATGTCCAATTCGTGTGAACACTGTCGTAACAGTCGGAACGCTTCCTCCGGACCACTCCAAAGTGGCAATGACTCCGTCACGATTTCCGCTGGACAATGACGCAAACTGCGGCAAAAACTCCCCCCCCGGAAGAGCATATGTCCATTCAAACTCATTGAACACGAAGTTCCCCAGACTATAGACGACAATGCCAGCCCCAATTTGCTCTACTCCTTGCAAAACGTGGGGATGGTGTCCGAGAATTGCGCTAGCGCCGGCTTCAATAAGCTGCTTCGCAAGAACTCGTTGCGCCAGCGAAGGATAAGAATACTCCTCGATTCCCCAATGAAGCATTAGGACTACGAGGTCCGCACGAGATCGGCAGGCGCGAATTGCGCCGACAGTCTGGTCAATGTCGAGGAATGCGACGCCCGGGATATTCTCGGTCGCATAGGTTGGCGCGCTCACGGTCACAGTGCTTCTGGCCAGGAAAGCTACCCGTCGCTGCGCTATATCAAGAAAAACTGGTGCACATGCCTCGTCGCGGTTCCGTCCTGCGCCAACAAAGTTGACGTCAGCCTGTCGAAGTGCTTCCATGGTATCAAATAAACCGACTGGACCAAAGTCCATTGTATGGTTGTTCGCCAGTGACACAAGACCAACACCAGCCTTCCTCAAGACCTGCCCCCATTCCGGGCTGCTTCGAAGTGTACATTTCCCCGGGATACCATCTCGTCCAATGCTGGTCAGCACACATTCCAGATTCGCCACCACAAGGTCGACCTGCTGAAAGGTGGCCACGATGTCTTCGAAGCACTCAACCGAAGGGCTATCCGCCTCCGAACCTTCGAAAGAAATGTCTCCAACCGCACTGAGACGGAATGGTACATCTGTTGTCATGTCTCGGTCTCCAATGCGTCCAACGATTTTCGCGGATCTACCTTACAGACGATTTCTTCGATCTTTCCCGAACGCGGATTTCTACTGATGTCGTCAACAAGTTTGACTCGGATGTCAATCTCGCCGCCCATAAGTTCGCGCGCCTGGCGCACTACCTCGGTCTGCACTTGCCCAGAAAACGCCTCTGTAACGACCAACAGGACATCAAGTTGCTTCACGTTCTCCTGCACGAACTGAACGAAGCGGATCGATGGAAGATCCATGAACAAGTCTGTCAGCATCAAACCAGGCACGACAGATCCATCAGGCCGGTAAACTAAATCGGATGAACGGCCGTCCAGCTCCCTGAGGAGAGGGAAGGGAGAGCCGCATTCGCATCGATGCTTCGCGTACGCCCCCGTATCTCCCGTGCGGCTTCGGATGAAAGGCATCCCGTAGTTGCGCAAATCAGTAATAACGATCTCTCCGAGCTGGCCTGGCTCCACCCGTTGCCCATCCTTGACAATTTCCATAAAGATGCTTCCAGTATCTATATGTAATCCTTGGTGCCTCTCACATTCGAAGCCGATACAGCCATGCTCGCGTGTACAGTACAAATTAAACACGTTCCCACCGTACATTTGAATCAGCTGTCTCCGATTTGCGCCCCCCAAGCGCTCCGCGGTAGTAATGATCGTGCTGACCCGAACAGGTTCGAGACCTCGGTCCTGGATGAAGCGGCCAAGCTGCGCGAGGGCGCTGGGATAGCCATAGAGAACTTCCGGCCGGAACCGCAACAGTTTGCTGTGATAATCCATCATCATGCGGTCGTTCATGACGGTGCAGCAAAGCGTCTCTTCATTGCTCGCGTATCGCCGGAACCACTGCTTGAAATTTCCGCGCACATTCTGCGGGGGCAAATCACTGTGAACTCCCCACACCAGAGCCCTGCGCATACCGCGTCGATAGCCGCAGAGTTCGAGTATGGCCCGCTGGCGCCCTACCCGGCTTATCTTACAAGCATGGTCCATACAGAATGACGTTTGGGTTCCCGTGGTACCTCCGGTGTAGGACATGTCGAGTTCGTGGCTTTGGAAACGTTCGGAAACCAGCAAAGATTTCTGTTCTCTGATGATGCTCTTGGTGAGGAAGGGGAGCTGCTGAAGATGATCCGATTTGAAAGCAACGGACGGACGGAATCCTACCGCCTCCCAAGACTTTCTGTAGTACGGTGACGTCTCATACGCATGAATGAGAATGTTTCGCAGCTTAGCCTCGCTCTCCGTCACAAGCAACTCACTATTCTTTCCTGAATCAGTCAGAAATGCCTTGCGTTGCGGTTTCCATCCGGACAATCGGTCGCGATGGTCCAAAATATCATTTGCGAGCGATCTTAGTGATTTATCAAGTCCCCTAAACGGGAAACGTCTACCACTGCTATCCAAACATGTTGTACCGCCTTGAAGCGTATTCATTTTCTGCTATGCAGTCCCTTCACAGCACCCCGTTTTTCGAATATCTCCCAGAATGGTGCACGCGTTAGCCTGAGCACTATCCTAACGGGCCTGCCAGTGCTGTAATCGAAGCTCTTTCATTAGGGACTCCCCGCTTTTTGCTCGGCAACCTTTCCGAACGCTAAGCCATTCCAGGTTACGCCAGTCAAACGCGGCAAGCTGACTATCCAATGGTCTCGCTACAGCGCAGGAATTCGCCACCGCTGAGGAAAATAGACGATGCCCCATCGACTTTCCAGCACACGCCCACAGTTGTAGACATCCGAAACCTCTATCTCCAGCGCAAGTCCTGACTCGATTTTATCATGAACCTTCTGATCTTCCCCGGTGAGCCAAAGTGAAAAGCTGTACGTCCCAGGAACCAGGTTGATCGAGTCGATTTCCAGGTCGACGTAACCATCCCCCGGTCTGATTTCCGGAATTAAGATCCGGTGGTGCCAATTACTTGTCCATGTGAGGAGGGTGCCCATTGAGCTATAGAGTATGAATCCGAAATTTATATCACGCACCGTTTTTTCTGCATGGTAATGAAACCTAATCACTAGCGGATCGCCGCTTCGCGTCATGCCACACTGTGTACCGTCAGGGTTCAGATATTCGATTTTTGTGTACCGAATCTCACCGCTACCCACCCTTTTCTCATGCGCTGTTAAGTCCATTGCCGCAGTTTGTCCGGCGGAGTACGCCCCCATGTAAGCCTCGATCACCTCCTTAGCCGACCCGTCCATGCGTACCTGCCCGGCATCAATCCATATCCCACGCGAACAGAGGTGCTCAACGGCTGCCAGATTATGCGAAACGAACAACACTGTGCGGCCGGTGTTTCTTAATCCTTCCATGGCCTGGACACACTTCTTCTGAAACCCTGCGTCGCCCACTGCCAGCACTTCATCGACGATGAGCACGTCGGGGTCCAGGTGGGCGGCGACGGCGAACCCTAGCCTCAGGCGCATCCCAGAGGAGTACCGCTTGATCGGAGTATCAATAAACTGCTCCACTCCGGAGAATGCGACGATCGCATCGAAATGTCGGTCGACCTCACGCTTGCGCATGCCAAGAATCGAGCCATTCAAGTAAACATTTTCCCGCCCGGTTAATTCGTCGTGAAAGCCGGTCCCAACTTCCAGGAGGGAAGCAACACGACCTTTAACTTTGACAGTTCCCGACGTAGGATAGGTGATCCTAGACAGAATTTTGAGCAACGTACTTTTCCCGGCGCCGTTCCGCCCCACAATGCCCACGACATCCCCCTCGTTTGCGCGAAAAGAGACATCTCGCAGCGCCCAGATTACCTCCTCCTTGTCTCTGCCAAGATTGAACGGGCTCCTCACAAATTCGACTAGCTGCTCCCGAAGCGACAAATCATGCTGAAGCCTCCCGATCCGGTATCGTTTGGACACACCTTCGATTTGTATATTATTCGTCATAGCAGTCTTCTTCCCCTAGACAATGTCTGCGAAAGCCCGCTCAGTTCGCTTGAAATAGATGACGCCAACAACAAAAACAACCACCGACGAGGCCAAGGAAAACCACAAGAGGCTCCAGTTCATCTGCTGAGTCGGCACGAGAGAAAAACGGAACGCCTCAATCAAACCGCTCAACGGGTTAAACCCAAGCAGCCACTGATATTTTTCAGGCAGAGCACTTGAGGGATAGATAATCGGCGTAATGAACAACAATAACGAAATCCCGAACGGAATTGCGTACTTGATGTCGCGATATTTCACGTTGAGTGCTGCTAGGAACGCGCTTGCGCCGAAAGCAAGTAGTATTAACGGCACCATCAGGATCGGCCAAAGCAGGTAACTCCATCCCAGGGGAAGTTGGTAATACAGAACAAACCCTGCGAGCATGGCGGTGGCGATCAGGAAGTCTAGCAAACCTCCGATGGCAGCTGATGCTGGAAGAATGATCCGCGGAAAATAGATCTTGGTCAAAAGGCCGGAGTTTGATACGAGGCTAAGCCCTGCGGCAGTCAGAGTTGCGGAGAAGTACGTCCACGGTATTAAGGCACTCAAATAGAAAATTGGCCTAGGTATGCCGTCGCTTGAAATATTGGCCATTTGCCCAAAAACGACCGTAAAAATCACCATCGTGAATAACGGCTGGATAAGCGCCCATAGCACGCCTAATATCGTCTGCTTATACCGCACTTTCGCGTCTCTCCACGCCAGAAAATAGAAAAGCTCTCGGTAATTCCAGAGTTCACGAATAAAGCCGATCTTGGCGTAGTCCGTTCCAGCCCCCTCGTCTTCTCTCAACCGTTCCGATAACACTGAACTCATTCGCTTCCCCTTTCACAAATTCCGAATGCACCTTACAGATAACCACAACTGCTGGAACCGAGACATCGATACTTTTGAGCGGCAATAGAAATGCCTACCAGGTCGTATTCTCAAGATCCACAAACGTCCCGGCCGAAAGTAGGCACCCAACTGATGGCTAACGCCGTGCCGCTGCGTGTACCCCCTAAATATTTTTGCATATTAATCATCTAATACGCGTGGTACGCGCCAACTGATCCTTATTTGCTAATAGCGTAGCATCATTGATCCGACGCAGCCAAATCTCGCGCCAATAGGTGTTTGAAGCGCGCGGGCATCCGAGCCGCTGGTCTGTACATTCGGCCCGGCAGTAAACGTCCTCGAGCTGGATACAGGGATTCCTCATCGTCATCATTTTGCCGGTTTCTTCGTTGATCAAACGCTCGATCCGCATCTGCACCCGATAGCGTTCACCACAATATTTTGACATTTCCGGGTCGTAGCGCATACCGCGATTAACGCCACTGTGCGTAAGGGTTGCACGGATTTCGTCCTGCGACCGCACTTCAACCAATTCGCCAGGCTGCAGGTTGAGGATTTCGATCGGCGTCGGTTTGCCGTCAGGGATTGTCCCTACCCCGAGTGGATACGGTTTGCCGCCGCGCAGTTTCTGAAACCGGTTGAAGCAGTCAATCAGGAATGTATACCCGGCACCAAAACCAACGAGCTTCCGGTAAGCGGAGAAAATAAGCAGCTTGATCATATGCCAGGCTTTGTGGTTACCGCTGGTGACGTCGCGGATGTACTGGCGCATATCCCACCAATACAACGGCGCAGTGGCGTCATAGAGCTTTGTAGTCTGGCACACCCAGACGGGGTCGTCGGTGCTTTCTTGACTTAGAGAGTGGGCGCTACGCCACACGATCGCCTCGGTGCAACTATTCAACACCGCGACATACATTGGCACGTCATTTTCGCGCTGCAGCCACGCTTCCTTCCAGAAAAACACGCAGTCGGCCTGGCATCCACCATGTCCCGCACCATCGCAGCGCGCTCCTTCCAGATGCACTGCATCAAGCATGCGCCGTCCTCGTCCTTCGGCTTTCTTGATATTGTTGCAGGTTTTGTGTGCGACCTTAGCCACGCGCATTCGCCTCCCGCAGAAGGCAAGCATCTCAGGCTGGAATGGCAGACTGTCGAGACAGGCTTTTTCATCTAGTGTTACAAGGATCTCTTCCTTCGAACGGACGACCACCCATTCCCCCACATGCAGGCCGAGCCGGACCGGGATCGATGAGGTCGTATAACTCATTGTCACAGGACTCCTTGGTTCCATTTCAAGACAGCATGGAAGTGGATTTGAAGCCGGTCATCAAGAATCCCTTTCGCCTTCGCTCAAATAGCAGACGTTCGTAGCGTGCAGGCATATGAGCCCGAACCTCTGTAGCAGCATATCTGCCGCATCGGCGCGATGAATTGCGCGGGCGACCAGAGTCCGGCAGACGTGCGAGAGGGAAACCAGCTCCCCGACTACCAGGCGACCGATCACCTTGCGGTTCAGCTCGAAGGCCAATTCGCAGCGGAACTGCATGTCCATGCGGGATGGTCCTCTAAGGCAACGTGGGAACTCACAGTATCTCGATGCCTGGAATTGCAACAAAGAATTTGCCGCCCCAGTCGCGAATAAACGACATCTGCTCACCAATTTCTTCCTTAATGTTCCACGGCAGGATAAAGACGTACTCAGGACGCGTGGTACGGATGTGCTCGACGTCGAGGATCGGCAGCTTTGTGCCAGGCGCATATTTACCGCACTTATACGGACTCCGGTCTACCAGGTAGTCAAGAAAGTCGCCGCGGATACCGCAATAGTTGAGCAGCACGTTACCCTTTGCGGCCGCCCCGTAACCGACAATCGAACGCCCTTCGCGCTTCAGGCGGACCAGGAATTCCAACAGGTTACGCTTGGTCTCCGCGACCTGACGCATGAAAGCCGTATAATACTCGGGCGACTTCATGCCACAGGCCTCTTCGTCAGCCAGCAATTGCGCCACGCTCGGAAGGTCTGGGCGGTCGGAATTGTCGGCATGACAAGCTCGCAGCCGCAGCGAACCGCCATGGGTTGGAATGCGCTTAACGTCGAAGATCCGTAAGCCATGATAGGCAACCGCATAATGTGCGGCGAGAAACGACAGGTATGAGAACCGGTCGTGATAAATCGTGTCAAACTGGTTTCCTTCGATCATCGCCCGCAGATAGGGAAACTCGACTTGAATTACGCCGCGCGGTTTCAGCAGCCGCTTCATGCCTGCAAGAACGTTATTCAGGTCAGGCACATGATCCAGACAGTTGTATGCCAGCAGCAGGTCGGCCGACTTGCCCCCCGCTTTCAATTCGTCGGCGATCTGCAAGTTGAAGAATTTCGCGAGCGTCGGCACGCCTCTATCATTTGCGACCTTGGCAACGTTGGCGGCCGGCTCCACGCCGAGTACCGGAATCCCTCGCTGTACAAAAAACTGAAGCAGGTAGCCATCGTTGCTTGCCATTTCGACCACCTGACTGCGCTCATTGAGACCAAATTCGTCCGTCAGCTCCTCCACGGAGTCGCGCACGTAACGGATCCACGACTCCGACACCGACGAAAAATAGGCGTATTCTGTGAAAATCTCCTCGGCGCTGACGTACTCCGGCAAGCCACTGTAATAACAACTCATACAGACGTAGGGGCGCAGAGGATAAAACATCTCGCCACGGTCAAGATCTTTCTCCTCGGTGTATGACTGGCACAACGGTATCATGCCGAGATCAAGCAACGTATGCCGTAGTGGTGCGCAGCAGACGCGGCACATTTTCGCACTAGAGAGTCGATGACCCATGTTCGACTATTCCCTCCTTTAAGAGAAGTCCAATCGATGAAACTCACGAGCGCACGCCGGCTACCATTTGTAACAGTGGCGCCCCAACGCTGGAAATTATGAACCCGCAACGGCGCCGTGATGGGCGGGGCGCATACGGCTGAGATTTTCGTAACAGAGTACTTTGGCGTGGCCGCCGACAACGAGGTCAGGCCGACCATCGCCATTTATATCGCCGACAGTTTTCCCCCTCGGGGAAATCGGACCGTCTTGATCCACTATGACGTGGTCGAACGAGATGGTCTCAGGCATTGGTGCGCTACGTTGACACCCGCCGACGACGACTAAGACCGCAGCGATCCTCGCGGCCACCGCAACACTGCTGGCAGTTTTGGCCAAACGGCATTCCATCGTGATTAGGTCCATGCGCTAACAGGCTGGCGCGAGTAGCCCAACCTGCACGAGATCAGCCGCGGCGCTGGCAATCACGTTGAACGGCAGTTGCGAGCGTTCGGCGATGTCAAGGAGCGAGGACTGCCCATCGGACTGGTTCAACACCCACAATACAGCCATTTGTCTATCTGGGACTTCCGTGTAATAACCGCCCGTCTGTCGGTAAAGTCCGCGCCGACCGAGTTGAGGCTCACCCCTGGGGTGAAGGTTTCGGTAACTGACGTCACCCCCTTCCAAAGCCTCGAAGATCTTTAGACACGCCAGCCATGACCGGCCCAACTCCTCTGGCGAGAGGAGATTCGGATTATCGGCGGAAGTGTGGTTTTCGGGATATTCCCCACTCTGGCCCCGCATTAACGCCCCCACAGCCAAGTTAATGCCGGGTGAGGCGAATTGACGCTCGTCATTCCCCCACGGTGAAAATTCGAGCCGTATTGAAGATGAAAATTCAGTGCGCAGAACATGCCATGCAGCTCGATCGATGCTCAGATCGCCGGAGCGCGTTTCCTTGTAGCGAAACGGACCGCTGTTTCCAAGCCGAGAAAGAACCAGTCCATGTTTGATGCGATGCAGTTGTGGCTCATTGGTCGCGAGCCAAGTGATGGAGCCTATTGTTGTCGGAGCAAACACGAACCTGTACGTGTACCGCGTCGTTTGCGACCTCATATAAGCCGCCAATTTAATCGCGACCGCCAGCCCTGATAGGTTGTCATCAGCAAGAGATGGGTGACAGTCGTGAGCAAATATCAGGACCTCCTCATCAGAGGTACCGCGATGCACGTATTCGGCTAGCGTCAGACTACCCGGCGCGAGCTGTGAGCGTATTACGACCCGGTAGCGCCCTTCCGGCAGGGATTGGAGGAGGCGATCGGTAACACAGAACCCCCAATTACGCGCGTAGTAGGACGTTCGAAATGGAATCCAATCGGGAAACGCAGTTAAGGAATGTAGGTGCGGCTTGAGTTCGCTTAATGTCATCTCAGTGTCGATAGGCTCGCTGTATCCAACCACATGCAAGTTGGAGTCGCGTAGATCAACGACACGCCGACCAGATGGATCTTCAATATACGCCTCTTGGATCGACCACTCATCAGGCACAGCCCAGTCAAATACCTGCGTCCCGGAAGACACCTCGGCAATGTGTAACGGCACAATTTCGGACAACCGCCGAACAGTTGCGCGAAGGCCAGAACCCGTGATGCTACGCCCAATCGGGTAGAGCTCGCCTATCAGCGCAAGCATGGCGATTCCAATCTCGCTCGAAGAATTACAGGCTTGCTCGTCAATGCGAAAAGCTGGGTTCATTTGCGAAGAACTCTTTCTGTTGCATACCGGAAAGCACCTTGGACATCTTGCATCAGCGAACGCCGGTCCCAATAACACATCCGTACCAGGTAGTTGAGAACCTGCCTCCGCTCGGCAATTGACATTGGCGTCGCCATGCACGCACGCATCCAACCGAGGCTTTTTTTCCAGGACTGAAAGAGAACCCGTGCACTGGTCTGCGGGTAATGGTGCATGCGCCAGGCTATCGGATCCCGCTGCCCTGCCGCCGTAGCCGCTTCCATTCGACGGTAATAGAGGAACTCGTCCACTCGAATGACCTTACCGAGCATAGCAAGCTGTCCCATTAGGACTTCATCAGCGCCATAGAACGAGTCGATCAGTCGTGTACGGCGCAGCGACTTCATGCGGATCAGTCCGTTGATGGCGTTATTGAGCCGCAAGTTAGCGGTCAATCTTACAAGTCGCGCTACGGGGCTCGAATCCAAAATCTCTATGTCATATGCATAGTCAGTGGCGCTTCTAAGATCTTCGGCAAACAGACGGGTTCGCGGTGCGGCCAGCACCGCATCATCGTTCTGCTCGAGTGAAATCAAGCACTTCGACAGAAAGGTCGGCGCGAACCAATCGCTGGAGGATGCCCACTTGAAGAATTCCCCGCGCGCCGCCCGGGCAACAGAGCTGTAGTTTCGATTGGCGCCAACGTTTTCCGGCTGACGCATGTACTGAATGCGACGGTCCTGCTGCGCAAGGCCTTCGACAATATCGCGAGTTGAATCAGTCGATGCGTTATCGCTGATAATTAGCTCAAAATCCTCGAAAGATTGTCCAAGCAATGATTCGATGGAGGCTCCAATTGTCGCCGCCGAGTTGTATGTGGGCATGCCAATACTGATTTTGGGGGTCAAACTCATGCATCTTCTCTGGCGTACGGACAAAACCTGAGGTGCTCCGTGGCTTGGGCTGAACAGGTCATAAAACCAGCTTTCGGGCATGAAATGCTTCTGCAAAACCGCTTAAAGACCGACTCTCGAGGCCGCGAAGGCGCATTAGTCCCAGGAAATTATCGGCGACGAACCAATCTTTGCTGCGCTGGGACGAGAAATGACGGCCAAGATGGTTGGCCTTGCGACGTGCAAGTGAAGCGGGTACCGCGACGTATGCATTCGGCGACGCAAGATCGCCTTCATACTTGGGAATCTCGTACTCAAGCACGAGATGATTGCGCCACGTATTCCAAGTGAGTTCGGCAATCAAGCGATGATCCTGATGTCGATCGTTTAGCCAATGGGTGAGGATAACATCCGGATTGACTTCTCCCTTCAATCCCTCAAAAAAACACTTCACATCGGTATACTGTGCCGGCAGATAGCCGTCTCGGAAGTTCGCAATGACAACCTTGCGTGCAACCGCGCGCCTCAGCAGTGCACGGGCGCTGCGCCGCGCCTCTGAGGCCCGCGCCCCTTCCGCACTAAGGACAACCCAAGTTACCTCGATCGCGCGCATACTCGCCAGCCAGGCCAACACGGTTCCGCCGCAGCCAATCTCAAGGTCATCGCTATGCGCGCCAATGCACAACAGTCGCAACGGTCGACCCGCGGGGACTTCAGGTGCTAGTCGGAGCATGGTCGACCCAATGCTTCCAATGTACAGAGGCACAGGTAAGCTATTTTATTCTCCAGCAAGAGAGGGGCGCAAATCGCGAGAACTCTCACTTCGCAGCCTTCCAAACCATCCAAGGACAATCACCTCGCGCTTCCATACGGTCCAGTGTAATTTTATCCTTGAATGTATCCATGGCCCCCCAGTACCCTTCGTATTTGAGCGTGGATAACTTTTGCTCCGCAAGAAGACGTTTGAAAGGCTGCTCGACCAGTTCTTCGCCTGGCTCGATATAATCGAAGATCCTCTGTCGCATGCAGAAGAAACCACCGTTGATCCAGTAATCAGAGGCACTGACCGGCTCAATTGCCGTAACTATGCCGCGATCGTCCGCGTGCACAGCGTGGAAGCTTTGTGAAGGCCGAACCGACACAAAACTAGCAACAGAATCGCGCTCGCGGAACTTCGCGACATGTTGGTCCAATGGTAGATCGCTCAGGCCATCGGAGTAGTTAGCGAGAAACATCTCCTCGTCTTCAAGCAGATGCCTCACTCTCATCAACCTCTGCCCCAAGTTCGAGTGTATCCCCGTGTCAACAAACGTGATTCGCCAATCGTCTATACCTTCGTCGAGGAGCTCGACGCGACGTCCGCCCTCCGATAGCACAAAATCTGTCGACATTGCCCCACGGTAATCTAAAAAGAATTCCCGAATCATATCACCTCGATAGCCAAGACACAGAATGAAATCCTTGTGCCCAAAATGAGCATAGTAGCGCATCAGGTGCCAAAGAATCGGGCGATATCCAATATTCACGAGCGGCTTCGGCATCGTCTCCGAGTGCTCGCGCAGTCGGGTACCCAGCCCTCCGCAAAAAATGACCACTTTCATTGCACACCCTCTTTTCCCAACCCCATTCGCAGTAGATCCCGTGGCATCACATGGCGCTCCATACAAGATCTTCATTAATTTGCCCCGTTCGCTGAAGGTACTTCAGCTGCTTCAAACGGGTAAAAGCCCGGAACTCGAAGGTCTGCGGCAAGAACTCGATTCGCGCAAACAGCTTTCGAAGCTCTTCAGCGCCCCGCTGCGCAGTCCACCGCGCCTGGAAGCCAGGCAGCTTTGACGCAATCTTGTCAAAGTTCACGCGATAGCTGCGAGTATCGACGGTTGGTGGCCCAGCCGACACTTCACAACCAGGAAAGGCCCGGGCAACAATGTCGGCAATCTCCCGGATCCGATAGTTCTCACTGGTAGCACCAACGTTGAAAATCTCACCATTGACGACATCTGCAGGGGCTTCAAGCACACACCGCACTGCATCGATAATATCCTCGATGTGCACGATTGGTCGCCATGGGCTGCCGTCGCTCACCATGGCAATCTTCTTCGCCGTCCACGCCCGCGCGGACAGGTCGTTCAATACAATGTCAAACCGCATACGCGGCGAGGGTCCATAGGCAGTTGCATTGCGCAGAAACGTCACACAGAAGCCAGCGTCGGCCAACAACTTGACGTCACGTTCCACGTTCACCTTGCAGTGCGCGTAAGACGTCTGGGGGGTAGTGGGGGATGTTTCGTCGAGAAAGTCTTCACCCGAACCGACGCCGTATACGCTGCACGATGAGGCGTATACAAAGCGCTTTACGCCTGCCTGCTTCGCGGCCATGGCGATGCGCACTGAGCCTTCGTGATTGATCTTGAAGGTTAGCTCCGGCCGGTTTTCACCGAGCGGATCGTTCGACAGCTCTGCGAGGTGCACGATGGCATCAAAGCACTCGAGGTCTTGTGGCTTAACCGTGCGCAAGTCCTTGAAGATCGTACGCGGCGTCATGTGCATACCAACAGGGTCAAGATACAAACAGCCGTCACGATAGAAGCCAGTGTCAAGCCCGGTGATATCGTGGCCGCGCGCAGCAATAATGGGCGCCATACGCGCACCAATGTAACCCTCCGTGCCAGTAATTAGAATCTTCATTGATAGGTGTCCTATTATAATTAAGTCTTTTGGATTGACACTACTGAACCGCGACTGCCACGCCCGCACAATCTGCGCATTGCAGAAAGCTACAGAATCTTGACCTCAGGAATCGGCACCACAAACTGGCATCCCCACTCACGCACGTACGCAAGCTGCGAAATGATCTCGTCCTTGAGATTCCACGGCAGGATAAACACATAATTCGGTCTGGTCTCCTTGATGGCTTCGGGCGCAAGGATTGGTATGTGGGTACCCGGCGTATATCTGCCGTGTTTGTATGGATTGCGGTCCACCGTGTAGTCAATGAAATCGCCGCGAATGCCACAATAGTTAAGCAATGTATTTCCCTTACCCGGCGCGCCATAGCCAACAATCGATTTGCCCGCTCGCTTGGCGTCGACAAGGAATTCAAGAATGGTGCGTTTCGTTTCCTTGACCTTCTCGGTGAAGGAAGAATATGCCTCAAGGCAATTGACGCCATCACGCAACTCGCGCTCCAGGAGTTGCGCAGCGCGTGCGCACAGCAGCTTGGTCGTATCTTCAGCGTGACAGGCATAGATGCGCAGTGATCCGCCGTGAGTCGGCAGTTCTTCGACATCAAACAATGTGAGTCCGTGCGAGGCGAATATCTTCTCCGTGGAGTAAAATGAAAAGTAGGAAAAGTGCTCATGGTAGATCGTGTCAAATTGGTTCTCATTCATTAACCGCATCAAATGCGGGAACTCCATTGTTATTACGCCGCCGGGACTGAGCAGTATTTTCAACCCCTCCACGAAATCGTTCAGATCGGGCACTTGTGCCAGTACGTTGTTGCCTATGATGAGATCGGCGTCACCGTGCGCACCAACAAGCTCATGAGCTGTTTGTCGCCCAAAAAACTTAACAACAGTTGGGACATCTCTTTCCTTCTCAGCCACTGCTGCAACATTAGCTGCTGGCTCTACGCCGAGAACAGGAATTCCCTCTTGAACGAAATACTGAAGCAAGTAGCCGTCGTTGCTCGCTATCTCCACAACCTTGCTTTGGCCATTGAGATCAAACCGCTTAACGGCCATTTCGGCATAATTCTTAGCGTGCTCCAACCAGCTATCAGAGTATGAGGAAAAATACGCGTACTCGGTGAATATTTCCTCCGGGCTCACATATTGTTCCAACTGGACAAGAAAACAACTATCGCAAACATAGGCATGAAGGGGATAGAAGGGTTCCATCTGATTCAGCTTGTCATGACTCAAAAAGCTCTCGCAAAGCGGTGACATTCCAAGATCGACAAAAGTACGCTTTAGCTTCGAATTGCAAAATCGGCAACTTGCTTGCGTATTGCTCTGTTCCATTCGTTCACCCTTTGCAGAAACACAAATATTTGAACAACCAACTTACTTCTCAATACTACCCTACGCCGCAGTCATTGCAACTGCCATTCAATATTGCCGTAAACTTTAAAGCATGGCGACAATTTCTATGATGACCTTGGGATAGAAAACCTGTAAAGGCACCAGAGCTGAATTCCTTTCCACGATCACAATGTGATTCAGTTCGTGATGTCCTCCCCCAGAGGGCCAATTAATCCCTAAGCTATCATTATATAATGTCAAGTCCAGCATGCCGACCGCCTCAACCAGCACTCATTCAATCTTTCAGCATGACGTCGGCGTAGCCTCGGTGCAGGCTCGCGTTCCTTCAAGATAGCCAGAAAGAATCTGATGATTAGCACAAAGAAACTTACCCTCCAAGCCTAGGCTTCCAAAGAATTATTTTCTGCCCAGTCAAAAACTTCCAGAACGCCAGAACACAAGCCACATTCAAGATAACGAAGTAGTACGGTGCAAGAAGCTTCGCGGTTATCCCTGATGATCGCTGCAGAAAGTGTCCTGCCATCGCAACGGCATAAGCCACAACTTGAACTATCAGAAACCATGTATAGAATGCATCCTGGCCCATGGCCAAGATGTTAGATACTAGTAGTCCCGCAAGAGGGAGGAATGCGCCATACCTCAATACCTTGTGAGAAACCAATTGCCAGGAAAACAAGGGATATCGAAACGGATTGAGTAGCTGCCTCTTGTCATAGAGAGCCCACATCGCTCGAAGAGAAACACGGACACGCATTTTAAATTCACCGACCGCATTTGAAAGAGCTGACTCGTAAACCACTGCGTTAGGCTCATAGACGACGCGGCTTCCCTGCTCTATTACACTGAGTGGCAGGACGAAGTCGGGAAGCTGATCTTGGTGCATCGGCACGTAAAGTTGACGGCGAATCGCATCAATTCCTCCGTCAACGCCAACGATCGATCCCAATCTGGTCTCAAGCTTGCGCAGCTCGTTTTCGTACGACATGTACGAACCTGATCCCGCACTGATCCCCGACTCCGCCGAATTGGCATACACCATTTGCCCAGTGACGTAACCTATGGATGGATCCGCGAAGTTGCGGACTAGCGAACGAATGGCTCCTGGGGCATAGATCGAATTCGCATCGGCAAATACAGCAATTTCTGCGGACGTGTGGCCAACCGCCATATTAAGGGCCTGTGTTTTCCCCTGACGAGGTTCCTGGCGGAAGAATTTGAGTCGCCCCTTGCTACTGTCAACGAGACTTCGAACGATCTCATCGGTCCGATCAGTCGATCCGTCCGACACTACAATCACTTCCAGGCGGTCTGAGGGATAGTCCTGCGATAGTTTATTGACCACCGTGCTCTCAATCTCTCGTTCTTCATTAAATGCGGAAATAACAACGGTAATGCTGGGCTCGATGTCGGCCTTGTTGACATTGCGATTCAGGATTGAGGCCAACAAGCGAACGCCGGCAAAATACCCCACATAGATATACGCCACTAAACCCAGGCATACCCAAAATGTAATTTCCATGTACATTCTTATATAAAGATGCCTTCGATCGTCGCCACGTGTGAATACACACCGAACATCTTGTACATATCTACGATACGTTCCCTACGGTAGGGAAATACCTCCCGTCCAGCCTCATGAGCGTCGACTCCGGATACAACTGGCGAAGATGCCGGCCCAACCCAGGGCCGATGTGCCCAACATCACCCATGAGCAATTACATCCTCCCCTCAGTTCAGGAAAGTAGCGATCTTCTCGCCAACATATTCCGAAAACGGAAGTGAACAGGTAAATGCAGGAGAGACCGCGTTGAGAACGTGCACCGAGCGCCGATCACCTTCGATCACAAAATCCATTTCCAGCTTCTTGCTTTCGATGTCGAGCAGCTGAGCCCGAATGCCCGTCCTCCCCCAGCGCCGGTAGTGCTCTTGACGAACCCCACTCGCGAGTTCGCTCGCCAAAGTAACCATGTGGCTCTTGGAGTATTTCCTCAGCTCTTCCATTGCCAGCCGCCGGAAGTCGAAGCCGGAAGAGGCCATCAGGCTTGACCCTCGCCCCAGAATCTCCAAGAATTCGTTCACATGGAAGTTTTCCATGCCGTTGTAATTCTCCCGCCAAAATGCCGGGATGGCGGTCGGTCCAATTTTCGCTTTGCCTGCTGAGGTCACTGTGAAATGCACTCCCAGGAAAGGGTTTCGAAGATCTGGGACGGGGTAGATGTTAGTGCGAATAGCCCCCTCCAGCTCTTCCGAGTACAGATAGAGTCCTTTAAAGGGAAGAATGCGATACCGCTGGGAAAACCCGAAATCGCGGGCTATGGTGTCTGCATACAAACCTGCGGCATTGACGACGTATCCCGTATCGAAGCGGTCGCATGAGGTTTTGACTATAGTTCCTTCACATCCCAAATACTGATGGCCAGTATAGACCCGTACCCCCTCGGTCTCAGCGTCCTCTTTCATGGCAGACATCACCATCGTAGGATCGACTGTGGCAGTCGTCGGCGAGAACAGCGCTCGCTCCCACGTCTTCACCCGCGGCTCTATCTCACGCGCCTCTTCCGCCGTGACCATGTGAATTTCAATTCCATTGACCTGGCCGCGCCGAAGCAGCTCATCGAGTGCCGGTAACTCTTTCGCATTCTTCGCGACGACGAGTTTACCGCATCTGTTCAATGGCAATTTCTTGTCTTCACAATACCTGGTCAATCGCTCATTTCCTTGACGGGTAAATTTTGCCTTCAAACTGTCTGGAGTATAGTAAAACCCCGCGTGCAAAACGCCGCTGTTCCGTCCGCTTGCATGACTCCCACACATGGATTCTTTCTCAATCAATGACACACTTGCGCCCTGATAGCGTTTCCGCAAATAGCGCGCGATACTGATCCCAATGACGCCGCCGCCTATCACCAAGAAATCAGACTTCAGCATGGTACGGTTTTATTGAGAGCAGGGAGTGCAAGAAGGTTGGCGGGCTCAGACATCTTTATGAGCCTTGATAGCAGGTGAGGGAAAGGCGGGCTGCCGCCATTACGGCAGCAACCGCCGTTACTTATCTTGTATTTTGGAACAGATTCCTGAACCGCCAACCTCACCATATGGGCACTACGATGCACGCGGCCAGGGACTTTACTTACTCTAAAAATAAATCTAACAGGTCAAGAGTTTGCCAGCAAGAAACTTACATATTTTCGACGTACCGAGACTCAAGCGTAACTCGCGACTGAAAGGAAATGGCCTTTAGAAGCAATACCACTCGGCTGGTCCCATCCAATTTCTTTTCGAATACTGCCTCCAACCCGCACAATGGTCCATCCTGTATTCGCACCACCTGTCCAGGCGAAAGTCGATCCTCAGAGAGCTCAATGACTCCGTCCGTAGCCTGACTCCGAATAGCTTGAATAATCGACTCATCGACTATGGAAGGGCCACCGCAGAATGTGACGACATTTTTGACCCCTCTCGCATATGTCACCGCTCGCAACTGACGTGACAGATCAAACCTGGCAAAGAGATACCCTGGAAACAAGGGCGAGGTTGTTAGGCTCCACCCCCCACGAATCATTTTCCCTTCCCGCAACATCGGAAGAAAAACTTCTATACCCAGACGGTCAAGGCTGGTGCAGGCACTAGCTTCACAACGAGCTTTAGTCTTCACCGCAACCCAGAAATTCATGCTCCTCCTATCCTCAATGATCGATCACTCCTGCAATTTAGAACCGGGCTAATTGACAATGCTCGCCTTACACAACCGCACGATCACAATTCTCCTGGCCTTCAAACATGCCCCGAATAGGACGGATGACTTCATTGATGGGCCCAAAGGAGAAATCCTTCAGTAGCCATTTTAGACGTTGCTCCGTCTTGTCAAGATTCAGATAGTGACGAACCTGCGAAAGCATTGGCCCCTCCATACGCGGCTGATCGGGATCAAGCTCCCATGGATGGAGGTACATGACCAGCTGTGATCCCTGTTCCTCAAGACTTTTCAAAAACATTCTTGATGCTGAATAAGGAAAGAGGCGAAAGTATCCGCCTCCGGCGACGGGCAACTGAAAGCCCCAAACGTTTAATGTTGATGGAGACACCTCCCAAATAGTGCCTGCCTCGGTCTTAATCTGATAGGTTCCAACTCCGGCTATTGTTCTCCCCCGTGCACCTCCAAACCGATTATAGATACTGGAATCGTATCGGTACCCCTCCTCTATCAACACGGGAATGGCCCATTCTGTTTGGGATGTGATCGAGAAGCTCGGCGCACGGTATCCCACAACCTCTCTACCAACTAGATCCTCCAAATTTTCTTTTGACCGCCTGACATCGTGCCGAAATTGCGTGGGCGTCTGCGTGTGAACAAGTTCATGACCATACCCATGCGACGCGATTTCATGACCTTCCTGCGCCAGCCCCTTCACCAAATCCGGGTGACGCTCCGCGACCCAACCAAGAATAAAAAATGTGGCCTTCGTCGAGTGCTCCGATAACAGGTCACTGATCTTCCTGGTATTATATTCGACTCGGCTCACCAACTGGTCCCACTCTTGCCTCCTCGTAGTTGACCAGAATGCCGCAACCTGAAAATGCTCCTCTACATCAAACGAGAGGACGTGTCGTATGCTCGGCTCCTGACTCTGGTTGGCAGCCATTACTGCGCCCCTTCCCCGAGACACATCACTCGTACCGTATGCACTAGAATCCTCATATCAATTGAGAGCGACAATCGCTTGACGTAGTAGAGGTCATATTGCAACTTCATATGGGCATCTTCCGCAGACGCGCCATAGCGAAACTTGACCTGTGCCCATCCGGTGATGCCGGGCCGGACCGTGTGGCGCAAGTCATAATAGGGAATGGCTTTTCGCAAGTCTTGCACGAACACCGGGCGCTCCGGGCGCGGCCCGACAAGACTCATCTCCCCTTTCAAGACGTTGATCAGCTGCGGAAACTCATCGATGCGAGTCTTTCGCAGCCACCACCCGACGCGGGAGACGCGAGGATCGCCCACTTGAGCCCATCGTGGCCCTGACTTTTCCGCATCTTGGCACATTGATCGAAACTTCCATATCAAAAAAGGCCGCCCGCGCAATCCGACACGGACCTGACGATAAAACACCGGTCCCGGCGAATCGACCTTAATCAGAGACGCGACAAGAAAGAATAGCGGGAGCAGCACCAGCAATCCGCCGGCTGAAAGCAGCATATCCACGAACCGCTTCGTGATACGGGAGACTATGCGCTGTTTGAAACCGGACGAAAAAATCAGGGCGCTCGGGCGAAGCGAATCAACCGAGAGGCGGCCTGAGACTTCTTCGAACAATTGATGCCCGTCAAGAACATCTATTCCCATCGCCTTCAAATCGAGCAGCTGTTCAACCGGCAGTACCAAGCGACGATCTTCAAGGCAGACCACGACGGTGGTCACTTTCTGTTCTTCTACCAACTGTGCCAAGTCTTCATGAGTGCCAATTACAGGTATCTCTAGAGATCCCTCCACTCGCTCATTTTCCCCTACGAGAGCCCCAACAATCTCCACCAAGCCGAGGCGTTGAGAACGCACGACTCGACAAAGCTCCCCGGCAAGCTTCCCTCCCCCCAAGATGAGCATCCGCTTCCTGGGGCTCAGTGTGTTCCACGCCGGATACGAATCCTCCGTGAAGCGGCACAAATGCAACCCCTGCTGCTCTGCCACCGCCTTATTCACCACTTCCTCCGTTCTTACCAGCATAGTACGTCTCGTACATGAGATACGGCGTAAACTCCATTTCCACCTGCGTCAAGACAACCCCAACGGCATCCGTATCGACACTGAGCTGTTTCACCGCCTGACGTACGATCTCATGACTCGTCGAGCTGGCTCGCACCACAAGGATCACCTGATCCGCAAGACTACTGAGAACATTGACGTCCGCAAGCGTCAACACAGGCGGTCCATCCAAGATCACATGGTCGTAGCGGGTTCTTAGTTCCGACAGGATCTGTTTCACATACTGAATCCCGGAAATACTGGTCGGCCTGACCGTCGGATCCCCGCACGGCAAAATCCAGAGTGGGATGCTGGCACAGGGATGAATACAATTCTCGAGAATGTCGCTCCCCTGTTTCGCTTCACTGAGGCCAGGCCCGACCGGAACACCCATATATTCGTGCACCATCGGGCGTTTGAAATCGCAATCGATCAGCAGGGTCGATTTCTTCAGATCATGGGCCAGAATATAGGCAAGATTGACTGCCGTGGTTGTTTTGCCCTCCCCCATAATGCTACTGGCCACAAGGGTTACCACATTCTTTTTTTCGGCCGCCATCAACAGCAGTCGTGTCGCCGCCACCCGGTATTGCTCAGCTATTAAAGAGTGGGGTCCCCACTTTGCGAGCAAATGAGACTTTTGAGAGAGGCCTGCGAGCTGCGCACTCTTGTTGCCGGAACCGGCACCCATCCACTTCCTGCCGTACCCATAAGATGATAATGAAGCATGTCCAGGAACCCCGGCGGATGTGCTTGGTCCAGTGAGTTGCGCGCGTGACCGCGTCGAACCCATTCCGATCATCCCGGTTTCGAAGAGAGGGATCGACGCGATGACGCGAAGGCCAAGATAGCTTTCAACTTCTTCCGGGCGGCGGAACCCTGGTTTCAGAAGCTCAATCCCAATGGCTCCTCCCAAACCGATGGCACAGCCCAGCACAAGCCCTCCAAGCAGAAAATGATCGAGCGTTGGCGATTCTTCGCCAGAGGGTAAGTTTGCCGGCTCTATGATTCGATACTGTTCTCCGAACTGGCGACTCTCATAATTCTCCAGAATTCTGGCATTTGTCCGCTTATCAAGAAGAGATTGATACCCTTTCTGGAGGTTTTCATAGTCTCGCAGCAGTACCGCGAGACCCTGTTCTGCCGTGGGCATACGCTGGACATGAACTTCGAGTTCCTTAATCTGTCGAATCGTAGAGGCTTGTTTTTCCTTGAGGAAGGCAATATCGCTTTTCAATTCGTTGCGCTCCTTCGTCAGTTCTCTCAGAAATGGGTTGATCGGCTTGCGGACAAGTCTGCCACCGTTCTCTCTCCGTCCGCCTGCCGGCTCATCCATACCCGGTTGATCGCCATCAACCACCCGTGGCTCCGACTCCATCCGACGAATCTCCTCCCGTAGGTGCGCCACGTCCGGGTAGTTTTCCTTATAGATTCCCAAGAGTTCATTCAGCTTTTGTTTCAATTCCTGCAATCTGGCACCGCGAGGATCGATAGGCCTGGCACCACCCATTCGCCTGCTTTCTTCAACCGGAACCATGTCGGTTAGCCCGAGATCAGAGAATTCCCTGATCGATTTTTCCAAGGCTGTGAGCCTCTCCCCCGCCTTGTTCAAGGATTCACTGGAAGTCGTGAGATCAGTCTGCAACCGATCGAGAGTGCGCAGGTTAGCCTCCATCTGCCCAGGCAATTCTCCGATATGAGCCTTTTTAAAATCTGAAATCGCCTGCTCCTTAGTCTCAAGATCCCCCTTTATCCGATTCAGCTCAGCGGACAGGAACTCAGTAGTGGTCTCTATCAGTCCTTCACGGCGCTTCGCATTGTCCTCCTGCAGCTTGACGACGAGAAGGGACGCTACGGCTTGAGCCACATGGGGATCTGAATGTAGGTAAGAAAGTGCAATGCCGAATCCGTCTTTTGGCCTTGCAACGGTAATGGCTTTTCGAAGTCGCTTCATCAGGGACTCTATTGTCTGACCTTCGTTGTCCGGATACGGCTTCAAATTCTCAAGGACCGGCAGTAATACGGATTTATTCGTAAGAGCGAGCACCACCTGTTGCATGCCGGCCGCTGGATCTTCATAACCTCTTCCTTCTGGTCCTCCCAGACCCTTCACATAATCCTTCGCCACTTTCGGGCTATCGATCGTTAGGACGACGGTGGACTTGTAAATCTTCGGGTACAATTTCCAACCCCCATAGGCTAGAGGTACACAGAGGGCAATGCTTGCCAGGATCCACCATTTTCTGTTTACCAGAATCCTAATCAGGTCTTCTTGGGTGAGGGATTGCATAATGGTGATTCTTTCACTGCTTCAGTAAAACGCATGAGTTATACTCAGCTGGGCAACATGCTTGTCGAAAGCAAAATGTGTCCCACCAGCAACGTTATCAAAATTTTGATAGCCATAGCTCAATGTGAGAAACGTCTTCTGGGTGACTCGATACAAGAAGCCCGCCGTTCCCCCCACACTGGTCCAGGAGAGAGCATCTCCTGAATTCGACCCGTACTCGTTTGCCACGCCATAGTTCAAGCTGAGCAAACCGACCAAGTCACGGATCGGGGTATTCTGAGTCATGTTGAACGACACCGTGTGATTGAGCAGAGCTGCACCTCTGAACTGAAACGAAGGAGTAATACCGGACCGGTATGTGAGAGCCATCGTCGTTGCAGAATCGCTCCAAAGGATGGCGAGAGTGCCGACTGGTGCAACCACCGAGGAGAATGGCACCCCATTCACTTCACCCGATAGCACCTGCCCACCAGCAGCAGCGTTGAAGCTGACGGTCGGTGAAAACCGGTGAATCCAGCCCATGGTACCACCCCGTGCGCTAAATGCCCCCCCTACACCTAGGTCAAATTCGGAACCTGTGAAGTCCAACTTGACGTCGTCCTGACCGGAGGCCTGCAGTAACAGACCGGCAGTGTATGTTTGAGCATCTTGATTAAGCAGGTTAGCGGCCTCCGGGACCTGCGTTGCCCCATAGCGGATAAAGCTCTTCGTATAGCTCCCGGTTAAATTGATAGTCCTAGAGAGGGGAAGGTTGAGCATGGTGTTGACGCTATTGGAGCTGGTCTTGGTACGAGTCGCCTGAAAACCTGTCACCAATGGATTTGCCTGTACTCCTGATTGGTCTCCTAGCAGAAACGCAGGCGGCTGAGGGGAATAAAAATACGTATCGGACACTATCCACCTTGCCCCAGGCCTCCATTGACTCAACAGATCGCTCATGTCCAGACCTACACCGGCATTGAAACCCACGTAATTTAGTCCGGTATTATTCACATAATAGCTGCCGACCGTTCCCGCCACCGCATTTACCTTCACCAGCTTTTCACGATCAGCATATAACCCTCTGACTTGTGGAACGACCGTCGTGACAAAGTCACCTGGTGTCAATCCTCGAAGCTGATTTTTCGGTACAAAAAACACATTGCTATCGTATCGCTCGGAAACCTGGAGTGACGGAATAATACGCAAACCGTCTACGGCTTGAATCGAACTGGGGTCGGTCGCCCCGCCAAACGCTGTTCCTGGAATATTCGGCATTCCACCGCCCATCCCACCACCTATTCCACCCATCTGCGCATGACTTACGGGATACCACACAAAGCCCATCCCAAGAATGATGCTTGCCACATGCACAAGCAACCATTTTCCGCTCAACTATGGCACCACAATGACATCGCCAGTTCGGAGAATAAAGTTCCCCGGCACGGCGGTTCCTTTTAAAATGTCGTCATAGCGCACAGGAATTTCGATTTGCCGTTTTTCCTCAGATCCAGTGCCCATATTGCGCAAGACCTTGATCTTGTTCTTGCTCGCAAAGGGTGTGAAGCCGCTGGCCAGCGAAATGCCCTGCATCACGTTGGCATAGGACTTCAGCGGGTACTTACCCGGCTTCGCGACTTCCCCCAATACATAGATGAAATAGCTGTTGACCTCTTTTACTTGAACCGACACGATAGGCGATGACATATATTCAGTCAGCCGGTCACCGATACGCTTAGCCAAGACATTGGCAGTCACGCCGGCCGCCGGCACATCTCCGATGAGCGGCATCGAGATCATGCCATCCGGACGAATCGTCACATCACGGGACAAGTCCTGATTCTTCCAGACTGTCACTGCCAGTACATCCTCCGGCCCAAGAAGGAAATCAGACGGCGCTACCAGATCAACTTTGTAATTTACCTTCTCTTCGGCGCATCCGACTACCCCGAACCCTACAGTGGCGGCAAGAATCCAACTGGATAAGGCGCGCATCCTCTGCCCGCTTCCTGTAAAAGTCATCATCGATTCTCTCTTGGGTCTAATATTGGGTGCATTGGTCAGTTACTCGCGGCTTGGTATCACCACCATTGATTCGGACGGCACCACGATGGTGTCCCCAGGCTTCAATTCGATGTTCTGGATTGTGCCATCTCTTAGTACAATGTCGTCGTAGCTAGCCTTAATCTTCGTCAATGGTTCGCCGTCCTTCGCGAATCGGAAGATTACGATCTTGTTCCTGGACGCCACCTGCGTAAATCCGCCCGCAAGGGTCACGGCTTGCAGCAGTGTCGTTTTGCTCTTCAAGGGATATCGGGCCGGCTTGACGACTTCGCCAAGAACAAAAATGGCATAGCTGTTGACCTCTTTCACCACAATCGAGACGGTGGGATTTTCCATGTAGGCTTTCAACCGGGCTGAAATTTCATCGGTTAACTGCGCGCTGGTTCGGCTGACAGCCACCACATCGCCGACGAGTGGCAGAGAGATCCTGCCATCCGGGCGCACATGAACCGTCTTTGAGAGATCTGAGTTTTTCCACACGGTGATATCCAGCACATCCTCCGGTCCGATGATGTAGTCCGTCGTCACGATCAGCGATGACTTCTCGTGAGAAGCATCTTGGGCGGGATTCACGAGCACAGGCTTGGATTGGGCAAATACCACCGAAGCCATCAGGCTCGTCACGACTGCCGCCAAATAAGATCCCCTTCTCAAAGTTCTCATGGCAATTCCATTGCTCAACACTTCGCAAACTCTCAGTTGATACAGAATGAACGACGCGCTCGCAGAGATTAAAGATCAAAACATGAACTTCAGCCCGACAAAATAGGCCCCATCGCCATCCCGCTTCCCGAACGGCAGCTTCCTTGTCCAGCGCACTTCTGCAAGGGTGGGAGTTTCAGCGACGGTGACCGGCGTCGGAACATAGACCTTCAACACCTGATCGACTTGCGGCGCTTGATCCA
>FSSH01000176.1_pt1 | contig 55062 bp, 47 predicted proteins | sample 1166101 | NCBI WGS metagenome assembly FSSH01 (sample SAMEA32972668, study PRJEB13176) | freshwater metagenome | biome: Drinking water system; feature: Biomass in drinking water that filtered by 0.45 um membrane; material: drinking water | place: USA | collected 2012-12-20 | depth 0 m | reverse complement strand
GGGGGCAGACGCGTCTGCCCCCCGCTTTTCTTATGACGAAGTTTACCGCGCGGGTGTTCGCGTCAATCCAAGCCATTGACCGAAGCTCCAAACACCGCGGCACGATTTAGAGGACCGTATGGCCAAAGAAGAAATGCTTGAGTTCGAGGGTGTGGTGGACGAAGTGCTGCCCGACGCCCGATGCCGCGTCAAACTCGACAACGGACATGAGGTCATTGCGTACACCTCGGGACGCATGAAAAAAAACCGCATCCGAATTCTCGCCGGTGACCGGGTGACCGTTGAGATGACGCCGTATGATCTGACCAAAGGCCGCATCAATTTCCGCCATAAGGACGTGCGTCCAGGGCAGAGCGAAGGTGGCGGTGGTTCTCGTCCTGGCGGCCCACCACGGCGCCCAGGTGGACGGTGATGTGCGACTAAGCGCATCTCTAGCGACGCTTGAGGGGCTTCGATCGCGTTAGGCGCGATAGCTAGCCGTCGCGTTCCAGTCTTTTTGTTCGAGTCCCAAATCGGTAGCCAGGCACCACTGTCGCCTTCCGGCCGCTTAGACACGCGCGTTCATCAGTCATGTCGATTGAGCATTGTTGCCACCCGCAATAAGATTATACTCTTGCAGTGCAGCATCAACTGACGTGCGTCCAAGCCTTGAGAAAGTACGCGTCCCAAGCCGCGATGTTCGGGCGTTGATCGAGCAAGAACAAAGGGATGACGGACAATGAACTATTACGCCTATGAAATGGCCCACGCGTTCATGTCCCCTGTCCGATTCGGCGTCCAAGCGCTGCGACACACCCTTGAATGGCCGCTCAATCCGATGCGGCACACCACGGCCGGCAAAAACATGCGAGCCGCCTGCGAGGTTTTCGAAAATATTACGCGACGCTACGGCAAGCCAGAATTCGGTATTAAGGAAGTCAAGATCTCCGCCCTGACGGTTCCGATCCATCAGGAAATCGTCCTTTCAAAGCCGTTCTGCAATCTCGTCCGCTTCGGCCGCGAGGAAACCGCCACGGGCAAGCGCTATGATCCGAAGGTTCTGATTATCGCGCCGATGTCGGGCCACTACGCCACGCTGCTGCGCGGCACGGTGCAAGCCATGCTGCCGGAGCATGACGTCTACATCACCGACTGGACCGATGCCCGCAATGTCCCGGTGGCGCTCGGCAAGTTCGATTTCGACGACTTCGTCGATTACTGCATCGATTTCATCAAATTCATCGGCACGAATACGCACGTCATTGCGGTGTGCCAGCCGGCAGTACCGGCACTCGTCGCAACCGCCCTGATGGCGGCGCGAAACGATGAAAGCCAGCCGGCGTCGCTGGTCCTCATGGGGGGGCCGATCGATACCCGCCGCAACCCCACCAAAGTCAACGAACTCGCGGCCGAACGCTCACTCGAATGGTTCGAGCAGAACGTGATTTCCGCTGTTCCGTTCCCGCACGCGGGCTTAATGCGGCCGGTCTATCCGGGGTTCATGCAGCTGACAGGCTTCATGACCATGAACCTCGAGCGGCACATGAACGCTCACAACCAGTTGTTCAACAATCTCGTCACAGGCGACTGCGACAGCGTCAAACAGCATCAGGATTTCTACGAAGAATATCTGGCCGTCATGGATCTGACCGCCGAATTCTATTTGCAAACGGTGAAGACAGTTTTTCAAGAGCATCTGCTGCCCGACAAAAAACTGTACCACCGCAACGAACTCGTCGATTGCAGCGCGATCCGCAAAACCGCGTTGATGACGGTCGAAGGCGAGCGCGATGACATCTGCGGTCTTGGCCAAACCGAAGCCGCTCATGACCTTTGCCCGTCGATTCCAGCCGATGAAAAAGTCCACTACGTGCAGGCCGGCGTCGGTCACTACGGAGTTTTCAACGGCACGCGCTGGCGCACCGAAATCCAACCGCGCATCCGCGAATTCATTCGCACGATCCAATACAAGCGGCTGACCGGTGGCGACACGACGCGCATTCCACAGCCGTACCGTGCGCTCAAGGCCGAGCCCGACGTGGCGCCGGATTGGAAGACCACCAAAAAGGCCAACGGCGCGCTTAATGGCGCCAACGGCAAGCACCACACGCCTGCCGCCGGCGAATAGTGGGCACGAGGTCCTCAGCGGCCCCTCAGCAGGGTCCTATGACGTCTCAAAGCAGTCGCCTATGCCCTTGACAGATCTCGACATGATCGCACGATTTGCGACGGCACTCGTCTGCGGCGGTGCAATCGGGCTTGAGCGCGAATGGCGCAAGATGTCCGCTGGATACAGAACGCTGGCGCTCGTTTGCTTGGGCTCGTGCATAGCGGTGGTCGCGGCCGTCAAAGGTGGTGGTCCGGATGAATTCAGCCGCGTCGCTCAAGGCATCGTCACCGGAATCGGTTTTCTGGGTGCAGGTGTGATTATCCAGCACAGCAGTCCTCGCGACGTGAAAGGACTGACAACTGCCGCCACGATATGGTTGACGGCGGCAATCGGCCTGCTCGCCGGGCTTGGCGAATTGCGACTTGCCGCCGTCGCAACGTTTATGGCGCTCTGCGTGCTGCTGTCCGATTATGTCGTTGCGCTCATTGGCTTGCCAAAGCCCGATACAGGCCCCAAAAAATCACAAACAAGCGATGACGCGACGCACGGCGACAGTGGCTAGTCGCGGTGCGCACTCAATCGCACCGATAGCGAGACGATGGCCGGCTCAAGACGTGTTCCGACGAAGTGGATTTCGGGTCGTCGTCAAGAAATGCGACCAAGAAAAAGGCCAGAGCGCCGATCTCACTCCGCGCTACCGCATAGCGTTCGGGGGCGTGAACACATGACGAGAGGATGGTCGTGGTGTTCAAGCGGCAACGGTCCTTTTGCTGTAGACCAAATTTCAACTCAGAATGAATTGGTGCGCAAACGTCCCTGGAAATGGTATTTTCCGAGCGGCACGCCCCGCGTGCGCAGGATGTTGTACGCGGTCACAGCATGAAAAAAGAAGTTGGGTAGCGAGTATGAGAGGAGGAAGGTTTCTGGCGTGAAGGCCATTGTCCGCGGGACCCAGCTCGAAGTCGTGGCATTGTCGACGTCGAGCGGCTGAAATATTTCAATATCCAGATTCTTACCGGACCAACTATTGACTTCATCGGGAGAAAACGACTCCAACGTTGTGACGGCCTGGCCGACCACGGCCCGAAGGTCGGCGAAAGGCATCGCGCCGACCAGAGGCGGTGGAGCGAACACGCCGGTCTTCGCAGCTTCGATCCCCCACACGGCATGATGCGTCAGGGCTTCGATCTGAAAATGAAAGTGCGCCATGTCGGGGACGAGGCGAGCCTTTACGATTTCTTCCAGATCGGCGCCAGTCTCGCCGCAATGTCTCGTCGCAAGGTCAAGAAATCCTCCGACGGCTCTTGCAGTCTGCAGAAAGGTCGGAACGCTCAGGTCGTAGAGTGATGTCCGCATCGCCTTCCCCTTTCAAGCCATTTGAATCATCGTGATCATGTCGTGCAATGGCGATGGCCACAACCGCAAGGCAAGCCTGGTCGCGATCTGGACCATGATGCGAATCGGCTTTGGCTCCGAGATTATGAATCCACGGCCTAGTGCGCCTCGTCCCAGTTCCGGGCCGTCTTGGCGTCGACATGGATTGGCACCGAAAGTTTCAGTGCGGGCTCGCTGGCCGTCTCCATGACGTGACGCGCTGTCGTGATGAGGCGGGCGGCGTCGTCAATTTTCGTTTCAAACACGAGTTCGTCGTGCACCTGCAATAGCATCTTCGCCGACGATAACTTGGCGCGGGCCAGCGCATCCGGCATGCGGATCATGGCGCGACGTATAATATCCGCGGCCGAGCCTTGGATCGGCGCATTGATGGCGGCGCGCTCAAGAAATCCGCGCATCGATGGGTTCTTCGTGTTGATTTCCGGATAATGAATGCGCCGACCGAAAATGGTTTCGACATACCCATGCGCGTGCGCCGCTTTCTTTGTTGCGTCCATGTAGTCGCGAATGCCGGGAAATCGCTGGAAGTAGGTCTTGATGTAGTCGCCCGCTTCCTCTCTGGAAATGCCGAGCTGATTGGCCAGACCGAACGCGGAGATTCCGTAGATGATGCCAAAATTGATCGCCTTGGCACGGCGGCGCACATCCGCCGGCATGTCTTTCACCGGCACGCCGAACATTTCTGAGGCTGTCATGGCGTGAATGTCGAGCCCGGCGGCGAAGGCTTTCTTGAGCTGCGGAATATCAGCGACATGGGCCAGGACCCGCAATTCGATCTGCGAATAGTCGGCGGAGACCAGCGTATTCCCAGCCTCGGCGATGAAGGCGGTGCGGATTTCGCGGCCTTCCTTGGTGCGGATAGGAATGTTCTGCAAATTCGGATCGGACGATGATAAGCGGCCCGTTGTCGTCGCCGCGAGCGCGTAGCTTGTATGGATGCGCCCGGTTTCGGGATTGATGAAATCGGGCAGCGAATCCGTGTATGTGGATTTAAGTTTGGTCAACTGCCGCCACTCAAGCATCGTGTTGATCAGACGGCGGGCATCGTCCGGCAACTCTTCATTGGCGGCCAGATCATCGAGAAGACCAGCGCGTGTTTCCCATTGCCCGCTCTTGGTTTTCTTGCCCCCTGGCAGTTTTAAATTGTCGAACAGGAATTCGCCGAGCTGCTTTGGCGACGCCAGATTGAATTTGTGTCCGGCGAGTTGGTACACCTCTTCTTCCAACTGGCTCGCGCGTTGTGCAAACGTACTCGACAAGCGCGACAGGATCGCCCGATCGACCGTAATGCCCGCTCGCTCCATCGCGGCGATCACCGCAACCAGTGGACGCTCTAAGGTCTCGTAAACCGTCGTCATGCGCTCGGCGGCAAGACGCGGCTTCAGTTTCATCCACAGCCGCAGCGTGACGTCGGCGTCCTCGGCGGCATATTCGGACGCCTGAGGAATTGGAACTTCGGCAAAAGTTTTGTCGGATTTTTTGGCGCCGGGCGCGTGTCCGATTACGCTGCTGAATGGAATGCACGTGTGCGCCAGATGGCGTTCGGACAAATCATCCATTCCGTGGCCGCCTCGTCCGCCGTCGAGCGCATACGACAACAGCATCGTGTCATCGATCGGGGCCATGGCGATGCCGTAACGGGCCATGACCGTCATATCGTACTTCATGTTCTGGCCGATCTTCAGAACGCCGGGCGATTCGAGCAGCGGCTTCAGCAGAGCAACCGCGTCGCGCAACGGCAGTTGACCGGCCGCCAAGCCGCCACCACCAAACAGATCGTTGGCCCCATCGCGATGCGCTAGTGGTACGTAACAGGCGCGACCCAGCGCAACGCTCAGCGAAAAGCCGACAAGGTCCGCACGCTGACTATCGAGGCCCGTGGTTTCGGTATCGAAAGCGACGCGGCCGATTTCCGTCGCATCGCTAACCCAGCGCGATAGCGCCTCGGTGGTTGTAATGGTTTCATAAGCGCTGCGGTCGATCGGAGTTTTGGCAAGCGCGCTGGTAACAAAAGCGATCGCGGCATGCGGCGTCGCCATGGCACTGATCGGGGCACTGATCGGGGCACCGATCTGATTATCCCCGGCACCTGCATCGCGCGAAACTGCCGGCCCCTTAGCAACTGACGCACCCACAGAAACATCGAGCGGCGGTGGGGCGTCGACACCCATGCCCTCTGCAATGCGCTTCGTCAGCGAGTTGAATTCCATGGTGCGAAGGAACGTTAGCAGCGCGGTCGGATTTGGCTCTTGAACACCGAAGTGATCGACCGCCACGACGACGGGCACATCATCCTTGAGACGCACGAGTTGGCGGGAAACCCGCGCTTGATCGGCGAACTCGATCAGTTTTTCGCGCCGCTTGGGCTGCTTGATATCGCCGGCGTTCGCCAGCAGCGTATCGAGATCGCCATAGGCGATGATCAACTCGGCGGCGGTCTTAATGCCGATGCCCGGAACACCCGGCACGTTGTCGACGCTGTCGCCTGCGAGCGCCTGTACATCGACGACCTTTTCAGGCGGTACGCCGAATTTTTCGATGACTTCATCGCGGCCGATGCGCTTGGCTTTCATGCCGTCAAACATCACGACGCCAGGCTGAACGAGCTGCATCAGATCTTTGTCGGACGACACGATGGTGGCGTCACCACCGGCTTCGACGATCTGGCGCGCGTAGGTAGCAATCAGATCGTCGGCTTCAAAACCGTCTTGCTCGACGCACGCGACGTTGAACGCTTGGACAGCGTCACGGATCAGCGAAAATTGCGGCACGAGTTCTTCGGGCGGTGGCGGCCGCTGGGCTTTGTATTGCGGATAAATGTCGTTGCGAAACGTCAGGCGGCCAGCGTCGAATATGACTGCGAGATGTGTCGGCGCCTCGCTGGCTTTGCTTTCATTCAGCAGCTTCCACAGCATCTGGCAGAAGCCGTGCACTGCGCCGACCGGCAGCCCATCGGAGGGCCGAGTCAGTGGCGGCAAGGCATGGAAGGCGCGAAAAATGTAGCCCGAACCATCGATCAGGTAGACGTGGCTACCTTTCATGACGGGCACCGCCTCGCCATCAGGAACGGTCGAGGCCGTAGCGATCTTTTCCGCGTGCTTTTCGGCTTTTTCGCTCATGCGCCAGCACTATAGGCAGAACGACCCGCAAGGAAAGCAGGTCGTTGGCAAGCGAACGGAGCTTCGACAGGTGCCGGGATCGAGAGCGCTCTGCGAATATTGTTTCGGTGTGGCCGATCCAGGGCCGGTTCGTTGACAGTGTTGCAGCGGCATGGCTTTGTCCGCCCACCAGGGCTATGCGTCACGCGTATGCATGCGGCCTCGGCATGTCGATATGATTTGGACGGGGGAGGACGGGTGTATGACACCATTTAAAGTATTCGGCGTCGCGGTGGCGGCCTTAGCGATTGTTTTCGTTGCCGGTCCACAGACCGCCGAAGCGAAACGCAAACCCAACTACAATATCTGCAAGCCGCTGCTGGAAGCCACCGCCACGTCGACGGGCATGCTTGGCGCGGGGACTAAGGAAGCGCGCCGCATTGCTCGCTACAATTTCGAGGCGGCTGCGACCGACCGCTACGGCTACCAGTATGGCAATCTCGACAAGGCTCGCAATGTTCGCTGGGATTGTAAGAAGGGCGCAATTCTGCAAGCCAAGTGCGTCGTCACCGCGCGGCCTTGCCACCAGTAGGTTATGGCCGCGGCCCATCCGTTGGCTCTAATGTCATCTCGGACGACTGAGCGAGTGAGGCGCCCGTAAACACACCGCGCCTTCTCCACACCTGCGATGCCGCACCTCGTATTTGCGGAGCAGCGGGGAATGCGCTATCACGCCCGAGCGTTTAGCACCCGTAGCTCAGCTGGATAGAGTGCTGCCCTCCGAAGGCAGAGGCCGCAGGTTCGAATCCTGCCGGGTGCGCCACTTTCATTCATAGACATCAATGGCTTCAGTATTCAGCTGACGTCGGGGGACGTCAGCCAGCGCCTTTCTTTTGGCCTATCCACAGCGCATCGCGTTGCTTTTTTGGGGGACGGCCGTGAGCGTAGTGGCAACCCTGAATGCGATTAGAGCCCATTCAACTCGCGAGTGGGTGGCAGCCGCGCGTACCGCCGATGCAGCAGCTCGCTTGCTGCGGGCCGCGCCGGCGGAGCAGCGTCAGCAGGCTGCCGGCAGTCGTGCCCGAGCGAACGCCATGGATGACGTCCTGCGGCTCATCGGAGACGGCAAGGCGGCGGCGTGACCAGCTTGGTCCCTGTAGCCGCTTGCCGCTGCAATCGTCCCACGGAAGGCCGCGCATGGCAGCGCGTGGCGGGCGTCCGGCCCTTGACCACGACTGGCGAGGTGGCGCTGAACGACGTCACTGGTCCAAGCCCCGCCGCCACTTGATCAGCGCAGACGCGGCAGGCGGCGATCGCGGCACGGAGCGACGCAATGTCTGCGGAGGTCATCATGGCCCGGCGCTTGCCGTCGCAAAATCCAACAGCGGCGTCCGCGCGAATTGCGCAACGATGGTATCGAAGAGTGCGATGTCGTCCATGCCGCGCGCGACGAGCATCGCGCCTTCGAGAGCGGCAAAAACCGCCATGGCCTGATGCCGGATCGATGGGTCCGCTGTCGCTATATCGGCCGCCCGCGCGCCGGTCGCTGCGATCCACGCAACATTCAGATCGACAAACCGGCGCACCTCCGCCTGGACCTCCGGCGGGACGGCGTCCTTTTCGGCCGCCAGCATGCCGCAAAGGCACATGCGACCGTCCCGTTCCAGCGTTCCCCGGAACACCGCCACATAGGCCGCCATTGCTTCATTCACATCGAGGCCCAGCGCATCGACGGCATTCAGATGGGCCATTAGGCGGTCCGTGTAACGTCGCGCAATCGCCGCGCCGAGCTGACCCTTGGACGGATAATGATAATGCACGCTAGCGCTCTTGATCCCGACCGCCTCCGCCAGATCGCGAAAGCTCAGGCCGTTATAGCCAACGGCCTGCGTCACCCGTTCTGCGGCGTCGAGGATGGTAACAGCGGTCGCGGAGACAGGAGGCATGGCCAGAAATTTCCAACTATCTAACGGCAGATAGGCCTTGACCGTTGGCCCTTCAAAGGTCAACAATCAGGCAATCTATCAAACGATAGATAGCCGAAAATCCGGACAATTCCAAGGAGAGGAAGCGATGTGCTTTCACGTCATGGTTGGGGCGACCGATCTCGAAGCATCGAAGGTTTTTTACGATGCAACTTTCGCCGCGCTTGGCATCCCCGGCAAGGGCAAGTTCCGCGACGATCCAATGGCCTATATGTATGGCGATCCCGAAACCGGACTGTATTTCATTACCAAGACGCAGGACGGCAAGCCGGCGACCCATGCCAATGGCGGCACGATCATGTTCCGGGCCAAGTCTGCGGCCGAGGCCAACGCATGGTATCAGGCGGGGCTGGCTCATGGCGGTCGCGCCGAGGACGCGCCCGGCCCCGGCGGAATTCCCGGAACCGTCATGGGACGCCTGCGTGACCCGACCGGCAACAAGATCGCGGTCGTCGCCTTCACCTGAGTCCGGCTCCGCGTTCCCATCATAGAAAGAGCGATCCTGACCCGTTGCGTCAGGATCGACTCATCCCGTGAACACGATTTCTGCAGTCGCTGGATCGGCCGGGCCGTGGTGAATCGCCAAGAAGGCCTGCGCAATCTTCTCGGGCGCGAACGGTGTACCGGGTGCGACTTCGCCCGCGATGGTCACAGTCCCAACGCACACGCCCCGTGGTGCGAGTTCTTGCGCCAGCATCAGAGCCAGCGCGCGTATGCCAGCTTTTCCGACCGACAGTGATGGCGCTTGCGGCGACGGGTAGAGCGCGAGGCCGCCGCCGGTGAACAGCAAAGTCCCGCGCCCTGCGGCGATCATCGCCGGCGCGAGTGCACGGGCGGCGACCAGCGCGCCGGTCACGCCCACGCGGAAATCCGCGTCGAAGCTTTCGGGCGTCGTATCGAGCACGGGGCCGGGCCGCCACAGCGCAGCATTGTACAGCATGACCTCGGCATCGCCATGCGCGGCGCGGATTGCGTCGATCGCTAGTGTTAGCGAGGCGGCATCGCCCGCATCGGCGGAAAATCCGGCGGCTGCGATATCTTCGGCGTGAAGTTCCTTCACCGCCGCATCGAGCTTTGCGGCATTGCGAGCGATCAGCGCTAGCGGATAGCCTTCGCGGGCAAAAGCCTCGGCGACAGCACGGCTCACGCCGGGTCCATAGCCGATGATAATTGCCGGTCCTTTGGGAGATGTCATGTCGATAATCCTTTCTGTTCGACCGCTCAGGCCGGTGCGGTGTGGGCGTCCAGTTTCCAGTGCGCCGGATCGGTAGCGCATGCGATCTCGATCAAACCATCGGTTGTGACTGGATCGCCAAGTGTTGCGGTCTCGCTGATGGCTGCACAGGCTTCTCCACCGAAGGCTGCGAGTGCCTGTGACAGCGCATCGAGATGCGCTTCGCCCGGGGTGACGGCCAGGCGTGCGAAGCGATCGCGGCGCCAAGCCGGCGGTTGAACGGCCCCACCGACGTTCTGCGGATATTTTTAGACAAGGAATTGTGCGGGTGCGTCACGGATAGGATTTCCGACGGAAGAGGCAAGCCGGGATCACGGCGCGACAAAGCCGACGCGCTCGTGGCTGTTGTCGCAGAATGGCTTGTTGGCGGACTGGCCGCAGCGGCACAGGCGGGCGCGGTCGACACGATCGATCGTGCGGCCGGTGCCGCCGCAAATCTCTATGTTTCCCCGCACCGATAGCGGCCCGTTACGCTCCGGGCGAATGTCGACGACACCGTCTCTGATCGCCAGCGGCTCCGAAGGGCGCGTCGCCGGCTCGCCCGTCGCCATAAAAGCGATCCCGCCGTGCGAACCGTCGCAATAGGGTTTATTCGCGGACGCACCGCACCGGCACAAAGTCGCGCGCATGCCGATGGCCTGCCCGTTCAGCTTTAGGTCACCGCGAAACCCGAGCGGACCATTCTCCCGCAACTGCACGAGATTGACCGGAGGCCGGGCCTCGTCATCACCGCCATCCTTGCGCTTGTATTGGATTGCGCCGGATGGACACATATGGGCGACTGTCACCATCGCCTCGACCGACGCCGCATCGGGATCGATCCATGGCCCCTCGACATTAGCCTTGAACACCCGAGGCTGACCCAGCACGCAATGGCGCGAGTGGATGCATTTCCCGGCGTCGAAATGCAGCGTCAGGTGGGTCGCCTCGATGATCTCCATACCATCGATCAGCGTTGGAACCGGCGCACGAGCCATCGGCTGCGGTGCCCCTGTCGTCGCGACCTCGGTGGTGCGTGGCTCAGTGTCTTGCGCCAGCGCCGCTCTCAGATTGTCGATCAGGAGCGTCAACTTCGGGGCGGTCGCCGCAAGCCTCGGGCTGCCGACCGTTGTGCGCGCTGTCGCGGCGGCGATTTCGCGCAACCGTTCGACCAGGATATCGTCGGTCGCCGGGCCGACGGGAAGTGTCGCAGTCGCACGCAGCGTAGCAAAGCTCATCCCCGCCATGCATTCGGCGTCATCGTCCCGCGCTGGCAACCGCGTCAACTCACTGGCCACCGGCGAGATCAGATACATCAACTCGACTGCCGCTTCGACGATCGCGCGTTGGTGGCTGACGCCGCGCGTTTCGGCATAGGCCTGCAGCAGCAGCCGGAGCATTTGATTATAAGCGGCGTTGACGATGTCGAGCAATTCGGCGGCAGGTGACACGGACACCCAGACGCGGCCCTCGGCAATGGGCGGCCGACGCATCAGCGGGTTGTGTGCAGCAGGCCGCGCGGGCACGAAATCCGCGCGTGCTGAAACCATGGCCCTGTATTCGGCACGCACACCCAGGAAGCGCTGATAGTGGGAATCTTCGCTGCCGCCGGGCGATCCCTCGCCCTCAAGGACGATGGCCTCGATCGCTGCAAGCGCGGTTTTGAGGCACTGCACCCTAACAAGCCCGTTGAGCTTCAAAACATCCTGGCCAATCTGGCGGGATGGATCGCCGACGAACAATGCATTTTCGCCGTCGCGTTCGGACAGAAAAGTCAAACCCTGCGCCAACGCCGCGTAGAGCTGCCCCACAGTGTCGTAATCCTGCGCACTTGGCATGATGCGGCCCGGCACATGTCCGCGCTCATATTGGACCGGCGGCTCGAAGCCGGCGCCGTCGGGAATATCGACTCCATCGGGCCGCTCAAGGAAGATGAAATGATCGAGCGTGGCGGCATTGAACGGCGCCAACTTCACGACGATGCCTGACGGGTGGTAGCCGGCGGCAATGGGGAAATTCTGGCGGCCGAAATGCGGCGTGCCGCCGATGGCCGACATGATGTTGGCGACCATCGTCAGATGACCCATCTCCTCGATGGCGACATCCATGATCGTGCGCCGCCAGCGGCGCACCGCATCGAGTTCCTCGGACGACAAGCCTTCGTCGGCATCCTGCTTCATGCTGAACGCTGCATAGAGGTAGCAGCACATCAGGTTGTGCTCGATCTCCGCCGCCTCGACGAGCATGCTGAGTAATTGTTCGCGGCTATCGATGGGGGTAAAATGGATTGGCATGGTAAGTGAGGTCATTAAAAAAGTTCCAACAATCACTGAGGGGCGATTTTTCTGATCGTATATTCTCGCAGTGATCCGGCAAAAGCGTGTCGCAGGCCGTGGCTACTGCCTCCGCCAAGGTGCGCAACGTCGCAGGACGACATCCCCGATCGTCTTAAATGTTACCCTTGACTGATCGCGGTTTCCAGGCCGGGTCGTGCAACGATCAGGCAACAGATGGTCGCGGTCGAGATTGGACTGGAGCGCCGCGAGTTTCGCCTGCGTGGCGCCCATCGATGCCTCCCCGAAATGGCAGCCAGTGCGGGCGAGGGCATCGACCGGCCCGGTCGTCAGGTAACGACGCGCGCCGGGATAGCAGATCATTGACCTGATCGAAGCGATGCGGCTGGCAGGCGATATGCCTGATCCGAAGGTTGCTGCGGCTATTGGTGAAGCACTGGCGTGCTGCGTCGCGCGATTTTCTGCCGATGCGATCGACGCGCAGTGCTCGCGGTCCATCGTCAATCGCCGATGTTAATCATCATCGCCGAACCGAACCCACGTGGCCTTGACGATCGTTGGTACGCACCAAAATTTGCACAATCTTGCAATCAACGAACCGCGCTGACTTGTTTCTACGGATCGCTCGCGGCCATCGATCGTCACAGACCATGAATGCGCAACAGGCTGTGCTGTTACGTCTAAGGCGTCGACACATTCATACATATCGCTCGCTTTCCTCGACTCTATGCCGAAAGCGAAGATTTTCTGCATTTGGATTTTTTGCGGATCATTGCGGCGCTCGGCGTCGTCGTTTTCCATTGGCGAGCATCGGTCACGTTGCTGGGCCCAATCGAACGATGGAACTTCATCGATCAGCTTTCATCGTTCGTCGACATGTTTTTCGTCATCTCGGGTTTCATTATTTGCCACGTGTATGCGCGTCGGATGGAGACAATCAGCGCGTTTATGTTTTTTGCGCAAGCGCTTTGCGCGGTTGGCGCCGCTTCACTATTTGACGCTGGCGATTTACGTCATCATTGGATTGGCCGCACCTGCGGCCGGCATAGTCTTGTCCGAGCCGCGCAAATACGACATGGCCTGCATCGTCCCAAATCTGCTTTTTGCGCACTCGCTAGGCACGCGTCGCGATCTATCTTTCAATTTCCCAAGCTGGTCGATCAGCGCGGAGATGGCATGCTATATGTTGTTCCCTGGTTTGTTGTGGCTGGTTCGGAGTAGGCCGTGGTTGCCGGCCGCGTTCGCACTCGTGATCCTCGCAGCGCTATACGCGCTTGGCCCGGCCGGACCGCTGCACCGATATTGGTTTGAATGGACTTTTGAATGGTCCGTATGGCGGGCGTTGCCGGCATTCGCACTCGGCATCAGTTTTTATAGTATGCGAGATCTGCTCGCCAAGCTCCCGTCGGCTGCACCGTTGATGTTTGCGATGTTGATTGCCTATCTTCCGCTTGCAGCGGCCGGTGTCTGGCACGGCGTCCTGACCCCGATGAGCTCTGCGATTGTCGCGTTTGGGGCGGCAGCAGACGCGCAACGCCACACCAGCCAATTGGTGCGAACTTTGGCGCCGCTCGGGCAGCTCACGTATTCTGTGTATATGCTGCACGCACTGTTCGTCACAGCCGGTTTTACGCTCGTGTTTGATCGCATTCTGCACCTTCCCCCAGGCGCGAAGCTTGTGGCTGTCATCTCGTGTCTTCCGCTGCTCTTCGGCGTTGCTTACCTGTCGCTGATTTTCTTTGAACAGCCGGCACGGCGCTGGCTCTCAATGCCTGCCCTGCTTCGCGACCAATCTTCCACAGGTTGAACCGTCAGCCAGAATTGCCGAAACCAAACTGGTCGCGCATTTCAATGCCGATTGAAGGGCTTCAAAAAATACATCGTGTTCGCCGACCGCGCACTGCGGCGTGAAGCTTTGCCAATATGGCACCATCAGCACAGTGAGAGTTTAAGCGTCAGCTGTCATGATATAGCGCCAAAATTACCGGCGATTTTACGGAGGCAGATACGGAACATCGGAGTTGGTATCGATGTTATATTCTTTTCATACTGATAGGCGAAGGCTATTCGGATGACAAATATCCCGCTTACAATTTTATAAACGATATGAAAACACTTCAAGCCAATGTTGAGCATGTTGGACCATATGACGGAGAATAGTGGCCGGCGCGAGAAGACTGTGATCGTGTTGCAAGGTGGCGGCGCACTTGGCGCTTACCAAGCTGGGGCCTACGAGGCCCTCGCAGCCGCAGGTGAAGCGCCAGAATGGATCGCCGGAATTTCGATTGGCGCCGTCAACTCCGCGATCATTGCCGGCAATCCGCCGGAACGCCGCGTCGATCGCCTTCGTGAGTTCTGGGAGCGCGTGTCCAGCGGCCTGACTGTCCCGCCGATCGCGAATGACACTGCGTCACGAAAATTTTTCAACGAAACGAGCGCGGCCATCGTGGCGTCGACTGGCACGCCTGGTTTTTTCAAGCCACGCTTCCCGCCCGCTGTCTTCATGGCGCCCGGGTCACAGGCAGCGATCGGAATTTACGACACGTCGCCATTGCGCAGGACGCTTCTAGAACTCGTCGATTTTGACCTGATCAATGCTGGTGCCGTCAGATTGAGCGTCGGCGCGGTTGAAGTCGCGACAGGCAACCTCAAGTATTTTGACAGTGCGCACGACACACTAATCCCCGAACACATCATGGCGAGTGGCGCACTGCCGCCTGGGTTCCCGCCCGTTGAAATCAACGGAGTTTCGTACTGGGATGGTGGATTGGTCTCCAATACGCCGTTGCAATATGTGCTCGATGGCGGAACTCCACGCACCGACATGTGCATCTTTCAGTTCGACCTGTTCAGCGCAAAGGGTCCAATGCCCGAAACGCTGTTCGATTTGTCTCAGCGGGAGAAAGACATCCGATTCTCCAGTCGCACGCGACTGAATACCGACGTCTTTCGCGAGCTGCAAACAGCGCGACGCGCGATCCGCCGTTTGGAGGCAAAACTTCCAGATGACGTCAAAGAGTCACTCGATTGGCAATCGTTAAAGGCCATCGGCTGTGACGCCGCTGTGACGATCGTCCATTTGATACACCGGCGCGCCGCTTACGCGACGCAATCCAACGATTATGAATTTTCGCGCTACACCGTGGAGGAACACTGGCGAGACGGCAAAGACGACGTCGAACGGACGTTCCGCAACCCGGCCTGGAAAAATCGGGCGCGTCCAGCCGAAGGTGTTGCCGTTCTTGATCTGACAAAGGAGCTGGACCCTCGTTAGTCCTGGTCAACTATGAAGATTGATGACGTCGTGCGGCGTGCATTCGCAATGCCACTGACGAGCCCAGCGTTTCCACCCGGCCCCTATCGCTTCATCGACCGCGAGTATCTGATCATCACTTACCGGACGGATCGAGCGGCGTTGGAGGCGGTCGTGCCGGAGCCGCTGACATTCGATGAGCCGATCGTCAAATACGAGTTCATCCGGATGCCAAATTCGACGGGGTTCGGTGATTACACTGAGTCGGGTCAGGTGATCCCGGTACGATTAAATGATCAAGACGGCGGCTATACTCATGCCATGTTCTTGAACGACGGACCGCCGATTTACGGCGGCAGAGAACTGTGGGGCTTTCCCAAAAAATTCGCGCAGCCATCTCTGGCGGCCGACAAGGACACACTGGTTGGCACGCTCGATTATGGATCGGTTCGCATCGCAACGGGGACGATGGGCTATAAACACAAGGCACTGAATATCGATGCGGTGCAGTCGTCCTTGCTCAAACCAAACTACCTTCTCAAAATTATTCCGCACGTCGACGGTTCGCCGCGCATTCTGGAAATTGTCGACTATCGGCTTGAAGACGTCGTTGTGAAAGGCGCATGGACTGGCCCGGCCGCGCTCGATCTTCGCCCTCACGCTCTGGCGCCCATCGCCGACCTCCCGGTTCGCGAGATCATTTCGGCAACCCACATTCTGGCCGACCTAACGCTCGGCTTGGGCAAAGTCGTCTATGATTATCTCAATCCGACAAAGGACATTTCGCCATGAACCTGGACGGTAAAGTCGCTCTCGTCACCGGAGCCGCAAGCGGCATTGGATATGCGATCGCCAAGCGATACATCGAAGCTGGCGGGCGCGTTGCGATCGCAGATCTCAATCTCGAAGCGGCAACAGCTGCCGCCAAAGACCTCGGCGACAGCAGCGTTGCAATTGCCGTCGCGATGGATGTCGCAAATGAAGACCAGGTCAACGCCGGCGTCGTGAAGACGGTCGCGGCCTTTGGAACTGTCGACATTTTGGTGTCGAACGCCGGTATCCAGATCGTGCATCCTATCGAGGAATTCCCTTACGCTGATTGGAAAAAAATCATGGCCATCCACCTGGATGGTGCATTTCTGACGACCAAAGCCTGCGTCAAGCATATGTACAAGCAGGGCTCCGGCGCGCTGATCTACATGGGATCGGTGCACAGCCATGAGGCGTCGCCCTTGAAGTCGGCATACGTCACCGCAAAACACGGCATCCTCGGGCTGGCGCGGACGATGGCGAAGGAGGGCGCAAAGCACGGCGTTCGCTCCAACGTCATCTGCCCAGGGTTTGTGCGCACGCCGCTGGTCGACAAGCAAATACCAGAACAAGCCAAGGAACTTGGCATCACCGAAGAGCGCGTGATCAAAGAAATCATGCTGGGTGAAAATGTCGACAAGGAATTTACAATGGTCGAGGATATTGCCGAAATCGCCTTGATGCTGGCGGCGTTCAAAACCAATGCACTGACGGGCGAAAGCATTATCGTCAGTCACGGCTGGCATATGAACTAACCGGCGCCAGCGGCTCGATCCATGGCGAGCTGACGCCGTCGGGTTGCGGCCGAGTGAGTGATTGAGCTCGACGAATTCCCATTGAGCAGGATCAGACGGCGCGCATTCGAACCGGCATCAGCTGTTCTACGGTCGCAACGGCTGCGCGAAACACTACGCCTGCGCACATACAGTCGCGCCGTCAATGGATGATGGTCGAGTGCGCGTCTCTTGACGCCACGCCATATCGGAAATGATGCAATGAAATGTGATCACGATATGCTCATCGCGTCTTGCGCCACGCTGAAACGACGCTAGCCGCGTAAAGTCGGCAATTGTTGAATGAACGCGACTGCCTATTGCCGTCGTGATTACAAGACAGCGAGTATTTCTCGAACCCATTTTCGCCATTCTCTGCTCGCGTAGATATTGCGGGGACGCGTCGTTAAACGAGCGAGTTGAGAATTGGGGGCGATGAATGTTGAACCACAAACAGTTTATTGTGATCGGCGGGCGCGCGAACCGCGTCGCAGAAATCGCGCTGCCTGCGGCAGTGGTCAACGCAATCTTTACTGACCGTGCCGCGAGCGGCAGTTTGGGCCCAGCCGTTGAACGAAATTGGAAACGTCTGAATTTCATATTTGCGAGACACACCGCTGAACCACTTGCAAGTTGGCCGCGCAAATCAGATCCGCGACAACGAAATGGCGCGACCTTTCCTCCTATTAAAATGCGGGGGGCCGCGTGATGGCGACGACAATGCTCGATTTGATATTTTTATTCTTGTGGCCACTCGTTTTGATCGCTGCCGCTTGGGGCATCGCCTTTAACGCCCTGGCTGGAAAAGATGAAATTTCAGAGGTCGTCGAGGCTTTGACCCGGCCCAGCGTAACAGACGACACCGCGAAGCTTGCCGAAAAAAGCCTTCGCACATTTGTTTAGACCGCAGGACATAAATCGCGAAATCGGTCAGATGAATTGGAATTGCGGTTTGTCTCGGTCGTAAAAATTTCGATGCCGCGATGCATCCAGCATGGAAGGCCGAGCGATGAAAATAACAACACCTTGCCAGGACATTCGCCAAATCGATCCAGCTGCGTTGGCTGGGGAATCGCGCAGGCGTCAAGTCGCCAATAATATTTGGCCAGTTTTTGTCCGCGCCAATCTGCGAACGGCCTGCGCTGCCATCATCGGCACGGCAATGCTTTGGCCCGCAGCGCCATCCGCCAATGCGGGCCGCTTAGAATTCGACCAGCGTCGCACCGAGGTCCGATTCGTTTATAAAATGGCTAATTCGACACAGCGCGGCCGCTTCACCAAGGTCAGCGGAACGCTCGACTACGATGAAGCTGCCCCCAACAAAAGTAAGATCAAAGCCTCAATTGTTGCCGCAAGCCTGACGACGGGTGAGGTACTGGTCGACAACGAACTAAAAAGCGAGGCTTTTTTCAACGTCGAGGCGTCGCCTGTCATCTCGTTCAAGAGCCTCGCGGTGCGCACGAGTTCACCAACGGCTGCGGACGTCACCGGCGAAATCACAGTCAATGGCATCACCAAGCCCGTGGTTCTCAAAGTCAGCCTCACGCCGCATGACGACCCGGCCCTCAAGTTTGACGTCGGCGCCCGCGAATTTATCGCCACAACGCGGATTCAGCGCAGCGACTTCAATATGACGGCATGGCAAGCGCTGGTCGACGAAGACGTCGACATCACCATCGCCGCGATCGTCCGTCCGAGATAAGTCGCGACCGGCCCGGCCACTGGGCAATATCCGGGTGTGGCAATCCGCCAGCCGGCATAGCGGCCAACTGCCCCGCCAAAGCCAGCCGTGCTTTGCGGAAAGACAATAACGAATACAGTAACGAATTCAGCCCCCGTTCATGTCCTTGCGGCTTTGATAAGCGGCACGATGACGATCGTTGCAGGCGGCGCCGCTTATAATTCCACAATCCGCACAAAGCGCTGCCGCAATCTGGCCAGTAACACGGCCCAGGTGCGCTCGTTCGAGATACGCGAATGAATCGGCTTATGAAGCAGCGCGCCGATTTCGAAAGGACCGCCAGATGACGTCACTGAAATCCGCCTTGCTGATTGCGACATCGGCTGCGGCGCTTGGAATGAGCACTGCGGCGCGGGCTGGCAATGACAGCGCGCCGCTTCTTGCAGATCGCTCCAGCGGTGCTATGCGCTTCACCCAGCTTTTCGATGGCCCAACTGACAAGAAGACGCTTCGGGACATCGAACGGGAGAACGGTCCGACGAGGGAAAAGAAGGAAAGTGCTCCGCCTCCGCCCCCGCCGGAAGCGCGCCGTGAAGCACAGCCAGAGCCAAAACAAGAGCGCAAACCCGAGCCGCGCGCTGAGCCCACGCCGCAACCCAAAGCCGAGGGCCGGCCGGATGGCCAACGTGAGGGTCGCGGAGAAGGGCGCGGAGAGGGCCGTCCGGATCGGGCTCAACGCGACCAGGGGCAGCGCGACCAAGGCACACCGAACAACGATCAACCACGCCAATCCGAACGCGAGCGTCGTCCGCCCGACGCCGATCAGGCGCAGCCAAAGATCATCAATCGGCCACCACCGGTTGAACCGGCCGCCGTGCCGACGCCTCCCGCACCGCCTGCAGCGAAAGCTGCCGAACCCGCAACCCAGCCACAAGATCAGAACGATCAAAATCGTGATCGCCGTCGCGGCGTGACGCGCGAGCGCGACCCGGCCAACGCCGCTGATGAGCGGCGGGCGCGCGATGGTGGTAACGTGCCTCCGGCAAAGACAGAATGGCAGCGCCGCTGGAATGCGGACCCGAACGAAGGCGCGAATCGCGATCGAGGTGGCGACCAGCGTCGGCCCGATCCTAACGCGGGGGCGGCGCCCAATGCGCCCGCACCCGGCCAAGCGCAAAGGCCCGATAACGACCGTCGCGGTCGCGTTGAAGGTCGTCCGCGCAATATCGACGACATCAAGAATGCGCGACGCGAGCGGACTGAAGATGGCGGCAAGCGCGTGATCATCGAGGAGCCTGGACGCGTCATCGTCAAACAGGACAACAAAATCATCATCCAGCAGGATGAGACGGCGCGCCTGCGACGTGCGATCCCCAATTCCCGGTTTGAGCGGGGTCGCGACGGCCGCTCGGTGACGATTGTCGATCGCCCGGGCAGTCAGCAAATCGTCACCGAAACCGATGATCGCGGCCAGCTGTTGCGTCGCTACCGCCGTGATCGCGATGGCCGCGAACGCGACATCATCGACAATCGCCGGCGCAATCGCTTCGGTCGCGATCTCGCGGTCGGAGCCGGCATCGGCGTTGGCGTGGTCGCCGGTGCGGCCATTCTCAATTCGCTGGTGCGCGTGCCGCCGCCGCGCGTCAGAATCCCGCGCGATAAATACATCGTGCGCTACGAAGGCGCGAGCGAGGATGATGTCTACGAAGCACTGGAAGCCCCGCCGGTCGACCGCATCGATCAGCGCTATACGCTCGATCAAGTGCGCGCCACACCATATCTTCGCGAACGCATGCGCCGCGTCGATCTCGACGACGTGACCTTCGATTTCGGATCGTGGGAAATTGACCCGCGTGAGTACCGCAAGCTCGAGCGAGTGGCGCGGGCCATGCGCCGCGTCATTCAGAGAAATCCTGACGAAGTCTTTCTCGTCGAGGGCTACACCGATGCCGTCGGATCTCGCATCGACAATTTGACGCTTTCAGATCGGCGCGCCGAAAGCGTCGCTGATATCCTGAGCCGCGAGTTTGGCGTGCCATTTGAGAACCTGGTCACGCAGGGCTATGGCGAGGACTTTTTGAAAGTTAGGACAGAAGCGCCGGAGCGACTGAACCGCCGCACCGCGGTTCGCCGCGTCACGCCACTGATTGCCGACAGGAGCGCCGCACCACCGCCACCACGCGTTTACGATCGCGAGCCGATTGTCGATGAGCGCGGCGGCCGCGATGATTATCGCGGTCGAGATGACCGTCGAGACGACAGCTATGACGACCGGCGTGGGAGTGACGGCTACGACCCGCGTGACGACGACCCAAACTGGGATCCACGCGCCGAACCGGGCTATGACCGGCGATATTAAAGCTCGTTTTCACGGCTGAAAAAACCAACGGCGAGCGGACCACATGTCCGCTCGCCGTTGTCTTTTAAAAAACCGGGAAGATCGACTGCCTAGCTTTGCGGGCCGATCGCAAACGTGCGCTCCCACGACCCGCCATCCGTATCTTTGAATGTCACAGTCATGTCGTGGACCGTGGACCGCACGAAGTCGAATTCGACCATCGGATTTTGGGACAAAGCGATGGAACCACTAGCCGTGAATACCAAAGCCTCACCTAAGCGAACTGAGATTTCCGAAATCATCTTCATGGGCGTATAGAGGAGCGTCTGCTGATCCATCGCCATGCCCGTGTGGTTGGGATGGTTCAGTTCCAACTTTGCAACGGCGACGGCCGATGACGCGGGTGACGGCGCCTTACTGCCGAGTTGCGCAAGCTGAATTTTGCCCATGTTGGCCGCGATCTCCGCCGGGTCGCCCATCGGCGGTGCCGAGCACGATGATTGGCCACCCGCGAATTTGATCAATTGCGACACCATGTAGAGCTGGCCGTCGCTCGCTTCGACGACGGCGCGAAGATCCGACTGACGATCGACGCGGAAATTCGATTTGATCGATACGGTGGGACGGTCTGGGCCCATGTTAAACACGGCGACCACAGGCGTCGGATTTTCGTCGATGATAACGGTCACGGCTTTGATCGAGCGGCCATCGCTGAAACCGGCGCGCACGCCGATCGGCACGACGCGCATGTCCTCAGGCCGCGTCGGCGCTTCAAGCGTGATGATCGCACGGCCGTCGGCAATCGGCTTGGCGCCATAGATGCTGGCGCGGATTTCGCTCCACGCGCGACCGTCGGCAGCAACCGCGCCTTGCCCAGTAAGACAGAGCGTCAACGCGCCAAGCGCGAGCCGCCGCGCAATCGTCACGTCGAAGCTGGGGCGCATGCGAAAAGTCTCCTGCTACGGCACGTGTTGGGGAATGACCGAAGTCGAGCGTTGCTCCGCGCATTTATCACGTGCGTCGCTCGCGATCGTCAAGCAACCATGATCCCGGCAGCCAGGATCTATGCCGAAATCAGCGTGCATTGATCAGCGTCAGTTGGCAACAGCCGCACGCCAACCGGCCGCAATGGCGTCGTCTTCGGAGCAGAACCATCGCTCACCATGCGCTTCGTCGATGCGAACCTTGTCGTACCAAGCTCCCCACGGCACATGGTAGATATGCCCGCGATCGGAGATATTGCCCTTGATGGCACACCCTGTTGGGGCGGCTGTTTCGGCGACGGCCCATTCCTTGTGGCGAAAATCCCAGGGGGCTTGGGCGTCTCCTTGCCAAACACCGATCTTGGCCTGCCGCGCTTCGGTTTCGACGCTGGCAAACTCGGTCGAGTATTTGACGAAGGCCCACGCGTAGCCTCGGCGGACCATGAATTCGTTGATGTTCTTGCCGCCGGACATACAAATCGCCAACACCCGACCGTATTTATCGTGGCCGCGTTCGTGACATTCCGCAGTTCCGCCTTCGATCAAGGCGCGCAATTCCGCCGTCGCGCGCCGCCCACACGGCCAGGGCTCGCCCTTAGCTGACTGGCAGGCCTGCGAAGCCTCCGGCGCATCGATGCCTTCGAGCCGTATGCGCGTGCCGTCGATATCGATTGTATCACCATCGATCACTTGCACCAAGCCAGCGATCGCTGCCCCACCGGGCTCTTTAGGTGGCGCCGCGAGGGCGCCAGCTACCGAGGCACCAAGAAATACAGCGGCCATCCAGGCGACGCGTCTTGGTGCGAGACTGCAGGGAAAAGCCAGCGATCCGGAGAGCTGCAAAGGAGCATGTTTGACCATGGCAAAACGGTCAGTGATTCGTGCGGCACAACCTTGGCGGACTCAGGTCAAAAACATGCAACCAAATGGTGTGTGTGCAACTGTCGGAATCGCCTCGAACAATGTTGCAGCCAACGTGGCTCACTGCCTCGACCCGACGCAACGGAGGATGTAAACGCCCCTGGCTTCTGATGTGAGCGCGGAGTGGCCGGCGCACGCGCTTTGCCCGCATCGCGCCGTGATCGATTGCCATGACAGTGGAGAATGAGATGTCGGAGCTTGGCCGGAGATGGCTCTGCGGTGACATAATCTTTTTGTGATATTCCGCAGGATGGTTTGGCGTGCTCCGCACGTCGCCGATTCGCTGCTTTGAGGCTTATGATCGATGTCATCGCAACGTCCGACACCACCGCCTCCGCCACCATTTGCCGAGTATCGGCCGAGCCACGAACGCCAGCCGTTTCCGCCGCGTCATGCTCCGCCAGGCGCCGAAAGGCGCTCGCGTCCGCCACAAAAGCCGAAGCGGCGCGGTAGCCTGCTGAGCGGATTGTTCTATCTGGTTCTCTTACTGCTGTTCGTTGGTGGCGCAGGCGCCGCATATCTCGTGTTGAACCCTCCAAGTGATCTCATACGGCAAACGCTGGCAGAGCAAATCAAAGCCAAAACCGGCCGCGATCTGATCGTCTCCGGTCCGGCAGCGTTCAGCTTTTATCCAGGTCTCGGCGTGTCGTTGACGGACGTTTCGCTCTCCGGGCCGCCGGGTGCGAAAGACGCACTTGTCAAAATGCAGGCACTTACGCTCAGCGTCAAACCGCTACCGCTGCTTCAACGTGAAATCGCCGTCGATACCCTACTGCTTCAAAAACCGGTGTTCGACTTACGGATCGATGCATCGGGCCGGAAAAATTGGGATATGGCGGCGATCGCTTTGCCTTTGCAATATGCACAGGCTGCCGCCGGGGCAACCGACGGCACATTGAATGACGCGTTACCCGCGACCCAGCCATCAAAGCAGATCGCGAGGATCAAAGAACTTCACCTTGATGATGTACGCATCGAAGACGGCACCATTCGCTTCACCGACGAGCGGTCCGGCGCGTCCCAGGAGATCGACGCCGTCAACGTGAAGTTGGCATTGCCGTCATTGGACAGTCCCCTGACGGCCGCCGGTGATCTCGGCTGGAAAGGCCAAACGATCAATTTCGACGGAACTCTGACGAACGCTCGAACGGTCATCGAGCAGAAGCCCGCGAAACTCACTTTCAAGGCCAAAAACAACCTCGTCACCGCAGCCTTCAATGGCTTCACGCTATTGAAAGATGGTGCTGACATCGAAGGTGATATCACCGCAGATGCCGCGTCGGCGCGTGGGCTCGCAACTTGGTTTGGAACCGTGCTGCCGCCGGTCTCGGGCTTTGGCCCGTTGGCGATCTCCGGGAAGATCAAAACGGCCGGTCGCGTCTCGACGCTGTCCGACGCCACGTTCGGTTTGGATGGCGCGACGGCGACGGGCGCCGTCAGTGTCACCACAGGTGGCATCCGGCCGTATGTTAGAGCTGATTTGAAAATCAGCGAACTCGATCTCAACAAATATCTGACGGCCGCAGCAGGCGGCGCCATCGAGCAGGCGCCGAGCCCGCCACAGTCAGCACCACAGAAATCTGGTGATGCCATTGAAAACCTTCTCAATGGCCCTAATGCAGCGCCAGCAGCGACACCCGGCACGAAGGTGTTCGGCGCAGTGCAACGCGCCGGGTGGTCGAGCGACGCATTGAATTTCGCACTGCTCGGGGTTGCCGACGCGGACGCGAAACTGAACGTTGCTCGCGTGAAGTTCCACAAGCTCAACGTTGGCCAAACGGCGATGACCGTCGCTTTAAAAAACCGCGTTCTAAAAACGCAGCTCGACGATGTGCAGCTTTACGACGGTCACGGCAAAGGAGCGATCAGCGTTGACGGGGCCGGCGCGGCCGCGGGCATCGGCGCGACTATCAGTTTGGACGGAGTTTCAGCGCAGCCGTTCTTGAAGGATGCAGCCGACATGGCGTGGGTGGCCGGCAAGGCCAACGCCAAGTTTCAGTTGACGGCTACAGGCGCCAGCCAGTTGCAGCTCGTCGATAGTCTCAATGGCACCGCCAATTTCAAGCTGGCGGATGGAGCCATCGTTGGCTTCAATGTGCCAGGCGTCATTCGCGGCCTTTCGCAGGGCAAATTCTCAAGTTTGAAAACTGCGCCAACGGAAAAAACCGATTTCAGCGAACTGTCGGCGACATTCCAGATCGTCAATGGCGTGGCGCAGAACCAGGATCTCCAGTTGGTCAGTCCGCTGCTGCGCGTCACCGGTGCTGGGTCTGTACAATTGCCGCCGCGAACCGTCGACTACACCATCAAGCCCAAGTTGGTTGCGAGCCTCGAAGGCCAGCAAGGCAATTCGGCGCTCACGGGGCTCGAGATTCCCGTTCACATCACCGGATCGTGGGACAAGCCGAAAATTGAGCCTGATCTGAAGGGTGTTCTGGCTGATCCGAACAAGGCGATCGACGCCGTGAAGGAAATCGGCAAATCGCTCAAAGGTAAGAACTCAGACCAAATCGTCGATCAGCTTCTCGGCCCAGATAGCGGCGACAACGCCTCGACGAAGGCCAAGGCGAAAGATCTGCTGAATAAGTTTTTGAAACCACAGCAGCTCGCGCCCACCTCGCCACCGCAATAGCGCAGCGCGCTGCATGACAGGCATGACAAAAAACGGCTCTGTGACAGCTGCGCGTAAAGCGGTCAAAACGCCATATAAACCGCAGCAAAAACGTTGCTGTTAAAGCAGCGTAAACATCAGAGCCTAAATTTTTTTCCGTGGGGGCAAAAAACTCTTGCGTGGGGGGGGCACTTGCCTCATATGCACCCTCTCTCGTCTGTCCACCTGCCAGCATGGTCGAGGTTTTCCAGAACCAATGAGGTAAGGAGCGGGCGAGTCAAACCTGTCTACTGGTTGGGGAGGGTCACATGGCCTTTAATGACACCCTCTTCCAATTGGGGATGGACTTGACTCGTTCAAGCACCGCCCAAGAGGAAGATAATTCGTGCGTTGAGTTGGACTCAGACACCGTTGATCGCACCCGCGACACGGCGTCGACGACGCGCACAATACATGCTGGAAGCACGACGCTTTCCATTGATCTGCACGGTGCCAAGCGCCTCGACGACGTTAAGTCGATCGAGCGGAGCTTGAAGCGTGCCGCCGAGAGCTTGAACCTCAAGCTCAAAGGCGTGCGCTTCGACCGGCACGTAGGCGGCGGCGTTCTAGTCGTGGCGACGTTGGCTGCGGGAACTATCTCGCTCCAGACATGCGCGCGATCCGGGCACGTTGCTGTCGACGCGTTTGGTTGTGCGGATCTCAAGCCAGAGATGGCCGTGATTGCGCTCGCGAACGCGTTCGAAGCGCGCGAGGCCGTGATCCAGAAGGCGCGCAGGTCGAACGCGATCGCGTTATCGACGTTGCGGATCGCTCCGCACATTGCACGCACGACGGCGAAGCTGCGGACCGAAGCTAAAGCAGCTTAGTGCTGCGGTTAGCTCACCAGCGAACTTGTTTGATCGACACGGCACGCCCGGACAATCTTGTCCGGGCGCGTCACGTTATGCGGCACATCGCCCAGTCACGATGTCTGGTGCGGAGCATCGGCGTCGGCCCGCGCTGAACGCGCTTCCTTCGTCTCAAGCAGATCGGCACCGGCGTTCGGTGACAACTGCATGAAAATGAAAACGGACGCCATCGAGATAATCGCTATGGCGATGAACACGGGCGGGAAATGATCGACTGCCGTGATCTGCTCGCCATACACCCGCATCATCACCTCAAGACCGAGTGCGGCGATCGAAACGCCAACGGCACCGGACAGTTCCTGGCCGACAGCAGCGAAGCTTGTCGCCCGCGATAGTTTTTCGTTGGGGATGTCGGCGAATGAGATCGTGTTGATGCTGGTAAACTGCAGCGAGCGAGACAGCCCGCCAGCCAGAAAAATTGCGATCATCACCAGGTTCGGCGTGATCTCAGAGAAGAGGGCCGGTACGGCTGAAAACACGCCAGCGACGAGGGCATTGGTCACGAGGATGCGGCGATAGCCATATCGGCGCAGCAGTCGGGCAGCCTGTGTCTTCATGACCATCGCGCCGATACCCGTCGCAAACGTCAGCGCGCCCGATTGAAACGCCGTCATCCCGAATCCGAGTTGCAACAACAGCGGCAATAGAAATGGTATTGCGCCGATACCGATTCGAAATAAAAACCCGCCGAGCAAGCCGGCGCGAAATGTCGGGATGCGAAGCAACCGCAAATCAATCAACGGCGCGTCGTTCGCAAGCGCGTGAAAGACATACGAGACGAGAAGCCCGGCGCCAACCACGAGCAGTGCTGCAACATACGGGGCGGGCGCCAGATCCAATCCCAGCAACGTGGCTCCGCTCAGGAACAAGGATAGGCCTGGCCCAAGTAAAGCGAACCCTTTGAGATCGAATTGACCTGGAGCGTCCTCGCGAACGTCAGGAATAAAACGGGTAATCAACGCAACACCGAGGATCGCGACCGGAATATTGATCCAGAAAATCCACCGCCAGTTGAAATAGGTCGTGATGAATCCGCCAAGCAGCGGCCCCAGCACCGGGCCGATCAGCGCGGGGATGGTCAGCCAGGCGGCGGCGTTGATCATTTCAGTGCGGGGCACGGTTCGCCACACGAGCAGTCGCCCGACCGGCATCATCATCGCGCCACCCATGCCTTGCAGCACGCGGGCCGCGACGAGTGATGACAGATCGCTGGCAAAACCACACGCAATTGACCCGAGTGCAAAAACGATCATGGCCGCGCGAAAAACGGTCTTGGCGCCAAAACGATCCGCCACCCAACCTGATGCCGGAATGAAGACCGCCAGCGCCAGCAGATAACTGGTGAGTGCGAGCTTCAAGTGGATCGGATTGATGCCAAGGTCGCGGGCAATGGCTGGCAACGATGTCGACAGCACGGTCGCGTCGAGGTTCGCCATGAACAAGGCGGTGGCGACGATCAATGGAATGAGATTGCGTTGCAAGGCGGCGAGCATGCGGACTTCTCTAGCATGGCCGGAGCGCCACGCATCGGCGATGGCGGCCTGTGTGGCCATGTTCCGCGGTGTCGCCCGGTTGGCTATTGAGAGCCCTTGGTCGCGGATGACGAATGCTGCTGCGCTGTAACGCTGATCGCTGGCAAATAGCCTGTATCGAGGCGCGAGACGTAGAGCATCATCCCAAAGACCAGCAACGGCACGCCGACGATGTGCGCCGTGGAGAGCAGGCGATCAATCACCGGTTTCGATCGCAGCCTGGGGCTGACGCGCATGATCGAGATCGCGATCATCAAACTGACGGCCATGTAATCGAAAAGGAATATCCGGTCCGAGACGGTGGCGTGGTCGGAACCGACTTTCGGTATCGAGAGATAGAGCGCAACGGCCGACAGCAGCGCCGTCACCTGGATCGTCACGATGGCTTCGAAGTGCTCGCGCGGAATGAAGATCGAAAGATAAGCAACGATGAGAATGAAGATCAGCGGCACGACGACCCTGAGGTAATAATCCGTTGTTTCGCGCTTCATGACCCAAGAAAAGTTCATCTTGTAAAACGGCACGATGCTACGCTGTTCGGTTCGCGCATCGGAGATGGGAATGTAGTCCTCGTCATAGCCGACGTAATGATCGAGCGTCGTCCAGCCGTCCGCATCAATGACGCGATCGCGCAAGCCTTCGAAGGGCGGCTGAATGATGAACGCCGTATCACCGCTTTTCGGCTTGAGCTGGATCGTGAACAATTGCGTATCGAACGGATAGGTACTGAGATCGGGGTTCAGCATGAACTTACCGACTACTTTCGTCAGCCGAACGCCTTCAGGATAGACGCCGCTCGGACTGCCGTCATGCAATTGCGTAACCGAAAGTTTGCTGTCCGATTGGTCGGTATCCAAGAACGCATTGCCAAACTCGATGTTCGACGGCGAAAACGTATCATTGCTCCGCATCGACATATAGAATTCGGCGAAAAAGCTTTTCTCCTCGTCGTTGACGCGAAACACGCGAGTGACGTCGATATCCATGTAAATCGTCTGGATCGGGCGCAGGGTGTCGTTGCGCAGTCGCGCATACTGCGTCGATGCCAACTGCACATGCTTTGAACCACGGGTGCGCGCGATGATGGACGGCGTGCGGCTGGCCCCCCGGCTTGATGCGCGAAACGTCCAATTATCGACAGCCCCGCGATAAGCGCCAACGCCGGCGACGTAATCGGTGGTGAGTGAGTCAATGATCTGGCCGCGTAACACCTGCAGACTCTGATCGGAAAATTTGGCTTTGGCGATTTCGCCGATCAGACCGACCATATCCGCGTATTGTGATCCCCGTCCGATGGCGCGCAAATTGGGGGCCGAAAAGATCGTCGAACTGTCAGCCTCGGTATTGGATTTGCAGGTGCCGGCTTTCCAACCCTCAGCCGCTGGATTTGGCGTATCTTCGAACAGCCAGGTTTCTGTCGGAGCCTTCAAAATCTGTTCGCGTAACCGGTTGTTGTAGACTTCGGGCAGCGTGTCCCACACGAGTTGGTAGAGGTCATTGCCATACGCAGCTGCCTCGGGTGCGCGCAAGATCGCATCGCTGCCGATGACGAACATAAGCGGCACAGTCACACCGGCGGCCGTGACTTCTTTGAGAAATTGCCGGCCGGCCTCGGTGCCAAGTGCAACGATAATGATATCTGCACCGCGCAGTTTGATATCTTCAATCGCCGGGGAAGATTGGCTGACCGACAGCATGCGGTCTTTGATGTCTAGACGATGCGCCGTAACCAAGGGCGGCACACCGCCGAGTTTCGCCATGTTTGCGACCAGCGCATCGATGCTGATATTATCACTCGTGCCGACGAACGCTGGCTTCTGGAACTTACCGTCCTGCAGAAACCGGCCGAGAACCGGCACGCGCTCGTCTTCTTGCGAAGGCCGCATGGTGAAAACATTCGGATAGGGCTCATAGATGCTGGCGACACTTATATCGCTGAGAAAAGGGATCTTGCTCGAGCCGATGTCGCGGCCAAGCGCGTCGAAGACGGCTTTGGAGCGAGCACTTCCCGACAGACCAACCATCGCAAGCGTAGAGGGATCAGCGAGCGCCTTGCGTACGTTGGCGATAGCCACGTCGGGTTTGCCGAGGTCATCGTACATGACAACGTCGAGGGCTTGGCCCTTGTAATCGGCCAGCCGGTTGATCTCGGCAGCACGTTGCCGGACGAAATGCTCGATCGCTTTCGCCGAACCAGTGAACGTGCAACCGTCCGTTGGCAGTGTCGAGTAAAACACAGCCACGGTGTGATTGACGCTCGCCGCCTCGGCGTCGTCGGCCTGAGCGTACTGCACGGCTGGCGCGAGTGCGATCAGCGTCAAGACGGCCGCAATCCATCTGGGCCAACGCCCGGGCCATGCACCGCAATAGCGTTCAAACATCATTGTTCCCAACCGCTGACCCAAACACTATCCGAGTTTCGCAGGTGGCGTGCTGCGGTGCGAGTGGCAGTCTGGCAACGCCAACCTGCGAAACTTCTGTGTCAGCGCTATTCGCGCGTCAGACCCTTCGCCGCCAATTCCTCGAGATAGGCGCCCCAGCGCTGATCTTTTTCACGGCCAAGCAAGTGCAAATAGCCCCACGTGAAAAGGCCCGTATTGTGGCCGTCATCGAAGCCGATGCGGGTCGCGTAGTTGCCGACCGGGCGCAGATCCTTGATTTTGACGGCCTTCTTGCGTGGCACTGTAATGCGCTGATCGGGCGAATGGCCCTGCACTTCAGCCGACGGGCTCATGACGCGCAGCATTTCAGCCGAGAATTCGAACGTGCGGCCATCAGGGAACGCAGCTTTTAGCATCGCACCGTCGTTGACAACATCGAGCAACGGCGGCGGCGTCAGCGTACCCTTCGCGCGCTCGACTTCGGTCCAGACTTTCACTGCCAGTTCGCGGAAAAGCCCCGCATGCACGCTGCCGGGCAGCGTGACGGTGATCGGCTGTCCGCTGTCCGAACGCTCGCGGATATCCATGTGCAGTGGGATTTCGCCAAGAAACGGCACATCGAGCTTTGCGGCTTCGTCACGCGCACCGCCATGTCCGAATATATCCGATCGCGCTCCGCAGCTCGGGCACAGGAAGTAACTCATGTTCTCGACGATGCCGAGGATCGGGACTTCAACGCGCTGAAACATGCCGATGCCCTTGCGCGCGTCGATCAAGGCCAGATCTTGCGGAGTAGAAACGATGACCGCGCCTGACAAAGGCACGTTCTGCGATATCGATAATTGTATGTCACCGGTGCCGGGCGGCATATCGACGACGAGAACATCGAGGTCGCCGCTCGATCCGGCCCAATCGGTTTCGCGCAGCATCTGCCCCAGCGCGGAAACAACCATCGGCCCGCGCCAGACGACCGGAGTGCTTTCGTCGACGAGAAAGCCCATCGACATGACTTTCAGGCCCCACCCTTCCATCGGCTTGATGACTTTGCCGTTGGCGACTTGCGGCTTGCCGGTAATCCCGAGCAGGCGCGGTTGCGATGGGCCGTAAATGTCAGCGTCGACGATGCCAACTTTCAGGCCGATGGCTTGCAGACCGAGCGCCAGATTGACTGCGATTGTCGATTTGCCAACGCCGCCCTTGCCGGACGCGACTGCGATGATGTGTTTGACGCCCGGCACGCGTTGCATCTGCCGGTCGGCGCCGGCACCTGAAGCAGCGGCGGCCTGTCGTGGCCCAGCGCCATCGCCCGCAGCACCCTTGGCGCGCGCTTCTTGAACGCGAGCATGTTCGGAGATTTTTGAACTGACTGCCGGTGCCGCCACCGGAGTAGTCGGCCGCATGGGCGGCGGGGCCGGTGCGCGCTGAAGCCCGCCGACGGTTTCGGCGGTGAGAACGGCCGTGACGCCGGCAACGCCCGGAACATCGGACGCGACTTTCTCGGCCGCTTGACGCAACTGCTCGAGTTCTCCCGCACGGCTCGCTGGCACACTGATCGAGAAATAAACCCGATCGTCTTTCACCATAATTTCCGAGACGAGGCCGAGATCGACGATGTTGCTGGCAAGATCAGGGCCTTTAACCCGGCGCAACGCCGTGAGGACCCGGGCCTTATCAACCGTCATAGATATTGTCTCCTCAAAGCCATCGACTGCCGTTCGCGGCCAACTCCGGTGATCTGCTGAATTGCCGGTCCAGCCCGAGGCTGCGGTATACTTTGATCGCCAAGGTGTTGGAAGCGACCGAGACGCGTCACAAGCGCCGTGATGTCCACATCACGTAGCATAGCTCATCCGCCTTGCCGTGCCATGCGCCGAGCTTTAAATGGGCATTATGTTAGCGCGCGACGAGATCTTAGGTGTCATCCTGGCCGGCGGTGGCGCGCGACGGATGTTTGCGGAGTGCGCTGGCGACAAAGGTCTGATCGATCTTGCCGGCAAACCGATGCTGGCGCACGTGATCGAACGTCTGGCTCCGCAAGTTGGGGCAATTGTGCTGAACGCCAACGGCGATCCGGATAGACTTCAAGCCTTCGGTTTGGACATCATCCCCGATCTGGACGACAGCCGTGCAGGCCCACTGGCCGGTTTCGCGGCGGCGATGGCGTGGGCGGCGCAGCATCGTCCGCACACCCAGGCAATTGTCACAGTGCCGGCCGACTTACCTTTTGTTCCGACGAATTTGGTCGAGACGTTCTTAACAATCGCGGGCGGCGGTGTCGCAATCGCGGTCAGCGACGGGCAGCGCCACCCGACGGTGGGCCTTTGGCCGCTGTCGCTGCGCTGCACTCTAGTGGCGGCGTTGAGTGACGGCCAGCGGCGCGTAGAAAATTTTGCACAACGCCATCAGGCGATTGCAGTCTCGTTTCCATTCAGCAACATTGGTGGGCGGACCGTTGACCCGTTTTTCAACGCCAATACGCCGGAGGATATGGCAGCGGCCCGCGCGCTGCTGACCGGCTAGACGGCGGACCCACCGGAAGGATGCAGCATGGCTCTCAGCCGCACGCCGCTCACACCCCCGACGCCGATGATCGGTATCGCCGGATGGTCGAATGCCGGCAAAACGACGCTGATTGAAAAACTCATCAAGCATTTCACCGGATTGGGGTTGCGCGTTGCCACGATCAAACACACGCACCACAAATTCGATATCGACAAACCCGATAGCGATACGACGCGCCACCGGCAAGCAGGTGCAGCAGAGACGGCCATCGTTTCGGGTTCCCGCGTTGCCGTCATCGAAGAAATCGAAACCCGCGGCGAACCGAGCCTCGACGACATCGCCAAGCGCTTGAAACCCGCCGACATCATTTTCGTCGAGGGCTACAAGTCAGCGGCGATCGCCAAGATCGAGGTCCGGCGCGCCGCAGTTGCGGCCGAGAAACCACTCGCAGCGGGCGATCCACTGGTCATCGCCATTGCCGCCGATTACGAGTTGGACGGTCACGGCAAGCCGGTGTTCTCACTCGACGATATCGCCGGAATTGCAAGCCTGATCGAAGAAACGTGCGGACCGTTCGAACCACTACGGCAGCGGGCTTGAATGACGGTGAGCCGTTTGACCGGCGCGATCGGCGCCACACTCATCGTCGCCTGTTACAGCCTTGTCGCGAACGCGGCAGGTGATGATCCGCCCGTAGCGGCCGGACGCGATACCGGCGGCCGGCCGGTCGTCATCGTCGGCCGAGGCTTGGACTATCGCGCTGATGCCATCGCTTCGCGCATGGCTCGCGATGGTGAAGGCGAAATCATCGGCTACGACATCGTCGATGATGATCGCAGACCTTTTGCTTTGTCTGTCGATACGAAAGTTGCCGAGACGATTATCAGCGAAGGCCAGACGGCGACCCTCATCCCGATCAGAGTGGACATCGCCAATCTGCAATCGGTTGCCAATGCCCTTGAGTTCGGCGTCAAGACGCCCGCGCGCGTGACTTTGATCTTGGGCCAAAACACGGCGCGCGACATGCGCGCCTTGTTGATTGCAGCCTCGAAACTTTTCCCGGAGCGATTGTTCATCGTCGCGGCCGGCGAGGGCGGCTTTAACCTCGACACGGCGACGGCTGATGCCATGGCTCAGTTGCCGAATGTCCTCATTGTCACCGCCGTAAATGCTGACGCGGCAATGATACCGAACTCGAACTTCGGCCCGCAGTCAGTTGACCTGGCCACAGTGGTGGACAACCCGTCGCAAGACGCGACGGAGATTGCCGCGGCGCGCATCGCAGCTCTTGCTGTCCGCCTTCTCGCCGTCGCGCCGGACATCGACCCTGCCGAGGCTAAGGGCCTCATTTTGGCGCTCGCGGTTCCTTGGCCACCGGTCGGGGTCACGGTGTCGCGCGCGGGCTGGATCGCTCAACCGCAAAAACCCTGGTTTCTTGAGTAAAGTTGGCTCATCGCGGCCTTGCCATTGACGCCCGAGCGTCCGATATGAAAGGTCATATCAGGATCAGGAGTTAGCAGACCATCATGGCCGATGCCGTCAACGATGCGCCGTTGGTCGACCCGTTTGGGCGCGGTATAGATTATCTGCGCGTTTCGGTGACGGACCGCTGCGACTTTCGCTGCGTGTATTGCATGTCCGAGCACATGACGTTTTTGCCGAAAAAAGATCTGCTCTCGCTCGAAGAGCTGGATCGCCTGTGCAGCGCGTTTGTCGCGCGCGGCGTCAAAAAATTGCGCATCACCGGCGGCGAACCACTGGTGCGCCGCGATATTCTGTGGCTGTTCGAGCGGCTCGGACGCCATCTGCAAAGCGGACACCTCGACGAACTGACGCTGACCACGAATGGCAGCCAACTTGAGAAGTATGCCCGTGATCTGAAACGGGCGGGCGTCGAGCGGATCAATGTGTCGATCGACACGCTGGACCCTGACAAATTTAAAGCCATCACCCGTTGGGGCGATCTGAGTGCGGTCATGCGCGGCTTGGACGCGGCGGACGCAGCCGGTCTCAAGATCAAGATTAATGCGGTGGCCTTGAAGGGCGTCAACGAGGATGAGATCGTCGACCTCATTCAGTTTGCGCACGCCCGCAATGCGGACCTCACGCTCATCGAGACGATGCCGCTGGGCGATATCGAAGGCGATCGCACAGATCAGTATCTGCCGCTGTCGATCGTGCGGGCCCGGCTGCTCGATACTCTGACGCTAGAAGAAAGCCCACATCGCACTGGCGGTCCGGCGCGTTATGTGACGGTGAAAGAAACCGGCGGACGGCTCGGCTTCATCACGCCGATGACGCACAATTTCTGCGAAAGCTGTAATCGCGTTCGCTTGACGTGCACCGGCACGCTGTACATGTGCCTTGGCCAAGATGACGCAGCCGATCTTCGGGCGCCACTGCGCGCCGATCTCTCCGACGATCAATTGCAGGCGGCGATGACGGCGGCAATTGCGCGCAAACCCAAGGGCCATGATTTCATCATTGACCGGCGCACGCGCAAACCGGCAGTCTCGCGGCACATGAGCGTGACGGGCGGCTGACGCATTTCGAGTGCCCTGCCTGCGGCCCGCTCATGGGGATCGGCGCCGGGGATCAGTGGGGCACGCATCATGGCACGCAACAGCGTCGGCCTGTTGAAATACGCACGATTGACCCGCAAGCAGATCATTCTGTTCGCGCTGCTGTCAGCGGCGTTGAACGGCATCATCACCGCGTCCGTCGGCGCCTGGCTCGGCCAGACTTACGCTCGCTATCAAGCCCGCCGGCAGTCGATCGACAGCATCGTCAAGCTGGTCTACGAGCGCCGCACGCGTGCCGGCATGGTGGCGTCAGCCCTGCGCCGCGGCGCCGACATCGATGAAGTCCGCTTCCGCAAGCGCGCCTACGACGAAAGCTATGTCGCCTGGAACACGTCGATCATGCAGAACATCTTCGCCATTCGCGAAGTGACGGGTGAACATATGATCTCGTCGCTGGAAGGCCATTTTCAGGACGGCTTGGTCGCAGCACTTGCCGATGTCGACCGCTGCCTGACGAAAGCCTACGATGCGCGGCTGACCAACGCCGAGCCAAAACCGATCCTCGATCAATGCCGGATGAGCGCCCTGCATCAGTTTGTGCTCGACTGCGGCGCGACCTTCACCAATGAACTCTATAAATTGTCGAAGCTGTCGTTTCTCCCGTTCGCCAAACCCGCAAAAGAGGGTCGCGAAATCTCAGAACAACGTATCGCCAAAGCCTGCGTCCAGCCCATCGCGCCGCCGGCAACGCCAGTGCCAGCCGGCGCCACGCCACCCGTGATCGCAGGCGATCCGGGTCCACCCGCTGCCGCCGCAATCGCGCCCGTTGCGCCTGCACCCAGCGTCGCGACGGAGCCCGCGTCGCCACCCCAACCGCAGCCGTGACGCGATCAGCTTCCCGTTGCCACTCAATCGTGCGACGGACACGGCAACCGATCACACGCGTCTTCGCAAACTTTGAAGCCGCTCCGTCCAGGCGCTTAGCGACAGCATGACCACTTCTAGCTTTATAGCCGCGAAGGCCGGCGGCCCAATCACCGGCATCTTGGCGATGCTCGGAGCGATGGCGTCGTTTGTCGCCAACGATACCTGCGTCAAGCTGATCGGCGACGCCATTCCACTCGGTGAGCTGATCCTGCTGCGCAGCGTCGGCGCGACGGCGCTGGTGCTTATCTACGCGCAGATCGCAGGCGGACTGCGGCCGCCTCCGCGTTCCGCCGTCAGGCTCATTGGCTGGCGCGTTGCGGCCGACATCCTGGCGACGTTGTGCATCGTGGCGGGTGTGCTCGGCATGGCCATTGCCGACGCGACGGCGATCAGCCAACTGACGCCGCTGGTCATGACCGCCGCCGCCGCCGTCCTGCTTCGAGAACGCGTCGGCTGGCGGCGATGGCTTGCTATTTTTATCGGCTTTGCGGGAGTGATGCTGATCATCAGGCCGGGCACGGCATCATTCTCGACAGCCGCCGTGCTGTCGCTGGCCGGCGTCGTGTTCGTCGTGGCACGCGATCTCGTGACCCGGCGGATTGGCGCCGAAGTCACAACCCTCACGCTGCTTTGCGTGTCGCTCGCAGCCAGCAGTCTGGCGGGTTTGCTGTTACTGCCGTTTGAAACATGGATCATGCCGCCGACACGCATCGCGCTGCTGCTGGCATTGTGCAGTCTGTTTGTGACATTCGCCTATGCGCTGATCATCGTTGCCGTGCGCAATGGCGATGTCGCAACCACCGCGCCGTTTCGCTACGCCGTGATTATTTTTGCGTTGCTGTCTGGGTATTTGTTTTGGGGCGAGTTGCCGGACGCTCTGCAAGTGCTCGGCATTGCGATCCTGACCGCGGCCGGTGTCTACACATTCCATCGCGAGCGGGTTGCAGCGGCGAAAAGCTAGTGAAACGACCGGCTATTCGGCAGCACTTCATACTTACTCAAGCTGATTGCGATAGCGTCGAAGGCAATCAATTGCCTTTACCTTTTGTTCATCAGCTGAGTTCGATCCGATGACCCAAGCCGCCACCGGTGCAGCGCCGTCCGCGCTTTGCATTACTGATTTGCAAAAGAGTTTCAATCGCCCCGCCGTCGATGGCCTGTCCTTGACCATCCATCAGGGCGAATTCTACGCTTTGCTTGGTCCGAACGGCGCCGGCAAGACGACGACGTTGCGCATGGTGGCCGGGTTGCTGAAACCGGATCGTGGAAGTATTTCGATCTGCGGCATCGATGCGCTGGCTGATCCCGTCGAAGCCAAACGTGTGATGGCGTGGGTGCCCGACGAACCGCTGATCTACGATAAGCTCGATCCGATGGAATACCTCGAATTCGTCGCCGGACTTTGGGCGATGGATGCAGTCAAAGCCGAGCGTCAAGCGCGCCAGTTGATTTCAATTCTCGGCCTCGACAGTCAAGCAACCACGAGATGCGGTGGCCTCTCGAAGGGGATGCGCCAGAAAGTGGCGCTTGCCGGCGCGCTCATCCATGAGCCGAAATTGATCATTCTCGATGAGCCGTTGACGGGGCTTGATGCGGGATCGGCGCGGCAGGTGAAAGCGGTGTTGAAAGAGCGCGTCGCCGACGGCGCGACCGTCATCATGACGACGCACATTCTCGAAGTTGCAGAACGCATGGCCGAACGGATCGGGGTCATTGCCCATGGCCGGCTGATCGCCGAGGGCACTCTGTCCGAACTCAGTGCGAAATCGGGTAGCGACGGCACCAATCTCGAAGAAATATTTTTGAGCCTTGTCGCCGAGGTTCCGGTCGCAATTGAAAGTGCCGCCGCATGACCACGGGGACCGCGACGCTGACATGGTTCGCGCGCCATGAGTTGACCCTCGCGTGGCGCGATTGGGCGTCGCTCATGAGCGGCGGCAAAACCGCGCGAGAATATGCGGCGACGGTTTTCACACTCGGCTTCATCGTGCTGTTGCACTTGCTGGCCTATGCGTTGCTGGAGCCGATCATCACCGGATCGATCTCGATCACGCCGGAATCGCTGGTGCTCATCACCGCGATGTTGCTGGCGACGTTTTCGATGATGCTGTCGCAGGCCATCGAGCAGGTGACGCGTGCCTTTTACGCCCGCGCTGATCTTGATCTCATTTTGTCGTCGCCGGCCGCAGCGCATCACCTGTTTGCCGTTCGCATCGCGTCGATTGCTGTGGCTGGAACGGTGATGACGAGCTTGCTGGCCGCTCCGCTGATCAACACGGCCGCGTATCTCGGCGGGATCAGCATCCTTTCGGCTTACGTCGTGCTCGCCGCCATGAGCATGATGGCGACCGCAATTTCGGTTGTCACCGCAGTTGCGTTGTTCAAATCGATCGGGCCAAAACGTACCCGGCTGGTCGCGCAAATCGTTGCGGCCGTCGTCGGCGCAGCGCTGCTGATCGGGTTGCAGATTGTTGCCATCATGTCGAACGGAGATCTGTCGCGCATGACCGTGCTGCGGTCCGCTGCGATGATGAAACTGGCACCGGATGCCAGCAGTCTCTTCTGGATTCCTGCGAAGGCTGTCATCGGGCAACCGTTTGCCGTCATCACGATGTTTGCTCTTGGCGTCGCCGCTCTTGCAGCCGTGATCGCACGACATGCCAGCCAATTCGGTCATCATGCCGTCGTCGCTTCAGGATCGTCGGAAACCGAAGTGGCGCGTGCGGGCACCACGCGCGGTTTTCGCGGGCGCTCAATGGCGCAAGCGCTGCGTGCCAAGGAGTGGTTGCTGCTGCGCCGCGATCCATGGCTCGCATCGCAAACGCTGATGCAGGTTTTATATCTGCTGCCGCCGGCGCTGCTGCTGTGGCGCGATATGGGCCCCGACAAGCACGTCGATACCATTTTGGTACCTGTGCTGGTGATGGCGTTCGGCCAGCTCGCCGGTGGTCTTGCCTGGCTGGCAATTTCCGGCGAAGACGCGCCCGAGCTGGTGGCGACGGCACCGCTGAAACCTGCGGCAGTGATGCGGGCAAAGATCGAAGCCGTTCTCGCAGTCATCGGCTGCGTGGCAGCTCCGCTGGTTATTGGCTTGGCATTCGTTGCGGTACCCAGCGCCGCCATCGCATTGGTCGGCATCATGGCGGCCGGATGCTCCGCGATCGCCATTCAAATCTGGTTCAAATCGACCGCCAAGCGCAGCCAGTTCCGCCGCCGCCAAACAGCGTCGAAGTCGGCCACGTTCGCTGAAGCCTTTTCGTCAATATTCTGGGCTGCGGCCGCCGGGTTTGGGGTCACAGGCTATTGGCTACCAGCGATGCTATTTGCGGTGATGGCCTTGGTTGCGCTGTCAACGGCACGGTGGATGAGCCCGCGCTCTTAATCCAAGCAACTCCGTTTAGCGCAGCAGCGATCTGACCATCGCCTTGATCTGTTCGAGTGTGAATGGTTTGGGGATCGACGCCAAGCGCTGCGCTTGCAAGGCCGCAGCGCGATCGAGCTGATCGGAAAATCCGCTCATCAAGACGATGCTCACCGCCGGCTTTAAAGCGAGCGCTTTTTCGGCCAATGCCAAGCCATCGAGTTGCGGCATGTCGACGTCCGTGACGATAAGGTCAACCGACTCGAGATGAGCAGTGAAATAGTCGAGGGCTTCAAGTCCGTCTTGCGTGACGTGGACGGCGTGTCCCTCAGAGGTCAGCGCCCTGCAAACGAGATCGCGCACCGCGACATCGTCATCGGCGAGAAGAATGTTGACCATGCTGCGCCGCCCATCCCACCCTGTTCAATGTGCGCCGATGCTGCTAGCGCTTAATCGACGATACGCCCGACATACGGCAATTCGCGATAGCGATGCGCGACGTCCATGCCGTAGCCCACAACAAATACATTGGGACAGACAAACGCGTGGTAGTCGGCCGTGACATTAACGGCGCGTGGCGCCTGTTTGTCGAGCAGCACGCAGGTTTCAACGGTTGCAGCACCACGCGCCGAGATCAAATCCTTGGCGAAGGCCAGCGTTCGGCCCGAGTCGAGGACATCGTCGACGAGGATGACGTGGCGGCCTTCAACTTCGAGATCGAGGTCGCGCAGGATCGCCACCTGGCCCGAAGACATCTGGTTTTTTCTGTAGCTGGAGAGCGTCAGGAAATCGACTTCGGGCGCAACGCCTGCCCGGTTCAAGGCGCGCAGCAAGTCTGCGGCAAATACGAAGCTGCCTTTCAAAATCGGCACGATCAGCAGGTTGGCCGGCTTGCGGGCGGCAATCTCGGCGGCAAGACTGTCGAGCCTTGCCCGAATGTCGTCGGCTGCGAAAATAGTTTCAATGCGAAGATCCACGGTCATGTCATTCATTCAAAATCATCCTGTTCGGCTTGCGCAGTGACGGCATCAAATCGAGACATATTCGACCGCCCTTCCGTGTGACCTCGGCACCGCTGCTGCGGCCCTCCCGTCGAACACTTTAGGCGAGACGTGAGGCAAGCGGATTGCATAATCCGGAGGTCTGCCGGCTGACTGGCAGAGGCCACCGCTGCCCAACATATGCACACGGCGATGCCACAATCGTGACCGATTGATCGCGGTCCGCATCCCGTGTCTAGTGCCGGCATCGGCAACTTTCGAGTCTCAACCAATTTCACGCTGAGGCCACACCCCAGTGATTCGCTTGACGAACGTCGGTTTGAAATACGATCGGGGGCCGGATGTGCTCTCGGACGTTAACTTTCACTTGCGGCCAGGATCATTTCACTTTCTGCACGGCGAATCCGGCGCCGGCAAAACGTCGCTGCTACGACTTATGTTCATGTCGTTGCATCCCTCGCGCGGCCATCTGCAGATGTTCAACGAGGATGTGAGCCGGGTCAGTGCCCAAAAACGCGCGCAGCTCCGCCGCCGCATTGGCATCGTCTTTCAAGACTTCCGTTTGCTGGATCATCTGACAATTTGGGAAAATGTGGCGCTGCCGCTGCAGGTGATCGGCAAGAAACCCAGCGACTATCGCGAGGATGTGACGGACCTGCTGCAGTGGGTTGGTCTTGGCGACCGAATGTATGCTAATCCATCGGTACTGTCGGGCGGGGAGAAGCAGCGGGCGGCCATCGCCCGCGCCGTCATCGGCAAGCCTGAGGTGCTGCTTGCCGACGAGCCAACGGGCAACGTCGATCCGCAGATGGCCCGCAGGCTGCTGCGCCTGTTCGTCGAACTCAACCGGCTTGGGACGTCGGTCGTCATCGCAACCCACGATCATCAGCTTATGCGGCAATTCAAAGCGCCGCGCATCGAGGTGCACAAGGGCCATGTCCGGATCATTTGACCGCTTCGCCGGGCGCCCGCAGCAGAGTTTAGCGCCGGGGCAGCAGGCACCCGCACCCAAGACGTCGACAAACGCCGCTTATGCGGCCGGCTATGATCCGTATTCCGATCCCGTCACGGCCGCGCCGACGTCGAGCGGCGGCTATTCACAATCGACGGGACCGGTCACGGTGCCTGTCGTGCAAACCGGCAACGGCGGCGAAGACGCGTCGCGCGACATTTTCGCGCCGTCTCGGGATCAGGATCGCGGCCGCAAAATGAAGACCACGGCGCCGGTCGTGCCGCCTGGATCGGTGACCGGCCGCTCGTTGACGCTGGTCATCGCCATTATGTGTTTTCTTGCCTGCCTGACAGCCGGTGCGGTGTGGATGATCAAGCAGTCGGCCGACGCCTGGTTGAAGGACATCGCCTCCGAGGTCACCGTTCAAGTCGAGCCGCAGGAAAAAGTCGATTCAGATGCCGCTGTCGCCGAGGTGATCGCCTTCTTGACGAAGCAAAAAGGCATCAGCAGCGCCAAATCACTGGGCTTTGCGGCTTCGGCTGAACTGCTTGAGCCATGGCTCGGATCGTCAGAAGCACTTAAATCACTGCCCGTCCCGCGCTTGATCGCGATCGAGATCGACCGAGACACACCACCAGATCTGGTCGAGATCGGCACGGTGCTCGCCCGCGATTTCAAAGGCACTTCGCTCGACGACCACCGGCGTTGGCAACAACAGATCAGAGCCGTGACAGGGTCGTTCGCGCTCGGCGGGCTGGCCATTCTGGCGCTCGTTGCGGCGGCCACGACGGCAATCATCGTTTCGGCGACGCGCAGTGCGATGGCCTCTAACCGCGACATTGTCGAGGTGCTGCATTTCGTCGGCGCGACGGATAAGTTCATCGCCCGAGAGTTCGAGAAGCATTTTTTGCGGCTCGGCATCAAGGCGGGAATTGTCGGCGCCGTGTCCGCGATGCTGGTATTCTTGGGCATCCCGGCCATCATGGACGTGCTCGGAGGCGGGACGGTCAGCGTCGTCGAAATGCAGCGCCTGATCGGCACCGGTGCGCTGGATCCGGGCGGCTATATTCTGCTGGCCATCGTGGTGGCGATCATTGCTGCGTTGTGCATGGTGACATCGCGCGTTGGCGTGTACCGCATTTTGAATGGAAAGCACTGAGCGCGCCGAGTGTCACGGCGCGCGTCAACCGTTTCGACCGGCCTAGAAGTTTAAGTCTTGTTGACGCTGCTAGCGTTTAGGCGCTCCTGCTGTGGCCAAATCAGTCCGGCACGGGCTAAGATTGAATATGAGCATGGCAATGTGCCGCCATTGGCGCACGGCCAATTTCAATCTCGAACCCCATGCGGATCGGACCCCATGCGGATACTACGACGCGCTTCGGTGTTTCTCGCTGGCTTCGCGGCCGGCACGCTGGCGTTTGGATTCGTATTGTTTGCGACAACCGTGACGCGTGACCCCGTGAGCGGCTGGGACAAGGCCGACGGCATTGTCGTGCTGACCGGAACCGAAGATCGCATCGAAGCCGGCGCGCGATTGCTGAGCGACGGCCGCGCCGAGCGCTTGTTGATCTCGGGCGTCAATCGGATGGTGCGGCGCGAAGACATTCAAAGGATTTCACGCCTCGACAGCAAGACCTTCGCCTGCTGCGTCGATCTCGGCTATCAGGCCTTGGACACCGTCGGCAATGCCGATGAGGCGCGCGCGTGGGCGAGACGAAACGGCTACACTCGGCTCATTATCGTGACATCGAGCTATCACATGCCGCGAAGTCTCGCTGAGCTCTCGCTTGCCATGCCGGATCGCGTGCTGCTGCCGTATCCGGTTCTGCCGCGCAATTTCCCCGACACCGGATGGTGGCTGCACGTTGCGACGACGCGGCTGCTGCTCACAGAATACCTCAAATATCTGCCAGCCGCAGCCCGTTTGACGGCACAACGGGTCATGGGATGGCACGACGATTCTTCATTTGACGTCGCGACGCCGCAGCAGGCCAATGGCTGATCCCGAGCTGCTGCGTGCAATGCCGTTGACGGTCGTGCGCTCGCTGATTTTCACGGCGGTCTTCTATCTTACAACCGCTGCTTTTCTCGTGCTGGGCGCGTGGCTGCTGCTCGTACCACGCCGATGGGCGATGGCAGGGTTGGCGCTGCATGGACGAACTTGCCTGGTCCTGCTGCGCGTGATTTGCGGCACACGCGTCGAGGTCCGCGGTCGAGAGAACATTCCAGCCAGCGGCTGTGTGATCGTCGCCAAACATCAATCCGCCTGGGACACCTTCGCGCTGATCCCGTTGTTTCGCGATCCAGCGATCGTGCTGAAAGATGAACTCAAATGGATTCCCGTTTACGGCTGGTTCTGCGTGAAATTCGGCCACATAATGGTCAGGCGAGACAAAGCGTCAGTAGCGCTCAAAGCACTGATTGCCGACGCACGACGTCGCATCGCCGACCATCGGCAGATCGTCATTTTCCCTGAAGGTACGCGCGCCGTGCCGGGCGCGACGCCGGACTACAAGCCTGGATACGTCGCGCTCTACGAAGCGCTTGGCGTGCCGGCCGTTCCACTGGCATTGAACTCGGGCCTCTACTGGCCGCGACGCAGTTTGATGCGCTATCCCGGCAACATCATTGTTTCGGTTCTCCCGCCTGTTCCGCCCGGTCTGCCGCGCGCAGAGTTTCGCCGCACCATCGAGGCCTCCATTGAAGGCGAAACGGCTGTCCTCATCGCCGAGGCAGCCCAATCGACAAAGCCGCCGCCGATGCCGAACACCGCTAACACGCGAAAAGGGGCATAGACAAAATAAGAACATTAGTAGAACATTTTGTTGACTTCGCGACCGAAAGCGGCTATTTATAACCTCAGCCGTTTTCTGGAGTTAGGTCAGGCATGGCCCACGATGCGTTCGATATTCAGCCGTCCGGCTTGACCGGCATCGCCGACGACATTTGGCGCCGGAAATATCGCTTCGCGGGCGCTGACCGGTTGGCTGCGGACATGACTGCCGACGACACATTCAAGCGCGTGGCAAGCGCCGCCGCCTCGGTCGAAAAAGGCGGCAAAAAAGTTCGCGAAAAATGGGCCAGCGCGTTTCATGGGGCAATGGCTGATTTCGGATTTCTGCCGGCGGGGCGAATTCTGGCAGGGGCCGGTACCGGGCGCGGGGTTACGCTTTTCAATTGCTTCGTTCTTGGCCGCATCGAAGACGATCTCGGAAACATTTTCGAGAGCGTCAAGGAAGCCGCGCTGACGATGCAGGCAGGCGGCGGCATTGGACACGATTTTTCGACTTTGAGGCCGAAAGGTGCCGTGGTGCGCAGCATCGGCGCCGACGCCTCCGGTCCAGTCAGCTTCATGGACGTTTGGGACGCCATGTGCCGGACGATCATGTCGGCTGGGCAGCGCCGCGGCGCCATGATGGCAACGATGCGCTGCGATCATCCCGACATCGAAGATTTCATCGCCGCAAAATCAGATGCGGCGCGGCTGCGTAATTTCAATCTGTCCGTTCTAGTCACCGATGCGTTCATGGACGCTGTAGCGCGTCATGCGACTTGGGACTTGCAGTTTGATGGCCAGATCTACAGGACCATTGCCGCGCGTGACTTGTGGGATCGCATCATGCGCGCGACCTATGATTACGCCGAACCGGGTGTGATTTTTATCGATTCCATCAATGCCGCTAACAATCTCAGCTACTGCGAAACAATTTCCGCCACCAATCCATGCGGCGAACAGCCCTTGCCGCCCTACGGTGCCTGTCTGTTGGGCTCGATCAATCTGGCGCGGCTTGTCGAGAACCCGTTGACGCCATCGGCGGCCATTGACGTGGCGAAGTTGGAGACGCGTGTTTCCGTCGCCGTGCGCCTTCTCGATAACGTTATCGATGTGTCGCGCTATCCGCTGGCCGCGCAGCGCCACGAGGCCATGGCCAAACGGCGTATCGGCCTCGGCGTCACTGGTCTTGCCGACGCACTTATTTTTTGTGGTCTTGGCTATGGTACGGAGGCGGGTAGGAGTAAGGCGGCCGAATGGATGGCGACCATTCAAAATGCTGCGTATCAGGCGAGCGCGCGACTGGCGAAGGAGAAAAATCCCTTTCCGCTCTATGACGGCAAGGCGTTTTTAGACCGGCCGAATGTGCAGCGACTTGGCGCCGACGTGCAGGCGCTGATTGCTCGGCATGGAATTCGCAACGGCTGCCTGACGTCGATAGCACCCACTGGCACCATCTCGTTGCTGGCCGGCTACGTGTCGAGTGGCATCGAACCCGTGTTTGATTTTGTCTACCGGCGGCGCGTGCTCGGAACCGATGGCACGCCGCACGAGCAAACCATCGAAGATTATGCGCATAAAATTTATCGCGCGACAGTTGGCGCCGGAATGGCGTTGCCGGCAGAATTCGTGACGGCCGAAAGCTTGCAGCCGGGTCAGCATCTGGCCATGCAGGCCGCTCTCCAACCGTTTGTCGACAGCGCCATTTCCAAAACGATCAATTGCCCGGAGAGCATCTCGTTCGAGGCGTTTCGAGAGATATACAGCATGGCATTTGCCAGCGGATTAAAAGGCTGCACAACGTATCGGCCCAATCCGATCACCGGCGCGGTTTTGGTGCGCGACCCATCGTTGGTTGCAGAGCTAAGCAATGGCGGCGAAAGCGCGACGCCGCCAAGCATCGGTATTGCCACACGAACGCTTGATCCGGCATCGCGATCCGGCGACGTCGTCTACATGACGCAGCCGTTGGCTCGCGATGCAGCGCTTGAAGGCATGACTTATAAGGTCAAATGGCCGGCAAGCGCGCACGCGCTCTACGTCACGATCAACGATATCGAGCGCGACGGACGGCGGCGGCCATTTGAAATTTTTATCAACACGAAAAACCTCGAGCATTACGCCTGGACGGTGGCCTTAACGCGCATGATCAGCGCCGTTTTCCGGCGTGGCGGTGACGTGTCGTTCGTTGCCGAAGAGTTAAAGGCGGTTTTCGATCCTGAAGGTGGCCGGTGGATGAGCGGGCGATACGTGCCAAGCCTGCTGGCCGCCATTGGCGATGTCATCGAAGAGCACATGATCCGCATCGGTTTTCTGGCAGCGCCCGGCAGTGCGATGAGCGGCGACGATAGCGTGCGCTCCGCCGCCGCCGTGGCGCTGAAATCCCGTGGCGGTGATGACCGGCTCGCTCCCGACGAAACCGCAATCCGTGGCGCGAGCGGCGCGACACCGGATCAGCCGGCGCCAGCTCACGCCACAGCCCGTGTTTGCCCCAAATGCGGTAATCGCAGTCTCAATCGCATCGAGGGCTGCTGGACCTGCCGTGTGTGCGATTACACGCACTGTGGTTAGTCTAACGGCGTCGCATGCGCCGACATGAGTGCTTTTAACGAACCGATAACTTTGGCTTGCCAAGTCCGGCGTTAGGCAAGCGCTACAGGCGCTCTATGGAAGGCGCTTGAGCCGTTCTCAACAGTTTCTTGACCACGTGCGCGAAACCAAGCCAATGGGTCAAATTTTAGCTTTAAAACTTCACGAACCTTCACGCCTTGCGGAGTATTTAGAACACCAGAAAACGAGGGCGTAGGCCGATAGGCCGACCAGGGGTGTTGCGTTATGAGTGCTGAGATCATCCAACTGTGCGACGTGCGCGCGGGCCGCCTTGCTGGCTTAGCTGGCGGCAAAAATAACGGCCCGGTGCAAGATCATCGCGACGACGCAAGCAGCGATATGTCCGCACGATTCCATTTCTGGACTGGCGCGTCCGGCAAGCGCTATGTGCACACCGTCTACAGTCTGTTCGACTGCCCGCCTCTCGAGGCAGCCAACTACGTGCTTGTCCGCCGCACCTCAAAAACGCATCGCACGATCGTTGCGGTCGGCCGTCTGACCAATGAAACATCGACGCTCAATCTGGCAGAAATTCGCCAGCGGGCCGCAACGCTCGGCGCTGATGAGGTTCACGTCCACTTGCTCGCGACATCAACAGACGATGCACACGCCGTAGAAGTGGATTTGAAAACGGCGCAGTTCGCCGCGCTCGCCCGGTAACGCTGCGGATCAGACGGTTTTCGACGACGCGGGTCTGCGGCCGAAATCGGGCGAGGGTGTGTCTTGTCCCGCTTGAATGATACCGCGTCGGATTGACCGGCTTTCACCAAACAACCGTTCAAGGGTCTCTCCGTCGCCAAAGCGGATGGCACGCTGGAGCGTTACGAGATCTTCGGAGAAGCGGCCGAGCATTTCCAGCACCGCTTCGCGATTGTTCAAAAACACGTCGCGCCACATGATCGGGTCGGAGGCGGCGATGCGCGTGAAATCGCGAAAGCCGCCGGCCGAGAATTTGATCACTTCGCTGTCGGTCACGCGCTCGAGATGAGCGGCCGTGTTGACGATGTTGTAGGCAATCAGATGCGGAACATGTGAGGTGATAGCCAGCACCAGATCGTGATGTTCCGGCGTCATCAGTTCGACGTGCGAGCCAAGTTTCGTCCAGAAACTTTCAAGCCGCGCGACGGCGAGGCGGTCAGCATCAGCCTCGGGCGTCAGAATGCACCAGCGGCCATCGAACAGCTCGGCAAACCCAGCTTCCGGACCCGATTGCTCGGTGCCGGCGATCGGATGACCAGCGATGAAATGAACGCCGGCCGGAATATGCGGGACAACGTCGCGCACCACAGAAGCTTTGACCGAGCCGACATCCGAGACAATCGCGCCGGGTGCCAGATGCGACGCCATCTGCTCGGCAATTTTCGCATACGCGCCGACCGGTGTGCACAACAGCACGAGATCGGCTCCGGCGACGGCATCGGCGACGTTGTCGTAAGCCCTGCTCACGAGGCCTAGACTCTCAGCTTTAGCCCGTGACTCAGCACTCGCCGAGCAGCCAACGATGTCGCCGACGAGACCCGCACGGCGGGCAGCATGGCTGATCGATGAGCCGATCAGGCCGACCCCGATCAACGCCATTTTTTGGAACATGACGTCACGCGGCACAACCGCTGATGGATCACTCATGATGTTGACCCGTTCATGTAGGCCTCGAGCGCCGTCAGCGCGCGCACGTTGTCGGCTTCCGATCCGATCGTCATGCGCAGCGAATTTGCGAAACCGTACGCGCCGACTTTTCTGACGATCACGCCCTGGCTTTTCAGATACGCGTCGGCCCCATTCGCCGTCTTCGAGCCGCCGGTCGGAAAATGGAACAGCACGAAGTTGGCAACGCTCGGCGTCACATCGAGACCAAGTGATTGCAGCTTGCCAGCGACGCGCGGTAGCCACGTGTCATTGTGGGCTTTGGCTGCCTGCATGTGCTCGCTATCGTCCATGGCCATGGCGCCGCACGCGATCGCCGGCACCGACAGATTAAACGGCCCGCGAATGCGATTGAGAACATCGGCAATTGCTGCCGGACAATAGGCCCAGCCAATGCGCAGCGCCGCAAGACCGTGAATTTTTGAGAACGTGCGGGTCATCACGGTGTTGCTGGTGGTCGCGACAAGCTCAATGCCGGCCTCATAGTCGTTGCGACTGACATACTCGGCATAGGCGGCGTCAAGAACGAGGACGATGTCGTCGCGCAAACCTGCTCGCAGACGGCGGACTTCATCGATTGGAATGTAAGTGCCCGTTGGATTGTTTGGATTGGCGATGAACACGACCCGGGTGCGCGGCGTTACTCGTGCCAAAATCGCATCGACGTCGGCGTGCAGACGCTGTTCCGGCGCGACGATCGGTGTCGCGCCGTTGGTGAGAATTACGATCCGGTAAACGAGGAAGCCGTGTTCGGTATAGATCGCCTCATCGCCGGGGCCGAGGTACGCGCGGGCAATGAGCGCCAGCAATTCATCCGACCCTGAACCACAGACGATCCGCGAAGGATCCAAGCCGTAGCGGCGTGCAATCGCCGTTCGCAGCGCCGTCGCCTGACCGTCGGGATAGCGTTCCAGCTCTAGCGCCGCAGCGCGGTAAGCCTCAATCGCGTGTGGACTTGCCCCCAACGGGGTTTCGTTGGACGATAGTTTGGCCGGTTTCATGCCACCCGGCACGTTGCTTTCGCCGGGCACGTAGGCATTGATATCGAGGATACCGGGGCGGGGCAGAGGCGCGTTCATCGGCATGCGGCAATGGCCTTCGCGAAGGGGTTGTCGCGGAACCCGCGATCAACACACGACCTTGGGCCAAGCGACCCTGTTTCGGCCGCATTGATACGGGCTCGTGCTCTTGAAATCAAAGATTAAAGTTGACTTTATCGGGGGTGAGCCTAGCACACGGCTGATCCCGCAGCATTCGCCAATCAGGCCTCAGGCATGACCGCCGCGCCGACCGAAATAATGCCCGCGCCGGCGCCCCAGCCGAGCGAAGTTCACAACCCATCGAGCGAGGTTGTGTATTTCGATGCGTCACAGCCACTGAAACTTGCCTGTCAACAGGTTTTGGCACCGTTCACCATCGCTTATAAAACGCATGGAATTCTGAACTCGGACAAGTCGAACGCCATCCTCATTTGCCATGCGCTCACTGGCGATCAGCATGTGGCCGACAACAATCCACTGACGCAAAAGCCCGGCTGGTGGGAGACGTTGGTCGGTCCGGGAAAGCCGGTCGACACGTCGCAGTTTTTCGTCATCTGCTCGAACGTCATTGGCGGCTGCATGGGCTCGACTGGCCCGGCGTCGATCAATCCGCTGACGCAGCAGCCCTACGGCCTGGATTTTCCCGTCATCACGATCGGCGACATGGTCGAAGCGCAAAGGCGGCTGATTGATCATCTCGGAATCGACCAATTGTTCGCCGTCGTCGGCGGGTCGATGGGCGGTATGCAAGTTCTCGAATGGGCGTCGCGCTACAAGGACCGCGTGTATGCGGCCGTACCGATCGCGACAGCGGCTTGGCACACATCGCAAAACATCGCCTTCCACGAGGTCGGGCGACAGGCGGTGATGGCCGACCCCGACTGGTGCCGCGGTAATTACTATGCCGCTGGGAAAACCCCGCGCAACGGCTTATCGGTCGCGCGCATGGCCGCGCACATCACGTATCTCTCCGAAGACGCACTTCAGCAAAAATTTGGTCGCAGCCTGCAGGACCGATCGGAGGTGACGTTCTCGTTCAGTGCCGACTTCCAAGTTGAGAGTTATCTGCGCTACCAAGGCTCGACATTCGTCGACCGTTTCGACGCCAATAGCTATCTCTACATCACGCGAGCGATGGACTATTTCGACCTGCGCGACGATCACGGCGGCGTATTGGCCAACGCTTTTCGCGGTACGAAGACGCGCTTCTGCGTTGTCTCATTCACGTCAGATTGGCTTTATCCGACGCGCGAAAGCCGGGCGATCGTGCAAGCGCTGAATGCAGTGGCGGCCAACGTATCGTTTGTCGAGATCGAAAGTGACAAGGGCCACGACGCCTTTCTCCTTTACGAACCGACGTTTTTTGCAACCATCCGCGGCTTCTTGAGTGCCGCAGCGCTCAAGCGCGGCCTGCCGGTTGCTGCGGAGGCACAACTGTGATCGACACAGTCATTACGCCCAACATGCCCGCCAGCGTGTCGTTGCGCGTCGACCATGACCTGATCGCTGAAATGGTTGATCCCGGCGCGCGTGTGCTCGATGTCGGCTGCGGTGATGGAGAGCTCTTAAAACTGCTGGCAGACCGTAAAGGCGTCGATGGCCGCGGCGTTGAGATTGAGCGAAACAAAGTCAATGCATGCGTTGCGCACGGCCTGTCGGTCATTCAGGGCGACGCCGACAGCGATCTTGCGAACTACCCTGATCAAGCCTTCGACTACGCCATCCTATCGCTGACGATTCAGGCGACGCGACACCCCAAGACGGTGCTGGAAAATCTTCTCCGCATCGGCCGGCGCGCGATCGTCTCATTTCCGAATTTTGGGCACTGGCAAATCCGCACCGCACTCCTGTTTGGCGGACGCATGCCGATGACGCCCAATCTTCCCGATAGCTGGCATCTCTCGCCCAATGCCCACCTGTGTACCATTCGTGATTTCGCCGACTTATGTGATCTCGTCGATGCCAATGTCGAACAGGCCGTGGCGTTCAATATGTCGGGGCGGCGTTTGCCGATCAAGTGGTCGCTCTCAACGCAAAATCTGCTCGGCGAAAAAGCCGTGTTTCTGTTGAAGATCCGCTGATCGTCGCAGCTATTGGTGTTCGCCGTCGCGCCGCAAACCGTTGACGATCTCGACAGGGCGCAGCGTTTGACTTTCTCGAGTGCGATAGCCACCGACGATTGGCGCCATCATTTCCTTGCGCGCTTCAACGACGATCAATCCGGCCATGCCGACCGATAGGCGAGCGCCTGCGCGCTCAAACGTGGTCGACAAGCGAAGCATCAAGCGTTTATCGACCGGCGGAAAGTAGAGCGCTTCGCTCCAGTCGATCGGCGTAAAAAGTGCGGCGGTCAGTTCGTGTTCCAGCTGGGCCCGACTGAACGGCAATCCGTGGCCGAACGGCGTCGCGTCAATTCGCGACCACACCCCACGACGATTTGGAACGACGAGCAGCAAGCGCCCATCGGGTGCCACGACGCGCCACATCTCACGCAATACCGGACCGACGCGATCGGCCTGTTCAAGGCAATGAACGGCGAGCAGCCGATCGACCGAATTGTCGGGAAGCGGCCAACTGTGCTCTTCGACCAGTACGGTGTGGCAGCGTGAATTGCGAGGCCAAACCAACGCCCCTTGCCGAACCGGCATCAAGCAAGCGAGCCGAGATGCTTCTTGGCGAAACGAGCCGAGATACGGCGACGCAAATCCGGCGCCCGCTAAAGTCAGCCCGTCGAGTTTTTTCCAGCGCGCCCGAATGCGACCCGACAGCTGCCGGCGCACCACTTGGCCAAGCGGTGTGCGATAGAAGTTGCGCAGGGATGTGGCATCGAAGGTCATGGCGAGCGGTGTCGTGTCCCTAACAAGGTCGCTCACTGTGTAGTTGATCCAGACGAAAACCAAAAGGCAACCGGTTGCCAAAGCGACCGGGTACCTTGTTTCCTGAGATCGAAGCCCGAATGAGGCCCGTTAGCGGCCAAGTGCCCGGCCTAAGTCCTCGACCTGATCGTCGGTCAGCATTGGCTGAGTTTGAAACTGATCTGAGAACAGTTGCGGCGCCGCCTGTTCGGCATGATCACTGGCGAGCATCTGTATCTCACCTGTTTCCACATCGATGCGAACATCTTCCGTGACGTGCGTGCCGTCGGAATAGATCGCTTCAATCCGCAGTTCGATACTTTCAACGTGCGCATCATGGCGTCCGATCAGTAGATCCGGCCCCGCCTTATCCAGCCACTTGGGCAGTTCGCCGCCGTTTCGCTGCGTGATCCGATACTCTAGAATATTGCGCTGACCGAGCTCGATCGTATTCGAGATCTGCACCATCAGCGTCTGATCGCGGACCAGACTTTCGATGACGATCTGCTCGCGCGCACTCAGTCCGCCGAGATTGCCCGGCACGTTGCTGCGCAGCGAGAAGCCTGGCAGTCGGTCGAGACGGACATCTTGGAACGAGCGCTCATAGCCGGCGCGAAATTCGATTTCACGTGCCCGTTCAGCGCGAATGGTTTCCACCACTGCACCCTTGGCATCCAATGACGTCAGTCCGCCAAGCGAACGAATGCCGTTCGCAGCCGAGAGGACGATGCCTTCCGACGTCAAAAGATCGGCTAAGCTATTCAGAGAGTGAATATCAAAAACGGCATCCAGCACCGCCCCATCCAAACTTAAGGTTTGCGGCGCCTCCAAACTTTCGATATCGCCATTCCGCTCCCCGTCATAGCCGTTGAAGCCAAATGCCACGGGCTTCTCGACGTAGCTGGTGTTCGCGACCGTGATCATGATGGTGGCCATCGCCGTGCCACCGTTGCCGTCGCTGATCGCGTAGCTGACAGTATCGCGACCGACAAAACCTGCGCGCGGCGTATATCGGATAGAGCCGTCGGCCAATACTTGGACGGTGCCGTTGTTGGCTTGTGCACTCGTTACCGAAAGCGGATCGCCATCCGGATCGCGATCGTTGCTCAGCACCGGAACGACGACGGTTGATCCGGCAGAAACCACCGCGTTGTCATTTTGCGCAACTGGCGCAGGGTTGCTGACGGCCCACATGAACGTTGTTGTGACCACACCTCCACGGCCGTCGTCGACGGTCAACGTCACCGTATACGGGCCACCCAGCGACGCATCAGGCGGCAATGTTCCGCCGATGACACCGGTGCTTGCATTGATCACCAAGCCAGGTGGCAAGCCGGTTGCTGCATAGGTGACCGCGTCGCCGTCAAGGTCCGATACGTATGCCGATAGATCGAATTGCACCGCTGTGCCGTCAGCCGATGCCTGAGGCGCAATCGGCGCGATCACCGGCGCAGAATTTGTCGGCGTCACGTTGATGGTGATCGTGTGTTCGACCGTGATCGTGCCGTCGGTCACCGTGTAGGTGAAGCTGTCGGCGCCGATGTAGTTTGCAGCGGGTGCGTAGCTGTAAGTTCCATCCGCATTGATGGAAACGGTTCCATGCTGCGGCGCGGCTGTACCCGCAGCGTACGTCAACGCATCGCCATCGACGTCGGACGCTGCCGGCAGCGCGCCCATGAACGTTTGATTTTTGGCTGTTGTGAGCGATCCGTCGCTGGCGACAGGCGCGTCGTTTACGGCCGCCACGGTTATCGTCACCGCTGCTTCTGAGAAGCCGCCAGCGCCGTCGGAGATCCGATACGTGAAGCTATCGACACCGTTGAAATTGGCGTCCGGCACATAGACGAACGTACCGTCCGAATTCAAGGTCAATGCACCGTGCGCTGGCGCGAGTACCGGCGTTACGCCGTTTGCGCCATTGCCGTCGGCATCGACGACGACGAGCACGTTTCCGTCGACGTCGTGGTCCTGACCAGCGGTGCCCGGTGTCACGTCGCCAGAAATCGATCCGTCTTCCGCTCCGGATGCGGCGTCAGCGACGGCGATGGGCGCGTCGTTGACCGGCGAAACCGTGATCGCGATACTGCGCGTCACGCTGCCGCCGTTGCCATCAGACACCGTGTACGTGAAGTTGTCGGGCCCGTTGTAGTTGGCGGCCGGCGTGTAGGTGTACGTGCCGTCGGCGTTGACCGCGACCGAGCCATACGACGGCTGTGTCGCTGCGGAGTAGGTCAGCGCGTCGCCGTCGACGTCGGTCGCAATCGGAAGCGTGGCCGAGAGCGGTGTATCTTCGGATGTCGTCAGCGTACCATTGGCAGCGACCGGTGCGTCGTTCGCCGGCGTAACCGTGACCGCGATACTGCGCGTCACGCTGCCGCCGTTGCCATCAGACACCGTGTACGTGAAGCTGTCGGGACCATTATAGTTTGCAGCCGGCGTGTAGGTGTACGTGCCGTCGGCGTTGACGACGACTGAACCATGCGTCGGCTGAGACGCTGCTGCATAAGTCAGCGCGTCGCCGTCGACGTCGGTCGCAATCGGAAGCGTGGCCGAGAGCGGTGTATCTTCGGATGTCGTCAGCGTACCATTGGCAGCGACCGGTGCGTCGTT
>FSSH01000778.1_pt1 | contig 55405 bp, 42 predicted proteins | sample 1166101 | NCBI WGS metagenome assembly FSSH01 (sample SAMEA32972668, study PRJEB13176) | freshwater metagenome | biome: Drinking water system; feature: Biomass in drinking water that filtered by 0.45 um membrane; material: drinking water | place: USA | collected 2012-12-20 | depth 0 m | reverse complement strand
TCTACCCCTGAGCTACACCCGCCCGCGACTTGGTCTTGCCCTAAACTCGGGTCGCTTGTCAACTACACTTAGAAGGCGGTCCCGACAAAACGTGTAATACTGGTCGCCTTGTAACGCACGGTCCAAACAGGTCGGGCCTAACACCCGGTCCCGACTTTATCCGCGCCCGCCTTTGATTGAGTGAAGACGAATTTTGCTGGCCACGGCGTCGGTCGCCGGCCGCGCACCTTCCGTCTGAGCGTGTTGATAGTTGTCCTTGGTAGTGCTGGCCTTCTTGTGACCCATGGCACGGGCCACGGCGTTGGCGTCGATACCCATACCCTCACACCATGTCGCGAACGTGTGGCGCAGTGTGTGGGGCGTGACGTCTGTTCCAAGGCCGGCGTTGCGGACGGCAGTGTTGAAACTGCGCTTGATATTCCGCAGCGGTTTTCCGTCGAACTCGATTACATGGCTAGTCTGCGCTTCGTCTTTGGCTAACCGTAGTTCGGCCAAGACTTCGGCAGGTATGGCCGGGGCGCCTCTACCTTTCTTTACTGTCTTGACTAGAAGGTTATGCACGGTCGGAACTTTGTAAGTCACCTTGGACGCGTCGAAGTCCACGCGACCCTTCCGATCCACTTTATTCGCCGCGTCACAAACGCCGCTGAATACGACCCGTTGTTTGCCCGAGCACTAGGCGAACGCTTGGCATTGATGGCCGCTCAACGCGTCACCGGTAAGTCAAGTTATGTCGATAAAGCCGCCGCGCTGTACCGCGCCGCGCTTGCCGACGCCTACGCCGTCAATGCTTTGGACTACGGCACACCGGAAGGCCAACAACGCGAAGACGCTCTTGACGTTCGCTTGGGCGGCGGGGAGGGCACATGGCGCAGCACCTTCTAAAGACTTCATTGGCGCGCGGCGAACTAACGCCGTTGGCCGGACAGCGGCAGGACTTGGAACTCTATGCGCAGTCCGTCGCCAAGTTATATAATTGGTTTGTTCTAAAGCACGGCGGCGCACGTCGTCGGTCTGGTACCCGCTTTCGCGGTCTAACCAAATTTAGCGCAACTGCCGTGCGTCTAATTTCGTACACGTTTTCTATCGGCCAAAGCTACGTGTTGGAATTTGGCCAAGCCTATATGCGCGTGTGGTTGCCGCAAGGGCAAGTGGCCGACGTATCGGGCACCGCTCCCTTCGAACTGGCCACGCCCTACCAGGCCAGCCAAGTGGCCGCGCTACAGGCCGCAACTTACAACGACGCGGTCTATCTCGGGCACTCATCGCACCACCCGCGCCGCATCACGCGAATTTTGTCTAACGATTGGTCGATAGCAAACGTTGACTTCGTGGATGGCCCGTATCTGCCAGTAAACGATATTATTACGAAGACGGTCACGCCGGCTTCAACACCCACCACCGGCGTCTCGCAGAACTTCACTTGGTCTTCCGGTGCTGTAGCGCTTACGGCCGACGACATTGGCCGGCACGTTCGAATTTCTCTAAGCAACAAATGGTCTTGGGGAAAGATCACGGCAATTGTCAATCCGCTCGTGGCCACTGTCCTTATTGTGGACGGCCAAGGCGGAACGGTAGGGGCCACGGCGCTATGGCGTCTTGGCGCGTTCTACATTGGCAACTACCCGGCGTGCGTTTCGTTCTTCGAAGATCGTTTGATTTGGTCCGGCGTCCCTAACTCACCGCGCACGGTGTACGGAAGTTATTCAGGACTGCCGGCGACGTACTCGCCCACAGACAAAGACGGTCTAGTAACGGACGCGCACGGCTTCGGCTTGGAAATCGGCCGCTCGGACCCGATCTTGTGGCTTAAAGAAAGTTCGCGCCTTCAGCTTGGAACGGCCAGCGGCATTCGCTCTATTGGCGGGACTTCTGGCGCCGCGCTAACCGCTAAGAACATCACGCAGAAGTTGGAAGTCAAAGTTGGCGCGTCTAACGTCGTACCCGAGCAAGCCGGCGCCACAACGGTATTCGTCGGACGGACGGGCCGGCGCCTCAACAATATGTATTACGACTACCAGGTAAACGGCTTGGTGGCGCCCGAGTTATCCATTCTCAGTGAGCATCTGTTTAAGCGTGGCGCTCTCGGCATGGCGTACCAGGAAACACCCGATAGTATTCTTTGGTCATATGATGCAGCCGGCAAGATGATTGCCGCGACGCTTGAAGCCAACGAAGACGTCAAAGGTTTCTCGTCACACGATGTTGGTGGGCAAGTTGCAAGCATGGCGATCATGTACCCTGACAATCGGGACGAACTATGGTTGTGCGTTAAGAGAACTATCAACGGCGTTGCGGTCCAATATATCGAAACGCTGGAAGCACCGTTTGACGAAGACCTAACCGATCCTAAAGACGCATTTATTGTGGATTGCGGCGGGACGTACAGCGGGGCAGTGACCGGAACTATTACCGGCGCCACATGGCTGGCCGGCGAAGAAGTAGAATTGCTGGCAGATGGCGCCCGACTTCCGAACGTCACTGTGTCGGTGGGTGGCGTTATCACACTCCCCAACTCTCGAACGGCTTTGAAGGTGCAATTTGGTAAGTCTATCCCGAATAAAATTGTAACCCTTGAAGCGCCGTCCGAAGCCAACGACGGTTCAACGTTGGGGCGCCGGAAAAAAGCGTTCAACGTCATATCCAAACTTCTTTCATCGCAAGGTGTTCAAGTCGGCACACCGGGCGGAAGCAAAGAATTGGTCGCTTACAGAAACGCTACCGCGCTTCTTGGCCAAGCCCTTCCGCTACTCACCGGCTCGTATAAGTCACCGGTTGAAGACACCTTCGAAAACCAAGCGCAAATCGAATTGTCTGTGGTCGGCCCATTCCCGGCGACACTTCTTGCGCTCAACATTGACGTGGAAAGCGAGCCTTAATGTGTGACCCTATTAGCGTCGCGGTCGTCGGCGCGGGCATAGGCGTGGCGGGTAGTTTGAAATCAGGTCAAGCGGCAAAGAAAGCCGGCAAACAAACGCAAGCCAGTTATGAGCGCTCGGCAAAAGACCGTTTAGAAAAAATCACTTTCGACTTGGGCCGCGCGGATCGGAACTACCGACAAGGCGTTGGTGAAAGTCTCGCCAACATTGGGCAGTCGGGTATTAGTAGAACATCGTTTTACGACGTGCTCGCGGACGGTGCTTCAGAGTTCGCGATTGAAAAGAAAAACATCACCGACACCGGAAATAACGAAGCTCGGCAACTCAGAGAACAAGGCTCACTCGCCTACCAGTCCGGGAAGGACGCGCAAACCGCTTCCTATTTCTCCGCCGCTGGCAAGGTCGCTTCAGCGGGTGTGACTATCGCGGGCTCGCAATTCCAGCCAGTCGGAACGTGGCAGACTACGACGCGCAATGCGTCTGGACAAATATTCTAAGGATAGAGCATGGCTCGCATTGAAACCTACGAAAGCCGCACAGGCGTAGACGTTCGAAACCCAATCAACTACAGGCCGAACAACGATACTGCCAACGCGATTTCGCAGCTTGGTGATGCGGGCCTTTCCTTAGCAGCTTCCCTACAGCGCGACGAAGAACAGAACGCGGAAAAAGCCAAGTCACGCGCGGATAATCTAGATAATTTGCGCGTGCAATCCGCCATCTTAGATCACCAAGACCGCGTCAACAAATACGCCACGGAACAGTCAGCAAACTTTATCGGTGAAGGCGGAAGCGGTGAAGGTTTCCAAAAGGCCGTGGCCACGTTTGCCGATAAGGACGCTGAAGGCATCCTAAGCACGGACTTCGCTAACCGCACAGATCGCGAAGAAGTCACGCTTAGGTTTCGGAACGCCGGCCGCGATATTGTAGAGCGTTCGGGCATCGCGGAGTTCGACGCAAACTTAAAGTTCCAAGGCGCCGTCACCGAAAAACGAGTGGCCGGATTGGCGACCCGAGTGGCTAACAATCCAGACGACTACGAAAGCGCGGCCACCGAACTAGTGGATTTGACCACAACGACAAACATGGACCGCCCCAATCTTCAAAGACGAATGACCGCTATCGGTCTGTCAAAGCTACAACGCGCACGCCTCGAAAGCATAGCCGGCCGCGATCCAATTAAATTTCGCGCCGCCGCCGAAGGTGTTTTTGCAGATACGCCGGCCGCTGATTTGACGCCCGATCTTAAGGCCGTCGTAAACGGTGCGAATGACGCTGGCGTTGACCCGCGCGTGTTGTTGTCGGTTTACTCGATTGAAACAGACTTTGGCCGCATCAAATCAAATGCCAAGTCTTCCGCGCAAGGCCCGTTTCAAATCATCGCGGAACAATCCACGCTTGACGAAATGGGCCTTACGGCAGACCAGCGTGATGACATAAACGTGGTGGCGCCAAAAGCCGCCGCATTCCTGGCCCGTAAAACGGACTACATGAAGTCTCGCGGTATCGAGCCCACGCCGGGCAAGCAATACATGTATTGGAATTTGGGGCCGGGCGTTGCGACCGCAGTTCTCAAAGCCGACCCAAACACACCGTTCTCTGACGTTGTAAACACGACGCTTTCTAATCAGTCGCCCAAGTACCGCGCCGAATATCTCGGCAACAATCCGAGATTATACAACGCCGGCATGACAGTTGGCCAAGTTCTTGAGAGTTATGAAAAGAACATGGCAACTGCCGGGGCCGAAGCCGACAAGCGCGTCACACCAAATAAGCAATTGACGGAAGACCAGGCGCAAGAGTTTTTCAAAACGATTATCCCCGGTGGCGCCCCGTTGTTGACGGCGGCCGACCTTGGCGAAGTGCAGTTGTTGGCCCGCGCCAAGTCCGCTGAAATCTCACAGGAACAACAGGACTTGTTGCTAGGGGCGTCTATCGCGAAGTCGGAAGTTAAGGTAGATGCGCGTGACAACAAAAACCAAAACGCGTTGAACAAGTTTGTAGTGAAGCAGGGATTGACGGCCGGACTGGTCGAAGGCGACGCGGTCGCGCACGTCAACGCGGCTAAGGTCATCGACAACGCCGGCTTTGCGCCTGAAGCATTCGTGAATGCGTACAGCGCGTCGATGGCTGGCGGCGATATTAAAAGCAAGCTCGCGACCTACGCGTCACTAGCCGATCTTCAACAGCGCAATCCAAACGCCTACGACGCAACAAAACTGCCGGCAGATGACCGGTCGCGTGCAAACGAGTACGTGGCATTGACAACGGTTAGCAATCTGTCACCGGACGACGCCGTAGCGCGTATTGACTTCTATCGTTCGCCGGAAGGTAAGAAGCAGGCCGACGCTCAAAAGGCGGGTTTGCAATCATCTAAGAGCGCGGAAGTGAAAGAGCTTTCCGAACTGGACGTGCTCGGCCGGTTCGACGCGCCGTGGTCTATGTCGCGCCCAAAGGATAACGAAGGGCGTTTTATTGCGAGTGCCACGGGCGCCTACAAAGAACAGTATGTGTTTTTCCGCGAGCAAGGGAAGTCCGTAGAAGACGCGAAGGCGATGGCTCTTGCGTCTCTCGATAAAAATTGGGGTGCGTCGCGCGTGGCCGATAGCGGCGCCGGCAAAAACTCTCAAACCTTCATGCCGTACCCACCGGAAAAGTCCTACAAACCCACCGACGTTGGGCACGATTGGATTACGGACCAGGCGCTAAACAAGGCCGCCGCGTTTGTCGAAGCGCGCTATCCAAAAATGGCCGGCTCGTACAAGCCGACCAATAACGCGCGTCCAACATCAACCAGTCCGCAAGCCGTGACGTCCGTCAAAGACAGTCTAGGCGTCCGGCTGATACCTGATTTGCAGACAGCGCACGAAGCACGAAGCGGTCAACCGCGCGGGTACCTTCTAATGGTTCGCCTGCCGAATGGTGAAACCGACATTTCGTCGGAGCGGTTTTTTCCAGACCAGACGCAGGCCGACCGAGAAGCCGCAAACCGCTTCAAGGAAAACCAGAAGGGCGCACGCGATAAAGCGCCAACCGAAAATCTCAGAAGCCTATCTACGAAGAAATAATTTGCACGGCATCGCCGTAGAGGATCACGCATGGCCACGTTTGATATGGGCGCCCAACTCGCTAAGACCGACGTTAAAGCTTTCAACATTTCAAACGCCAACCGTGACTTCGAACTGGAAAACTCTACGGCGGGGCCGCGCGGCCTAAAAGAAGTCGGCAATATTGATCTAAACACCCGGCCGCGCGTCCAAAACCAGGACGGCACTATCAGTACGGTTCGCTCTATATCGGTAGGCATCGATGGCGGCGAAGTGCTTGTGCCGACAGTCAGCGACGAAGGCCAGTTGCTCACGGATGATGACGCGATTGCGTTGTATCAAAAGACCGGCAAACACTTGGGTAAGTTCGATACACCCGAGAACGCCACGATCTTTGCGCAAAAGCTTCACGAAGACCAAGAGTATCGTTTCACCAATCCGCGTGCACTTGCCCTTGCGGCTCAACTCGAAAATGCGTTTCAATCTCACGTCGAAAAAAACATTATCAAGCCGGAACAGATTGCGCCGGAATTACGCGAGACAATGAAAGCCGCGTTCCAGTCCGGTAACACCATTGGCTCGGCTCTTTCCAGCCAGTCGCTTGCCGAACAGTTGTCGCCTACGCGTGACAGCCCGGAATTGACAGACGATCAAATTGTTGACGCTATCGGTAAGGCCGGTAAAATCCAGTTACTCCAACAATTTCAAGTGGTTACGAACCAAGCGCAGTTAGACGCGCGCATGGCCGACATTGACCGCGAACAGAGCAACTTGGAAATTCTGGAAGCTTCAGGATTGACCGGCGTTGTGGCTTCGCTGGCCGCTGGCATCGTGGACATTCCGACGTTAATTCCAGTCGGTAAGGCTGTGCAGATCGGCCGCAAAGGCGCGTCGCTTTTAGAGAACGTCGGTAAGACGGCCATCGCCGGCGCTGTTGACGCTTCGACTTCGGAAGCCGGACTACAGCTTACGCAGCAACTCCGCACCGGTGGAGACGCCGCAATCAACATCGCCTCGGGCGCTATTCTTGGCGCGGCCATCGGCGCCGGCATCCACTCGATTGTTGGCCGTGAAGTAGCTGACGGCGCGGCCGAACGTTTGGACACGTACCGCAAGGACGCATTGAACGGTTTTCCACATGCCCGCAAAGCCGTTGACGATCTGGAAGCGGAAGTTGCCGCAGTCAATAAGGGCTCAGCGGGTGCCGCATTCAGTGACGAAGCCGCCGCCGCTGCCGCACAGGGCGCCCAAGCCGACGCCAAAGTTTCCGCGATGTTGCTGGACAAGTTACCGTCCATTACCGCTGCACCAACGGAATTTCTCGCGAAAATCCTTGGCGGAAAAACTTTACTTGGCCGGCCGCGCGATGCGTTCCGCGAAGCGAACTTGGGAAGCGTGCGAGCGTTCGGGCGTCTGTTTTATTCGGCGCCTGAAATCAGCAACGCTGACGCTGGCGGCAAGTTGAATTTCAAGGGCCTTACAGTCGAAGACCACATTGGCGAAGACCTTGGCCAGTTGTCCACGTTCAAAGCCGAAGTCCGCAACATTTATGCGGCCAACAAAAACCGTTTCAGAAGTGAAAGCGATCTAGCCGAACGGGCGTACTATGCCGCGTTGAATGAAGGCATTGACTTGCAATCGGACCCGGCCGTTGAAGCCGTGGCCCGCGCATTCAATAAGTATTCCGATTACCAGGAAGCCAAGCACGTCGCGAACAATAGGCTTGCGGAAGACACGCAAGTTATGGGTAGCAAGTCGCGAGTGCAGCGCGTTTATAACGTGACCGCGCTTCGCAACAATGAAGAACGCGCCCGTGAAATGCTACTGGCTTGGGCGAAGAAACGCGTAACCCAAGAGTTCGAAGAAGCGAACTTGGAAACCGGTTTCGAAGATAAGTTGACGGCCAACATTGCTAGCCGCGCGACGTTTGAAGAACGTGTGCAAGCGCGTGAAGCAAATTTCGAAAAGGCCATGGTCGCATACGAAGCCGACATGAAAGAGTATAATTTTCTCACGAGTGGTGGGAAGAAGAATTACAACACACGCCAGTTCGCTACTGAGACAGCGCTGTGGGCGGATAGAAAAGCTGAATGGTTGGCTGACAGAGCTAACGACGGTAAGACTTACCCGGGTAATAAGCTGAAGCCTAAGACGTCTGATTTCCCGTTGGCCAAACCAAAGAAGCCAACGAAGGGGCCGGCCGAAACTATCACGGAAGGTAACCGCAAACCCGCAGTACCCGAAACCAAGTCGGGACTGAAGATGACCCGGCAGGACATTAACGCAAATGCCGCCGCTCTTGCGCACCACGTCTATGAAACTCTCGCCGGTACGAGGGCGAACTTGCGCGGCTCGACAGGCCGCGTGGCGGTTAGCCATGACTTCTTGAAAGCCCGCGTTGTGGACATTCCCGACGACGCTATGGCCAACGATTTCTTCCTTGAAACAAACCTACTCCAACACGCCGAACGGATGCACTTCACGGCCGGAAGACAGGCCGCGTTTGGTTCGGTGTTCAAGACAGAAAAACGTGTAGCCAATCCTAAGACCGGCGAAGCAGAGACACAGCTAATCGGTGACTACGACGGTCTTTCAGTCCTGAAGACGATTGAAGAAGACGCGGCGCCCGACATTGAAGCAGCAACGGGCGCAGAAAAGACGCGCCTAATCGATGAACGCGACCGTCTTCTTGAAGGCGTTCGCAATGAAATCGATATTGCCATGGGCTCATTCAGTGTGGGACACGGGTTAGTCGGCCCGAGAGCGGCACACTTTCTAGCGTCCCTATCGTATGCTGTGCGCCTTGGTGGTGTCACGGTGTCGTCTCTCACAGACGCGCCGAAGATCGCTATATCACAGGGGCTCGGCAACACGTTCAAGTACGGGGTAATGCCGGCTATCCGAAACTATCGGGCCGCGATTGGCCGCGACGGTCTATTGCGTGGCCAAGGTGTTCGCACCGGTAACGTAACGGAAATGCTGCACGCCACACGCATGGCCGACGCGTTCGAACTTCATAACCCGCACGTCGTCGGGGATAAGTGGACCGCGTTTGTTGACAAGACTACGCAAGTCGCCACGCACATTTCGCTTATCTCCCATTGGACAGACTTGAATAAACAGATCGCGCACAACATCACGTCGTCGCGAATGCTGGCCTACGCAGATATGGGGTGGGATAGGCTCTCACAATCCAACAAGGCTTGGTTGACTAACCTTGGCCTAGACGCCGAAGACATGGCGAAAGTGAAAGCGGAATACGGCGCGCAGACCGGCACCAAGCAAGTCGCTGGCGTTCTATACGCGGACCTCGACAAGTGGTCTGACCCGGAATTGTCGGCGCGCTTTGCGGCGGCTTTCCGTCGTGAAGGTCGTAACACGATTGTTACACCCGGCCTTGGCGACCGACCGCAGTTCATGTCCACGCCTGAAGGCAAGCTTATCTACCAGTTCCAAACCTTCATGCTGACTGACCAAATCCGCTTCTTCGCGAGACAGGCACAGCTTTCAAACGTTGCCGGCGACGCATCGGAAAAGATGCGCCAACGGGTAGCCTTTGGAGCGGGTCTTTCTAGCCTCGTATTGGGCGCGGTTTTTGTTGATGCTTTGAAGCGCGCGGCTCGTGATAACGACGTGGACTTTGAGGCGTTCGCGAAGCGTTGGGAAGACAACCCGGGCGGCTCTATGTACGACGCTATCGACCGCGCCGGCTTCATGGGTAGTTTGTTCGGTGCGTCGAACACGGCCGGCAAGTTCTCCAACGGTCAATTCTCGATCCGTGGCGGGACGCAATGGCTGGCCGGGGACCGTGACCGTGGTGAAGCCCGCAAGGTCCGCGACATTGGCCTTGGCGGCTCTCTATTAGGGCCTACAGCGGGCATTGCCGAAGACTTCGTGAAGTTGGGGCAGGCGGGCGCCCGAGTGGTAGGTGGCGGCGATCTAAACGCGGCCGACCTTAGACGCTTCCAAAACACCCTTCCGTACCACGCCGTGCCGGGCATTCAGCAAGGTCTAAACGCCATCCGGGAGTTCTCGGCAGGCCAGCTTGGCATTGAGGCGGCACCCGCGAAATAACCCACTCTCACAGAAATCTATACTTGGAGCTTTAACAGTATTCGCAAGTATACTGAAGTAAAGCCATGTAGAAAGCTCATCAATGACAGTATCCGCAGCAGCGCGTATAGTTACCTATACTGGCAACGGGGCAAGTAAAACCTTTGCAGTGCCCTTCCAGTTCTTTGAAATCCAAGTATTCGTTTCCGGTTTGCTTAAGTCTTTGGGCACCCACTACACTATAACGCAGACGTCGGCCGGCTTGGCGGGGTCTATCACCTTCCTTACCGCGCCCGCCATGTCCGCGTCTATCGCTATCCTAGGGGCGACGGCTAGGGTCCAAGACACGGATTACATCGACAACGAAAGCGCGCCGGCTGAGACGTTCGAACGGGCGCTGGACCGTCTGACTATGGCGGTTGAAGAAGCCTCACTGTTCAAGGACCAATCTATTCGGGCGCCGTTGTTCGCACTGCCGTTGCCCGAACTGGACTTCGCCGGCACACCTGACAGCTTCTTGACGACGTCCGGTGTTGGCGTTCCTAGGCTCTCCCCGATCAATGGCCCGTCGTCGCCGTTGCAGCCATCGCTAGCACAAGCAAGTGCAAGTGCAGAAGCGGCGCTACTGTTTCGCAACGCGGCGGAAAACTATTCAGTGACGGCCGCGAACGCCGTGGCCGACGCCGAAGAAAAACGCGCGTTGACGGAAGCGATATACGTCGCAACGGGTGGTGTATTCCAAGACTTCAACAACATCTTCCTTGGCGTGTTCCCGGCCGAACCGACGACGGACAACCAAGGTGGCGCGCTGGAAATCGGCGCGCTATTTTTCGACACGTCCGTAAACGCTGCAAAGATTTATTCGTATGCCGGTTGGCAGGGTCTAACGGGTCCGCAAGGGCTCACGGGCTCGGTGCCTTGGGTAACGCCGCCAGTCGCTTGGGCTGCTAGCACTGTCTACGTGTCTGTGGCGCCTGCTTCAGTGGTCATTTACTTAGCCGAAACCTATGTGTGCAACACGGCGCACACATCTACCGCTTCATTCGACGCGGCGAAGTTTACAAAGCTTGTGACTAAAGGCACCAACGGAACGAATGGCACCAACGGAACTAACGGTACGAACGGCGTCAGCCCGTGGGTAACGCCGCCAGTCGCTTGGGCCGCAAGTATTGTCTACGTGTCCACGGCGCCGGCATCCGTCGTGACTTATTTAGGCGAGTGCTACGTCTGTAATACAGGGCACACGTCCACCGCTTCATTCGACGCCGCTAAATTTACAAAGATCGCGACGAAGGGCACGGACGGAACAAACGCCACACCCGACCAGTTCGCACGCGCAGATGCGGCGCGCGGCGCAAACATGGTTGTCAACTCGGGGCTGCACGTCTCACAACAGAACGGACGTGCGGGCTCGGCAACGTCGGGATACGTCCCTGCCGATATGTGGGTTGCCGCAAATTCGATTTCCAGCGGAACAGTCACGCAACTAAGCCAAACATCAACAGTACCTCTCGGATACACAGCAGCAGCGCAGCTCTTTGCATCGGCGGCTGTTGCGGCGACGGCGGCGGGGAACTTTGCGCTTCTTAGCCATAAGCTGGAAGGCTACAGAATGGCTCGGTTGCTATGGGGCGGTGCCAACGCAAAAAGTATCAACATGGCTTTTTGGGTGTACGCCACTGGGACAGGCACATTCTCCATAGCGCTGAGGAACGCAACTGTCGCTAGATCATACGTAACCACTGTTACCGTCACGACGGCGAACGCATGGCAGTACGTGACACTCACAATTCCAGGCGACACATCAGGCACGTGGGACATTACAACTGGCGTAGGGGCGGACGTGACGTTCACTGCGGTGCCATCTTCTAACGGTGCACCTACTCTCGGGACGACGACACTCAACGCTTGGCAGGCTGCTAACGTCGTGTTTAGCAGCAGCCAGACGAATTTCTTATCTGCGACTAACGACAGCTTCTTCATTACCGGTTTAGTCGTCGTCCCTAGTGAAATTACTTTGCCAACGTCAGCGTTTGCATACCTTATGCTACGCGACTTCGACGCAGAGTTTGACGCCTGTCGGCGCTACTGGCAGCAACTCCCGGCAAGCTTCAACATTGGTACCTCAAACTCGCCATCGGCGGGGTTTATGCTCGGAACATTCCCGGTCGCTATGCGCGCCGCGCCAACGTGCACCTTGAATGGAACATCAACAATTTCGATCAATTTTTTCGGCGTCGGCGCGGCAACATCAACGTCATACATTCTTACAGGATTTGTCGGCGGCGTGACGATCAACGCGAACACCTTGCTCCCAACGCGAACGGCTAGCATTCCGATCATTTGCGACGTCGCCATCAATTGCGACGCCCGCTTATAATAAGGTAACGAAATAAATGACAGTGTCGGCTATTAGTCGGCTCGTTACCTATGTCGGTAACGGGGCCACAATCACGTTCGCAGTTCCGTACCAGTTTTTTGAAATCGAAGTGTATGTAGACCGCGTCTTAAAAACATTCGGCGCGGACTACACAATCAGCCAAACATCACCGGGAACGATTGGTGACGTTGTGTTCACAGTGGCGCCGGCCGCTTCAGCAAGTATTGCTATCGTCGGTGCCACTGTTCAAACGCAGGGCACGGACTACGTTGATAACGACAGTGCCCCGGCTGAAGTTTACGAGAGTGGCCTCGACCGTCTGACGATGGCCATTCAAGAACGGACACTAGCAAGTCAGCAGTCGTTGCGCGCGTCTCGATTTGCGCAACCAATTCCAGAACTAGACTTCGCCGGAAACCCTGGCGCTTTCGTTCACGTAGATGATAGCGGCGGTGTTGAGCTAGCGGCGCCGGAAGTTTTTCTAGGCCCGTTTGCAGATGCGGCGGAAGCGAGTGCGATAAGTGCGGCGTCCGATGCGGCGAACGCGCAAGCGGCTCTCGTGGCTTTCCGTATGAGATACTTAGGCGCCGCGACTTCGAACCCCTCGTTAGACGGAAACGGTGACGCGGTCGTGGCCGGGGCTTTCTACTACAACACAACTGCAAACGAACTGCGCTTCTACAACGGCGCGGTTTGGGTAGCGGTACAGCAAGCGAGCGGCGGCGGAAGCGGTGGTGTCACCGGCGCGGACCAAGTCACGTTTGTTCCGGGCGGTGGTCTGAGCGCCACGAATGCGCAAGCCGCCCTAGCCGAACTAGACACCGAAAAACTCGCGGTGTCGGCCTTCATGTCCGCATACACTGCGAGCGACGTTCTTTCAAAACTCTTGACGGTAGACGGCGCTGGCTCGGGGCTAGATGCGGCGACGCTGGCCGGCAACCCATTGTCAGCATTTCAACCGGCTATACCTTACGTCACCGTCCCCAACTCTCGCGTAGTTAGTGCGGGCGGCTTGGCCACGGGCGGCGGCAATTTGTCGGCCGATAGGACAATCACAGTCACGAAGGCCAGCCAAGCGCAAGCGGAAGCCGGCGCGGACGACACAGTGGCGATGACACCGCTACGAACTAAGGATGCCATTGCTGCGCTTTCGTCTTCCCTAGCGCAGATCACACGACAGACGTTTCTATCATCCGGCTCGTATAATTGGACCAAGCCAACGTCCGGCATAGGCCCAAACGCACTAGTGTTCGTCCAGTTGTGGGGCGGTGGTGGTGGTGGCGGGTGTGCCACGGCTGGCGTTGGCGGCGGCGGTGGCGGTGGCGGGGCTTACGTTGAGCACTGGATTAGGGCCGCAGACTTAGGGGCCACAGTAACCGTCAACGTCGCGGCAGGTGGCGCCAGCAACGGCTCACCGGGCACGGCGGGTAACGACGGCGGCGACACATCGTTTGCCGGCATCGTTGCATACGGCGGCGGTGGTGGCGGGACTTCAGCCACACAGGGTGGCGGTGGTGGCGGTGCGCTCTCACGCGGCTCTAGCACGGGCAACGGCGGCGCCCCGAATGGCGGTGTGTTCAACGGCGCTATGACCGCAGACGCGGGCGGCGCGGCTGGCTCTACTGCCGTCAACAACGGTCCGCAAGGTACCTTGCCGGGCGGCGCAGCAGTCAAGGGCGGCGGCGGTGGTGGCGGTGGCAACTTCAACAGCGGCGTGGGTGGCAACGGTGGGTCGTCTGTCTACGGCGGCGCGGGCGGTGGCGGCGGTTCCGACACTGGCACGGGCGGCACCGGTGGATCGTCTATCTACGGCGGCGCGGGCGGTAATGGCAGCACCAACGGCGGTGCGCCTACGGCCGGCCAAGCACCGGGCGGCGGCGGCGGCGGGTCAGAGGCTTCGTCCTCGGGCGCTGGCGGCGTTGGCCGTGCAATCATAAGCGTATTCCCATAAACACAAAAGGCCCGGTCGCTTCCTGTCATGGGAGCGCCGGGCCTTTTTTCGTTCTATAACCCGCGCACCTTACTTTTTGGGTCGGTTCGCGATGGCATTGCAGACGGTGATGAAACCAAGTAGCGCCAGTGAGAATGTCACGGCGTAACCTAGGTTCCCGAGAATGGTTGAAGCCATGTGCACAGTCCTATGGTGGCACGTAACCCGCGCCGTGGCACTCGATCCGGCAACAATTTGCGGCGAATACGGCTGATAATCGCCGCAACGGGTTTGAGTAACCCGTCTAAATACTTGAAAGCCAATAAACACGGCGGGTTATACGACCTTGGCAAGGTCGTGCTCNNTCTACCCCTGAGCTACACCCGCATCCATTTGGGGTCAGCACCTTTCGGCGCCGCAAGACCCGCCTTATGGCGCAACTGCATTTCTAATGCAAGAGCCGCTGTCCGCCTTGAACACCGGGCAGTTGCGGTGACTAGCCGAGCCTGCCTCCGAGCGATAAACATCGTGCGACGGTCCGCCGGTCGCGGTGACGGCCGAGCCACAAGTGATACCAACAGCAACGGTAGAGCCGCGATGCCCGCAAGCCGCGCAAATCGAACGGCACGATTGCCCGAAATGGGGACGTCGTCGTGACGAAGGAGCATGCTCTGGCGTTCTCTGCGGTCGATAACAGTGCAATCGATCTCGGTTTCGCTTGTCCACACACCAAAAATCGCGTCTTGAGGGACGACGAGGGCACCCTTGTCCTCGTGATTGCAAAAAGCTCCACCAAAGTTGATATGACGGTGCTATCGAAAAGGCTCCCCGCCGGCCGGTTTTCGTTCGCCAAACCAGATTTGCTGATGACTTATCTCGGGGTCATGCCCGGCTCCGTGACAGCATTTGCAGTCATCAACGACCCCGCCGGCCGCGTTAAAGTCATTATTGATCAAGAACTCTTTGCCAGCGACCGTTTAAACTGTCATCCACTCGAAAATACTGCGACGACCAACATTGCGCGCGATGATCTTTTGCGGTTCATTCGCGCAACCGGGCATGAGCCGATCGTCGTGACTTTGGCGGCGCGTGGCCCTGCTGCGACAAGCATCTGATCAGAGAATTGTCGACGCGGCTTACGTCGACGAGGAGCTAATTTTTATGAATTTCGGATCGCGCAACGCCGCCCCCGATGTGGCTGCATCAGCCAATATGATCAAAGACTCGACATCGGCTCTGTTTGCCGCTGACGTAATCGAGGCATCCAAAACGGTTCCTGTCATCGTCGATTTCTGGGCCCCATGGTGTGGACCATGTAAGCAATTGACGCCGCTGCTCGAGAAGATCGTGCGCAGCTACAACGGCAAGGTCAGGCTGGTCAAAATCAACGTTGACGAAAATCAGGCGATCGCCGCGCAATTGCAAATTCAGTCGTTGCCGACCGTCTACGCCTTTCGTGACGGTCGGCCGCTAGATGGTTTTGCGGGCGTCCAACCCGAGCAGACGATCAAGACGTTCGTCAATCGTCTCATTGCCGAAGATGCTGTCGATGCATTGGCCGAAGTTCTGGCCACCGGCGATGAACTCGTCGAACAAGGAGATTTGCCGGCCGCGGTTGAGGTCTATGCAGCGGTGTTGCAGGAAGACAATGGAAATGTCGACGCGCTGGCCGGCTTGGCACAATGCTACCTCAAGAGCGGCGACATCGAGCGGGCCAAGCAGACCGTCCAGCTTGTTGCGCCGGAACAGCGCAGCCATGGCAAAATACAAAGTATTCTAGCAGTCATCGATCTTGCTGAAAAAGCGCCGCAGTCGAGTGTGCTCGACGACTTGCGTGTCCGCGTGACCGCTGATCCTAAAGACTATCAGGCACGTTATGATCTGGCGGTTGGATTGGCGGCTCTGGATGAGAGGGCCGAGGCACTCGATCTCTTGCTGGACCTCGTGCGGCTGAATAGAACCTGGAACGATCAGGCGGCTCGCAAACAGTTGCTGCAGTTTTTCGATGCCTGGGGCGCCAAAGAACCGCTGGTCGCCGAGGGGCGTCGGCGGTTATCATCGATCCTCTTCAGCTGAGGATGATTTGTCGCCGTTAGGGGTGATGGAGTACGCACGACGTGACACTGACAGACCGCTATCGTCGTCCCGCTGATTTGCCGCCGCGCATCCCTGTGTTCCCGCTGCGTGGCGCCATTCTGCTGCCGCGCGCCACGCTCCCGCTCAACGTCTTTGAGCCGCGTTACCTGGAAATGCTGGACGACGTAATGTCGGGCTCGCGGATACTCGGAATTTTGCAGCCCGAAGGCGCCGATGACGATGACGGCGAAAGCCCGGAAAGCAAATCGGCTGGATTGCGTCGCGTCGGGTGCGCGGGGCGGGTGACGTCGTACCAGGAATTGGACGATGGCCGACTGATCATTACCCTGACGGGAGTGGTGCGCTTTGAATGCGTGGGTGAAGCCGAAGGGGGCACATCCTACCGGATCATGAGCGTCAGCTACGACAGGTTTGCAGCCGATCTCACCGAAGGACTCGGTGAAGATCTTGTCGATCGGCGCAATTTGCTCCGTGTGCTGAAGAGCTATCTTGAGGCCAACGGCCTGAAGACCGATTGGTCGGCGATCCAAAAGGCCTCGAATGAATTTCTGATCAATGCACTGTCGGTGATGTGCCCATATGGTCCAGAAGAGAAACAGGCACTGCTCGAAGCCAAAGACCTCAAATCGCGCGCCGATGTTCTCGTCGCATTGGCTGAGATCGAACTGGCGTCGAACGGCAGTAGCGGATCGACGCTGCAATAGACAATCGTCGACATCTGTCCCGCCTGGCGACATAGAGAAGAAGGTCGCGGTCCATGAGCAGCGAACCAATACCCGGTGACACTCGTCCGTCGGGGGTGGATGTGAAGCTCCTCGAAATCCTTGTCTGCCCGTTGACAAAAACTCGCCTCGAATACCGGCCTGAAACGCAGGAGCTGATCAGCCGCGCGGCCGGCCTGGCTTTTCCGATCCGCAATGGTGTGCCGCTCATGATCGCCGATGCAGCGCGGCCGCTGACCGACGCCGATCTGAGGTAGGCTTTATCGATCTCGGTTAACGCCAATGGAATTGCCACGTTTCTGCGGTGTCTTCGGCGGCGAGTTTTGCGGAAGCGCGGTTCGAGCATGACGGCCAGCATCGTTCGCGACCAAGTGTCAGTGACAGACGAAAGTGCCGCGATTAACCACGCTCCTTCAGACTCTGTAAAATGACCGCGTGATCAGTGCCATGACTTCACGTGCGCGCATGGTACTGCTTTGAATACATCTCGACATCGCTATGAGAGCTTTCGCAAAGCCGCTGCTTCGGTAATGCGGCTGTGGCCGCTGGCCGCGCATTGGCCGAACCGTGATGCGAGTGTATGCGATACGGAAACGATCAACGATGCGCGTTGGCAGTTGGCCGATGCCGAAGCGAGATTTCGCAGTTTGCTCGATACCCAATCGGATCTCATCGCGAGGCGTTCCGCCGACGGCCGGCTCGCCTTCGTCAACCGCGCTTACTGTTCGGCCTTCGGTGTCTCGGCGGCGGAAATCTCGGGAACGCGGTTCCAACCCAAAACGCTGGCCATCGAACATCAGCGCGGTGAATCTTCTCAAAATGGCTGCGTGCTGGAACTGGTTGAGACGCAACAGGGTGCTCGCTGGATTGCGTGGGACGACCAACGCTTCGTCGAAGCCAATGGCGACGTAGCGTTTCAACGGATCGGCCGAGACGTGACCGACGATCGCCGAATCGCATGCGAACTGCGCCAGGCGCGCGACCAAGCCGAAGCAGCCAATCGTGCAAAGTCGCGTTTCTTGGCGGCGATGAGTCATGAAATCCGCACGCCTATGACTGGCATTCTCGGTATGACCGGCTTGTTGCGAGCCACGCCGACGACGTTAGACCAGCAGACTTATCTCCGCGCCGTCGACGAGTCGGCGCGTGCTTTGCTGCAACTCGTCGACGAGATCCTTGATTTTTCAAAGATCGAGGCGGGCAAGCTCGAACTCGCCTGCCGCGAATTTTCATTGCCGGAGTGCGTCGGCAAAGCAGTGGCGTTGCTCGCGCCGCGCGCCGACGCCAAAGGCGTCGCGGTGTCGTGGTCGATCGATCCAGGCGTGCCGGAAATTGTCGTTGGCGATGAGGCGCGGGTGCGCCAAATACTTCTCAATCTGCTGTCGAATTCGGTGAAGTTCACCGATGTCGGTCGTATCACGGTGAGTATCGCGCCCGACAGCCGCGCGGGTGAGCCGTGGCGTGTCGCAATCGAAATCCGAGACACGGGAATCGGATTGTATCCAGATGTCATCGATAACTTGTTCAATGACTTCGAGCAGGGCGAAACGCTTCACCAGCGTCACCAGGGCGGCACCGGTCTGGGGTTGGCTATTTCAAAACGGCTGGCTCGCGCCATGGGTGGCGATATTTCGGCGGTCGGCGAGCCGGGAGAAGGCGCCACATTTACGGCCGTGCTGCGACTGCCCCCGGCGACGTCACAACGGCCAGCGGCTGGCAATGGCGTCGGTCCTGTCATTCGATCTGCTGAGGGTTCAGCGCAACGTCAATCGCATGCCGGCATTCGAAATCTGCGGATCCTCATTGCCGAAGACAATGAGATCAATGCCCTGCTTGCCTGTCGCATTATCGAGACAATGGGTGCCACGGTCACGCTCGTCGGCACCGGTCGTGCGGCGGTAACGGAGATTGCCAAATCGATCGGCAGCCGTGGTCCCTACTTCGATCTCATTTTGATGGACATGTTCATGCCGATGATGAACGGCATTGAGGCCACGGCCGGCATCCTGGCGTTGTTCGCCGAACACCGGGACCTTGGCATTCCCGTCGCGCCGATCATCGCTCTGACCGCCAATGCGTATTCAGAGGATCGCCAGCGCTGTCTTGACGCTGGCATGAGCGACTATCTTGCCAAACCTTTCGACGCGGCCCAACTCACGGCTGTGGTGGTGAAATGGGTGACGCCGACGCCGGCTCAGCCGGTGTTTCGGACGTGGGTGGCATCGTAAAGCGATATCGCCAGCGCTTAGCCTGCCGCCGAAATCAGAAAAATGTCACGGAATCGTGCTACCGGGCATCGGCGTAGGTAGGGAGACGGCACAAATGGCGATTTGGCAGATCCGTACTGAACGTGGAGGCGCCGTAGATTACCGAAGCCTGAAGCGATTTACCGGGCTGGCGGCACTGACGGCGTTGAAGGCCCACGGGCGCACGCTCAAATCGTTCGAGCGGCAGATCGAGCCAAAGGTCTATGGCCGCGTCGGCAATCTTGAAGTTCGACTTGCGCGCACGCGATCGGAAATTCGCCAGGCGCAGCGGCTCCGGTTCCAAGTTTTTTATGAAGAGATGTCGGCCGTGCCAAGCCGCCTTGCGCAATTTCGCCGGCGCGATGAAGACGCCTACGATGCCATCTGCGATCACTTGATCGTTGTCGATCTCGATCAAACGACGCGATCGTTGCGCAGCGGTGGGGACGCGATCCCGAAGGTGGTTGGCACGTACCGGGTGCTTCGCCAGGACGTCGCCGAACGGGGGCTCGGGTTCTATACGGCCAGTGAGTACAATATTGCTCCGCTGCTCAAAGCTCGTTCTCCGGGCCTTCGGTTTATGGAATTAGGCCGCTCGTGCGTGCTTGCGCCTTATCGCAACAAACGCTCGGTCGAACTCCTGTGGCACGGTCTGTGGACCTACGTTCGCGAGCACAAGATCGACGTGATGATCGGCTGCGCGAGCTTCACTGGCGTGGATGTGAATGAGCACGCAGCAGCCTTGAGCCTTTTGCATCACACGGCACTGGCGCCGCCCGAATGGCGTTGCAAGGCGCACCCGCATTTGCACCGCGCGATGGACATCGTCGCCCAAGACAAAATAAATGCGAAAGCCGCGATGAAGAGCATGCCACCGCTGATCAAAGCCTATGTACGGCTTGGCGCTTATGTCGGGGATGGCGCCGTAATTGATCGCCAATTCGGCACCACCGACGTGCTGATCATCATGCCAGTTGCAAACATCGATCCGCGCTACTTCGAGCATTACGGCGCGCCCGACGAAACGACCAGCCGCATCGCCGCTGCCATATACTGACCTGTTTGAAGTTTGCGAGCGTTTTACACGCGGCCGGCGCCATACGCAGCCAGCGCCGCCATGTTGACGATGTCGGCGTCGGTGGCGCCGAACGAGCAGATCTGCACCGAGTGCGACAGGCCGACGATCAGCGGCCCGATAATCGTCGCGCCACCGAGCTCTTTCAGCATTTTGGTCGAGATCGATGCGGCATGAAACGCCGGCATGACCAAGACGTTGGCGGTGTCGGACAATCGGCAGAAGGGATAGTGGCGCATGAGGTCGCGATTGAGCGCCACGTCGGCTGCCATGTCGCCGTCATATTCAAAATCAACCTGGCGCTCGCGCAGAATGCGCACCGCTTCTCGCACCTGGTCCGATCGTTCGCCACGGGGCTGGCCAAAAGTCGAGTAGGCGAGCATGGCGACGCGCGGCTCGATGCCGAAGTTGCGTGCCGCCTGAGCCGCTTCGCAGGCAATGTTGGCCAATTCTTCAGCGGTTGGCATATCGTGAATGCTCGTATCGGCAATCAGAACGGCGCGGCCACGGCTCAAAGCCAGAGAGACGCCGATGACGTGGCGTCCGGGCTTTTGATCCAGCACGCGATGCACGTCGCTATAAACGCTGGTCCAGTTGCGCGTGACACCCGACACCATGGCATCGGCATAGCCATGAACAATCATCAAGGCGCCGAACACGTTGCGTTCGTTGGAGGCGAGGCGCTGACAGTCCCGGCGCAAATACCCGCGCCGCTGCAGGCGCGAATACAGAAACTCGGCGAATTCGTCGATGTAAACGGAATCGGCCGTGTCGATCAGTTCGAACTCGCTGCGTAACGGAATGCCAAGCTCGCGAAACCGCTCGATGACGACCTTGCGCGACCCGATCAGCACCGGCTGGCCAAAACCTTGCGCAAAAAACGCATTCGCCGCCCGAATGACGGCTGGATCTTCAGCTTCGGCGAAAACCACCCGCTTTGGATCATTGCGCACCTGATCGAAAGTCGCTTGCAGCCATCCAGCAACGGGATCGAGACGTGCTTTGAGGCGCGCAATGTAGGCATCCATATCGACGATCGGTTTGCGCGCCACACCTGAATCCATCGCAGCCTTGGCAACGGCGGCCGGTACATGCGAGAGCAATCGCGGATCGAACGGCGCTGGAATGATGTAACCCGGTCCGAACGTCGGCCGTTCTCCGTGAAACGCAGCCGCAACCTGGTCGGGCACTTCGGCGCGCGCCAATTCCGCGATCGCTTCGGCGGCTGCGATTTTCATGGCGTCGTTAATGGTCGTCGCCTGAACGTCGAGCGCTCCGCGAAAGATAAACGGGAAGCACAAAACATTGTTGATCTGATTGGGATAGTCCGAGCGGCCTGTGGCCATCACGGCATCTGCTCGAACGGCGAAAACATCGTCTGGGCTGATTTCCGGATTGGGATTGGCCATCGCGAAAATCAGCGGCTTTGGCGCCATGCTCGCGACCATCTCGCGCGAGACGACGCCGGCGGCGGAGAGGCCCAAAAAGATGTCGGCGCCGACCATGATCTCGGCCAGTTTACGGGCCTTGGTCTTTTGCGCGTAGGGTGCCTTATATTCGTCCATCAATGTCGCGCGGCCTTCGTAGACGACGCCTTCGATGTCAGCGATGAAGATATTTTCGCGCCGCATGCCAATCTTGACGAGCAGATTAAGGCACGCGAGTGCCGCAGCTCCGGCGCCTGCGCAGACCAGCTTGACCTTGGCGATGTCTTTATCGACGACCTTCAAACCGTTCAGCATGCCGGCCGCAACCACAATCGCGGTGCCGTGCTGGTCATCATGAAAAACGGGAATATCGAGTAGTTTTTTAAGCGTCTCCTCTATGACGAAGCACTCGGGCGATTTGATATCTTCAAGGTTGATACCGCCGAACGATGGCCCTAGGTAGCGCACCGAATTGATGAAGGCGTCGGCGTCCGCCGTGTCGACGAGCAGGTCAATGGAATCGATGTCGGCAAAACGCTTGAACAGCGCGGCCTTGCCTTCCATCACTGGTTTCGCCGCCAACGCTCCGAGATTTCCAAGCCCTAAAATGGCTGTGCCGTTCGAGACGACGGCAACCAGATTGCCTTTGTTGGTGTAGGCGTAGACGTCAGCTGGGTCTTTGGCGATGGCGAGCACAGGGACCGCGACGCCGGGCGAATACGCGAGTGACAGATCGCGCTGCGTCGCGAGCGGCTTGGTCGTTGCAATTTCGAGTTTCCCCGGCTTGCCGCTCGAATGGAACTGCAAGGCCTCTTGTTCGGTAAAACGGGCAGCGCGAAATTGTGTGGCCATGGGGCAATAAACCGTCTGAGAACATTGACTGGGGGTTGCGCTGGACTGGACCGCGAGGCTGTGCGGCGCGCACGATAGGTTGCGGCAGGCGTCTCAGCAACCTATGCATGACCCCGACCGGAGTTGCCCCTGTCCTTCATCACCAACCGCATCTGGAACCGGCGACCGACACCCCGCGATGGCTAAACACAAAGAATCCGAGAAAGACAGTTCGTTCGCCGCTCAGCGCAGTGTCGACGCTGTTGTGTCGCACGACGTCGCTGACGACGTGAGGCTGCCATCCGATCACGTGCCGCCCGCCAGCGACGCAACACCATCAATGGCCCAGTATCTCGAAATCAAGGCCGCCAATCCCGACAGCCTGCTGTGGTACCGGATGGGTGATTTCTATGAGCTGTTTTTCGAAGATGCGGTCGTTGCATCGCAAGCGTTGTCGATCGTGCTCACCAAGCGCGGCCGCCATCAGGGCCAAGAGATTCCCATGTGCGGCGTCCCTGTGCACCGCGCCGATGACTATCTGCAGCGCCTGATCCGCAAGGGGTTTCGCGTCGCAGTTTGCGAACAGCTCGAAGACCCCGCCGAAGCCCGCAAGCGCGGCGCCAAGGCGGTCGTCAAACGCGACGTCGTGCGCTTGGTGACGCCCGGCACGATCACCGAAGAAGCGCTGCTTGACGCCAAGGCGCGCAACTATCTGACGGCGTTGTTCCGCCAGACCCCGGCGGACGTTGCCATTCTGTCGGCTGCGGCGCGCGTGGCACTGGCGTCTGTCGATATCTCAACCGGAGAATTCGAAATCTGCGATGTTTGCGGAAGTGATCTCGTCGGTGAACTCGTGCGGATCGCCCCGGGTGAAGTATTGGCAACTGACGACGTTCTCGCCGACGCCACATTGCGCCATTGGATTGATGTCGCCGGAGCCGCCGCTACGCCCGTTCCGTCGGCGTTCTTCGATCCGATGTCCGGAGCGCGCGATCTTAAGAACAATCTAGGGCTGATCGATCTCGCCGGACTTGGCGAAATTTCGCGGGCGGAATTATCGGCGACCGCTGCGGTCCTCAAATATATCGATCTCACCCAGCTGGGTCGAAAGCCTGTACTGCGCCGGCCTAAAAGATCGGGCACGGGTGCGACGCTGGTCATCGATGCGGCGACGCGCCTGAGCCTTGAGCTCATCAAAACCTCGTCGGCCGATAAATCCGCGACGCTGCTGTCGGCGATGGACCGAACGGTGACCGGTGCTGGCGCGCGCGATTTGCAGGCTAAACTCGCGGAACCTCTCGCCGATCAAACGGCGATCAACGCGCGATTGGACTGCGTGCATTACCTCATTGAGCATCGCCGGCTGCTGGATGATGTGCGTCTCTCATTGCGGTCTGCGCCTGACTTAGCGCGGGCGCTACCGCGACTGGCCTTCGGGCGCGGCGGTCCGCGCGATCTTGCCGCCGTGCGCGACGCTCTCGCCGTGGCGACGGCATGCCACGCCGCTATCTCAACATCGGACAACGGGCTGGGCCTGCCGGCGTTGCTCGGCGATATCAAGCAGGGTTTGATCGCGCCGGGCAGCCAACTTCTCGAGACTTTGACGCAGGCGCTGGCGGATGACTTACCGTACGTCCGACGCGACGGTGGGTTCACGCGACCGGGTTTCAGTGCCGACTTGGACGCCATGCGCGCCTTGCGAGACGACAGCCGCCAAGTGATGGCGCAGCTCGAAAATCGCTATGTCGAAGACACCGGTATCAAAGCGCTCAAGGTTCGCCACAACAACATTCTCGGTTTTTATGTCGAAGTCACTCAGTTGAATGCGAAGCCACTTCTGACCGAACCACTCAGCGCTACGTTCAAGCACCGCCAGACCATGGCCAACGCCGTGCGCTTTTCAACAGCCGAGCTGCTTGAGACGGAGGGACGTATCGCTGCGGCAAGCGATCGCGCGTTGAACCTTGAGCAGGAGATTTTTGCGGACCTCGCCGCGCAGATTTTGGCGGCGGACGCGTGCCTCGGGCAGACCGCCACAGCGTTGGCGGAACTGGATTGCTTCGCGGCCCTGGCGGTGCTGGCGATCGAGCAAAATTATGTGAGGCCCGCCATTGACGACAGTCTGACATTCGAAATCGTCGGCGGGCGCCATCCCGTGGTGCAACAAGCGCTCGCCAAAATCAGAGCCGGGCCTTTCATTGACAACGACTGCGTCCTTGGCCGTGCCGGTTCGGCGTCGCCTTCGCCGCCGGGTTCCGACGAAATGAAAAACGCGCGGCTATGGCTGGTCACCGGCCCCAATATGGCCGGTAAATCGACCTTCCTGCGCCAGAACGCTTTGATCGCCGTGATGGCGCAGATGGGTTCGTATGTGCCGGCGAAGTCCGCCCATATTGGCATTGTCGATCGCCTGTTCTCGCGCGTTGGCGCCTCCGACGATCTGGCGCGCGGGCGTTCGACATTCATGGTCGAAATGGTCGAGACCGCAGCGATCCTCAATCAGGCAACGGCGCGATCGCTCGTGATCCTTGATGAAATCGGCCGGGGCACGGCGACGTTCGACGGCCTGTCGATCGCCTGGGCGACTGTCGAATATTTGCACGATGTCACGAAAGCACGCGCCCTGTTTGCAACGCACTATCACGAGCTGACGGCCTTAGCCCGGCGGCTGTCTGGCATCGCCAACGTGACGATGGGCGTTACCGAATGGCGCGATGACATCGTCTTTCTTCACAAGGTGCAGCCCGGTGCTGCCGATCGGTCCTACGGCATACAGGTTGCAAAACTCGCAGGCTTGCCGGCAGAAGTGATTGCCCGCGCGCGCGATGTCCTCGCCAAACTCGAGAAATCGGACCGGCGGCCGCACACCGGCAAAGGCCCGCTTGACGATCTGCCGCTGTTTGCCGCCCCACGTCCAGCGTCTGCGTCGACGAGGCGCGAGCCGAGCCCGTTGGAGCGTGCACTTGAGGCGCTTCGGCCCGATGACCTGACACCGCGAACCGCGCTGGATAAAATATATGAATTAAAGGCCCTCGCCGCATCCAAGGCGCGTGCCGGCGAAACGTCGAAATCGGATGTTTGACGCTTGAAACACATCGAAAAGCATATCGACGCTCCCTACTTCGATACGCGCGCGCTTCGCCACGAGCTAACGGCGCTGTTCAACGCATCTGGTAGCGCGGCGGAAGCGCGACCACGGGTTGTCGATCGGCTGAAAGACTTGGTGAAGGCGGCCCGGCAGCAGGCTCGACTGGCATTGGAAGCCAACTGCAATGGCAGGGTGTGCGCCGCTGATCTCTCAGCCTTTCAAGATGCATTGACCGCATTGATCTTCGACTACACGGTGGCGCACGTCTACCGGGCCACCAATCCCTCCGACGCGGAACGTATGAGTATCGTCGCGACCGGTGGCTACGGGCGCGGATTGCTGGCGCCTGGTTCCGACATCGATCTGCTGTTTTTGCTGCCCTACAAGCAGACGCCGTGGGGTGAAAGCGTCGCGGAATACATGCTCTACGTGTTGTGGGATTTGGGGTTCAAGGTCGGACACGCCACACGAACCGTCGAGCAATGCATTAGGTTGTCGATTTCAGATGTCACCATTCGAACGTCGTTGCTCGACGCGCGTCTCATTCACGCCGATCAGAAGCTGTTTGCTGAATTTGAAGACCGATTTTATGCCGAGGTCGTCACCGGCACCGCGCGTCAGTTCATCGACGCAAAAATGGCCGAGCGCGATGATCGCACACGGCGCGTCGGCGAAAGCCGGTACAAAGTCGAACCCAACGTCAAAGACGGCAAGGGTGGGCTGCGTGATTTGCACACACTGCACTGGCTGTCGAAATACTTGTTTCGGCAGGAAGTGGGTAACGCCGCCGTTCAAGCCGGAATTTACACGCCGGAGGAAGCCCGGACATTCCGCCGCTGCGAAGACTTTTTGTGGACCGTGCGATGCTTTTTGCATTTCATCACGGGCCGGGCCGAGGAGGTTCTCAGCTTCGACGTTCAACCGCAATTGGCCAAGAGTTTAGGGTACACTGACCACGGTGGGTTGCGGGCCGTCGAACGCTTCATGAAGCATTATTTTCTCATTGCCAAGGATGTCGGCGATCTATCGACAATCCTGTGCGGTGCGCTCGAAATGCAGCAACTGAAAACCACGCCCGGTGTTTCGCGCTATCTGCGGCCGTTGACTTGGAAAGCCCGCCGCGACGTGCGGGTGAAAACCGATTTCCGCGTCGACAACGATCGTTTGAACGTTGCCGATGCCGACGTGTTCGCTCGCGATTCCGTCAACCTCATTCGATTCTTCACGCAAGCCGAGGCCACCGGCGGCTTTCTTCATCCCGATGCGATCCGGCTGTTGCGGCGATCATTGCGCTTGATCGATAGCGATCTGCGTAACAATCCGGAAGCCAATCGCTTGTTCGTTGAGTTGCTGACTGGCACCGACAATCCCGAAGGTGCTCTCCGCCGCATGAATGATGCTGGCGTACTCGGCAAGTTCATTCCCGAATTCGGACGCGTGGTCGCGATGATGCAGTTCAATATGTATCATCACTACACGGTCGACGAACACTTGCTGCGCACGGTCGGCAACCTGATTGCGGTCGAAAAGGGAGAGTATGCAAAAGAACTGCCGCTATCCACCGAGATCGTGAAGACGATTCAAAATCGCCGCGCGTTGTTTGTCGCGGCATTTTTGCATGATGTCGGCAAGGGTCGCAAGGAAGACCATTCGATCGTTGGAGCGCGGATTGCGCGCAAACTATGTCCGCGGCTTGGCCTTAGTGCTGCTGAAACAGAACTCGTCGCATGGCTGATCGAAGAGCATCTGACGATGAGTAACGTCGCTCATTCGCGCGACATCTCTGATCCAAAGACCGTGCATGACTTTGCCGTGAAGGTGCAAAGCCCTGAGCGGCTGAAGCTATTGTGCCTGCTGACCATCGCCGACATTCGCGCCGTCGGTCCGGGCGTCTGGAACGGCTGGAAGGGGCAACTGCTTCGCACGCTCTACTATGAAACAGAGCCGCAGGTGGCCGGCGGCCATACGCAAGTTCAGCGCGCTGAACGCATCGATGAGGCGCAGGCGGCCTTGCGTTTGGCTTTGCAAGACTGGCCGCATGATGATGTGCGAGCGTTCATCAATCGCCACTATCCGAGCTATTGGCTGCGCACCGACACCGAGACGCAAGTCGAGCATGCCTTGCTGCTGCGGGATTCTTCAGCCAACGCGAAAAAACTGGCAACGCGCGTTAAAACGAATTCTTTCGCCGCCATCACTGAATTGACGGTCTTTGCCCCGAACCATCCTCGGCTGCTGGCACTCTTTGCTGGCGCATGTGCGGCGGCGGGATCGAATATCGCCGGCGCCCACATCATGACCACGCGCGACGGGTATGCTCTCGATACGTTTTTGCTCAATCGCGAATTCGTACATGACGATGACGAAATGCGCCGTGCCCGCAAAATCGGTGATACAATCGATCGCCTGCTCAACGGCGAACATCGGCTCGCGACGCTTTTGCAAAAGCGCCGGGTCGGTCAACGGCGCGCTGACGCGTTCGTTGTTGAGCCGGAGGTGTTGATCAACAACGCTTTGTCGGAGCGCTTGACGGTCGTCGAAGTTTCGGGGCGCGATCGTCCTGGGTTGCTGTACGATTTGACCAGTGCCCTATCGGATTTGCTGTTGGATATCACGTCAGCGCACATTACGACATTTGGTGAGAAGGCTGTCGACGTTTTCTACGTCACCGACTTGACGGGCAAGCAAATCATCAGTGAGCCGCGGCAAGCGGCGATCAAAAACCGGCTGTTGAGTGTGCTCAGCGAAGCCGAATTGACGGCCTCGTCGACGCAGACCTCCGCGATAAAACTCTGATGACGATCGCCTTCCCGCCAGCTTTCAAAACAGATACCTCAGAACTGATATGAAACTTTACCGATCCTTCGCGACCGTCGGCGGCCTGACGCTTCTCAGCCGAGTGTTTGGATTCGCGCGCGATATCCTGATCGCCGCGACGCTCGGTTCGGGATGGGTAGCTGACGCGTTCGTCGTCGCGTTCCGGTTTCCGAACTTGTTTCGCCGGCTGTTTGGCGAGGGCGCGTTCAATTCGGCGTTTGTGCCAATTTTCGCCAAGAAGATCGAAGGCGAAGGTCACGAAGCGGCGCGAAGTTTTGCCGAGGATGCCATGGCCGGCCTGTTTTTCGTGCTGGTAATCCTGACGATCCTTGCCGAAATTGCCATGCCTTTTCTGATGTACGGATTAGCGCCCGGCTTCGATGTCCAGCCTGAGAAATTCGACCTCGCGGTTCTGCTGACACGCATCACGATGCCCTATCTCCTCTGCATGTCGATGGTGGCGTTGATGTCGGGAGCTTTGAATTCCGTCGGGCGTTTCGCCGAGAGTTCATCGGTGTCGATCGTCCTCAACGTTGCCATGATGGTTGCAACGCTGATCTCGCTTTGGATCGGCTACTCCGCTGGCCCGGAGGCGGGCGTTATTCAGGCCTGGGGCGTCTTCGTCGCCGGCATACTGCAATTGCTATTGTTGATGTGGGGCATGAAGCGCGCCGGGTTGTCGCTGAAACTAAAGCGTCCGCGCATGACGGACGATATCCGCCATCTTCTCAAGCTTGGCGTCCCGGGCATCGTTTCCGGCGGCGTCACCCAGATCAACATTGCCATCGGTACGGTGATCGCGTCGCTGCAAGCCGGCGCCGTTTCGCATCTGTATTACGCCGATCGCATTTACGAGCTGCCGCTGGCCATTGTTGGCATCGCCGTCGGCGTCGTCTTGCTCCCCGATGTCGCCCGGCATCTGCGAGCCGGTAACGAAGCGGCCGTGATGGAAAGCCAGAACCGCTCGCTTGAATTTGCGATGATGCTAACGGTACCGGCGGCCTTGGCGTTGGCTGTGATGCCGGAACAGATCGTCAGAGTGCTGTTCGAGCGCGGGGCGTTCAATGCAGCCGATACGGCGTCGACGTCGGCGCTGCTGCAGATTTTCGCGCTCGGGCTGCCGGCATTCGTGCTCATTAAAGTTTTCTCGCCAGCGTATTTTGCTCGCGAAGATACCAGAACGCCGATGCGATACGCGGCTGTCAGTTTGACCGTCAATACTATCGGGTCGATCGTGCTGTTCTTTTTATTTCGCCACCTCGGTTTTCTGCCGCAGCTCGGAATTGCCATCGCGACGACGATCGGCGGGTGGTTGAACGCGTGGCTGCTGTGGGCGACATTGCGACGTCGCGGCGCATTTGTTCTGGACGCTCGACTAAAGCGAAACTTGCCGCTCATCGCAGGCGCCAGTGCCGCGATGGCGATCGTTCTCGTCGGCACGCTTCAAGTCATGGCCCCGTATTTCGATCGCGGGCAGAGTTTCTTCGTCAAGACGACAGCACTCGCAGCTATTGTCGGTGTCGGGCTTGCGGTATTTGCATCGGTGATCCTCGCTACCGGCGTCATGTCGGCTGACCAGCTCGCCCGGTTCACGCGCCGTAAAGGTTAGCTGAAAGCGGAAACGCTTGCTTGCCCACAACGGGCACGCGATAACCCGCGCCGGTTCACGGTCGAACCGTTCGCCAGCTATGAGATCGCTCCAATGCAAATCGAGCCGCGGGTATTTTCGGGCATGCAGCCGACGGGCAGCCTGCATCTTGGCAATTATCTCGGTGCGATGATCAACTGGATCAAGATGCAGGAAACGCACGCCTGCATCTACTGCGTCGTCGATTTACACGCGATCACCGTCTGGCAAGATCCGGCTGAATTGCGCAGCGCTATCCGCCAAGTCACGGCCGCCTACATCGCAGCCGGCCTCGATCCCAAAAAGAGCATCCTGTTCAACCAATCTCAGGTTGCCGCGCACGCTGAGCTGGCGTGGATCTTCAATTGCGTCGCGCGGCTTGGATGGCTCAACCGCATGACGCAATTCAAGGAGAAGGCCGGCAAGGATCGTGAGCAGGCATCCGTCGGTCTTTACGCCTATCCAAATCTGATGGCGGCCGACATTCTTGTCTACCGCGCCACGCATGTCCCGGTCGGCGACGACCAAAAACAGCACCTCGAACTTGCCCGCGACATTGCACAAAAGTTCAACAATGATTTTCGCGATCAGATCATCGCACATGGTTATCGCGACGGCGTATTCTTCCCGCAGCCGGAACCGGTCATCACAGGACCGGCGACACGGGTGATGAGTTTGCGTGACGGCACAAAGAAAATGTCGAAGTCGGACCCATCGGATTTATCGCGCATCAGCCTGACGGATTCCGACGACATCATCGCCGACAAGATCAAGCGCGCAAAAACCGATGCAGAACCGCTGCCGAATACTGTCGAAGAAATGGCCAAGCGCCCTGAAATCGATAATCTCGTGGGGATATACGCGGCGTTGGCGGACACGTCGAAGGACGCCGCGTTTAATTTGCTGCTCGCGACATCGGCAGACGGTCCAAGCTTATTCACGGGTTTCAAACGCAACCTGACCGACGCCGCTATCGCCAAACTTGGACCGATTCGCTCCGAAATCGTCCGTCTGATGGACGATCCTGTCGAGATCGATAAAGTGCTCGCGAACGGCGCTGAGCGCGCCCGCGCGCTCGCAGCGCCGGTCATGGATCAAGTCAAAGACATCGTCGGCTTGATCCGTTCCTGATGATGGTCATACTTGGTTGCAAGCGCAGGGTCGGCCCCAGTCGCAAGGCATGGTCGGGAATCGCAGCATGTCGACAATGAAACCGCGCCGCTCATTCGAAACCGGACATCGCCGGAAGTTTCTGCTGGTCGTCGACGAGAGCAGCGAAGTCGAGAGCGCATTGTATTACGCCGCGAGCCGCATCCAGCGTTCGAGCGGCTCTCTCGTTTTGCTCTACGTGATTGAGCCGGGCGACTATCAGCACTGGGCGGGCGTCCGCCAGGTGCAGATCGAGGAAGAGACGGTGAAGGCCAAGGCGCTGTTCAGGCTCTTCCGCCGCAAGCTTCAATTGGCCGGTTTTGAACATCTGGACGTCGAGGACGTGATTCGCGAGGGCGACCCGGCGGAAGAAATCGTCGCGCAGATTGCCGAGGATGAAGACGTCGCCATCCTTGTGCTCGGTGCTGCGGTCGACGCCGTCGGGCCTGGGCCGCTCGTCGCCTCGCTGGCGGCCGGCAAAATGTCCGGCGGATTTCCGGTGCCAGTCACGGTCGTCCCGGGGCAATTGTCGTTGGACGATATCAAGGCGCTAGCCTAAGCGATGATCGGACGCGGCCGAATACCGGCGGCAAGGCATCGACATCGCGGAGTCGTTTTCCTATATTAGAAGAAGTCTAATCGGGTGTACGCGTGGTTCTATCTCGACGGTTCGGGAAGAAGGCCATGGTCGCCGCCTCGTCCGGCCCAACACAGGAAGGGTGCCATGTTCATCCAAACGGAAGCCACCCCTAACCCGGCGACCTTGAAGTTCATTCCAGGCAAATCGGTTTTGTCGGACGGGACTGCCGATTTTCGGTCGAAGACCGACGCTACGACATCGCCGTTGGCCGCGCGACTGTTTGAAATCTCGGGCGTCAATGGCGTTTTCCTCGGCTCCGATTTCATTTCGGTGACGAAGGGCGACATCGAATGGCAACACCTCAAGCCAATGGTCCTCGGCGCGATCATGGAGCACTATATTTCTGGCGATACGGCCGCCGGCGATGAAGGCTCTAATGATGTCGATGAGGGATCGTTCGATCCGGCTGACGCCGCCACTGTCGCGACCATCAAGGAATTGCTCGAAACGCGGGTCCGCCCGGCTGTGGCCCAGGACGGCGGCGACATCACATTCAGCGGCTTCAAACAAGGTATCGTTTATCTGCACATGCGCGGCGCCTGCGCTGGGTGCCCAAGTTCGACGGCAACCTTGCGTCACGGAATTGAGAATCTTCTCAAGCATTTCTGTCCCGACGTGCAAGGCGTGCAAGCCGTCTAAAAACAACTATTGTCCCTACAGAACCCCGCCACTTCAGCGGGGTCCTTTTTTGGCCCCCGGTTTTCATCACCCGAAATTGACGAGGATGTAATGCACACTGCTCTCGATACCGCGACGCTGGATCAGCTTTTCAATTCCGCCCGCACGCACAATGCCTGGCAGGCAAAAGATGTGTCGGACGTTTTGCTGCGGCAGGTCGTTGATCTGGCAAAAATGGGACCGACGAGCGCTAACTGTTCGCCAGCCCGCATCGTTTTCGTCAAATCCGCCGAAGCCAAAGCCCGCCTCAAACCGCATCTGATGGAGGGCAACGTCGAAAAGACGATGGCGGCTCCGGTGACGGCGATTATTGGTACCGACTATCTCTTCTACAATCACCTGCCGAAACTCTTTCCACACGCCGATGCAAAGTCCTGGTTCACCGGCAATAAGGAATTCGCGGACCTCGCGGCATTCCGCAACGGCAGTTTGCAGGGCGGATACTTTATTCTGGCTGCCCGCTCCGTTGGGCTCGATTGCGGACCTATGTCGGGCTTCAATAATGCCGCGGTGGATGCCGAGTTTTTTGCCGGGACTGAGACAAAGTCGAATTTTCTCTGCAACTTGGGTTTTGGAGATCCCGCCGGATTATACCCGCGTTCACCACGCTTTGCCTTCGACGAGATGGCACAGATCGTCTAGGCTTGGCGCCGGAATGAACATTCTGGCTTTTGACACCTGTTTCGATGCCTGCTCAGCCGCCGCTGGGCGTGGACTGCGCTCATTGACGCCGTCGATTGGCTTTGCGTTCGAGTCGATGGCGGTCGGTCATGCCGAACGCTTGATGCCAATGATCGATAGCGTGATGGCTGAAGCCGGACTGTCGTTCGCAAACCTCGACCGGATCGCCGTCACCCATGGCCCGGGCACGTTCACAGGCACCCGCATCGCTGTCGCGGCGGCGCGCGCACTGTCGCTTGCGACCGGCACCCCGATCGTGGCCGTCACTAGTTTGCGGCTCATGGCAATGAGCCCGAGCTTACCCTCAGGACGAGGCCAATCCATTGCCATCGCGACGGACGCGCGGCGTGGGGAATGCTACATGCAGATCATCGATCGCCACACCTTGAAAGCCGTCATGCCGCCGTGCCTCGTGCGTGTCGAAAACGCAGCGGACGTTCTCGGTCACGGTCCAATCGTTGTTGCCGGCTCCGGTGCTTTGGCGGTTGTTGAGCATGCGCGTCGCGCGGGCTCTGACGCTGAATATTTGAAGCCGGAGTTGCTACCAGACGCCGTCGATATGCTGTTTGCGGCCATGGACGAGCCACTCACCACGTCAGTTGAACCAGTGTACCTGCGGGCCCCTGACGCGAAGCCGCCGCAAGCGGATCGCTTTATCCGTTTTCGCGCCGGAGCCGGTTCATGAGTTCAAACGTCACTCCGTTTCGCAACGTCAAGCATGTCAGCCTTCTATGGGCTGCCCCCGACCGTGCCGCCGAAATCGCAGCTTTGCATGCCCGCCTTTTCCAACCAGCTTGGGATGAAGCGGCCATCACGGCACTACTTGAGCATCCAGCCTCGACCTCATTGGTTGCCATCGCCGGCGATCCCAAACTTGCCGTCGGCTTTGTCATTGGCCAACTCGCGGCCGACGAAGCCGAGATTATTTCCGTCGGCGTCGCACCTGATTGGCAACGTGCAGGGCTCGGAAAACTCCTCGTCGAAGGGCTGGCCCGGGCGTCAAAGCGCGGAGACGCCAACCGGCTATTTCTGGAAGTCGCGGCCGATAACAACGCCGCGCTTGCTCTTTATCGTAAACTTCATTTCGCCGAAACCGGTCGCCGCGCCCGCTATTATGAACGGCCAGGCGGAGCGGCTGTCGACGCACTGGTTCTCGCTCTCAAGCTATAGCGCGCTCGCCGTTATCGCGTGGCAATGGACGGCTGAGGCGACACTACCTATAACGCGGTGATCCTTTGCCAGATCGGAATGGCTGATTCCAATGTCGCCCGCGCGCCGCGAAAATTCGTCGCAAATCGAAGCTCGATGTGCCGAGCATGGTCTGCGCATGACCGATCAGCGGCGCGTTATCGCGCGTGTCTTGTCACTGGCGCATGACCACCCAGACGTCGAGGAAGTCCATCGCCGTGCTCACGCCCTCGATTCCAAGATTTCGCTGTCGACAGTCTATCGCACACTCAAGATTTTTTCTTCCGTCGGCATCCTCGAGCGTCACGATTTCGGGCACGGACGCGGCCGTTACGAGCCAGCTCCAGTGCATCACCACGATCATCTCGTCGACGTTGAAACGGGCCGGGTGATCGAATTTTCCAACACCGACATCGAAGCCCTGCAGGAGCGCATCGCTCGCGAACTCGGGTTTCGACTGGTCGGTCACCGACTTGAACTTTATGGCGTACCGCTGCCAAAGCGAAAATCGTCGGCTCGCAACGACTGATGGACAAGCCCGGTCTATGGGAACGGTTCGCGCCACTGCGGCTTTGACGGCATTTTTTGCTCTGACTGTTCCGTTGATGCCGGTGCAGGCCATGCTCGTCAGGGTCGCGCCAAAAAGTGCGCGCAGATTTCCTCATTGGTACCATCGGCAGGTGTGCCGCATCCTCGGCATCACGTTGCTGATCGAGGGCGCCGTCGATCGCGATTTGCCGGTGCTGCTCGTTTGCAATCATACGTCATGGCTCGATATTCCGGTGCTGTCGGCGCTAGCGCCCGTTTCGTTCGTTGCCAAAAAGGAAATCGGCGGCTGGCCATTCGTGTCGTCATTGGCGCGTCTGCAACAAACCGTTTTCGTGGATCGCACGCGGCGCTTGGCCGCCGGAGACTCAGCCGATGAGATCAGTGAGCGGCTGGCGCGGGGCGACACCATCGTGCTGTTTGCGGAGGGGACGTCCAGCGACGGCAATCGCGTGCTGCCGTTCAAGACGTCTTTGTTCGGGGCGGTGATGGGGCGTGGCGCTGCAACGCCGGTATCGTCGAATGCTGCCGTGGCCGTTCAAACGGCGGCAGTCGTCTACACCCACCGGCGCGGTCTACCGGTGTCACGCGCCGAGCGATCGAGCCTTGCCTGGTACGGCGACATGGACATGCAGTCGCATGCCTGGAATGTCTTGAAGGCCGGACCGTTAACCGTCACCATTCGCGTGGGTGCGCCGGTCCCGCTAAGCAGTTTTGCCGATCGTAAGGAATTGGCTATCAAGACCGAACGCGAAGTTCGTCTCGTCGTGCATGGCATTTTACGCGGCCGGCCCGAAGATAGAACGCTTGAACCGGTCGATCCCGATCCAGAAAAACGCCGGGCACTTAGGTCTCAGCCGAAAGCCACCAGCGAAAAGTGGACATGATGATCCGCCACCGTGCTATGCGGCACGGGAGTTTTTCATGCCGCACGATAAACGGATCCGCCGGTGACAGACCTACGAGCCGAAGATTTTTTGCCACCACGCGAGCCGGAGGTGGGCGCAAGCGCGGCCGATGCGATGGCCCCCAAGCGCGTCTACCTCAAAACATTCGGCTGTCAGATGAACGTCTACGACAGCGAGCGGATGATGGAGGCCCTGATCCGCGACGGCTATGCGATGACCGAGCAGCCCGAACACGCTGACCTCGTCATACTCAATACCTGCCACATTCGCGAGAAGGCCGCCGAAAAGGTTTATTCAGATCTCGGCCGTCTGCGCGATATCAAGCAGCAGCGATCTCTCAACGGCCGATCAACCCTGATCGCGGTCGCCGGATGCGTGGCTCAGGCCGAGGGCCATGAAATTACCCGGCGTCAAACGGCGGTCGATCTCGTCGTTGGACCGCAAAGCTATCACCGCCTCGGCCGGTTGATCGGTGCCGTGCAAGCAACCGGCAAGCCGATCGTTGAAACCGAGTTCGATGGCGAAGACAAGTTCGCGCAGATGCCGGCACCGCGACGCGTCGCATCTCCGTCGGCATTTCTAACCATCCAGGAAGGCTGCGATAAGTTTTGCACGTTCTGCGTCGTGCCCTATACGCGAGGCGCTGAATTTTCGCGGTCTGTTGCCGACATCGAGCGCGAGGCGCGGGCGCTGGTGGCCGGGGGAGCGCGCGAGCTGACGCTGCTCGGCCAGAACGTCAACGCCTATCATGGCGACGGTGGCAATAGCCGGCCGGCGTCACTCGCCGATCTCGTCCGCTGCCTCGCCGACATCGACGGCCTGGCGCGTATTCGATACATGACCAGCCATCCCCATGACATGAGCGACGATCTGATCCAGGCGCACGGCGACATTCCGCAGCTGATGCCGTTTCTGCACTTGCCGGTTCAATCCGGATCTGACCGGATCCTCGCGGCCATGAATCGCAAGCATACGTCCGCCGACTATATTGCCCTGATTACCAAAGTGCGTATCGCGCGGCCCGATATCGCCTTGTCGAGCGACTTCATCGTCGGCTTCCCGGGCGAAACCGACGCCGATGCCGAGGCGACGCTCGACTTGGTGCGAGCGGTTGGCTTTGCCCAGACATTCTCATTCAAGTTTTCGCCGCGTCCCGGCACTCCGGCGGCGCAGCTCGAGGGCCAGGTGCCAGAGGATACTAAAACCGCGCGTCTGCTCGCCTTGCAGGCGGTGCTGGAAGAACAGCAGGCGGCGTTCAACCTGGCGAGCGTCGGCACTGTGGTTCCGGTGCTCTTCGAACGTCATGGCCGCGAGCACGGTTTTCTGGTCGGTAGAACGCCGCATCAGCAGATGGTCCATGCTGCCGCCGAGCCCGGCGACATTGGTAAAATTCGCACCGTGGCTATTGCGCAAGCGCGCCAGATGAGCCTGCGCGGTGTCATCCAGCCGGCATAATTGCCGTCTACCCGCTGGCATGTAAAACTGCGGACAACCGGGTGCACGCCGGTTGGCTAAGGACGGCCCATGATAGCGTTTCTCAACGTGCAGCCGATTCGGCTTATTCGCGGCTGATTGGAACAGGGTCCGGTTGTGGCGGTTTGCAGGTAAACCCAACACACATTCGAGGAGTGACGGCATTTGGCAGCATTTCGCGGATCTTCCGCTCCGGCGTCACGGCGCCCACAAAAGCCTGACGCGGATGCCGCGCGCATCGTCGTTCCCTTTGAAGACAACCGGGTATTGACCCAACTGCTCGGGGAATTCGACAGCCACCTCGCCCTCATCGAAGATCGCCTAGGCATCGGCGCCCACGCCCACGGCAACGTCATCATCCTCACGGGTCCGGCGCCAGCCTGCATGATTGCCCGCGATGTTCTCGAAAAGCTCTATTCGCGTATTTCGAAAGGTGACGCTGTCGGCGCTGGCGATTTCGATGGTCTTATCCGCCATGCTCGGTCGGGCGGTCCAGAGAGCGATGGCCAGGCGCAAGTCGCGACCCGCCGCCGCGTCGTCAAGGCCCGCACGCCGATGCAGAGCACGTACATGCGCGCCATCGATAAGTACGATTTGGTTTTTGGCGTCGGTCCGGCAGGAACGGGCAAAACCTACATCGCGGTCGCCTTTGCCGCCCAGTGCCTTGAGCGCGGCATGGTCGAACGCATCATCCTGTCGCGGCCAGCCGTTGAAGCCGGTGAACGATTAGGGTTTTTGCCGGGCGATATGCGCGACAAGGTCGATCCGTATTTGCGGCCGCTGTACGATGCGCTCTACGATGTGCTGCCGCCCGAGAAGGTCGAGCGTGACCTCGAAACCGGCGTCATCGAGATTGCACCTTTGGCTTTCATGCGCGGCCGCACGCTTTCGAATGCTTTCGTTATTCTCGATGAAGCGCAAAATACCAGCAGCATGCAGATGAAGATGTTTTTGACCCGCCTTGGCGAAGGTTCAAAAATGGTGGTGACCGGCGACCCAACCCAGATCGACCTTCCCCCCGGTATGACATCGGGTCTCGAAGAAGCGGTGCGCTTGCTGGATGGTGTCGATGACATCAAAGCTGTGCGCTTCGAGAATGCTGATATCGTGCGGCGCGATCTGGTGGCAAAAATCGTCACGGCCTACGACAAGGCGAAATAGCGAGCGATGCCGGTACGACGACAGCAAACGGTCGCGACCCTGGACGTTGACGTGATCGACGCTGGCGGAGATTGGTCGGCGCTCGATGAAGCCGAAGATCGAATAGGACGCGCAGCTGCCGCCGTCGCGTGCTGGCCCGGCCTGATCGCGCAACCCTCCTCGGTGGCCATCGCACTTTCGTCGGACGCTGAAGTCGCGGCGCTCAACGGCAGTTATCGCGGCCAGCCAAAAGCGACGAATGTGCTGTCGTTTCCGGCCGGCAAAGGCAATCCCACCGGATTTCTTGGCGATATCATCTTGGCGTCTGAAACGGTCGCTCGCGAAGCGGCCGAGCAGTCGATCCCGCTCGAACATCATGTGACCCATCTGGTGGTGCACGGCCTGCTGCATTTGCTCGGCTTCGATCACGAAACGCCGGCCGAAGCCGAACGTATGGAAAAGCTCGAAATCGAAATCCTTTCCACACTTCACATTGCCAACCCCTACAATGGCGACTTGCTATCTTCACGCTAGCCCAACAACCTGGAGTAAGAGGGCCATTGCCCTTATCTCACCCATGACCGAGCGACCGAGCGAAAAGTCAGCCGTTGATTTTCCAACCGACGACGTCCGCGCACTTGGGGCTCAAGGGTGGTTGCAGGTTCTGCGACTGAAACTCGGCCTCGTCACGCCGCATAATGTCCGCGACGCCATCGAGGGTGCCCTCAAGGCGCCGGATCCGACGGCCACCTTCACTGAAGCCGAGCGCAGCATGCTCGAGCGTCTGTTGCGCTTCGGCGCCAGCCGCGTCGAAGATTTGATGGTGCCTCGCGCCGATATCACCGCCCTCGACGAAGACGAGCCGCTGTCGGAATTGTTGCAGACCTTCGATGAGGCCGGCGTGTCGCGCATTCCGCTGTTTCGCGAAACCCTCGATGACCCGCGCGGTATGATCCACATCAAGGATTTGTTTCGCTGGCTGATGCTGGAGGCGACAATGCCGCCCGGCAAATTATCCAAAGCAGGCACCGACGTTGAGCCGCCGCGATCGTGGGAAAAACTCGATCTCTCAAAGCTCGATTTATCGCGCCCGATCACCACGGCAAAAATTCGCCGGCAAGTGCTGTATGTTCCGCCGTCGATGCCGGCTGCCGATCTGCTGATCAAAATGCAGTCGACGCGCATCCACATGGCGCTGATCGTCGATGAATACGGCGGCACGGACGGCTTGGTCACCATCGAAGATCTCGTCGAACAGATTGTAGGCAAGATCGAAGACGAGCATGACGAGGCAGAAGAGACCAACATTCATATCGATCCCAAGCTTGGCCTCGTTGCCAGCGCCCGCACCCCGATCGACGAACTCGAACAGCATCTGCACGCCAAGCTGGTCGACGCGGACGAAGATGAAGACATCGATACGCTGGGCGGCTTGGTGTTCTCGATGCTCGGCCGTGTTCCGGCGCGCGGGGAATTGATCCGTCATCCAACCGGCGTTGAATTCGAAGTCCTCGACGCCGATCCCCGCCGCGTCAAAAAACTGAAAATCCATCTGCCCAGGACGGCTGCTCAAAAAGCCGCGGCCGACATTCAGAACACGTGATGGCGAACACGATCGCGGTTCAAACTCCGGCCACTGCGCGACTTCGCGAATGGACCACGCGGGGATCGCAACGCCGGCGTGATGCCGTCGCCGTAGCCGCCGGTAGTGTGTCCGTTCTGGCATTCGCTCCGATATTTGCGGCTCCCGTCCTGTTCGTTACGCTGGCGATCTTCATTTGGCTGATCGACGTCAGTCCGACGCCACGGGCGGCGGCACGCACCGGCTGGTGGTTCGGCTTTGGCTATTTCTTTTTCAACCTGTTCTGGCTCGGTGAAGCCTTCCTCGTCGAAGCCGACAAGTTCGCCGTGCTGCTCCCGTTCGCGGTCACCCTGCTGCCGGCCGGCATGGCGCTGTTTTGGACACTCGCTGCCACAGTCGCGCGGCGCTTCTGGCGTCCCGGATTGGCCCGCGTCTTCGTTTTCGCCATTGCGTTGAGCGCGGTGGAATGGCTGCGCGGGCATGTGCTGTCAGGTTTGCCGTGGAACGTGATTGGCTACGCGCTGACCGCGCCGCTCGTACTTATGCAAGGCGCAGCCCTGGTCGGAGCGTATGGCCTCACGGCCATCGCCATCGTGGTTTTTTCGGCGCCATTGGTCATTTTGGCGGATGCGAAGCGTGCCGCCGGTTGGGCTCGTGTCACCGCCGTCTTTGCGATCAGCGGCTTGCCTGTTGCGCTGCTGGCGCTCTATGGCGCCTGGCGCTTATCTGAAACACCGGCCGATGTCAGCGGCGTTCGCCTGCGCATTGTGCAGCCCAGCGTGTTGCAAACGCAGAAGTGGAAGCCTGAATACCAAGCACAAATATTTGACGATCATCTGACGCTGTCGGTTACCGATCCCGGCGGCAAGCGTGACGGCATGGCCGGTATCACGCACCTCATCTGGCCTGAAGCGGCCATGCCGTTTCTGCCGCTCGAAAATCCTGAAGCCTTGCAAGCCATTGCAGCAATCCTGCCGGACGGCACAACCTTGCTGACGGGCGCGTTGCGCCGCGAGGCGACCGACCCGGCGGGTGTGCCACTGCCGCTCGACCAGCACCGCATCTACAACGGCATGTTGGTCTTGAATGATCGAGCAGACTTGATCGCAACCTACGACAAAATCCACCTCGTGCCGTTCGGTGAATATCTGCCCGTCGAGCCGCTGTTAACCGCGCTCGGCCTGAAAAAGCTGACACACGGCCAGGGGTCTTTCACAGCTGGGCCGACGCCGCGACCCATCCTCCAGATTGCCGGACTGCCGCCGGTCATCGCCCTCGTTTGCTATGAGGTTCTGTTTCCCGGTGCGATCGTGCAGGGCGAGCAACGCCCAGGCGTTATGGTTAACGTCACCAACGACGGCTGGTTTGGCAATTCGAGCGGCCCGCGTCAGCATTTCCATCAAAGCCGCGTCAGGGCCGTCGAGGAGGGCGTCCCTTTGATCCGTGCCGCCAACAATGGCATTTCGGCCGTCGTCGACCGCTACGGTCGCGTGCCGCATCAGCTGGGCATGGACGAGCGCGGCGTGATCGATAGCCCGCTCCCCGGCGGTGCAGCGCCGACCATGTACGCGCGCTATGGCGATCTCCTTCTTGCCCTCATATTGGCCGCTTACAGCCTTTTGGCTGCGCGTTTGAAAACTCGTGAACAAAGTTTACCAAACTTCCCGGCCAGCAGCAGCGATACGCGTGCTGAAGGTTGACGGGGGCGATCCGCGCACCTAGGAACGGTGCAGAGCCGAGCCATATTTAGAATGGGTTGGACGCGCATTGATGACCAACGATCCGATTTATGACAGCGAAAGCATAGAAGACGCCCCCAAGGGTTCACGACGCGCCAACCCCATGGATGTTCATGTCGGCACCCGCGTCCGGCTTCGCCGCATGCTGCTCGGCATGAGCCAGGAAAAACTCGGCGAACAGCTCGGTTTGACATTTCAGCAAGTGCAGAAGTACGAAAAGGGCGTCAACCGTATTGGCGCCAGCCGCTTGTTCGATCTGGCCAAAGTGCTCGGCGTTCCGATCCAGTTTTTCTATGACGAAGCGCCCGTCGGCATGCATGGTTCACCCGATCTGTCTCTCGGCTTCGCCGATCGGCCTGGGGAAAGCTATGTCGTCGAATTTCTTGGCACGCGGGACGGCTTGGAGTTGAACAAAGCCTTCGCGCGCATCACCGATACAAAAATCCGCCGTGCCATCGTTGATCTGGTGCGTGCGATGTCCGGTGACGACGCCTGATCAGCGTGGCCGCGCAAGCGGCGTTTTGCCTTGGTGTCCGTCGGCGAACGCGGCTGCCGCTTGGCTTGACCCATGACTCAAAGGCTGCAACAAACCGGCGACTTTTCAGGGCGTCGCCGCACTGCGTCGAGCCTTCGGCACTGCTGCAATTCAGCAGCGTAGTGCCAAATCGTGGGGGCCAACGTGGCGCGACAATCGTTTCAGTTCACCAGCGAATCCGTTTCCGAAGGCCACCCCGATAAAGTCTGCGATCGAATTTCGGATGAGGTGGTCGACGCCTTCTATCGCGAGGGCGCGAAAGAGCACCTCGATCCGTGGACCATTCGCGCTGCCTGCGAAACGATGGCAACGACCAATCGCGTCATCATCGCCGGCGAGTCACGCGGGCCAAAAGGAGTGACGGTGGCGGCCATTCAGGATCTGACCCGCGCCGCCATCCGCGATATAGGCTACGAGCAAGAAGGTTTTCACTGGGCGAACTGCAACATCGAAGTGCTTTTGCATTCGCAATCGGCTGACATTGCCGCCGGGGTCGACGCGCAGCAGCCGACCAACAAGGAAGAGGGCGCCGGCGATCAGGGCATCATGTTCGGATATGCCTGCAATGAGACGCCCGAACTGTTGCCGGCCCCGATCTATTACGCCCACAAAATCCTCAAAGACTTGGCGATGGCGCGCAAGGCGCCAACAGGCGACGCCAGACAACTTGGTCCCGACGCTAAGAGCCAAGTCACGGTTCAGTACGAAAACGGCAAACCCGTCGGTGTCACGCAGATCGTTGTGTCGCATCAGCATATCGTCGAGGACCTGACATCGCGTCAGGTCCGTGACATCATTGAGCCGTTCGTTTTGAAGGCGCTGCCTCAGGGGTGGATTTCGAAAGACACGATCTGGCACATCAATCCGACTGGAAAATTCTTCATCGGCGGACCGGACGGCGACTGCGGTCTGACCGGGCGCAAGATTATCGTCGACACGTATGGTGGTGCGGCTCCCCACGGCGGCGGCGCGTTCTCCGGCAAGGATCCAACGAAGGTTGACCGCTCGGCCGCCTATGCGTCGCGCTATCTGGCCAAGAATGTGGTGGCGGCGGGCATCGCCGACCGCTGCACCATTCAGCTGTCCTATGCCATTGGCGTTGCCAGGCCGCTGTCGATTTATGTCGACACGCACGGCACCGGCAAGGTCTCGGAAGCTGTGATCGAGAAGGCGCTGGGCGAGGTCATGGATTTAACTCCGCGCGGCATTCGCAGCCACCTGGATCTGAACAAGCCGATTTACGCGCGCACGTCGGCTTATGGCCATTTTGGTCACTCCGCCGAAGCCGATGGCGGCTTTTCTTGGGAAAGAACCGATCTTGCGGCTAAGATTTCGCAGGCCGTCGCCTGACGCCAGCGGCGATCCGATGCGCCGGCAAAGCCGGCCGCGTCAACGGCCGTTTTAAAGTTCGCGCCGGTCTACAGCCGGACAATAGGCCACTATGACGTCTGACACGCCGCACGGTGATCTGCGATCTTTTGGCCGCAGACGGGGCCGCAAACCCACGAGCCGTCAGGCGGCTTTGCTCCGCGATGTGCTGCCGCGCGTCGCGCTAGACCTTTCTGCGCCGTGCGGCGGACCGACAGCACGCGACACGCAAGTGCCAAGCGAAACGTGGCTCGAAATCGGCTTTGGCGGTGGCGAGCATCTCCTTTGGCAAGCCGAGCGCCATCCGGCCGTCAGCTTCATCGGTTGCGAACCGTTCGAAGATGGCGTCATCAAGGTGCTCGATGCGATCGAACATCAGCGGCTGACGAACATCCGTGTTCACATGGGCGATGCCCGCGACGTGCTGCGCGCACTGCCAGACGGAAGCCTATCGCGTGCTTTCATTCTGTTTCCCGACCCGTGGCCAAAACGAAAGCAAGCCAAGCGCCGCTTGGTTAATGCGACGACGCTCGATCTTCTGGCGCGCGCCATGCGTCCCGGCGCGATCCTCAGGCTTGGCACTGATATCGGCGATTACGCCCGCACGACGCTTGAGGCGATCGAACGCGAGCCGCGTTTCGTGTGGCTTGCCAAAAGCCCCACTGACTGGCGCGTTAGGCCGCCAGACTGGCCGGAGACGCGCTATGAGGCCAAAGCCGCCGCCGCTGGCCGTCAACGCTACTATTTCAGTTTTCGCCGCCTTTAAGATCGCGGCCATGCCTTGCGCTGTGGGCCAAACTCGCCTATGTGACGGTCATCCTAATAACAAAAGACGACTTGCCGAGTGGACCCGCAGGGCCCGCTCCCAAGGCTCTTTATCCGATAGACTGATCCACTCTTGATAACCGCCGAAGATCAGCCCCAGAAGGCATCTGCGAAGCCCGATACCGCGCGGTTCATGCGCGAGACCGGGCTTGCCGCGGAAGTCGCCGACGTGGTCGAGCCGGTGCTGGTCGACCTTGGGTTCCGCTTGGTGCGCGTGTCGGTGCTCGGCGCTACGGATCGAACGGTCCAGATCATGGCCGAGCGGCCCGATGGCTCGATCTCGGTCGATGATTGCGAAACGATTTCGCGCGGGCTTTCGCCGGTCCTCGACGTCGCCGAACCGATGCCGGGTAAATATCGCCTGGAGATTTCGTCGCCCGGCATTGATCGCCCTCTGGTTCGCCCGAGCGATTTTGAAGATTGGGCGGGCCACGAAGTAAAGCTCGAATTGAAAGAGCCGATCGACGGGCGCAAACGCTACAAAGGGTTGCTCGAAGGTTTTGAAGACGGCGAAGTGCGGGTTGCGGCCGACGCCGGCAAGCTCGGTCGCCAGCATCTTGGTTTCCCTGTTTCGCTGATCGCCGATGCGAAGCTGGTGCTGACCGACGAGCTGATCCGCGAAGCTCTGGCACGCGCCAAGCTGCGCCACTCAGACCGCCCTGGCGACGGGGCTGAACTCGACGAAGACGACTTGGAGGATTGACCTATGGCTATGGCAGGCATCAGTGCCAACCGGCTTGAACTTTTGCAGATTGCCGACTCTGTCGCGAAAGAAAAAACGATCGACAAAAAGATCGTCATCGAAGCGATGGAAGACGCTATCCAAAAGGCAGCCAAGTCGCGCTATGGGGCCGAGAACGACATTCGCTGCGAGATCGATCCCAAGACCGGCGAAGCCAAGCTGACGCGCGTTCTCGCCGTCGTAGACGAGGTCGAGAACGATTCAACGCAGGTCAATCTGGCGGACGCACAAAAGCGCAACCCAGATGCCAAGGTCGGCGACATGATCGCTGAAACCTTGCCGCCGCTTGAATTCGGTCGCGTTGCCGCTCAAAACGCCAAACAGGTGATCGTCCAAAAGGTCCGCGAAGCTGAGCGTGATCGACAGTTTTCCGAGTTCAAAGACCGCATCGGCGACATCTCGAACGGCACCGTAAAGCGGGTCGAATACGGCAATGTCATTGTCGATCTCGGTCGCGCTGAAGGCATTATTCGCCGCGATGAAATGATCCCGCGTGAGAACGTCCGGCTCGGCGATCGCATCCGCGCTTTCATCTATGACGTGCGTCGCGAACAGCGCGGCCCGCAGATTTTCTTGACGCGCGCGCGGTCAGAATTCATGGCCAAGCTGTTCGCTCAGGAAGTGCCGGAAATCTATGACGGCGTGGTTGAAATCAAGTCGGTTGCCCGCGATCCGGGATCACGCGCTAAAATCGCGGTGATCTCCAAGGATTCCTCCATCGATCCGGTCGGCGCCTGCGTCGGGATGCGCGGCGCGCGCGTGCAGGCCGTGGTCAACGAATTGCAGGGCGAGAAGGTCGACATCATCCAGTGGAGCCCAGATGCGGCTAGTTTCATCGTCAACGCCTTGGCGCCGGCTGAAGTCACCAAAGTCGTTTTGGATGAAGATTCAAACCGTATCGAAGTTGTCGTGCCGGAAGCGCAGTTGTCGCTCGCCATCGGGCGGCGCGGGCAGAACGTGCGGCTGGCATCGCAGCTCACCGGCTGGGATATCGATATTCTGACCGAGCAGGAAGAAAGCGAACGCCGCCAGAAGGAATTTGGCGAGCGCACGCAATTGTTGATGGATTCGCTCGATGTCGACGAAGTCATCGCCCAGTTGCTCGTCACCGAAGGCTTTGCGTCGGTCGAAGAAGTGGCCTTTGTCGATCTCGCCGAAATCGCCCAGATCGAGGGCTTCGACGACGACACGGCCGAGCAAATTCAAACCCGGGCGCGGGAATACCTCGAACAGCAGGAAGCCGAGCGCGATGCCAAGCGCCGCGAGCTCGGCGTTGCCGATGAACTCGCCGAAATTCCCGGCATCACGACAGCCATGATGGTGTCGCTCGGTGAGAACGGCGTCAAAACCGTCGAAGACTTTGCCGACTGCGCCACCGACGAATTGGTCGGCTGGACGGAGCGCAAAAAAGAAAAAGACGCCGAAGCCGTCCGCCACAAGGGCTATCTCGACGGCTTCGAGCTGTCGCGCACCGATGTCGAAGGCATGATCATGGCCGCGCGCGTGCACGCCGGTTGGATCAAGGCCGAAGATCTGGAGCCTGCCGCCGTGGCTGATGAAGCCGGGCTCGAAGACGAGAGCGCAAATGGCGTCGATGGCGAAACCGGCCCGGCCGGATCGTCGAGTTAAGTGAGATGTCGAGAAAGGCACCCGACCAGCGTGGCAGCGAAGCGACAGCACCGGCCAATCGATCGGCCAGCAGACGATGACGATGGGTCCGGCAGCGATGTTGGACGTGAGCGTTTGTGCGTCGTCACACGCGTGGCTCAGGAGCCCGACGCGCTGATCCGCTTTGCGAGGTCGCCTGACGGCGACCTGGTGCCTGATCTCGATCAGCGCCTTCCAGGCCGTGGCGCGTGGGTAACGTGCGATCGAAAAACGCTTGAAAAAGCAATAAAAACAAAGGCTTTCGCAAGAAGTTTTAAGGCTGACGCTCGTGCTGCCGCTGATTTGCCGGAGCGGGTCGATGGTATGCTGTTGCGCCGCCTGACCGCAACGCTCTCGCTTGCCAACAAGGCCGGGCTGGCGATTGCAGGGTTCCAGCAAGTCGACTCGGCGCTGGAAAAGGGGCAGGTCGCCGCAGTGCTCCACGGACACGACGCGGCGGCGGACGGTCGCGGCAAATTAGACCGAAAATTCAGGGCGATCCAACGCGACCGTGGCCTCAAAGCTCCGATCGCGGATGTCCTCACCATTTCTGAAATGAGCTTGGCCATGGGCCGCCCATCTGTGGTACATGCTGCCCTCATACCCGGAGAGCTGACGGATCGGTTTCTGAGGGAGGCGGAGCGCATTCTGCGTTACCGGGCTTCTCCAGCGACATTCGAACAGGTTTTTTCTGAGAACGCTCCTGATGAGCCGACGCAATTTGAAGGTTGAACGGAAAACGCATGACGGACTCGAACGACCAAACGGACAAGACCCTGCGAGCTGGAGCGCGCAAACCGCTTTCGCTGCAGAGAACGGTCGAGTCCGGAAGCGTGCGGCAGAATTTCAGCCATGGCCGATCGAAGTCTGTCGTCGTTGAAAAGAAAAAGACGCGCAAGCTTGGTCCCGGCGGTGTTGAACTCGCGCCAGAAGCGCCGACGCAAGTCGCAGCCCCCGTCATCGACAAGCAGCGGCCGATCACACGTCCGCTGACTTCGCCTTCGATCGGCGCTGCATCAACGGCCCAGCAGCGCACGTTGTCGAACGAGGAACGTGACGCACGAGCTCGGGCTCTCGCAGCAGCGCGTGCCGATGACGCCGCGCGACCGCCGGAAGCCGAACCGGTTCGTTATGAACCCGTTGCGCGCGACCCAGAGACGGCCAGCCCGTCCGTGAATGCGGCGCCGGCCGCACCGACGATTGAAACCAGCATCGCAGCAAGCCCATCAGCATCGACGCCAGCGGCTGCGTCATCAAGCCCCTCGACACCATCGGCGCGTCCGCCGATGGCGCGTCGGGACGATGCACCGCGCGACAGTGCGCGTCCGTCGTTCTCCCGTCCGGGCCCGCGCCCAGGCGGCGCGCCAGCGTTCATGCCGCGCGAGGCAGGACGGCCGCGCGAACTCGATTTTCCAGGCCCGCGCCGTGGCGCTCCAGCTCCCACCGCTCCCGATCCTTCGCTTGAAAAACCAACGCGGGCCGTTCGTCCGGTCGTTGCAAAACCCGTTGTCGAAGACGACGACAGCCGCAAACGTGGCCCCGGCGGCGCCAAGATCACCCGCCCTGCCGTCAAGCTTCCCGACGATGGCCGCCAGCGCCAGAAACTAACGATCACGAACTTCGATCGCGAAGCTCAGCAGCGCTCGCTCGCGTCGCTGAAACGCAAGCGCGACAAAGAACGCCTGAAAGCCATGGGCATTCAGCAAGTCCGCGAGAAGATTTCCCGTGAGGTCATCATTCCTGAAGCGATCACAATTCAGGAATTGTCGAACCGCATGACCGAACGCGCCGTCGACGTCATCAAGTATTTGATGAAAGAAGGCGACATGCGCAAAATTACGGACGTGCTCGACGCCGACACCGCAGAGTTGATCGTCCAGGAATTTGGCCACACGACCAAGCGCGTTTCTGAGTCAGACGTCGAAATTGGCTTCGTCGGCGAAAAAGACGCCGAAGACGCCGCCATGGAATTGCGTGCGCCGGTCGTGACCATCATGGGCCACGTCGACCACGGCAAAACATCACTGCTTGACGCCATCCGTTCGACCAATGTCGTGTCCGGGGAAGCTGGCGGCATTACGCAGCACATCGGCGCTTATCAGGTCATCGCCTCGAACGGCGACAAGATCACGTTCATCGACACGCCCGGCCATGAAGCTTTTACCGCCATGCGCGCCCGCGGCGCCAAGGTGACGGACATCGTTGTTCTCGTGGTGGCAGCCGACGACGGCGTGATGCCCCAAACGGTTGAAGCCATCAATCACGCGAAGGCAGCCGGCGTGCCGATGATCGTCGCGATCAACAAAATCGACAAGCCGCAGGCCGATCCCAAGCGCGTTCAAACGGATCTGCTGCAGCACGATATCGTCGTCGAAAGCATGGGCGGCGAAACGCTGGAAGTGCCGGTTTCGGCCTTGAAGCGCACCAACCTCGACAAGCTGCTCGAGGCCATCCATTTGCAGGCCGAAATTCTCGACCTCAAGGTTAATCCGAAGCGCCCGGCCGAAGGCATCGTCATCGAAGCCAAGCTTGAGCGTGGTCGAGGGCCGGTCGGGACCGTGCTCGTACAGCGCGGGACCTTGAAGCTCGGTGATATCGTCGTTGCCGGGATGGCCTGGGGCCGGGTGCGCGCCTTGATCGGCGACAAGGGCAACAACATCGCGTCCGCTGGGCCATCGGTGCCGGTCGAAATTCTCGGCTTCGATTCCGCACCAGACGCCGGCGATCAATTCGGCGTCGTCGAGAACGAAGCGCGCGCCCGCGAAATCACCGATTACCGCATCCGCAAGCGTCGCGAGACGCTCGGCTCAGCCGGTACGCCGCGCACGCTCGAGCAAATGATGCAGACGCTGAAAGATGCGGCCGGCCAGAAAGAATTCACGCTGCTCATCAAGGGCGATGTGCAGGGCTCCGTCGAAGCCATTATCGGGTCATTGAAAAAGCTCGGCACGGATGAAGTGATCGCTCGCATCGTCCACACCGGCGTCGGCGGCATCACCGAATCCGATATCGCGCTCGCGTCAGCATCGAAGGCGGTGGTCATCGGCTTCAACGTGCGTGCCAACGAACAGGCAAAGCGCGCTGCCGACAATCAGGGTATCGAAATCCGCTACTACAACATCATTTACGACTTGGTGGATGACGTGAAGGCGGCGATGTCGGGCTTGCTGGCGCCGACCAAGCGCGAGATCTTCCTCGGCTACGCCTCGATCAAGCAGGTCTTCAACATTTCGAAGTTTGGCAAAGTCGCCGGCTGCCAAGTGACCGAAGGCAAAGTCGAACGTGGTGCGAAAGTTCGCCTGCTGCGCGACAACGTTGTCATTCACGAAGGCTCGCTGTCGATCCTCAAACGCTTCAAGGACGACGTGAAGGAAGTGACCACCGGTCAGGAATGCGGGATGTCGTTCGCCAACTATCAAGACATCCGCGAAGGCGATCAGATCGAGTGCTTCCAGGTCGAGGTCATCGCAAGAAGCCTCTGATCGCTGACGCGGCCGAGCGCGATCGGGGTTACGAACGCCCCGATCGGATTGCCACTTGAGCCAACGCGGATAATGGCTGCGCGGCTCAGGGCCGATAGGCGCTGCACCGGCAAGTTTTTTCAAAAGCTGTTCTCAGGAGCCGTACGCGGTCCAATTCCGCGGCGGAACGACAATGACGCGAAAGAAATCAGCCAAACGCTCAAGTTCTGGGTCAGGCGGCTCAAGCGCCGGGTCGGGCAGCCGGGCCCGGTCTTCGCCGGCCAAAGGGCCGACGCAGCGCATGCTCCGCATCGGCGAATTGATCCGCCACAAAGTCGCAGAACTTCTGGCGCGGGGCGAAATCCATGACGACGTGCTCGCGTCGCACGTGGTGACGATCCCGGAGGTGCGCATTTCGCCGGATCTGAAAATCGCGACCGTCTATGTCATGCCGCTCGGTGGCAAGGATGTTAAGCCGGTCATCACAGCACTTGCCCGCAACAAGGGCTTCATCCGCACTGAAGTCGCCAAGACGCTGAACCTGCGCTATGCGCCCGATCTGCGCTTTCTCGAAGACAAAACGTTCGAAGAAGCGACGCGCATCGATCGCCTGCTTGACAGCCCTAAGGTGCGGCAAGACACGGGTCGGTCTTAAATCATGGCACGACGCAAGAAGGGCAACCCGGTTCACGGCTGGCTGATCCTCGACAAACCGTTGAACATGACGTCGACGCAGGCGGTTGGCGCCGTGCGCCGCGCGTTCAATGCGCAAAAGGCGGGGCACGCCGGCACGCTCGATCCACTCGCGACGGGCATCCTTCCGATCGCGCTGGGTGAAGCGACGAAGACGGTGCCGTTCGCGGTCGACGGCGAGAAGGCTTATCGCTTCACCGTGCGATGGGGTGGCGAGACGACGACAGACGACACTGAAGGACCGATCGTGGCGTCGAGCGATCGGCGGCCGACGGCTGAGGACATCAACGCGCTGCTGCCAGCGTTTCGCGGCGTCATTCAGCAGGTGCCGCCGCAGTTCTCAGCCATCAAGGTGGATGGTGCGCGGGCCTATGACTTGGCGCGCGACGGGCAGAACGTGATGCTGGATGCGCGCGCGGTTGTCATTGAACGGTTTGAACTCGTAGAGCAGCCAGATCCATCCACCAGCGTGTTCGAAGCCGAATGCGGCAAGGGCACTTATGTGCGCGCCCTCGCACGCGACATGGGTCGCGCACTCGGCTGCTATGGTCATGTCATAGCCCTTCGCCGGACGCGCGTCGGGCCGTTCGACGAAAGTAATTGCGTGACGATGGACCAAGTTCAACGCGCCGCCAACGGCACGGACGTCCACGTCGATGCCGACGTCGATTCCGACGCCGACGAGGTCATGCGGCTATTGGCGCCGGTTGAAATGGCGTTGTCCGATTTGCCTGAGTTGCTCGTGTCGCAAGCCGATGCGCAAAGCTTGGTGCGCGGCCAAGCCGTACTCATTCGCGGCCGCGATGCGCCGATCCTTACCGGTCCCGCCTATGCGACGTCGAAGGGCCGCTTGATCGCATTAGGTGAGCTGGATCGCGGCGCTTTACATCCAACGCGGGTTTTTAATCTTGGTTAGCATAACACGGCGAGCGCCAGTGTTTGCAGCATTGTGAATAGAGATCACACAACTGGGACCAAGATTAACTTGCATGTCGTGGAAATAGGGATTATCGACCCACTATCGACTTTGGCCGGACAACAGGGCCGCTTCGCTTGTTTCATTGGTATTTTATCGATGACGAGGCGTACGTCTAGAGCTTCCCCCAACATCGACAAACCGGGTTTCTTGGTTCACGCCAACGCGTGCCCCTGTTTCCCATCTATAACTTGCCTTGAAAGGGTAATCTCATGACGTCAGGTACTGTAAAATTCTATAACGATCAAAAAGGCTTCGGCTTCATTGCTCCGGATGACGGCGGCAAGGATGTGTTCGTGCACGCAACGGCGCTTGAGCGCGCCGGCATGCGCGGCCTCTCGGAAGGCCAGAAGGTCAAGTTTGACACGCAGGAAGATCGTCGCACCGGCAAGATCGCCGTCGGCAACATCCAGGCTGCTTAAGACCATCCTGATGCGCGGACCGCGCCGGTAGCGCCGTCGTTCGCGCGTCTTGATCTCGCGAAAGCCGTCCTTCTTTGGAAGGGCGGCTTTTGTGCGTTCAGGGTCGATTGCGCGCAGTCGTGACCCGAAGCCGAGCCCGCAACGTAAACGACGTATGATCAGAATTACTCGACCGTTCCTGCCGGTCTTTGTGGCGTGCGCACTGTTTGCAACCGCCACGGCATTGGCCGCCAAATGCGCCGTGCGCGACGGCGTCATCGCTGACGTTTCGCCCGGACCTTTTTTGCCGTCGACCGAGACGGTAACTTTAAAAGGCACCTACTCGGCCGAATTCCGATGGGACATCAACGATAAAGAAGGCATCGGCTGGATGCGCATCACCGATGCCGACAACCGTGAGATCGGCTGGGTCCCGTCCGGACATGAGGGCGTTCGATGCGGCGAAAACAACTGATTTGATGAGATAATAGTACCGGTAAAACGACCTCGCGTTCTGTCAGCGTTCGTGTATAAGTGCGGTCAACCGCGCGGCACAACCGTACCGCGCGGCTTTTGTTTATGACCCGGCTGGACGACATCCCGGCCGCGGCCATGTCCCAAGAACTCCAGTTTTGAAAGGAGCAGACGATGTCGGAAGTTGCCCCGCACCGTAAGGCGGCGAAGACGGCTGTCATCAAAGATAGCGCCACCAAAGCCAACGATACAGGCTCGCCCGAAGTTCAGATTGCAGTGCTCACGCATCGCATCAACGAACTCACCGATCACTTCAAGATGCACAAAAAAGACAACCACTCACGGCGTGGGTTGTTGAAGATGGTTAGCCAGCGCCGCCAACTCTTGGACTATGTGAAGGCCAAGGATAACGCGCGCTATCAAAAGATCATCGAGAAGCACGGCATCCGCCGCTAGACGCGCGACACCGCGTCCAAGATGAGGGCGGCTGCATGCCGGCCAGACACACGAGTTCAACAACCGAAATGCGCTGGAGCCAGTCGGCTCCGGTGCAAATACGCTTGGAAAGAGCCGCTTTTTTCAAGCGACGTCCGCTCGAAGAGTAGAAAAAGCAAAAACGAAAGACTTGAAACATGTTCGATATTCATCGTGTTGAAATTGACTGGGGTGGCCGCAAGCTCAAGCTTGAAACTGGCCATATGGCACGTCAGGCCGATGCCGCCGTGCTCGCCCAGTATGGCGAAACAACCGTCCTTGCCACCGTCGTCGGCGCCCGCAGCGTCAAGCCCGGCATCGACTTCTTCCCCCTGACCGTGAACTACCAAGAGCGGACATACGCTGCCGGCAAAATCCCAGGCGGATATTTCAAGCGCGAAGGCCGCCCGACGGAAAAAGAGACGCTAACGTCGCGTCTGATCGATCGGCCGATCCGTCCGCTCTTCGTCGAAGGCTTCAAGAACGAAACCCAGGTTGTCGTGACGGTCATGTCGCACGATCTCGAAAACGATCCCGACGTGCTTGGCATGGTGGCCGCATCGGCCGCGCTGACATTGTCGGGCTTGCCGTTTCTCGGCCCGATTGCCGGCGCTCGCGTCGGCGTCATCAACGGCGAATTCGTACTGAACCCGATGGTTGACGAGATGAAAGACTCGTCCCTCGACCTCGTCATCGCCGGCACGCACGATGCCGTCATGATGGTTGAATCGGAAGCCAAGGAACTGTCCGAGAAAATGATGCTCGAAGCCGTCATGTTCGGCCACAAGCACATGCAGCCGGTCATCCAGGCGATCATCAAGCTGGCTGAAAAAGCTGCCAAGGAACCCTGGGACATCAAGATCCCCGACAAGGCGAAGTACAAAGACGCGGTCAAGAAAATCGCTGAGGGCGCGCTCAAAGAGGCGTTCTCGACGAAGGAAAAGGCCAAGCGCAACGATCTCGTCAGCGCGGCCAAGAAGGCTGTGTTTGCCGGCGTCGAAATTCCGGCTGACGATGCCAACGAAAAAGTCTTGCTGACCGACGCCTTCAAAACCCTCGAAATGGACATCATGCGTGGCGATGTCTTGAAGACGAAGCACCGCATCGACGGTCGCGATCTGAAGACCGTGCGTCCGATTTTATCGGAAGTGCATATTCTGCCGCGCACGCATGGTTCGGCGCTGTTCACGCGGGGTGAGACGCAGGCTCTTGTCGTTGCGACTCTCGGCACCGGTGAAGACGAACAGTACGTCGACAGCCTTGAGGGTACGAAGAAAGAAAACTTCCTGTTGCATTACAACTTCCCACCCTACTCGGTCGGTGAAGTCGGTCGCATGGGATCGCCCGGCCGCCGCGAAATTGGCCACGGTAAGCTCGCATGGCGCGCCATCCGTCCGATGCTGCCGGCAAAAGAAGACTTTCCCTATACGCTGCGCGTCGTCTCGGAAATCACCGAATCCAATGGCTCTTCGTCGATGGCAACGGTATGCGGCACGTCGCTCGCCTTGATGGACGCGGGCGTACCGCTGAAGTCGCCGGTGGCCGGTATCGCCATGGGCCTGATCAAGGAAGGCAACGACTTCGCTGTCCTGTCAGACATCCTTGGCGACGAAGATCACCTTGGCGATATGGACTTCAAGGTCGCCGGCACCGCGAACGGTGTGACGGCCTTGCAGATGGACATCAAGATCACCGGCATCACCGAAGAGATCATGCGCGTTGCGCTTGATCAGGCGCAGGCCGGTCGTCTTCACATCCTGAACGAAATGTCCAAGGCGCTGACCGGTGCCCGCGAAGAACTTGGCGAGCACGCACCGCGCATCGAAACGATCAAGATCCCGACCGACAAGATCCGCGAAGTGATCG
>FSSH01001614.1_pt1 | contig 55618 bp, 52 predicted proteins | sample 1166101 | NCBI WGS metagenome assembly FSSH01 (sample SAMEA32972668, study PRJEB13176) | freshwater metagenome | biome: Drinking water system; feature: Biomass in drinking water that filtered by 0.45 um membrane; material: drinking water | place: USA | collected 2012-12-20 | depth 0 m | reverse complement strand
CTAGAACGGAAGGGCCGCTGATAGCCAGCGGGATAGTGGTATCGTGTGGATTAGCCAAGCGCGGAATCGATATTTTGCGGAGACTCGCTTGCTGCTGCGCGAAGGCATTCCGCGCTAATCCAGTCAATCCAGGCCTGCATGCCGCTGCCTTGCGTGGCGGAAATTGGCAGCACGGGTAATCCGGGATGAACGCGGTGCGCATAGTCAATGGTCAAATCGACATCAAAAGTTAAGTGGGGCAGCAAATCGCATTTATTCAGCAACATTAAATCGGCGGCATGAAACATGTCGGGATATTTCAGCGGTTTATCTTCGCCTTCGGTGGCGGACAGAATGACCACTTTGTGCGCTTCACCCAAATCAAAACCGGATGGACACACCAGATTGCCGACGTTTTCGATGAATAACACGCTGTTATCTGCTACAACCATTTGCTGTAAAGCTTGGCCGATCATGTGCGCATCCAAATGACAGCCTTTACCAGTGTTGATTTGCAATGCCGGGACACCGGTTGCGCGGATACGTGCGGCGTCGTGGTCGGTTTGCTGATCGCCCTCGATCACCGCAATCGGGAACCGGTCGCGCAGCATCTCGATCGTTTTGACGAGCAACGTGGTTTTGCCGGAACCCGGACTGGAAACCAGATTCAGTGCAAAAATACCATGCTCGGCTAAATACCGGCGATTTTCAGCAGCGAATTGGTTGTTTTTTGCCAGAATATCGCGCTCGATTTTCACCATTCGCGTTTGACTCATACCGGGCGCGTGCGTACCCGCGATGCCGGTGCCGAAATGCAGCGTATCCGCAGCGTGATCGGCTGTTACGGGTGGGGCTACTTTTTCATGCGCATGATCATGCGCGGATTGCAACGGGCGATAGTGAAGCCGGGTATTTGAATGATGCCGCGACCGCATCGATTGACCGTTAATGCGCGTTTGCCCAATGCCGCAACCACAAGTTGTACACATAATCGATTCCTTTTATTCCACTTCCAGTTCCTTGATGCGCATGCCATCGCCTTGCGTGACATTCAGCCCATAGCCGCCGCACTGTGGACACGCCTGATGGTAGGCGGCGATCATAGTAACTTGATGGCATTGATCGCACATCGCCTGTCCAGTGATTTCGATAATTTCCAGCTTGGCCTGCCGGGCGATACTGTCTTCCGTTACCACAGCAAAAAAGAAACGCAGCGATTCCTGCTCGACACAAGCCAGTTGGCCGATTTCCAGCCATACCGTTTTGACTTGTGTGAATTTTTGCTCAACCGCGGCGTCTTCAATGAGCTGTAAGATGCTTTCGGCAAGCGATAGCTCATGCATGTATTACCTCATTATCCGGCGGCTTACGGGATTAATAAAAAACCGCCATAACCGGCAATGATGATACCGCTAAAACGAATCCACCGGGTGCCGGCAAATTTTTTGCACAACAGGGCCAAGCCGATGCCGCACAAATGCAACAGCATCGTCGCCAGCATAAAACCCCCAGCGTAGGAGGGCAGCGATATACTGGGCGGCATTTCGCTGCCATGCGCATAGCCGTGACTGAGCGCAAATAATCCGATCAACAGCACACTGGCGCTGAGCGGTAAATGTTGGCGCCAAACGAGTAGTGCACCTAGAATCACCAGCGACAGCATAATGCCGTGCTCCGCGAAAGCGAGTGGCAGGGCGATCATGCCGAATAAACCACCCAAGCCCATCACCACGACAAAAATCAGCGGAAAAAGCCAGACAATACGACCATGCGCTTGCGCGGCCCATAAGCCGACGGCAATCATTGCCAGCATATGGTCCAGCCCGCTCAACGGATGCGCGAATCCGTGCAGCCACCCGTTATGCGGTCCGTCACCGGTATGCGCAAAAGCCAGGGGTGATGCGATCAGAATCGGTATGATCAATAACAAAAGCCAAAAAAATTTCAATGGCGGAACCGTTTTTTTCATCGTTGTTGTAAATACCATTGCTGAATTTTTAATATGGCGGCAGCCAGATTTTCATTGGCTTGAATGCTTAAATAATCTCCCAATTCAAAGCGATAACCGCGGATGCGCAGTAGAAAAGCAGGCGGTGCGGTATGCGAATGGATTTGCTGGTAAACATACAGCAACGCTGCCGGTGTTAAGGCATGACTGGTATAACTGCCGTCTTTTTCCGTAGTCACGGCTGAAAATTCAAAAGGTTCCTGGCACGACATATCCGCATCCACAAATATAATCCGGTCAAAGCCCGTTAAATCCGCAGCATGCTCAATCAGCAATTGCATGTCAACAAGGCAAGCGACATCCGCCAGTCGTAACTGAGCGATATGCTCCACTAGCAGGGGGCCTAATGCATCGTCCCCGCGTCCGGGATTTCCATAGCCGAATAGCAATAGCTTGTTCATGCGCTGCCTGAATACATTAGCTGGGTATTTTTATGACGGTGAGATTGTTTCATTAAAACTTTCTTGTGATCTGTGATGGTGATTTTATGTATTGTTTTACAGAAAGTATGATTTTTCTTTGACTGCTTGCGGATTAACTGCCGGTCCTGTTCAAGATTGATCTGTCAACCAGGATGAATAAACCGTCATTTTGCAGCTTGTATACTGGTACATCGCCTATTCGCAGTAATTACGATTGCAGCAATAAATTAGTCACTTACCATATTCAACCGAGTTGTAATCCGATGCCGGCCGGGACACCAGCCGCTCACCTCCCGGTTAATCCCAACTACAAACCGACTAGGGCACATTCGGTGCATTCATCTTATTAATTTCATGACACTTTTCCCTATTTAATTCAGAGTGCTTACTGCATCATAGGCAGCATGATTTAGCAGTGAATTGTTTGATGCGCGGGTTAAATTTTAAAGGAGTGAAATGATGCAAAGTTATTTTCGATTGGTAGTGGTTTCTGTTGCACTGTGCTTGGGCTCAGTCACCAGTATGGCTAATGCCGGTGTTTTTGACGGACACACGATCAATTATCAGTACTATTTCCCGAATTTGAGTACGCCGTATGCTTCGGCGGGTAATGGCGATTATCTGGTGAACTCCGGTGTGGAAATATCTAATGTGGTTGATGGTTTCGGTACCATAGACTTCAGCGGCGATGAATTCGTGATTTCCTTCGCGCATGGCGGCAATTTCTCGCCTACTGTATTTAATGGTTTTGCCATTAGCGATGTATCTGCGAGTATCAATCCGTTTGCATCATTCAGTCTGGTTTCCAATACCGCGGTGAGCGGCACACCCACCTTGAGTTTTGATGCAAACCATTTGTACGTCAATTGGGCTGGGCTTAATTTCAATCGGGGTGAGCTGGTTTTTTCGGTGGGTTCTCTAGCGCCACACCCACATCCCGTCACATCTTTTTCCCGTACTATCAGCCCTGTTCCGGAACCCGATACTTATGCGATATTACTGGTCGGGTTAGGTTTGATAGGCTTTACCGCACGTCGTAAGCAAATTTAATCTGTACTTGATGCTGATGTAGGTCGGATTGCGTAGTAATAAAAAACCGCCACTTCGGGCGGTTTTTTATTTTATGTTTAGACACTTGGAGATTAGTGTCCAGGTTTGCTGGTTCCGCCGAAAGGACGTGGATCTTGTCCTTCTTTGAGGCATTCACCATTACCACCTACGCCAAACTTACAATCATCTGCGCTCGCATTGGGATCACCCATATTTGCGTTTGAACAAGCAGCTAAGAAAACTAATAAAGTTGCAGCAAAAATTGATTTTTTCATCATTCTAATCGTTCCTTTCTTTTTTAAAATACCCAAATTTAATCAGGGATTCGAGTATATAACAGAACTCTAAATATTCAAACAAGTAGTTTACTGTCCTGCTGCTGACTCACAACTGCGAAGGATTTCAATCAGATAGCCGCCATATTTATCAAGCTTGCGCGCGCCGATACCGCTGACTTGGCGTAATTCTTCTTGCGTTTTCGGACACTGCCGCGCCAGTTCGCGCAAGGTCGCATCGTGAAAAATAACATACGCCGGTACACCATGTTCTTTAGCCATTTTTGCGCGCCATGCACGTAATTGCTCCCAAAGATATCGTTCGGTTGCATCCAGCAACATCAAATCACTGCTTTGCCGTTTTTCAAATGCCTGTCCCGCTTGGGTTTGCAGTCGCAGCTGTACGGCTTGCTGCCCCTTCAACACGGCGCGGCTTGCTTCGGTCAGGTGCAATGCGCCATGACTTACACTGTCAGCCGATAGCAGGCCCAGTGCGATGATCTGACGGAATACCGCGCGCCAGGTTTTTTCCGGTAATTCTTTACCGATGCCGAATGTAGTCAACCGGTCGTGATGCCATTCTTTGACACGTTCGGTCAGATTGCCGCGCAAAATATCGATCAAATGCCCCGTACCGAAATTTTGCCCGGCACGATAAACACAGGATAACGCTTTTTGTACCTCCACCGTGGCATCCCAAACTTGTGGCGGATTCAAACAAACATCGCAATTGCCGCACGCCGTCATATCATCGGTGGTTTCACCGAAATAACTCAGCATGCGCAAGCGTCGGCAGGTGGTTGTTTCGCACAGTGACAGCATGGCTTCCAGTTTGCGAGCGGCAATTTGTTTGAATTTGAGCTGCGCTTCCGATTCTTCGATCATGCGCCGCTGTTGAATGACATCGCCAAGACCGTACACCATCCAGGCATTGGCCGATTGTCCGTCGCGCCCGGCGCGGCCGGTTTCCTGGTAATAACCTTCAATGCTTTTGGGTAAATCCAGATGCGCGACAAACCGTACGTCCGGCTTATCAATTCCCATGCCAAAAGCTATGGTGGCAACCATCACAATACCTTCCTCGCGCAGAAATCTTTCCTGATTCAGACTGCGCTCCTGCATGCTCATGCCGGCGTGGTAGGCGACCGCGCGCAAACCCTGGGCGGTCAACCATGCCGCGGTTTCCTCGGCTTTTTTACGTGACAGGCAATACACGATACCGGCATCGCCGGAATGTTCGGTTCTCAGAAAAGAAAGTAATTGCGACCGGCTGTTGGTTTTATCGATAATTTGATAGCGGATATTCGGGCGATCAAAACTGGAAACAAAAATCCTGGCTTCATCCAACCCAAGCCGCTCAATAATCTCCTTGCGGGTGTCCATATCGGCCGTTGCCGTCAGCGCAATACGCGGCACGTCCGGAAAACGTTCATGCAGAACCGATAACTGTATGTATTCCGGACGGAAATCATGCCCCCACTGCGACACACAATGCGCTTCGTCAATGGCAAACAACGCAACTGGAATGCAGGCGATCAGATGGAGGAATCGCGCTGTCAACAACCGCTCCGGCGCGACATACAGCAAATCGTATTCACCCGCCAGAAGCTTCTGTTCAACTTCCGCTGCGGCTTGCTGCGATAACGAGGAATTCAGCACCGCTGCGCGTACCCCTAATTCATGCAGCGCCGCGACTTGATTTTGCATCAAGGCGATCAGCGGAGACACGACGATGGCAACACCATCGCGCAACAACGCCGGAATTTGATAACACAGCGATTTACCGCCGCCGGTCGGCATCAAAACCAGGCAATCGCCACCGCTGGCGAGGTGTTCGATGACCTCAGCCTGTTGTCCGCGAAAGGCGGGATAACCAAAAACTTCCTTGAGTATAGTGAGTGCGTTGGACATTCCAGATGTGGCTACTACATGGTCTTGATTTTCTTCGGTAAGAAACGCTATTTTTCTGATTTCAGCGGAATAAACAGCACATTCAAGCGATCGCTCCGTCTTGCTATGGTGCGAATCGTAAAGACTTGACCGGCGATAGTACAGTAGAATGCACACCCTGACACTTGGAAGTTTCTGCTGGGTCAGTCCGTTTGATGGCAATTGTGTGCATCGTTTCAAATCATTCGCGTTATTGTGCTGGTATAATTCTATCTAATTGCAGCTTTATTTATACAATTTGTCACGCTAGTCTGGAGAGAAAAAATGGTGGTAAATGATGTTTTGAAATTGATTCAAGACAATGAAGTTAAATTTGTTGATTTACGCTTTACCGATACCAATGGTAAAGAACATCACGTTACCGTACCTGCGCATACCTTCGATGCGGATAAATTTGAAGATGGTCATCCTTTTGACGGTTCATCGATAGGCGGCTGGAAAGGTATTCAAGCATCCGATATGTTGCTGATCCCCGATCCGGATACCGCTAACATGGATCCCTTCATGGATGAACCGACATTACTGATGACGTGCGATGTGGTCGAGCCGGCGGATGGCAAGGGGTATAGCCGCGATCCGCGTTCGTTGGCCAAGCGGGGTGAAATTTACTTAAAATCGACCGGGATCGGCGATGTGGCTTATTTCGGTCCGGAACCTGAATTTTTTATTTTCGATTCGGTGCGTTGGCATACCGGCATGTCCGGATGCTCGGTCAAAATTGAATCCGAAGAGGCCGCATGGAGTTCCGCGATCAAATACGAAAGCGGCAATATCGGTCACCGCCCGTCGATCAAAGGCGGTTACTTTCCCGTACCGCCAGTCGATTCGCTGCAAGACATCCGTTCCGCGATGTGCCTGACATTGGAAGACATGGGCATTGGCGTCGAAGTGCATCATCATGAAGTCGCCACAGCCGGTCAATGTGAAATCGGCACCCGTTTCAACAGTCTGGTTAAACGCGCGGACTGGAATCAAGTGCTCAAATATGTCATACATAATGTCGCGCATTCATACGGTAAAACAGCCACTTTCATGCCCAAGCCAATCGTGGGCGATGCCGGATCCGGCATGCATGTGCACCAATCCATCTGGAAAGACGGTAAGAATTTGTTCTCCGGCAACGGTTACGCCGGTTTGTCCGAGATTGCGCTGTATTACATCGGCGGCATCCTGAAACACGCCAAAGCGCTGAATGCCATTTGCAATCCCAGCACCAACTCCTACAAACGGCTGGTCGCCGGATATGAGGCGCCGGTCAACCTGGCTTATTCCGCCAGCAACCGTTCGGCCTCTATTCGCATTCCGCACACCAGCAGCCCCAAGGGACGGCGTATCGAAGTCCGTTTCCCCGATCCGACCGCTAATCCGTATCTGGCGTTTACCGCATTGATGATGGCCGGACTCGACGGCATTCAGAACAAAATCCATCCGGGCGATCCGATGGATAAAAATCTGTACGATCTGCCGCCGGAAGAAGCCGCCAAAGTGCCGAATGTATGCGCGTCATTGGACGAGGCGCTGGATTGTCTGGATAAAGACCGCGATTTTCTGATCCGTGGCGGTGTCTTCTCCAATGACATCATCGATGCGTATATTCAACTGAAAATGGATGAGGTGATTTTACTGCGCACCACGACGCATCCTGTTGAATTTGATATGTATTACAGCTTGTAAATTTGATAATACGGAAAATTCAAATTGATTTTAGCCATCGTGACGGAATCGGCATGCATGAAAAAATAGAACCGTAAAGCGCAATAAGCGGGATTTATTCGCTCTTTTTTTGCTTTTCGTTAGAGAAATCATTGGTAGACTGATCGGGTGGCGGTAATTGTGATCAACATTCTTCTAGCAAAATATGAAAACCGGAACACTATTAATCCTATTTGCCCTTATTTTGTTGAGTTCTATATCGCAGGCTATTGCTGAAACAAACATCTATAAGCATGTTGATAAGGATGGCAATATTACTTTTACCAACCGCCGTATCCCTAACGCGGAAAAAATATCCATTGCGTCGTATTCCAGAAATTCCGAATCCGGTCCGGCCAAATCACAGTCCAATGGAAATGCGCCGCGTATAAAAGATACGACGCAAAAGGAACGCGATACGGTACGCCGCCAGATTCTGCAAAAGGAATTGTCGGCCGAAGAAAAGCATTTCGTCGATACGCAGACCCATCTCGATCAATTCGGCGATGCCGCTGAAGCAAATAACCCGCATGAAAAAGTTGTGCAGCTAAGAAATAAGTTATTCCAGCATCAAAGAAACATCACCGCCTTAAAGAAAGAACTCGCCAGACTGTAGCTGCTCTAAAAATCACAACCGGTCCATAGGGTGATGCATGAAAAGAAATAATTTTTTGTTGATTGTTCTGGTTTTTTTTTCCTATTCGATACAAGCCGGTGTTTATAAGCATGTCGACGAGCGCGGCAATGTGACTTATTCCAACGTGCCGTCGAGCAACGCCAAGAAAATTGATTTACCGCCGATTGTGGTGGTGCCTTCGGTCGATTCCGGCGATGTCGAAGAAAGAATCGCAAAACGCCGCGAAGCGATGAAACTCGAGGAACAGCGCGAGAAAATACAAAGCAAAATAACGGAAGAAGAGAAACGCCTGAGCGAATTAAAAAGTGAATACAAAGACGGCGCTCCGGATCGCTTGGGTAGTGAGCGTAATTACCAGCGCTATCTCAACCGGGTCGAGCGAATGCGTGAAGAAATGGACGCACGGGAAAAGAATCTGGAAACATTGAAAAAAGGACTCCAGGAAGTATCCCGCAGCAACCCGTAATCCCGGCTCAAGCGGATAATTCGGTTACAACGGGCGCGTGATCCGAAGGGCGCTCCAGCTTGCGCACCGCTTTATCAACCGTGCAGCTTGTACAGACGCTTGCGAGCGCATCGCTGAGTAAAATATGGTCGATGCGTAATCCCCGGTTCAGGCGGAAAGCCATCATGCGGTAATCCCACCAGGTATACGATTTCTCCGCTTGCTCAAACAAGCGGAAGCTATCCGTCAACCCCAGCTTCAATAGATCACCGAAAGCCGCGCGTTCGGGCTGACTGCACAATACTTTACCTTGCCACAATTGCGGATCGTAGACATCGCGATCTTCCGGTGCGATATTAAAATCGCCCAGGATGGCCAGTTTCTTATAATTCTTCAGTTCCTGTTGTAACCATCCGGTCAAGGCGGGCAGCCAGCGTAATTTGTATTGATATTTTTCCGATTCGACCGTATCGCCGTTCGGCACATACGCGGAAATGACACGCATATCGCCATAGGTTACCGCCACCACGCGTTTTTGCTCGTCTTCAAACCCGGGTATTGCGGTAATGATTTCGCTTCCTTTTTGCTTGCTGAGAATTGCGACACCGTTATAGGTCTTCTGCCCGGTAAAAACCGACTCATAGCCAACTGCGGCAATTTCAGCGGCAGGAAAGTTTTCATCGGTTAACTTGGTTTCCTGCAAACACAGCATATCCGGCTGGTTCGTTTGCAGCCAATCGATTACCTGCGGCAGCCTTACTTTGAGCGAATTTACATTCCAGGTTGCTAATTTCATGATTAATCCTTGGCGTTATGAATAACCAGCTGGTTAAACGGTATGACCCACTGCTGTTGATTGCAAACCTCAACCGCATAACGCTGTAGCGCCCGTTTAATGGCGAACAGATCTCCCGCGGCAGTGCCATCGAAAGTGGCGACAATTTTGTAATCCAGCGACGACGTATTGGCATGAGCGAAATGCACCACCAAATCATTCAGTGAATGACCGAAGGATTCCAGCAGCAAGCCGCGCCGGATACCGGCACATAATATTTCCGGAATCACGGTGGTGCATTGCGATTGATGCTGGTAATCGATCCCGAAATCGCTGCTCACAGTAAACCCCAGGGAAAAATTCTTAGGCTGCTCGGCCAAGAAATCGGCAATGCTATAGGTGATCGGCATCACGCCGTTGGGTTGCGATAGCACAATGCTTTCCAGAGTAATGCATTTCACCATGGCAAAGGTATTATCGGAAAGCATCACGAAATCGCCCCTTTGGCACGGAAACCAGGGCTCGTCTGCCGAGTACGGACGGGAAACGTAATTGGCCAGTTCCGCCAAGGTAAGCCGCAGCTCCAATCCGGGCAACATAGGATTGGTCAACTTACTGTAATAATTCAAACTTTCCACCAGCAGCGGGATGCCATTATAGTTGATACATTCACCTTCTCTGACTGATCCGGTATTCAATAATATTCGTAGCTCATTGATATAACTGGGGATAGAGCTTTTCAACAACCAAATGATACTCAACAGCAGCAACACGGTAATGCCGATTAACACCTGATCGTTACGTACACTCAGCACATAAAATACCGCTGTGATTGACAACGCCGCCATCAGAAAATGATAAAACAATGTGCTGATGCGCTGATAATAGGTTCTTCTTTCCTCTTTCTTGCGATGATTCAGCCAGTGCAGCAGCTTCTGCAACGATAGCATCGAGAAATACACGGCAATAAAAGCAGTCAGCGCCATTAACAATGTAGCGCCGCGTCCCGCGGCAAATTGTTGCACATGCTCAGCCAAGGATATTTCTTTAGCGGATTGCGATTTAATCATCTCCTCAAGTTGTAATTGCGCAACTTCCAGAAGATGCTGGTTCTCCTGCAATTGATTGTTCCATTTTTTGCTGATGCGCTCAAACTCGACCAAAGCCTCTTTCTCAAAACCGGCTATATTGATTTCCCCAATATGTTTAAGCACTTCATGGATGACACGGATTTGCGATTTATAAAAATCGATTTTCTTTTGCAGGCTATCCGTTTTGCGCTTATTCTCGGTCAATTGGCGCAGTTCACTCATGATCGGTTGGACGATTTCCAGTAAATCTTTTTGCCAATCGAATTCTCTTTTTTCTGACGCTTCCTCTTTACTCAGCTCCAAGCCCGCCGTCAGAATCATCTCAAATGACGATTTCTGCTCCGCGATGGCATTGTTTAATTCGGTCAATTCCGCCTGAATTCTGTTTTTCTCCTGCTCCGTCTTGGCTTTCGTCAACGCCTTCGATATCGCTTCCGCCTGATCTTTTCGCAGTTTGATGCTGCTGATAATGTCGTTGAGCTTCTCAACAGCCAATTCTTTTTGCAGCTCCCTTTCGGTAGCAATCAAAGGAATTTCCAATGTGCTCGCGCTGGTGCCGGAAAGCACCAGTGCCAGTAAAAAGAAAATAAGCCAACGTAAAGCAAAATTAATTTTCATGTTTTTCGAGTCAATAATTGGATCATGATTTTCAGTGCAACAGCTTTGGGAAGCTATCTCAGACAGCAAAGAAACGTTCGACTTCCGCCAGATCGCGTGTACGTTTCATCGGCGGCAGGCTTTGCCATATTTGCTTGCCATAAGCTTTCGTAGTCAAGCGCGGATCGCAAATCATCAACACCCCCCGGTCCGCTTCATCGCGGATCAACCGGCCGGCGCCTTGTTTCAGGTTAATGACTGCGCGCGGCAATTGATATTCCATAAACGCGTTGCGTCCTTCATGGTTCATTTTATCAATCCGCGCAGCCAGCACCGGATCGTCCGGCGGCGCAAACGGCAGTTTATCGATGATGACCAGCGACAATGTGTCGCCGCGTACATCGACACCCTCCCAGAACGATTGGCTGCCGATGAGCACGGCATTGCTCAATGCACGAAAACGTTCCAGCATATTGGAACGAGAACCTTGTCCTTGCAGCAGCAACGGAAAATCGAAATCCTCGGTGGCTTGCAACAACTCGTGCACTCGCTGCATGGCACGTAAACTGGTGCAAAGGAAAAAAGCCCGTCCACGGCTCGCGCGTAATACCGGCAGCGCCGCCTGAACCACTTGATCGGTGTAGTTCTTCTGCTGTGGCTCCGGCAAACCGGATGGCACGTACAATAACGCCTGCTGCGCGAAATCGAACGGACTTTCCCAGCACGCCGTTTGCGCCGCGGTCAGTCCCATTTCGTTATTGTAATGGCTGAAATCTTTTTTTACCGACAAGGTCGCGGAAGTAAAAATCCAAGCGCGCGGCGATGAAGCCATTTGTCTTTGGAAAATTTCCGCGATCGACAACGGCGTGGCGTTCAGCTGTAAAGCGTGGTGATAGACTTCGACCCAGCGCACATGCTCCTGCATTTCCGTTTCATCGCGCCAACGCTGCAGCAGATACAAATGCGCCGCCGCGCGCTGGCGGCAATTCTCCAGCCCTTCGGATCGCTCCGCCTGGCTTTCCAGTAACTTGACCAGCGTGGTCAGTTTTTCCAGCATATCGCCCAGTGCTTGACTGAAACCGCTATTTTGCTTGGCGGCTGCCAGTGACAAGCGCGTATTCTCTTCCGCAATCGTCAAGCGCAAATCGCGCACGGCTTTTTCCATCGCCGCAATCGCGTCGGGTAACCCGGTAAAATCCCCGGCGGCTTGAACCGCTTCTACTTTGGCATCGCGCGCCAAATCGAGCAATTGGCCGGTACTGATCGATTCGCCAAAAAACAAGCTGGCGGTTTCCGGCAATTGATGCGCCTCATCAAAAATAACCGTATTGCAGGCAGGCAACAGCTCGGACAATCCTTCATCTCGCAGCATCACATCCGCGAAAAATAGATGATGATTTACCACCACGATATCCGCCGTCAGCGCTTGTTTGCGTGCTTCCATGACGAAACATTTTTTGTAGCTGGGGCATTCCGAGCCCAGGCAGCTATCGCGCGTGGACGTGACGTTTTGCCAGATCGCGGCATTTTCGGGCACTTCGCTCAAACCGCTTTTATCGCCGCTTTGACTGCGGCTGGCATAACGCTCGATCAGTTGCAGATAGTGAATCTCATCGCGGTTGATAAAGCTAAGGTGGGTATCCTGCAAGCTTCTTTCCAGATGATAGTGACACACATAATTCGCCCGTCCTTTCAGCAAAGCTACCGTGACCGGTATTCCCAGCGCCGCGCGCATGGTCGGAATATCGCGATTGAATAACTGATCCTGCAATGTTTTAGTGCCGGTCGAAATAATCACCTTGCCGCCTGCCAGCAACGCAGGTGCGAGATAAGCGAACGTTTTGCCCGTACCGGTTCCTGCTTCGGCCACCAGAATTTGATGCTTGGCGATTGTGTCTGCAATCGCCTGCGCCATTTCCACTTGCTGTGCGCGCGTACGGAAACCTGCAATGTGTTGGGAGAGCACGCCGCCGGGCGCAAAAATGGCATCGATATCAAGCATAAAATCAGAAAAATGGCTGTCCGGAATCAATCTGCAGTCTGCTTTGATGGAACCGCCACGCTCGGGAATGGATCAAGAAAAACTTAACGCATTATACTGTGATGCGCACCGGTTAGCGATCGATGTTCGTTGTGCTGTGAAGTATGAAAGAGATAATGCAAATTAGATGAATCATTCAAGGTCTACGCAGGGTGAAATTAACGCAGTCCCTTGTATTCCCGCCATCCTCCAAATTCTGTTATTTCTTGCATCCCCTCGCAAAGATAGGATTCTCCAAGAATTCCTAATACTTCCCGGTTGTCAGTCAAGAGAATTTTTCCAACTGTGAGTCCGGCCGGTTCGCGGCCTAACAATTCACCGATATTGGATGAGTCTATAGACCATATTTCCAAGGATATTTGTCCGCCGCTGGCGCAGCGCTGCATTGCGGGGTGCTGACCATTAATCGACCAAAGCCGGTAGAGAGGTGCGGTTAGGGCTTCTTCCACAAATACACCACCCAACTCCAGCAAATTGTGGTTTAACGCTAAACCTCTCATTAACGTACCGTTCACGGCAAGCTTAATTTTCATAATTGTATGATTATTAGATATATTAAGGCGATGAGATTTAGTGATTTGTGCTGCGCGGAATTCCTGACATTGCGCTTACAGGATGCTTATAAAGTAAAAAAGCACTTAGAATTTTATTCCTAAGTGCTTGTTTTTGGTAGGTCGTGGCAGATTCGAACTGCCGACCAACGGATTAAAAGTCCGCTGCTCTACCGGCTGAGCTAACGACCCAAAGCGCGGCATTATACCTGAATCAATTGCCAATATAAATGGCTTTCTTAGATTGAACGCTCATTTTTGTAATAAGAAGTGAATATAATGTTTTGTTGACTGACAATATTGCGAGTATCGGATAAAATATTCTTATCGGTTGAGGTTGCCAAAGATAGGTAAAAAATTTACAGTAAATCGCACTAAAAACTCGACGTTGTAAATAATATTCCCTGAGCTATAAATCAAAATCCACATCCCGTTTGGGATTTATTCTGTCTAGGATTAATGGACGTTTTTGGCGTGCTAATCACCATTCTGCGGCAGTAAATGACTACGGGAAAAGTAGTCATTTCGTATTAAATGCATTCAAGGCAATTTAATATAACGCTATACCGGCTGTGTTTACCAATAAAGGAAACAATTAATAATGCTGACACATTTACAGCGCCTTGAAGCTGAGAGCATCCAGATCATGCGGGAGGTGGTTGCGGAATGCGAACACCCGGTGATGCTCTATTCCATTGGAAAAGATAGTGCAGTGATGCTGCATCTTGCGATGAAAGCGTTTTATCCTTCAAAACCGCCGTTTCCGTTGCTGCATGTCGATACTACGTGGAAATTCAGGGAAATGATTGAATTTCGTGATGTTATGGCGAAAAAGCTTGGGCTTGAGTTGATTGTTCACATCAATCCGCAGGGCGTGGAAAAGAATATCAATCCATTCACGCACGGCTCGGCGGTTCATACAGATATCTGGAAGACCGAAGGGCTGAAGCAGGCGTTGGATAAATATGGCTTCGATGTGGCATTTGGCGGCGCGCGCCGGGATGAAGAAAAATCCCGCGCCAAGGAGCGCATTTTCTCGATCCGCTCCGCGCAACACCGCTGGGATCCCAAACTGCAACGCCCCGAACTCTGGCGTTTATACAATGCGCGTAAGCATAAAGGCGAAAGTATCCGGGTGTTTCCGCTTTCTAACTGGACAGAACTCGATATCTGGCAGTATATCTATCTGAATAATATCCCCATTGTGCCATTGTATTTTGCCAAGGAACGGCCTGTCGTCGAACGCGATGGCACCTTGATCATGGTGGATGACGAACGTTTACCGATGCGGGAAGGCGAGCAGCCGATGATGAAAAGCGTGCGATTCCGTACATTGGGTTGTTATCCGCTAACTGGTGCGATTGAAAGTGAAGCCAATACGCTGACGGCCATTATTCAGGAAATGCTGCTTACCAGAACATCGGAACGGCAGGGGCGGTTGATTGATCACGATTCTACCGGTTCCATGGAGAAAAAGAAGCAGGAGGGTTATTTCTAATGGCGCACGTATCTGATTTGATAGCCGAGGACATCGAGCTATATTTGAAAACACACGAGAACAAAAGCCTGCTTCGTTTTATTACTTGCGGCAGCGTGGATGACGGAAAAAGTACTTTGATCGGGCGTCTGTTGTATGAATCCAAGATGTTGTTTGAAGATCAACTGACTCAGTTGGAAGCCGACTCCAAGAAAGTAGGTACGCAAGCCGGAGATTTGGATTTCGCGCTTCTGGTGGATGGACTGACGGCGGAGCGCGAACAAGGTATTACCATCGATGTCGCGTATCGTTTTTTCTCCACGGATAAGCGCAAGTTTATCGTGGCGGATACGCCGGGGCATGAACAATATACCCGTAACATGATCACCGGCGCATCGACTGCGGATGTGGCCATTATTCTGATAGACGCGCGCAAGGGCGTATTGACGCAAACGCGGCGGCATAGCTATTTGGTGTCATTAATCGGTATCAGGCATGTGGTGCTGGCGATCAATAAGCTTGATATGGTGGGATATTCCGAAGAGGTTTTTAACCAGATCGATCACGACTATCGTGTATTCGCCAAAAAGATCGGATTACAAAACATTGTCGCCATCCCAATGTCGGCTTTGAAAGGCGATAATATTACCGAGTTGAGCAGGAATACACCGTGGTATAGCAGCGACACCTTGATGAGCTATCTGGAGAATGTGCAGGTAGAAGATGCCGTTGAACAATCCGGTGTTTTTCGTATGCCGGTGCAATGGGTGAATCGCCCCAATCTGGATTTTCGCGGTTACTCCGGCATGGTGGTGCGCGGTAGTGTCAAACCCGGCGACGCCATTCGCGTTCTGCCATCCGGACGAGAAAGCCGCGTCGCACGTATCGTCACGCAAGACGGCGATCTGGAAAAAGCTATTTCCGGTCAGTCAATTACGCTGACACTGACGGATGAGATCGATATCAGCCGGGGTGATGTTCTGGCGACTACCGATTCACCGCCCGGAGTAGCCAATCAATTTGAAGCCACGGTGGTTTGGATGACCGATGAGGCGATGTTGCCCGGCAGGCCCTATTTGATGAAAATTGGCACAAAAACAGTAACGGCCAATGTCTCGACGCTGAAACACAAGGTCAATGTCAATACACTCGAGCAAGTTACCGCTACGAAATTAGAGCTCAATGAAATCGGCGTTTGCAATCTGAGTACGGACCAATTGATCGCATTCGATCCTTATAATGAAGATCGCGATACCGGTGGTTTCATCATGATTGACCGGTTAACTAATAATACCGTCGGTGCCGGTATGTTGCATTCAGCCCTGCGTCAGTCGCACGATAATAGCCAGTGGCAAGATATCTCTGTTAATAAGCAAGCACATGCTGCGCTCAAAGGACAAAAGCCGTTTATCATCTGGTTTACCGGACTGTCCGGTAGCGGCAAATCGACCATCGCTATTTTGCTCGAGAGAAAGCTTTATTCGTTGGGTAAACATACTTATTTGCTGGACGGAGACACGATTCGTCATGGCTTGAATAAAGATCTCGGTTTTACCGATGCCGACCGGATTGAAAATGTCCGGCGTACTGCGGAAGTCGCTAAGTTGATGGTTGATGCCGGGCAAATCGTGCTGGTTTCAATGATTTCACCGTTCTCGGCCGAGCGAGAGATGGCGCGTGAATTGGTAGCGCAGGGTGAATTCTTTGAAGTATTTGTCGATGTACCGATTCAGGCGGCGGAAGAGCGAGATCCCAAAGGGTTGTATAAAAAGGCGCGCAGCGGCGAACTGAAAGATTTTACTGGATTGGATTCACCCTACGAAGTGCCGGAAAACCCCGAAGTCCGTATTGATACGACGACTCAAACACCCGAGCAGGCGGTCGAGCATATCATCAATTATTTGCTGGACGTTGGTGTTCTCGGTTGATTGAATGTAGTCAACCGTATTGGCGAACAGTGCGCGCATCGGGATAAGCCGGATCGGTGAGATTCTGGTCAATAAACCGGCAAATCAAAGCTCAGCGAGCTTGAATGCTGTGCGTTACATGAGAGCCGGAAAATAACTCCCTGTATCAACGCTTACGATTCCTGGCGCATTTTTTGGCGCTGCATACCGGTCATTTATAGTCGAGGTCACAATCATGATTCTTGTTACGGGCGGTGCCGGATATATTGGTTCGCATACTTGCGTGGAATTGTTGAATGCAGGGTTTGATATTACTGTTTTCGATAATTTTTGTAATAGCAATCCCGAAGCATTGGCCCGGGTGCAGAAAATTACCGGCAGGAAACCCGCATTAATAACCGGTGATTGCCGTGACCGTGCCGTCATGGTGGCCGCCTTGCAGAAAAGTAAAGCCAAAGCAGTGATCCACTTTGCCGGACTTAAAGCCGTTGGGGAATCGGTAGAGCAGCCGCTTTCCTATTACGATAATAACGTAAGCGGAACATTACGGTTATTAGAAGCGATGCAGGAGTGCGCTGTCAAAACCCTAGTATTCAGTTCCTCCGCTACAGTTTATGGTGACCCGGTGCGGTTACCGCTAACCGAGGATCATCCATTGTCTGCAACGAATCCCTACGGACGCAGCAAACTGATGATCGAAGAGATTCTGCGCGATTTACAGCATAGCGACGCTTCATTCCGCATTGCCATCTTGCGGTATTTTAATCCGGTCGGTGCGCATGCGAGCGGGTTAATCGGCGAAGATCCGCAGGGAATTCCCAATAATTTGATGCCTTTCGTGGCACAGGTCGCGATAGGGCGAAGGGAAGCTCTGAGCGTGTGGGGAGACGACTACCCCACACCGGATGGCACCGGTGTGCGCGATTATATTCATGTAGTGGACCTGGCACTGGGGCATCTGAAGGCGCTGGAAGCGCTCGAAGCTGCGCGCTCCGGACAAAGTGATCAATATTCCGGTTGTTTGACCGTAAATCTAGGCACTGGGCGAGGTTATAGCGTGCTGGATGTAGTACGCGCCTACGAGCGGGCGAGCGGGCGGCCTATTCCCTACAAGATCGCTCCCCGGCGCTCTGGTGACATTGCTTCTTGTTATGCGGATCCAAAACGTGCGCTCGAGTTATTGGGCTGGCAAGCAAAACTTGGATTGGACGATATGTGCGTGAGCAGCTGGCACTGGCAGAGTATCAATCCCAAGGGTTATCAAAGCTAAATGAAATTTTGTTCCGGTTTACCGGAATCGCATTAATGCGATAGTGGCGACTTAATATTAAGGAGAACTATAAATGAAAGCGATCAGAAAAGCGGTCTTTCCTGTGGCTGGATTAGGCACGCGTTTTTTGCCGGCAACCAAGGCGAATCCCAAAGAAATGCTGCCCATCGTTGATAAGCCATTGATCCAATTTGCTGCTGAAGAAGCAGTCGCCGCGGGTATTGATGTGCTGATTTTTATCATCGGGCGTAATAAAAGCTCAATACCCGATCACTTTGATAAAGCATTTGAATTGGAAGCGAAGCTGGAAGCGGGCAGAAAGCAAGAGATGCTGAACATTGTCCGCAATATTTTGCCGCCGCATGTGGATTGCGTTTATATCCGTCAAGCCGAAGCGCTCGGGCTCGGACACGCTGTTTTGTGCGCGCAATCGGTTGTCGGCGATGAACCTTTTGCGGTATTACTGGCTGATGATTTAATCGACGGCGGTGACCGGAGCTGCCTCAGTCAAATGGTGGATATTTACGCCCAGCATCATTGCTCGGTTCTGGGAATCGAACAAGTTCCACCGAATACGGTTAATCGTTACGGCATCATCAGCAGTGCGCCGATTGCCAATAACTTGTCCAAGGTCAACGCCATTGTTGAGAAACCGCCGATTGACAAGGCGCCATCCAATCTCGCGGTGGTTGGCCGCTATATTTTGACGCCACGTATTTTCAAGTTGCTGGAAAAAACAGAGCGGGGAGCCGGTAACGAGATTCAGCTGACGGATGCCATCGCGAAACTGTTGCAAGACGAAACGGTGCTGGGTTATGAATTTGACGGCAAGCGTTTTGATTGCGGCAGCAAATCCGGGTATTTACAGGCAACTGTGGAGTTTGCTTTACAGCATCCCGAGCTTAAACAAGAATTCGAAGCCTATTTGAGCGATCTGGTTAGAAAATTTCCCCAAACGAATTAATGCGCTGATCGCATCGCCGCGCGTTAAATTCAGGTTGCTGCGGGCTGCGAAACTCAGTAGCGGTAATCACAAAGAAACCGGCCGGATACATCCACAAATGGATGTATCCGGCCGGTTTTTTATTGATGAACTGATCGATTGTTGCTGAACTTAATCAGTTTTCTTTGTGCGAAACGGGATTTTCTTAAACAGTGGGATGCACAGTAGTCCGATCAGCGCGCCAATCAGCATCATGCCATAGTTCTGAAAATTATTATTCGTGAACGACGTAATTTGCCGCACCATTGCGCTTTGTTCGGCTTTATCAGAGACTTTGGGTAGATTTTCCGCTTCGTAAGTATCATTGATGTTATAGGGAGTTACACCGGGAATACTCGGTATATTTTCGGCTCCTTTTCCAACGACTAATTGCGCTTTCATGCCTTTTTCCATGTGATGGGAAATGTCGCAATGGACGAGAAACGTATCATCCGATCCCGGTACGATGATGGTGCCGGTGACCGTTTTGGGTCCGGTTACTTCCAGGTGGAACATGCCATATTTATACAGATACTTGGGCAATCCGTGCATCATGAATTGATGCCGGATATTATCTTCGTTGACAAAGTGCCAAGTGACTTTGGAGCAAGGTTTGACATGCCATTGCTGTTGATCGAATGCAAAAGCGGTACCGGGAAATTTAGCGGAATATTTTCTGCCGGCGCGCACGGTAATTTCCACTTCCTCGGAAATACTTTTACAGCTGCTGGGCAGTTTGTCGAGGTTTTGCCCCATGATCATGGTACCTTCATGATCCATAATGTGATCATGATCCATGTGGTGGTGATGGTGCCCATCGCCGTGCTCCGCGGATTGCGCGCTGGTGTCATGCGCGCTGTGATCAATATGTTGTTCTGCGCTAATGTCATGCGTATCACTATGATCATGCGCGCTGTGGTCATGTGCACTTTGGTCATGTGAACTGTGATCATGGCCGCTATGATCCTCGGTTTTCTGCTTCTCAGCCGCTGCCGGAGCTTGATTCACGCCATGACCGCTATGACCGGAGTGATCATGTTCAGCACCGTTTGTTTTTTGCTGAGCAATGGCATTCGAGCTGATCGCGAGAATTCCAGTCAGTAAGAAAGTAATGGTTGTTGTCTTTATCATTTTTGGTTACTCCCTTTGGCCCCTTTTAGGCGAGAAACTGCCGCGATAGCGCTTTGTTTGATTTGCTCCCGTTTGGCGAAAATCAGATAAATTACCAGTCCTATCAATAGACCGATCACGCCATTCAATAATGAGGTCTGTGTTTGTGCGCTGAGACTGGTTTGCCCGCCGGGTGAGCCTAGACTGGACCATTCATCCAGATCCTGCCAGACTGGAATTCTTCTTTCGTAATATTCCTTGGTAAAGAATTTATTGAGATCAATGCCGAAGTGACTAACTTGCGGCAAACCGCTGTCATTCAGGTAGGATTTGTACACAATTGAACTCATACTGCCGCCTTCGGCCATGCCGTTGGTGGTGATCCCTTTTTCCCGGTGATCATGAATCAACCAATCGCCTTCGCCGTAACTGTGTTTCCCATCGTTGACGGTTTCCAGTTTCAGGTCGAGACGTTGCGCCGGCGCCATGTCGAATACGTCGCGCATGATCTGGGCGACCGGATTATGTTCCACGCCGTCGTAATGTGTGATCGTGGCATGATGGCCGTGCGTATGGACCGCAATCGATTCGCCGCCACTATTGAGCAGGCGCAATTTAATTTTCTGATCGGGTTCAACGATGATCAGCGATTCTCTTAACGTGTAAGGAAACGACAGGCCATTCAGCGTGTAATAATCTTCGGTCGAATCGGTGATGTCATAGCGTTGATTCATGTCGCGCGCGATGAGCCGCGGATCGTTGTATTTCTGTGTGATTTCACTGAGTTCTTTATCCATCGCGTGATAGTGCAGATCGTATTCCTGATCGAAATTTTCACGCACGGCAACGGAAGAATGGCGGACATGACCTGCACCGATATTCAACGTCTGCAACCAGTTATTCGGTCTGTTTTCTTCAACGACGATCATGCCGGCTAATCCCATTGCCAAGTGGGTATGCGTTTGCACGTGGCAATGATAGAACATGGTGCCAGGCTGGCGCGCTTGAAATTCATAGATGCGCCGTTCGCCCGGCATCAATTCTTTTTCGCTGGTTTGCGGCACGCCGTCATTGCCGCCATGATCTTTATGCGAGAAGGGGTGATCGACACCGTGTAAATGGATGCTATGGGGAAAGTAGTGCGTGTTTTCCAGTATGATTTGAACGATATCGCCCACTTCAACCCGAATTACGGGTGATGGCAAGCGTAGTAGGGGATTAGCACGGACACTTTCAAAATTCTCGGTCGACATACCGCTGGTTTTCGGTGCAAATACCCAAGCGCCCGGTTGTACGCCCGGAGCAATGTCGAATGTTGGCACCAGACCGGGAAAATCCGGGGATTTACCATTCAGCTCCATGATTTCCAGTTTGATGATAATCCGGTCGGGATCACCATCGCCGTCCAGATCATCGGTTTTGATGATGGCATCCGGCGAAAGGCCGGTTTTCATCAAGGTATCCATGGAAACGTGATTGGTTCCTTTGACTGCCGCCGCGATCCAGGCGGGATTGTCCGGACTGCAGCCGGGTGATGCTGCAATTTTTACGCCATCAATTTCCTGAGCTTCCCGCCATGCCGGTGAAATCTTAGGATCGCACATCGGTTCAGCGGTTAACGCGGCCGGATCAACTTTCACTGTTTCTGGCAGCTTCAGCGATGCCTGGACCGCTGCTGACGACAGCAAGGAGAAAATCAATAGGGCAATAACAATACGAATAGGCATATTAACGCACCTTTAAAATTTATCGAGTATTAAAAATAAATATGGCTGATCAGATCAAGCAGTTTTAATACGACCGGTATCAGTTCAATAGCCAGATCTAACGGCTATGACAGAACTGTAGGCACAAACACTTAACTGTGTATTTGCTGGCAGGTAAAATTATGAGGAATATCTTATCTTCATATATGCAATACTTCTACATTATCCGTCAAGCTACCATGAGCGGCTATTATACAGAACCCATTTCTGCTTTTGTGGTTTTTCCATAGCGAATAGCATTTTGAATTTTTAATTTTTGAAGTAATGACTCGAGTGATAATCCCCGGTTTTTTAGCTTTTTTCGGCCACTGCTATCCAAAATTTCTGCGAACCGCCGGAATCGGTAAGCAGGGCTGCGTCAATTTCTGCTGTTACGGTTTAATGGCTTTGTTGCTGATGGCATGTAGCGGTAACAAACCTGTGCAACCGGCGCCCGTTAAAAATCAAGCCATACCGGCCACGATTGTGGCTGTGCAGCCGGTGATAATGCCGGTCAGCCTGGAAACGATCGCGCAAACCGAAGGCGCTAAGGAAATTGAAATCCGTCCGCGTGTAGGCGGTATTTTGCTCAAGCGCTTGTATACCGAAGGAATGGCTGTGGAAGCCGGTCAGCCGTTATTTTTGATCGATCCGGAACCATTTCAGAACACTTTGGCGGAAGCCAAGGCGGCGTTGCAAGAACAGAATGTGCGGGTATTGCGTGCGAAAAGCGATGAAGACCGGCAACGGCAGTTGTTAGCGGAAAATTTTGTCAGCCAGCGCGCCTATGACTTGGCTACAGCTGATCTGGCGATTGCCGCGGCTGCATTTCAGGCAGCCAAAGTTCGTGTGCAGCAGGCGGAACTCAATCTTTCCTATACTACCGTCAGAGCACCGGAAAAGGGTGTGACAGGCCGCTCGCAATTGTCCGAAGGCACGCTGGTATCAGCCAATAGCAGCTTGTTGACGACCTTGACGCAATTATCGCCGATCTGGGTGAGATTCAGTTTCGCGGATAATGAGATGGCTCGATTGGGCGGTCACTTAAGCGAAAAAAATGTGCATCGAGTGACAATGATTCTGCCGGATGGATCGGAATATCAGCAGGAAGGGAAAATTAATTTTGCCGCGAGTAAAATCGATCCGCAGCTCGGCACACAGCAATTGCGCGCAACCTTCGCCAATGAGGATCAGCGTATATTTCCCGGACAATTTGTCCGGATACGGGTCACTGCCGGAGAACCGAGGGCTGTTTTCACGGTGCCGCAGGTAGCTGTGCTGACTTCGGATAGTGGGCGCTTTGTCTATGTGCTGAACGACAGCGATGAAGCCACACAACGTCCTGTTATCGTGGATAACTGGATGGGGAAAGACTGGATTATTCTGGAAGGATTGCAAACCGGTGATCGCGTGGTGGTTGACAATCTCATCAAGCTGATGCCGGGCAAGAAGGTCGAGCCGCAAGTGCGGGATCAGTTCCCTTCTTGATGACCGGGCTTGGACTCAATCAATAACTAGCAATTGCATTCATGGCCCAATTTTTTATTACCCGACCGATTTTTGCATCAGTATTGTCGATCATTATTGTTTTAGCCGGATTGGCAGCAGCTACACAATTACCGATTGAACAATACCCGAAAATCACACCGCCGACGGTTATCGTAACCGCCACCTTTCCGGGTGCAAATGCCGACACCATGATCAAAACGGTGGCTGCGCCGATTGAAGAAAAGCTCAGTGCCATTGAAGGCCTGCTGTATTTCAGCTCCAGCGCAGATTCCAGTGGGCGGCTGACCATCACCATTACCTTTGAAATCGGCACGGACATAGACCGTGCCACGTTCAATGTCAGTAATGAAATCAACACGGCATTGGCGCGTTTGCCCGATGAAGTCAGACGCTCCGGTATTACCGTGCAGAAGCGCTCAAACGATCTGCTGCTGGTTTTTGCCGTGGCCTCAAAGGATCCCAAACATACCACGCTGTTTTTGAGCAACTTCATCACCAATAACATTCTCGATGATTTGCGGCGTGCAACCGGTGTGGGCGAAGCGCGGATTTTTGGTGCGCAAGATTACTCCATGCGGATTTGGCTGCGGCCCGACCGGATGGCGCAGCTGGGCATCACCACCAGCGATATCGCGAATGCCGTCCGTACGCAGAATGCACAGCAGGCCGTCGGAAAAATCGGCCAGGAGCCTGCGATTGCGGATCAGCAATTGGTCTATACGGTAACCGCAAAAGGCCGGTTATTGGAGCCGGAAGAGTTTGAAAATATTATCCTGCGTTCGGACGGACCGCGCGGCGTACTGTATCTCAAGGATGTGGCGCGCATTGAATTGGGTGCGCAGGATTATTCCGCGCAAACACTGCTGAATGGTGAACCGGGTTTGGGAATCGGTATTTTCCTGCGTTCCGGCGCCAACGCGCTGGAAACCGCTGCGGCTGTGAAAACCCGCATGAACGAACTGAAGCATTATTTTCCCGAGGGTTTGGAATACTTTATTTCGTATGACACCAGCGTATTTGTTAAAGCGTCTATCTGGGAGGTAGTGAAAACGCTGGGTGAAGCGATGTTGCTGGTGGTTCTGGTGGTATATGTGTTTTTGCAGAGCTGGCGGGCGACGTTGATTCCGATTATTGCCATCCCGATTTCCTTGATCGGTACGTTTGCCGGATTGTGGTTGCTCGGGTACTCGATCAATACGCTGACACTGTTTGCGATGGTGCTGTCGATCGGTATTGTGGTCGATGATGCGATCGTTGTGCTGGAAAATATCGAGCGCTTGATGTCGCAGGAAAATCTGTCGCCGATCAATGCTGCCATCAAGGCGATGCAGCAAGTATCGAGCGCGGTGGTAGCAATGACGATGGTTTTAGCGGCGGTTTTTATTCCGGTGGCTTTTCTGGGCGGCATTGCCGGTGAGCTGTACCAGCAGTTTGCCGTGACGGTGGCGGTTGCCGCGGTGATTTCCGGTATTGTGGCATTGACTCTGACGCCGACACTGTGCGCGGTATTACTGCGCTCCTCGCATCGGCGCTCAGTTTTTTTTGATTGGTTTAATGATCATTTCGAGCGTGTACGCCGGTTGTATGTCGATATGGTCGGTTTGAGCCTGCGCCATTCCGGCCGGAGCATATTGCTGTTTGTGGTGATGATTGCCGGTCTGGTTTATCTGGTGAAAAATATTCCGGATAGTTTCGTGCCGCCGGAAGATCAAGGTTATGTGATTGCGGCGGTCATCCTGCCCGATGGTGCAACACTGGCGCGAACCACCAAGACGGCCAACGCCATCAGTACCGAAATGGGCAAGGAACCCGCCGTAGCTTTTCAGTTTGCCGTGAATGGGCTGGATTTTATTGGTGGCGGTAATAAAACCAACGTGTCGACCATGTTTGTGCGCTTGAAGGATTGGTCGGAACGCACAACGAGCGCGCCCGAAATTGTCAATAAGCTGTTTATGATCGGCGCGCAGCAGCCGGATGGTCTGGCGATCGCGTTTAATCCGCCGGCGATACGCGGTCTGGGAAATACCGGCGGGTTTGAATTATATGTGCAGAGCCGCACCAATTCGGATACCGCGCAATTAACCGCTGTGGTGAATGAGTTGATGCAAGCGTTGAAGCAAGATCCCAAGCTGGCTAGCGTCAATACCTTTTTACGCTCGACGGTGCCGCAATATTTTATCGAAGTCGATGAAGCCAAAGCGATCACGCAAGGTGTTCCCATTTCGGAAATCTATGCCACGTTGCAAAGCACCATGGGTTCCTTTTATGTGAACGATTTTAACCGCTCCGGACGGACCTATCGCGTGCAATTGCAGGCAGAAGCGGCTTATCGCATGACCGCGGAAGATTTAGGGAAAGTGTACGTACGTGCGCAATCCGGCGCGATGATTCCCTTGTCGGCGCTGAGTAAGGTAAAACATATCGCCGGTGCGGAGCAGTTGGAGCGGTTTAATGGATTATTGGCGGCCAAAATAGTCGGCAGTGCTGCGCACGGTGTCAGCTCCGGCGAAGCGATTGCGCTGGTTGAGCGGATTGCCGCCGAGACACTGCCGGAAGGTTATCAAATCGCCTGGACCGGTACCGCATTCCAGGAAAAGAAAATGGGTTCGGCGGCGATTTTCGCTTTCAGTCTGGCGGTTGTGATGGTTTTTCTGATTCTGGCGGCCCAATTTGAAACCTGGGCCTTGCCGCTGGCGGTCATCATGGCGATTCCATTTGCGATGGTCGGTGCACTGGTGGCGATTTTGCTGCGCGATATGCCCAATGATATTTATTTCCAGATCGGCATGGTGACATTAATCGGCTTGACCGCAAAAAACGCCATTCTATTGGTTGAATTCGCCAGCCAGAAAATGAAGGAAGGCGTCAGTATTAAAGAAGCGGCGATTCAATCGGCGCAGTTACGTTTCCGGCCTATTGTCATGACTTCGATGGCGTTCATACTGGGTGTGGTACCTTTGGTGATCGCCACCGGCGCAGGTTCGGCGGCGCGCCAATCGATGGGAACCGGTGTTTTTGGCGGGATGATCATGGCCACTTGCGTGGCGACGATATTCGTGCCGTTATTTTTTTCCTGGTTTGTGCGCAACCGGAAAAGCATGCAAGCTGAAACCCGGCAGAATGTGGTGCGGCAGTCCGCAACATTGTCTTATAAACCTATCAAGAAACCCCGCGAGTAGTTTATTGGCAGCGCTGAAACCGTCGGTGCCCCTGCGAATGGGATGCGAATTCGGCTACAATCGCACCTATGAATTTAAGCAAAACGAAAATACTGCAACCCATTCAGAAAAAACTGGGGAATACCAATATCATTCTGGTCGGTATGATGGGGGCCGGAAAAACGACTATTGGCAAAGCCTTGGCCAGTTCGCTGGATAAAGAGTTCGTCGATTCCGATCATGAGATTCAGGAACGCACCGGGGTAAAAATTCCGGTCATTTTTGAGATTGAAGGTGAAGCCGGTTTTCGTAAACGGGAATCGGAAGCGCTGCTTGAATTGAGTCAAAAACAGAACATCATTTTAGCGACCGGCGGCGGCGCCATTCTGAATGCTGAAAACCGGCAATTGCTGAAGCGCAACGGCATCGTTATCTATTTGCGCGCATCGGTTAACGATCTGTACCGGCGTACCCGCCACGATAAAAACCGGCCATTGCTGCAAACACAGAATTTGTACGCCCGCTTGAATGAACTCTATGTGCAACGCGATGCACTGTATCGCGAAACCGCGCATGTCATTATCGACAGCGGAAAACAAGGTGTGCGCTTTTTAGTGCAAAAACTGATTAACAAATTAATATCGATTGATTTCAACACTATCATGCAAGGTGATCAGAGCAATATTATGCAAACCATTACGGTTGATTTTACCCCATCAGCGGAAAAGCGCAGTTACCCGATCCATATCGGACACGGTATTCTGCAGCACATTGATTTGATCGTATCGTGCTTGCCGCAAAAGCGCGTTGCGATCGTCAGTAATTCCACCGTGGCGCCGCTCTATCTGGAGAAACTGCAAACGGCACTGGAGAAGCGGGGGGTTCGCACGATGCCGATTATTCTGCCGGATGGCGAGTCCCATAAAAACTGGGAAACGCTCAATATCATCTTCGATGCGTTGTTAAAAAATCACTGCGAACGGAATACCACGATATTGGCGCTCGGTGGCGGTGTGGTCGGTGATCTGACCGGATTCGCGGCGGCGACTTATTTGCGCGGCGTGCCTTTTATCCAGATTCCGACGACACTGCTGGCACAAGTGGATTCATCGGTAGGCGGTAAAACCGGCATTAATCATCCGCTGGGTAAAAATATGATCGGTGCTTTTTATCAGCCGCTGATGGTGTTGGCAGATAGCGCAACGTTAAACACCTTGCCCGATCGAGAGTTACGCGCAGGTTTGGCGGAAGTCATCAAGTACGGTTTGATTCGCGATCCGGCCTTTTTTGATTGGCTGGAGCAAAATATGCACCGCTTATTGGCGCGCGATCCGGTGACCTTGAACGAAGCAATTCAACGCAGTTGCGAAAATAAAGCGGAAATCGTTGCCGCGGACGAAAAGGAAAAGGGTATCCGGGCTTTGTTGAATCTGGGACATACTTTTGGCCATGCGATTGAGAACGGTATGGGGTATGGTGTTTGGTTACATGGCGAAGCCGTAGCGGCCGGGACTGTAATGGCTGCGGAATTATCCCGGCGCATGAAGCTGATCGGCGAAGCGGATGTTCAGCGCATCCGTAAGATTTTTATCCAAGCGGGATTGCCGGTTGTTGCGCCGAAAATGCCAGCGGAGAAATATTTGGAACTGATGCTGCTGGATAAGAAGGTGGAGTCCGGCAAAACGCGCTTTATCGTGCTCAATCGCATCGGTGAAGCGGTGATGCGCGCGGATATCACCCCCGCCGTTCTGAACGAAACCATTCTGGCTTGCATGGCAGAATGAGTAAACGGGTTGCTTATGCCGTGTCTTGCGATAATTCGCGCGGGCGGGCGATTCATGAAGAACTGGCGAGCGGGCGCAGTGAGTTTCAGCGCGACCGCGATCGCATCATACACTCCGCCGCCTTCCGCCGCCTGGAATATAAAACCCAGGTGTTCGTCAATCATGAAGGCGACTTGTTTCGCACGCGCCTGACGCATAGTTTGGAAGTGGCGCAAATCGGGCGCTCGATTGCAAGGAACTTGGGATTAAACGAAGATCTAGTCGAAGCCATCACGCTGGCTCATGATCTGGGGCATACGCCGTTTGGGCATGCCGGGCAGGATGCGTTGAACGACTGTATGCGCGATTACGGTGGTTTTGAGCATAACTTGCAATCCTTGCGCGTGGTTGATGTGCTGGAAGAGCGTTATGCGGCTTTTGACGGTCTGAATCTCTGTTATGAAACGCGCGAAGGAATCATCAAACATGTGGCGAGGAAAAATATTCCCAAGCTGGGTTCACTGGGTGAACGTTTTTTGCAGCATAAAAGACCTTCTCTGGAAGCGCAGCTGGCCAATTTCGCCGATGAAATCGCTTACAATAATCACGACATCGATGATGGGCTGCGCTCGGGTTTAATTACATTGGGGCAATTGCAAGAAGTGTCTATTTTTTCGCGCCACTTGCAACAGGTGCAAGATAAATACCCAGTGTTGCCGGAACGCAGAATGGTGTACGAAACAATCCGCAGCATGATCAATACACTGGTTACCGATCTGACTCGGCAAAGCACCTGTAACATCCAAGACGCCGGTATCGAGCGTCTGGCCGATGTGCATGCAGCGCCGCCGCTGATCGGTTTTAGCCAGCAGATAAAGCAGGAACAGCAGGAATTGAAGAAATTTTTGTTTGATAATTTGTACCGGCATTTTCGTGTCGTGAGGATGAGTAACAAAGCGCGCCACACGATCGAACGGTTGTTTGCGGCATTCAGCACGGAAGTGCAATTGCTGCCGGTCAAGTATCAGAAAAAATTTGCACAGGAAGGGCATCAGGCAATCGCGGATTATATTGCCGGGATGACAGATCGCTATGCGATCAAAGAATATCAGCGCTTATTTGCCATCGCGGAAAGTTAATTTTTCAGCGTTTGTTAAAGTGCCGGCTGTCGCATTTGCCGGATTAGCAATATACGTGATCGCTATTCGCTGGTAATATTAACGATTGAAAAAAGGCCTGATTCTGGATAGAAACAGCCTTTCAAAAGAAAGATAAAACATAGGCTTTTTAATGACAACACTCAAGAATGATACATTTCTACGCGCATTACTGAAACAACCCGTTGAATACACACCTGTCTGGCTGATGCGGCAAGCAGGCCGTTATCTGGCGGAATATAACGCTACCCGGGCACGCGCCGGGGATTTTTTATCCTTGTGTAAAAATCCTGGATTTGCGACTGAAGTTACCCTGCAACCGTTGGCTCGTTTTCCATTGGATGCCGCCATATTGTTTTCGGATATTTTGACCATACCTGATGCGATGGGACTGGGGTTATATTTCGCCCAGGGCGAGGGGCCGATGTTTAAACATCCTCTGCGCGAGAAAAAAGAAATTCGCGCATTGAAAGTTCCGGATCCCAATACGGATTTACGCTATGTCATGGATGCGGTTTCGGAAATCCGCAAGGCATTGGATAACCGCGTGCCCTTGATCGGTTTTTCCGGCAGCCCCTTTACATTGGCGTGTTATATGGTGGAAGGGCGCGGTGGTACGGAATTCCGCGAAATTAAAACCATGCTGTATCAGCGTCCGGAGTTGCTGCATCATATACTGGATGTGAATGCAAAGGCGGTGATCGCTTATCTGAACGCGCAAATTGAATCCGGTGCGCAGACGGTTATGATTTTTGATACATGGGGCGGCGCACTTTCGCATGCGGCTTACAAGGAATTCTCGCTGCGCTATATCCAGCAAATTATTGCCGGATTGAAACGGGAGCACGATGGCGTACGTATTCCCAACATTGTGTTTACCAAGGGCGGGGGACTGTGGTTGGAAGCCATTGCCGACATTGGCTGCGATGCAGTCGGATTGGATTGGACAATCGATATTGGCGATGCGCGGCGGCGTGTGGGTGATAAAGTTGCTTTGCAAGGAAATTTGGATCCATCGGTGCTTTTTGCATCTCCGGAAGTCATCACCGCAGAAGTAGCGAAGATATTGGCCAGTTATGGCAACGGCAGCGGCCATGTGTTTAATCTGGGCCACGGCATTTCTCAGTTTACGCCGCCGGAAAATGCAGCAGCCCTGGTGGATGCTGTTCATACCTTAAGCCGTGAATTCCATGCGGTAAGAGGTTAACAACAATTAAATCATTACTGCAGGTGGCTGTATGCATATACTGATTATTGAAGACGATTTGGCAATTGCCGCCAATCTGTATGATTTTCTGGAGTCCCGGGGGCATACGGCGGATGCAGCTGTCAATGGTGTAGCAGGACTTCATCTTGCAGTGACACAGCGATTTGATGCCATTCTGCTGGATCTAGGATTGCCCGGCATGAACGGTATGACGCTGTGCCGGAAATTGCGCCAGGAATCGCAGATCGATACGCCGATTCTGATGCTCACTGCACGAGACACGCTGGAAGATAAACTGGCGGGCTTCGAGCAAGGAGCGGACGATTATCTGATCAAGCCCTTTGCGTTGAAGGAAGTGGAAGCGCGCTTGCTTGCAATGCATAAACGCTATGTCGGTAAAGTTGCCAACCGCACATTGGAATTTGACAAACTTTCCTTTGATCCTAAAACACTTTCCATTCGTTTTGAAAACAAAAACGTCAAGCTTCCACCTAAGTGCATTCGTTTATTGGCCTTGATGATGAGCGAACCGGGTAAAGTATTCAGCCGGGAAGAACTCGAATTGGAGGCATGGGAGGATGTTCAGGAAACCAGCGATACGTTGCGTAGCCATATGCATATTTTACGGCGCGCACTGACCAAAGCCGGCGGATATGATCCTATTGAAACGGTTCATGGACTTGGCTACTGCTTAACTTCTCGTGCACAGATTTCCGATAGAACGTAGCCTGCGCTACCGTGTCGCTGTGGCATTGGCGACATTCAGTATTTTTACTGTAGGCACCTTGTGCATCATTCTTTATTTTGCTTCCGATAACATCGAAGAAGCGCATATTGAACAAGTGATTAAGATGGAAATGGATCATCTTGTTCAACGCTATCAAAAACACTCGGATTTTATTTCCCAGGTTGGTTCACATCTCAAGAGCTACGTCGTCCACAATATGGAGGAAGAGCTGCGGCTCCCCGCGTATTTGCGCGGACTCAACCCGGATTATCATAGAATCTATTACGGAGTGGATGATTTTCATGTCTTGGTGCATGCCATCGGTGAAGTAAAATTTGTGGTGGCCTATCGCATTACGTTACATAAGCAACGCTTGCAGGAACTAAGGCTATTGATTGTATTGTCATGGCTTGTCGTGGTTGGAATTGCCTTTTTTGTCGGTTATTTACTCGCCAGAGTGCTGGTTCAGCAAGTGACGGACTTGGCGGAACGAGTCAATCGTTTAGCTCCGGGCGATGTTCAGCATGGGCTTTTGGCCCAGCAGGATATGGACGAGGAAGTTGCACAGCTTGCGCGGGCACTGGATGATTACCAGAATCGGATTAAACGGATGCTGCAGCGTGAGCAAGAGTTTACGGCGAATATCAGTCATGAACTAAGAACTCCTATCACGACCATTCTGACCAGTTGTGAATTACTGATTGCGGGCGCTGATATTCCAATTAAAGCCTACCATCGTGTGAAGATGATCGAAGCTGCCGCCGCCCGTATGGGGGAACAACTGCAAGCTTTGTTGTTTCTCGCACGCGAACAAGCGCTGGGTGTCATTGAAACTGTGGCTGTGGCTGAATGTGTTTATGACGCCGCAGATCCATTGTGTGTCGAGATTGCCAGGAAAAATCTCACTTTTGAAGTGCTGATTGCGCCGGATGTCGTGCTGACGGTCAACCGTCAGGCATTACATACCACATTAATGAATTTGATCCGTAACGCTGTGCAATATACTCAGAAAGGTTATATCCGGATCGAATTTAGTGATCGTCGGCTATCCGTTTCAGATTCCGGGATGGGAATAGAACCGGCCTATTTGCCGCTGCTCTATGAGCGGTTCTTCCGCGGTTCGACGCAAGGAGAAGGGCTGGGGATAGGACTTGCGATTGTTAAGCGGATTTGCAATCACTACGGTTGGAATATCGAAGTCGATAGCACGCCTGGGAAAGGTACGACTTTTCATATCATTTTTCCTTAATTATTTAGTAAATAGCATTTCTTTATCTTCACGATTTCTTCACATTTCCTGTGTTAACGTTTCCGTGTGAAAGGCAATTCACTCACGGGTTTCCAGATCTAAGACGTGCGCTACTTGTGTCACAGATTTCCTAGATTCTTACTTTTTGTAAAATCTCGGTTTTAACGAAATGGATTTCCCCAAGAAACCTCACGGTTTCCTGGAATTTTTATTGCGTTTTAATCTGCGGCGTCTTCTTAGATGCTGTTTGTTAAAGATTTTTATAAACTATATAACTAATAAATAGGGAGTGTTGAATGACTACTATACAACCGGTAGTTTTCTTTTTTGTTGCGGGGGTCTTGGCAGGTGTCATTAAATCTGACTTGAAAATCCCCGAAGCGCTGTATAAGAGCTTAAGTCTCTTTCTGTTGATCGCTATCGGCTTTAAAGGCGGAGTATCGATGGCCAAGTACGAGATCATGGAAGTACTGCCAATTGCTGCTTCTATGGTTGTCTTAGCTGCGCTGATTCCTTTAACCGCATATCCGATTTTGAGATTCGTCGGTAAATTCACTCAGGCCGATGCGGGTTCTATCTCTGCTCACTATGGTTCGGTGAGTGCGGTGACTTTTGCCGTGGGTGTGGCTTTCCTGGCTGCGAAAGACGAGCCTTCCGAAGGTTATATGGTTCTCATTATGGCGCTGATGGAGATTCCTGCATTGGTAACCGGTACAGTCTTGGCGCGTGCGGGTGCTGGCGGTGAAAAAACCCAATGGGGCAAGCTGATGCACGAAATTTTGACCGGTACCAGTCTTTACCTTTTGATAGTCGGTGTGCTGATCGGTTACTACGCAGGTATAGTTAAACTGGTATCACCGTTGGATAAAATGTTCATGGACTTATTTATGGGCGTTTTGGCATTCTTCCTGCTTGAAATGGGCCTGCTCGCAGCAGCACGGCTGAAAGCGGTGATGGACAAAGGAGTTTTTATTATAGCATTTGGTATTCTGTTTCCATTAACAGCTGGAATGTTTGGCGCTTATTTGGGTTGGATATTCGGTTTGTCAGAAGGTGGTACGATGTTGCTGGCCGTGCTGTATGCCAGTTGCTCTTATATCGCCGCTCCTGCAGCGATGCGTATTGCCGTACCGGATGCCGATCCTGCGTTGTCGATTGGCGCTTCTTTGGGCGTGACCTTCCCCTTTAACATCTTTATCGGTGTACCGATTTACTGGGAAATGTCGCATTGGTTCCATGGCATTGCAGTCTAAAAGCTATTGCCGTTTATTTAATAATTATCTGACTTTTCGGGAAAAAATATGAATAATTCAATCGCAATGAAACGATTCGAGATTGTTGTTGGTATTGAACAACTTGAACAATTGACTGAATTGTTAGAAAAATGCTCAGTGCGCGGTTACACTGTTCTTAAACAGGCTGGTGGGCTCGGATCACGTGGTGTACGCGATCCTGGCGATGTTTTGATGGAACAGGAGAACGTGATGGTTGTTCTTGCCTGTAAAGACGAGCAAGCACAAAAGATTGCCAGTGAATTGAGACCTGTGCTGAAAAGCTTGGGTGGCATGTGTCTGATTTCGGATTGCCTGTGGCTTGAAGGACCGGCTGTTTCTTATTAGTTGTTGATGTTTTTTGTATAGATTCACTGTTTAGTTTCTGTAATACACGCAAAAAAATCTTGCGTGTATTACAGTCCTCTGAGTTTTTTTGCAAAATAATGGTAGAGTAGTTGCAGCAACCATTATCAAGGCAGTTCCTCTGCACACTCTCTGCATGCAAAAAAATACACCACTGCTATTGCGTATCATCCGCCTGACTCATTTACTACTGCACGTTATTTCAGGCTTATTGCAATCGATTGTTTATCCCTATTTTCCTTTATCGATTCAGCGTACTATGATGCAACGCTGGGCGACTGGATTATTGTCCACTCTTGCGATCCGGTTGCATTGCCACGGTAGATTACCTACGGCGGATATGCCGAGGGTATTGTTAGCAGCTAATCACGTATCCTGGCTGGATGTTTGTGTTTTGATGGCGGCATGCCCGACTCGTTTTGTCGCCAAAGCCGAAATTAGCCGCTGGCCTGTCTTAGGCTTGCTAAGCCGGAATGCCGGTACACTGTTTATCGAACGTGCAAAACGGAGCGATACGCTGCGTATCAATCAACAAATCAGTGATGTGCTGGATAAGGGAGAGCGAGTAACGATATTTCCTGAAGGCACTACAACGGATGGCACACAGATCAACCATTTTCATGCCTCATTGCTGCAAGCGGCTGTCACTGCGGATGCCATGCTGTATCCGGTTGCAATTGGCTATCGCAATAGCTTCGGCGGTATTTGCAAGGAAGCCGCTTATATCGATCCCTCATTGATTTTGTCGTTGCAAAAAATTCTGAGTCTTACAAGTATAGATGTAGAGCTGACATTTGATTCGCCGATTCCCTGCGGCATGAAAAACCGGCGGGAATTGGCGCGTTTGTCTGAACAAGCGGTTGCGAATGCTTTATCGCTGCCTATTGCGCACAAGGAATCTGAAAAACTTTCCGGTCTTCCAATCGGATAGCGGACAATTGACCTCCCCATACGCAACCGCTATCCAACGCGATTAAATGATCCGTAATGTGCAATCCTAATCCGGACCAATGGCCGCAAACGATAGTGGTGTTCTGACTGATCCGGTGTGGTACGTTGAACCATGGCATATAGCCGTCCGGAATGGATTGCAGATTACCTTTAAAAGCGAAATTCATCCGCCCGTCTGGCGTGCATACGCGCATGCGTGTCATTGCATTGATGATGACCCGAAGCCGGATATAACCAGTCCAATCGTCTTGCCAGTAATTGGGCTCGTTGCCGTACATCCGTGCGAATAGCTCATGGTGATCGTCGTGACGTAACGCAGTTTCAACTTCACGAGCAAGTTGTCCGGCTTGTGCAATAGACCACGACGGCAATAATCCGGCATGCACCATGGCGTATTGGCCTTCGACGTGAAATAATTTTTGCTGTCGCAACCAATGCAACAGCTCATCACGGTCAGGTGCGTCGAGAATTGGTTGAATCGTGTCGCTGGGGTGTTTTCTGGCCATTCCCGCCGCAACCATGAGCAAATGCAGATCATGATTGCCGAGAACCATGCGTACCGCAGCGCCGGCCTGTTTGATACAACGCAACAATGGCAGTGAATCCGGGCCGCGATTAACGATATCGCCTACCAGCCAAAGTTGATCCTGGGCGGGATCAAAGCGAATAACTTCGAGCAGTAGCTGAAATTCAGTGAAGCAGCCTTGTAAATCACCGATCGCATACGTTGCCATGAAAATAGCGGTAAAGAATGTTAACGCAAACCCAGTACATCCTGCATATCATACAAACCATTGGGCTTATCGGCAAGAAAGCGCACGGCGCGCAATGCGCCCATGGCAAAAGTCATCCGACTGCTGGCTTTATGGGAAATTTCCACGCGTTCACCGATACCGGCAAACATAGCGGTATGATCTCCGACAATATCGCCGGCACGAATAGTGGCAAATCCGATGGTCTCCGGTTTTCTTTCGCCGGTTACGCCTTCCCGGCCATACACTGCTACCTTACCTAAGTCTCTTTTCAATGCATCGGCGATGACTTCACCCATGCGTAACGCGGTGCCGGATGGCGCATCCACTTTATGGCGGTGATGCGCTTCGACGATTTCAATATCGTAGCCTTCATTGAGCACTTTCGCGGCGATTTCCAATAATTTGAAAGTAACGTTCACACCGACACTCATGTTGGGGGCAAATACGATGGCGATATCTTGAGCGGCTTGTTGCAGTAAAGCTTTTTCTTCCGGAGAGAAGCCGGTGGTGCCGATCACCATTTTTACACCCGCTTCCCGGCACACGGAGAGATGGGCAAGAGTACCTTGGGGGCGCGTAAAATCGATTAAATGATGGCAGCTTCTTAGGGCTTGCGCATAATCGCTGACAATAGAGACGCCGCAATGCGCGCCGATTAACTCGCCGGCATCCTTATTTAAATAAGGGCTGTCAATTCTTTCCAATGCCGCTGCAAGCTGCATATCGGGCGCTTGTGTCACGGCTTCCAGCAAAGTGCGGCCCATGCGGCCGGAGCTTCCGGCAATAGCGATTTTTTGCGTAATCATTTTTTGCGATAGTTTGATAATTAAGGTTTTATAGAGACTGTGCTGGGTACGTTACAGAGATCGTCATCGTCGTCGGGTACCATTTCTTTTTGCCCGGCTTTTTGCTCTGTTTTTGCTTGAGCCGGTTTGGGTTTTATGGGATCTGGAGAACTCGCTAAGTAATTTTCAATACTGGATAAGTTATCATCCGCAAAGAAAAGAGTTACCCGTTTTTGTTCAACGAGATCACCATGCTTACGAAAAAGATAAACATAATCCCAGCGATTGTCGCGGAAAGCATCCATGATGAGCGGGGAGCCTAAAACAAAAAGCACTTGGGATTTGGTCATGCCGGGTTTTAGTTTTTCCAGCATTTCTTCTGTCACAACATTGCCTTGCTGTACATCGATTTTATAGAGAACATGAGGAAGCAATGAACATCCTGTTAGCAGCAAGAAAGCGATCAATACGGAAAATTTTGCAACCATTTTGTTGATATTATATGTTTCCAAAGTGAACACAGCATATGATACAGTAAATAATTTTCCAGGCAGAGATAACCATGGGTAACTTCGACGATCTGAAAAGTATTGATCTCAAAAATATTGGTCTTAAAACAACACTGCCCAGACTTAAAATATTAAATTTATTTGAGCAAAGCAGTGTGCGTCATCTGTCGGCGGAAGATGTTTATAAAGAGCTGATCAGCGAAGGTGAAGATATTGGGTTGGCTACTGTCTATCGCGTTTTGACACAATTTGAGCAAGCCGGATTATTGGAGCGGCATCACTTTGAAAGCGGTAAAGCCGTGTTTGAGCTGAAAGGAGATGGCCATCATGATCACTTGGTATGTCTGCAATGTGGCCGCGTAGAAGAATTCTACGATGCTGATATTGAGAAGCGGCAGATAGCCATAGCGAAAGAACGCGGTTTTACGCTGCAAGAGCACTCGTTGTCACTTTACGCGGATTGTACGAAGCAGAACTGTCCGCACCGAAAATAATATGATATCAGCGGCCATTCCTCATCACTTGAACAATCTATTTCGTTTCGTGCAAAAGCGCAGCTGGCGGAAAACAGGATGGGGTGCGGCATTCATAATGTTAACGTGCGCACAGCCGGTCTATGCCGATGACAGCGGTTTTGGCGAATGTATTGTCCGAATGAAATCGCAAGCGCGCCTGGAAGGTATTTCCGATAACACAGTCAATCAAGTGCTGAGTAAAGTCAAACGGCTGCCACGTATTATTGAGCTGGATCGGCGTCAACCCGAATTCACGCAAACATTTGCAAATTATTTCACGACCCGGATCAACGAAGAGCGCGTACAGCGTGGCCGGGATTTGTATGCCAAGCATCATGTTTTGCTGAATCAGATTCAACGGGAAAGCGGTATTCCGGCACAATTCCTAATTTCCTTCTGGGGACTGGAAACCAGCTATGGCGGTCATTTTGGCGACTGGTCTGTGCTCGATTCACTGGCAACGCTGGCCTGTGACACGCGCCGGAGCACCTTTTTTACGCAAGAACTGCTCAACGCCATGCGGATTGTGGAAGCGGGCGATATAACCGCAGAGCGCATGATCGGTTCCTGGGCGGGCGCGATGGGACATATGCAATTCATGCCATCGACTTTTTTGCGCTATGCCAAGGATATCGATGGAGACGGACGGCGCGATCTATGGGGCAGTATTCCGGATGCGATGGGATCCGCGGCCAATTTTTTGCAGCAGTTAGGGTGGGTTCCTGGTTTAAATTGGGGGCAAGAAGTGCTTTTACCGCGATCCTTTGATTACTCGCTTGCTGGGCGGGATCAGATGCTGAGTTTTGAAGAGTGGACAAAATTAGGGGTTACGACGACTTCGGGAGCGCCATTGGCACCGGCAGCACAAAAAACAGCATTAATCATTCCTTCGGGTTATCAAGGCCCTGCATTCTTGGTCACCAAGAATTTTTATATCATCATGCGTTGGAACCGTTCCGAATTTTATGCGTTATCCGTTGGGCATCTGGCGGATCGCATCGCAGGTGCGGCTCCTTTATTCCGTGCGCCACCGGTGGATTCGGCAAAAATATCCCGGGAACAGGTACGTCAGCTTCAAATGGATTTAACCACGCTGGGAATTGATGCCGGAGAAGCCGATGGCATATTAGGTTCAGCCACCCGCAAGGCAATCAGTCTTTTTCAGCAGAAGACGCAACGTATTGCGGATGGTCATTTGGATGCGGGAATATTGATTGCCGTTCGCGAAGCCGCTAGCATCGGGCCGCGCTAAAGCACTGAACAAAGCGAGTTACAATTTTTTGTAGAGTAGTGCCGCGGTTTAAGACAGTAAATGCTTGATCGCTTCTTGCTCGGCGACGAGCTCCTGATAGCTTTTTTGCATTCTTTCCCGATCCGATGGACTTACTTCCAATCCCTCAACAATTTTATATTGACCGTTCTGACAGGTAACAGGAAAACTGTAGATAACGCCTCGTGGTATATCGTAGCTGCCGTTCGAGGGCACACCCATCGATACCCAATCCCCTTCCCGGGTGCCAAAAATCCAATCCTGCATATGATTAATAATGGCATTGGCTGCACTGGCTGCGCTGGATTTGCCGCGGCGTGCTTCGATGATGGCTGTGCCGCGTTTCTGCACGACCGGGATGAAATGATTTTCTATCCACGCAGAATTGGTAATTAAAGAGGAAACACTAGTGTTTCCAACGGTGGCATGGCTTAAATCAGGAAATTGCGTATTGGAATGATTTCCCCATACGATCATTCGTTTGATATCCGATACCGGCACGTGAAGTTTTAACGCGACTTGCGACAACGCGCGATTGTGATCCAGTCTCAACATCGCGGAGAAGTTGTTTGGATTGAGATCAGGGGCGTTTTTTATTGTGATGTAGGCATTTGTGTTGGCGGGATTGCCAACGACCAATACTTTGACATCACGTTTTGCAGCGGCATTAAGTGCTCTGCCATTCTGGATAAAAATGGGGCTGTTGGCTGCCAGCAGATCCTTGCGTTCCATATTTTCGCCGCGCGGCCGCGCGCCAACGAGCAAAACTATATCCGCGTTATTGAATGCGACTTCGGGATTATCCGTGGTGACAATTCCGCTTAGCAACGGAAAAGCACAGTCATATAATTCCATGACGATACCATCAAACAATGGTTGTGCTTCGGTAATGTCATGTAATTGCAGAATAACTGGCTGATCTTTGCCAAGCATCTCGCCTGCTGCAATGCGATATAACAGGTTATAACAAATCTGTCCGGTTGCGCCGGTAACAGCAATTCGAATAGGCGGTTTCATTTTTTTCCAATCCTCGAAAAGCCACCAATAAGACTGGAAAATTGGCGGTATATGGGGAAAAGTGAACGGAATTATACTTGCAATCAGAGTCTCGCGGAAGAGCAAGTTTGTTTATGAAAATAAGATTGCGATAGTGTGTTGATTGCATAACAGAATAGTAAGTGGCAACCAATCCGGCCAAAGCCGCATCGTAGGATTCGACGCGTGGCTTATGTGGAATGACCGGCTTTATTCGCATCCGTTACTTGCATCACGGCAAGCATTGCGTATGATGCGAAAGTTCATAAATTTATTAGGAGATGTTATGGCAGATACCAGCTTTCCTTCCGCGATAGCGACCCCCGCAACTACAATCGATGAAGTGATCGTGCAGCTAACTGCCATCGTTGAGTGGTCAAAACAAAATGATTCCCGCATGGGCTACTTTGCCGCTCTATACCGTAAGGTCACGATTCAAGTGAAGCAAGGTATTGCAGAAAACTACTTTGACGACGGTCCGCGCATGGAACGTCTCGACGTGATCTTTGCCAACCGTTACATTCATGCATGCTATCTATACCAGACCGGGCAAACACCGACAAAATCCTGGGTACGCGCATTTGAGGCGACGCAACATTGGTGGCCGATTGTGTTACAGCACTTGTTGCTCGGAATGAATGCGCATATCAATCTGGATCTGGGGATCGCTGCGGCGGAAACCGTACCGCCGGGAGAATTGCAAAACCTCAAAGGGGATTTTGAGAAAATTAACCAAGTATTGGCGGGTTTGGTTGGTGGTGTGCAAAGTGAACTGGCGGAAATATGGCCTATTCTGGGATTGCTCAATCGCTTTCTCGGCAGTGTCGAAACCGCCATCATCAACTTCAGCATGGAAAAAGCGCGCGATGCCGCTTGGTCATTCGCGGAAAAACTATCGCCATTGCCCGACGCGCAGCGTAAACAGGCTATCGTTGAGAAAGATGACATGATGGCATTATTCTCAAACGTGATTTCTCATCCGGGTTTTTACGGATCACTGATTATCGGCGTTATTCGTCTGGGCGAACGGGGAACAACGCGTCAACGTATTGAAATACTGGAATAAAGTGTTGTCTGCGTGTTCAATATTATTTGCAGCTCATGAAGGATAATAATTCAACGCGAAAGTGCAACCATCTGCTTAAATCTTACTGCCTCATACAGGAGCCATTCAATGAAAATAATCTTTACCGCTATTGGTAGCATTTTAATACTGTCTTCCTGCGCGTGGGTGCAAGTCACTCCGCAAGGCGAAGGTGTGCGCTTGGTGCAATCGGCTAAAGTGGTCGAGCCGTGCAAACGGCTGGGCAAAGTGAATGCAAAAGTAGTTAACCGTGTCTTATTTAGCCGCGATGCAGACAAGGTGGCCGAAGAATTGGCCGATCTCGCCCGCAACGAAGCAGCTTTGATGGGAGGAGATACGATCATTCCCATTTCGGAAATTGGCGATGGCAGACGTAGTTTTGCTGTTTATCAGTGCTTCCAACCCAAACGCACGAATATGTACTAGCCTGATTTTCTCCCATAATGCTTGAACAAGTGGTGAAATCCGCGCTGGTTGAATGATCGCGTGCTGATTGAGTTTTGTCAGAAATGAGCTTCCGGTATAAAAAAAGTCAAATGGACAGTGAAGTCCATTTGACCAAGAAGTATCCCCAGCTTTACCGGGGAAAAGTTGAAGGACATAGCAGAAAAAGGAGGGAGGTTTAAATTCTGCGTGATGTCAGGAACAGTATCCGGTAATTGCGCTGTTGTGTCTGTGATTATTGTCACAGCAAAGTGCAACAAAATCCAATACCTTGCCTGCAACGAATTCCCTGAAAGCTATGAGCGGTAAATAAATAATGGCACGATGAAACAAGAATCGAGATGATTTCTAATCCAAAATTATGCAGATTTCCATGAACGCCACATCAAATCGGATAGGTTTTAATTCGTGCTGCAAGTCAATCCTCGAAAACAGAATTTTGAAATGAACAAGCAATTGACAGCTTTTTTGAGCATCGAATGACCATTTATATCCGAAAACACACGATTTTCCCCGAAGAATTCCCGGAAAGCTGGGCCTCCGATTGGGGCGAGGACGAATTCGGGCTGTGGATGGCGTTCACTTACAAGGGCGTGCGGCAGGCATTCCGTTGGTGCGAACCGGGGACGTTTTTGATGGGTTCACCGGAGGATGAACCGGAACGCTTAGGTGACGAATCACAACACTTAGTAACATTGACCAAAGGTTTCTGGATCGCTGATACACCAGTAACACAAACCTTATGGCAAGTTATCATGGGGAATAATCCGAGCACTTTCATTGGCGAAGAAAACCCGGTGGAAAATGTCAGCTGGGACGATGCACAAGCGTTCATTGCCAAGATGAACGGCCTGAAGGCTGAACTGAAACTGTGTTTGCCGACGGAAGCGTAATGGGAATATGCCTGCCGCGCCGGAACCACCACACCGTTTAGTTGGGGCGAACAGATCGATTCATCGTTGGTGAATTCCGATGGAACATTGCCTTACAACAATGGCAGTGAGAGTAAATACCGGGAGAAAACCGTTGCCGTGAAGGCATTGCCTTGTAACGATTGGGGGCTGTATCAAATGCACGGCAACGTGTGGGAATGGTGCCAGGATTGGTATGGTGATTATCTGTCGGAGCTAGTCATCGATCCGCAAGGGCCGGAAAAGGGCGCCGGTCGCGTGCTGCGCGGTGGCTCGTGGTTCGACGTCGGCGGGCTCTGCCGTTCTGCTGTCCGCAATCTCGACGTTCCGTCCCCTCGCGACGACACTTCTGGCTTTCGTCTTGCCCGAGGTCAATGAGCTCAAGTCAGAGTAAGATGCAATACGCGAAGCACATTGCACCTTACGATGAGTAACTCTTCTTGCAGTACAATACTTCTTTCGATTAAACAACTGAGTACGTGAATGGCAAAAAATCCGGTCAAGGTGTTTGTTTCTTATTCGTGGGAGCAAGAAAAGCAAACAGGTGTTGTAGATGAACTGGAAAGATTATGCCGTCAGCGTAATATCCAGTTAATTCGCGATAAAAATGCACTGCAGCATGGCGAATTGATCAGGGATTTTATGGATCGCCTGAGTGGTGGTGAACACATTATTACCCTATTCAGTGATGCGTATTTTCGTTCCACTTGGTGCATGTATGAACTGCTCACAATGTGGCAGAAAGGGGATTTTCATTCCCGCACTCATCCGATGGTGGTCGACGCTATCGATTTGCAGAACACAGACTATCGAATTGCGGTAACAGATTTTTGGAAAGAAAAATATAAAGCAACTGAATCAAGTTTGAAAGGGCGTGATCCGGCGGTATTTATTGATGAGCATAAGCGAGTTAAATATTACCGGGATTACTACCAAAACATCAATGAATTGCTAAATTTTGCTGCAGGAAGGTTAACAACGCCGCTTGGTCAATTAAAGCAGCAAAACTATGCACCAATTCTCGATAAGATCAGTCTGCTGCAAGATGTTAGTGATGGTTTTTCTGACGACGAGTTTTTGCAAGAGATCAAAACTATTCTTTCGCAAGATTTGGATAGATCGGAGATTCTCCGGGATTACATTGTGAAAAGCTGTGAATTGAATGTGATTCCTTCAGGAGGACTGCATGGCTACATGATCGAACAATGTTTGCAAGGAGAGTTCGTGCAAATAGTTCAGAACTTGCAATCTGCTTTCGTGGATAGTTGCGGTAGCCTGGGGAATGCCAAAATTACCGAGATTAGAAATTTGTATCAGGTAGCGGAAAGTATTCTGTCGAAGCTGGTGTTGTTCAATGTGAAAAACGAATGGATGGCGCAATACCGGCAAGCTTGTGCACAACAAGATGGGGGTGAATACATGTTGCCGGATATGAGTTTTGCCAGTGTCGAAGTGGTTGTTTCCAGAGAAGCGCAAACCATACCGAGCCTTCAATATTCGCATCATGATTTCAATTTGCAAGCGGCAAAGGGTGTTACCTTGGAATCCGGATTTCGATCCAATAATGTAGTGCGGGATATCATCCGGCGTTTATATGTTCGCGTCATGAATCAGGAACTATCCGATCAATTGAATGAAGAACGCGCCATCGATACGCTGAAACGAACAATCGCGCAACGCAAAAAGCAAAAAAACGTGAAACTGAGAAAGAATTATTTTTTGCTGATACCAAATGCCGATTCACCGCTGACAGACGTGACAGTGCAAAAGGAAATTAAAGCTTTGTTACCGGATTTATCATTTATACGCATAAAATCAGGCCACCACGAAGAAACTTTTATCGTTGAAGATGCCGATTTGATGGTTGCGATCAGTGAATTTTATAAAACCCTGGAAGAGTACAAACCCCAATGAACGCAACAATCCTGCAAAAAATCACTACCGACATCGCAAAACTTGAAATCAAAGCACCAGTAAAATTGCTTGCTTATGGTTCATGGCCGGAGACGGTGCATCAATTCGACGAGAAAAGTATCAATGTTTTGAAAACCGCATTGGCGGCGAGCCGTCCGGTGTTGTTGCGCGGTGATCCGGGGACCGGCAAGAGCCAATTGGCGCATGCGGCGGCAGTAGTGCTTGGGCGCTTGTTCGTGTATGAAGTGGTGAACGCGCATACCGAGGGGCAGGATTTGTTGTGGAAATTCGATGCCGTCAGCCGGTTGGCGGAAGCGCAGACGATCAAAGCGGGCGACGATAAAAAAACCTTGCTTGATCCAAAACGCTTCATCTCGCCCGGTGTGCTGTGGTGGGCACTGGATTGGGAAACGGCGCATAAAGTTTACCAAGACAGTCAACATCAATTGTCATTGCCGGAAAAACCCGCAGGCTGGGAACAAGCCCACGGCAGTGTCATTTTGATCGACGAGATCGACAAAGCCAATGCGGAATTGCCCAACAGTTTGCTGGAGATTCTGGGCAATAACGCGATCAATTTGCCTTGGCTTAAAACTACCATCGGCGGGCAGGATAGCGTACCACCTCTGGTAATCATCACCACCAACGAAGAGCGTGAATTGCCAGCTGCGTTCGTGCGCCGCTGTTTGGTGCTAAATCTCGATCTGCCCAAGGATGATAACGCATTGATCGATTTCCTGATTAAGCGCGGGCAATTGCATTTTGGGGCGTATTGTAACGAGGATGTTTGCCGCAAAGCAGCCGGGCTATTGGTCAAAGATCGAATCGTTGCTAAAGAAAAGGGCATTACGCCACCCGGTCAGGCGGAGTATCTCGATATGCTACGCGCGTTGGCGGTGCTGGCAAAAACACCCGATGAGCAGCTTGTCATGCTGGATAAAATCAGCGAATTTGCCTTGCGCAAATATCCGGTGATGCATGATCAATGAGGTCTCCAACCCGGTAGCTTATCCGCAGATGCGCGGCAAAAGCGGTGTCAGCCGGGCGGATTTGTTATGGGCATTTGCCGTACTCGAGGAGAGTCGGCACGAATCGCTGGCGGAAGTTCTCGGGTTTGAACAAAACACGCAAACCGTATTGCCGGATGAACATCGGACGGCACTCAATCGGACAGAATCGGAAGATCGGCAAAGCACGGATGATACAGTCGAAGAGGAAGCCATTCTATCCGATGAGACCGGAATACCGCCGCATTCGGCCACTGCATCCTACTACCGTGTAATTTCACACCACAACGATCAAATCCAGCCGCAAACGGAAACCAATGAGCTCAGTTTGCCGGATTGGTTTACCCAAGCTGCACCAACATTGCTCGAAGAATGCGTGACCTGGATTCCTGCGATTCACCGTGTCAAGCCGCTGCATACCGGATTAACTGCGTGGCCGCGGGTGCTAACTTTTCTGCAGCGCGTATTGGGCGACCGCGTCGAAGGGCGGCAGCCGGATACGGTAAAACTGGTCAAGTAAGCCGCGAACGTGAAAACCATTCGAAGAATACCGCGTCGGCAGCGTCAACACTGGGCACCCCAAGCACGATTGTTGATCGATATCAACGACGATAATTTTCCTTACCGGCGCGATTTCCTGCATTTGCGTGACCGGTTGCTGCAAGCTCGCGGCAGTGAAGGTTTGGCCGTGCAGTATTGTTACGATGAACCGGGCGGTTATATCGTGCATTACCAACAGCAGCGCGAAATCATCGAACCTTGGTCTAAGCCTGTGCAGAACACGCCGATCCTGATTCTCAGCGACTTAGGCAGGCATGCGCAGTCGCGGCAAACGTTGTATGCGTGGCTGGCGTTCGGCCAGATGCTGAATGCGCAAGGTTTCCGTGCGACAGTGCTGATACCTGCCGCCGAGCGCCAAATCGATCCGCGTTTGCTGCGGTTTTTCGATTGCGTGGTGCGGGACCGGGCAAGCCGTCTCAAACCGGTCAAGGGCGATTACCAAGCCGAACGTGACCCGTGCGATCATGCGGACAATATCGAGCAACTGCTGGTGTCTTTGTTCGCTGGGGTGCGTATCGATAGCGGTTTGCTGCGTGCGGTGCGCCATGGTTTGCTGCACGGTTGCGACATCGGTCACGAAACCGCGATCTGGCGGCATGCGGCGGTGATGAGCGAGGGCGATGAATGGGGGTGGCAAGCCGCCAGCAAACCCAATTATTTCGCGCAAGCACAGAGCTTGATCAAAACCTTATCGCCAGCGCAGCAACAAAAATTGGTGGAACTAATCGGCCGCTACCATGCCCAGTACCCGGATGAATTGTATTTCGAAGCGATGTACAACCTGAAATTGCTGGGATTGCCGTTACCGGAGGCGGTCGAAGCGGCGACCGAGAAATTCCTGCGAGACATGGCGAGAACCTATCATGCGCATGCGGATAACAGTTTGCTGCATGCATGGGTGAAGCGACATCTGGCACGGCATGAAGCCAAACCCATCCGCCAGAACCACGATTACTGGACTGCGTTGATGGCGTTTGCCAAGAAACGTGATGAGCAACTGGGTGGTGCTAGTACCAGCGAATGGCCTAGTGATTTATCCGATGCGGAGAAAGAAACTGCTTGGAATTTCCTTAATGCAACACAAGTTTCGCGGGTTTATCAGCTTCGTCAATCCGGGCAGAATCTGGTGCTGGTACCGGAAAAATCAGAAGCACAAGCAGATGGTTCTCAGGCGGATTTACCAGATGCATGGAGTACGCATGCCATCGTTGGCACCACCTTATTGACACTTAGGCTGACCAATACGCATATCTTTCATACGCACACCGATCGCCAAGGCCGGCAGACAGTTGTCAGCTTGAATCTGGAATTATCACGCGGTCATTCATTCCAATTTCCCGCAACCGGGCAGCATACTTTTCAAATCGGTGCGGAACGTATCACCGTGGATGTGAGCGCCGCGCAACAGCGCAAAGCGGATTGGATGACATTCATCGGCAGCGGTAGCGAGGGCATGTTTGCCGAATCGAAAGATGCGCAGAATCGTGTTCACCGCTGGTTCTGGCATGCACCGATATTAATTAACCGCCAGACACTGTATCCGGGTTTTTGGTACTCGGAACCGCAGTTGGCGGACGCTAAATTAACACCGGATTGGGCTGGTGGCGCAGGAAGGGATGAATACGGCCTCTACGCCGAAGCTATCATCGCCGGTATCACCCAACGTTTCCGCTGGATCGAGCCAACCAGCTTTATGATGGGTTCGCCGGAAAATGAAGCGGGGCGTTATTCCGATGAACCGCAACACCCAGTCATCCTGACGCAAGGTTACTGGCTGGCGGAAACCGCTTGCACGCAGGAATTATGGCAGGCAGTGATGCGCGACAATCCGAGCAATTTCAAAGGAGCGCAATTGCCGGTTGAATCTGTCAATTGGGAGGACGCGCAGAATTTCCTAAGAAAACTCAATAACAGCCATCCGCAATTGCAATTGCGCTTACCCACCGAAGCCGAATGGGAAAATGCCTGCCGGGCCGGAACTACCGGTGCGTTTAATTTCGACGGCGAATTATCGCTCGACAAGGTGAATTACCGTGGCACTTGGGAATATGAATCGGATAATTGGAGTGAAGGCGCCTTGCAGCAGACCACGGAGGTCAAAAACAAAAAATACAAACCGAGCGCCTGGGGTTTGTTCCAGATGCACGGTAATGTGTGGGAATGGTGCCAGGATTGTTATGGCGATTATCCGGCGCAACCGGTCATCGATCCGCAAGGACCGGGGACAGACGCCCTCCACGTGCTGCGCGGCGGCTCGTGGTTCTACAGCGGGCGGTACTGCCGTTCTTCCCGCCGCCGCAGCTACGACGGTCCGTCCGTTCGCCTCAACAACGTTGGCTTTCGCCTTGCCCGAGGTCATGAGCTCAAACCAAGCCGGGTGCTGGGAGCAGGCCAGCAGCTGACTGACCGTAGTGCGACGGAGCGCGTGAAGGCTCAGGCGGGGGGTGGACTGCGGGGTGGTGATAAGGAGAGACACTTCATGGATCGAATGAAGGATTTATTTAAAGGCGGGGATGAAAAATAATTATTTCGCTATCCCGGCACGCGATCCCGATGTGGCCGCCGATGAATTGAATACCTTTTGCAGTCAGCTTAATTGACTTTTACTATGTTCAAAATCCGCAAACACACAATATTTCCAGAAGAATTTCCCGAAGCCTGGGCATCCGATTGGGGCGAGGACGAATTCGGGCTGTGGATGGCGTTCACCTATAAAGGCGTGCGGCAAGCATTCCGCTGGTGCGAACCGGGGATGTTTTTGATGGGGTCGCCATTAGATGAACCGGAACGTGATGATGATGAATTGCAACATCAAGTCACTTTAACCCAAGGTTTTTGGATCGCGGATACACCGGTGACGCAAGCCTTATGGCAAGCAATCATGGGCGATAACCCCAGTCAATTCAAAGGTGATGAACTGCCGCTGGAAAATATCAGTTGGGACGATGTGCAAGCATTCATTGCTAAGATGAACGGGATAAAAGCGGAACTGAAACTGTGCTTGCCGACGGAAGCGCAATGGGAGTATGCCTGCCGCGCCGGAACCGCCATACCGTTCAGCTGGGGCGAGCAGATCGATTCGTCGCTGGTGAATTTCGATGGAACATTGCCCTACTATAATGGCCGAAAGAGTGAATACCGGGAGAAAACCGTTGCGGTGAAAGAACTACCGTGCAACGATTGGGGGTTGCATCAAATGCACGGTAACGTGTGGGAATGGTGTCAGGATTGGTACGGTGAATATTCATCGCAACCGGTCATCGATCCGCAAGGGCCGGAATCAGGCGCCGACCGCGTACTGCGCGGTGGCTCGTGGTTCGACAACGGCCGGGATTGTCGTTCTGCTGGCCGAGGCAACGACGATCCATCCTATCGCGACCTCATTGGCTTTCGCCTTGCTCGAGGTCATTAAACTCAAGCCAAGTCAAAGCAGTGGAGCAGACCAGCAGCCGATTGGTGGCCGCCAGATTGACAATAGCGGAGCACACAGGGGACAAGCGAGGGGGATGGGGTGCGTGTTTTTATGCTGCACAAGTTGGTCATTCTCTCTCGCCCGCTTTATAATCCGTGCATCACAACTAATCTAATCTTTCTGGATGAGCGGTTTAAATGCACATAATTAAGCACTACATCCAATAGCATATGAATCCAAATCTGAATCAACTGCAACCTTATCCATTCCAGAAACTGCGGCAACTGTTTGACGGCGTGGCGCGTAATGCGGCACTAAAGCCCATAGAGCTGCAAATCGGCGAACCGAAGCATGCTACGCCGGGGTTTATCCGTCAGGCGCTGATGGATAATCTGGATGGTTTGTCGACTTATCCGACGACATTGGGGATACCGGCGCTGCGCAATAGTATTGCGGGATGGGCCAAGCGGCGTTATAACCTTGCAGGAATCGACCCGGAGACCGAGGTCATTCCCGTCAACGGCAGCCGCGAGGCGCTGTTTTCTTTTGCGCAAACGGTGATCGATAGCAGCAACGCCAAACAACCGGTGGTGGTTTGCCCTAATCCGTTTTATCAGATTTACGAGGGTGCTGCGTTTCTGGCGGGCGCTGAACCGCATTTTATTAACACCTTACCGGAAAATCATTTCAAGCTGGATTATGGTCAGTTACCGGAGACGGTATGGTCGCGCACGCAATTGATTTATGTCTGTTCACCCAACAATCCGACCGGTAGTGTGATGACGCTGGACGATTGGCGGGCATTATTCGCGTTGTCGGATCGTTATGGTTTCGTGCTGGCTTCGGATGAGTGTTATTCGGAGATTTATTGCGATGAGGAAAAGCCGCCTTTGGGTGCGCTGGATGCGGCGCAACAATTGGGACGTGTTGGTTTTCCGCGTTTGGTGGTATTCAATAGCTTATCAAAACGCTCGAATGTGCCGGGATTGCGTTCCGGTTTCGTGGCCGGGAATGCGCAATTATTGGAGAAATTTCTGTTGTACCGCACCTATCATGGCTCGGCGATGAATCCTGCCGCGCAAGCGGCCAGCGCCGCAGCTTGGGGTGATGAGGCGCATGTCATAGAAAACCGCCGTTTGTATGCGCGGAAGTTTTCCGATGCCATTGCGGTGTTATCGGGTACAACCGAAGTGCAGATGCCGGATGCGAGCTTTTATTTGTGGATTAAAACACCGATCAGCGATACCGAATTCACCAAACGGTTATATCAAGATTATAATGTGACGGTACTGCCGGGCAGTTTTCTGGCGCGTGACGCGCATGGCGTCAATCCGGGAAAAGATTTTGTGCGCATCGCACTGGTTACATCACCGGAAGAATGCATTGAAGCCATGGAAAGAATCAAGCGTTTGTTGCAAACATTATGATTCGACAAAGTTGAGAATTAAATTACAGGAAAAATTAAATGACAAATGAATTGCAAGCCACCATCGAAGAAGCTTTTGATCGCCGTGCGGAGATTACCCCGCGTAATGTCGATGCCAAATTGAAAGAGTCGGTTACTCAAGTTCTTGCGATGCTGGATGCCGGTAAATTGCGCGTGGCTGAGAAAATCAATGGCGAATGGGTGACGCACCAGTGGCTGAAGAAAGCAGTGCTGTTGTCGTTTCGCATCGAGGACAATAACTTTATCAAAGGCGGTTTTTCCAATTATTTTGACAAAGTGCCATCGAAATTTGCGGATTACAGTTCGCGGGATTTCCGTGATGGCGGGTTTCGTGTCGTGCCGCCTGCCGCCGTACGTAAAGGCTCGTTCATCGCTAGTAACGTTGTGTTGATGCCGTCGTATGTCAATATTGGTGCATATGTCGATGAAGGCACGATGGTCGATACCTGGGCTACGGTTGGTTCGTGCGCGCAAATCGGTAAGAATGTGCATTTGTCTGGCGGTGTCGGTATCGGCGGTGTGCTGGAGCCGGTGCAGGCGAATCCGACCATCATCGAAGACAATTGCTTTATCGGCGCGCGTTCGGAAGTTGTGGAAGGCGTTATTGTCGGGGAAAATTCGGTGATTTCGATGGGTGTTTACATTGGACAAAGCACAAAAATTTATAACCGTGAAACCGGCGAAGTGAGCTATGGCCGTATTCCGCCCGGATCGGTTGTCGTCTCGGGCAATTTACCCGCTGAGAATGGAAAATACAGCTTATATTGCGCAGTGATCGTTAAGCAGGTGGACGCCAAGACCCGGTCAAAAACGGGTATCAACGAATTGTTGCGTGGTATCTGACCTGGTTAAAGACTCCAATAGGGCATAATAAAAAATCCCCGTTCAGGGGATTTTTTATTGATGGGTAATTACCTGACAGTCACTTGATTGTCGACCTTTTTCACGCCATCGACGATCCAGGCATGCATGTTAATGCGCGTCATCTGATCTTCGTTGTTGACAGTGCCTTTTAGCGCCACATTACCGTCTTGAACTTTGATATCGATGCTGGCGCCTTGTAAAACCGGATCTGATTGCACTGCCTGGGTAATGCGTGCAAAAATGGTTGAATCATCATAAACCGGGCCAGATGGCGGGGTGACCCAGGATTGGTGTGTTTTTTCGGCATAGTTTTCGCAACCCGCCAATATGAATATGCTCATGACGAGTACGGCCAAAGTAAATAAATGAATGCGCGTTTGCATAGTGTTTCTATCCTATCGATGATTTCCTGAAATTAAATTCGAGTACTGCTAAATACGACGAAAGCGTTATGTCATGTTATTTTTAGTGAGGTATGATATTTATCCCTTGTCGTAGTATGGAATCATAACGCTACAAGCTGCGGCTAGACAAGCCAGTTTATGCGAAATGTATCGAGAACAAGCATTTTCCCATACTTTACATTAATTCTTTTCAATCGTTGCTTGCAAAAAATGCTGTACTTGTGCCGACAAGTTGTTCGCCAGACAATCGAATTCTTGCACTGTACCGGTTTTCATGCCACGCAGCCAGGTGAGCTGGCGTTTGGCTAGTTGACGGGTTGCAGCTGTGCCCATGTCATGTAATTCAGTGCTGGTTATTTCGTTGTCCAAGTAAAGACAGGTTTGACGATAGCCGACGCAGCGCATCGAGGGTGACTCAGTACTAAGTGAAGAAAACTTACCCCGAATTGCTTGAACTTCGTCGATGAGACCATGCTTCAGCATCGCTTCAAAACGATGCGCGATGCGTAGGTGCAATTGACTGCGTTCACTGGGAATGAGTGCGATGCTGATGGCTCGAAAAGGAAAATTACTTTCCTGGGGTGTTTTTAGAATTTCGGACATCGGTTGTTGTGTCAGGTGGCATACTTCCAGTGCGCGCTGAATCCGCTGGCTGTCGGTGGGCTTGATTCGTGCAGCAGTTTCCTGATCCAGTTCCGCAAGCTTTTGATGCATGACTGGCCAGCCCAGTTCCTGCGCCATGTTTTCCAGCTTTTGGCGAAGATCTGGGTTCGCGGAAGGCAACGGAGAAAGACCTTCTTGCAGAGCCCGGAAATACAACATAGTACCGCCCACTAATAATGGAATTTTATTACGCTGGGTAATGTCATGCATGATGCGAAGCGCATCATGCTGGAATTGCGCGGCGGAGTAGTGCTGATCTGGATCGATCAGATTGATCAGGTGATGCGGTATTTTGTTCAGTGTCGCCTGATCGGGTTTTGCGGTCCCAATGTCCATGTGGCGATATACTTGCGCGGAATCCACGCTGATAATTTCAACTGGAAAATTTTCCGCGATATCCAAAGCAATCCGGCTCTTACCACTGGCGGTCGGACCCATCAAGAAAATAGCAGGTGGCAACCCGAATGAATTTTGCATTGCTGTGATGTGGTAGTTGGATGAAAGAAGTCAGGCGTCGGTTAAACAAACAATAGCTTTGGGGATGCCATGGATTATTGTCGTTCTATCGTTAAATAGCCATTGGACAATCAGTGAAACTCGGCTAAACTTTGGTGAGTTTAATTTTTCTAGGAACAAACCATTGAAAATCTTTGCTGCCGTATTATTTATCCTCATATTATATAGTCTAGGATCTGCACTATATTACATGTATAACGATAAAGGTAACTCCACGCGCATGGTCAAATCTTTGAGCATCCGTATTGGTTTATCGCTTTTTTTATTTATTGTCATGATGATATCGTATCGTTTGAATATGGATACTGATTGCCTGGATATGGCAGCTGATTGCTTGGATATGGTTACTGATTAAAATGATTGCAGTATTCAAGGAATATTGATGCGCTTGTTGTATCAGTGGCCTTGAGAAAAATTTCCAAAGATGTCGCCATCATCGGCGCAGGCGCGGCCGGCATGATGTGTGCGATTGAAGCCGGTAAACGAGGCCGCAGCGTCATACTGGTCGATCATGCGCGAAAGCTGGCTGAAAAAATCCGTATTTCGGGCGGTGGCCGCTGCAACTTCACCAACAGGCATGCCACTGCGGAAAACTATCTTTCTGCTAATCCACATTTTTGCCGTTCCGCATTAGCTCGTTTTACACCGCAAGATTTTATTGCACTGATTGAAAAACATGGCATTCGCTACCATGAAAAAAAATTAGGGCAATTGTTTTGCGATAACAGTTCGCAACAGATCATTGACATGTTGCAGCATGAATGTGCGAAGGCTGGCGTGGACTGGCAAATGCCTTCCCAAGTACAGCGGATTGAACGCGTTTCCGTCAATAACGACGAACAATACGTCAAGAAAAAATTCCTAATCACAACCGAACGCAATATCGTTGCTGTGGATTCATTGGTCATTGCGACGGGTGGCTTGTCCATTCCGCAGATCGGTGCCAGTGCATTGGGTTATCAAATAGCCGATCAATTTGGTATTCGTGTGACATCGTTACGTCCTGGTTTAGTAGGCTTGACTTTTAGCGCCGGAGATTTTGCAGGTTTTAAAGATATTTCGGGAATATCAGTCGATGCCGCCGTCAGTTGCGCTGGTGTTTCGTTTCGTGAGAATGTTTTATTTACTCACCGAGGCTTAAGCGGTCCGGCTATCCTGCAAATTTCTTCCTATTGGCAAGCGGGTAAACCCTTGCATATTGATTTATTGCCGCAGCAGAATGCACAACAGATTTTATTGGAATATAGGCAAAGTGCATTGATGCTATCAAATTTGCTGGCGCGCTATTTACCCAAACGGTTTGTACAGATCTGGTGTGTGGCGAACTTTGCTGAGCTATCGATCATGACAAAACCAATGAATCAATTTCGTGACAATGAATTACGTCAAGTGGCGGATAGAATTCATGACTGGCAAGTTGTGCCCAGTGGAACAACCGGCTATAAGAAGGCGGAAGTAACATTGGGTGGTGTCGATACGCATGAATTATCTTCTAAAACAATGGAGTCCAGGAATGTACCGGGATTATATTTCATCGGAGAAGTGGTTGATGTGACCGGTCAACTGGGTGGATATAATTTTCAATGGGCTTGGTCATCAGGGTATGCAGCTGGTCAGGCTGTTTGATTGATAAGTGCAGATATCTTTTCTGGTTTGTGTGCAACTTACCGATTGAAATATAAAGTAAATTTCGCAGTTGAGGTAATTTAAACAAATCAACTTCACTTATACAGTAATTCATTTATTTACAATAAATTATATTTATAACATAGCTTTTACTATTTGAAAATATGAAAACAATCATTGATGAAAAAAACGAAAATATTGCTGACAATGGAAAGCCTGTTGTTTCAAGCGGGCAAAATATAGCGATTATTATAGGTACTATACTTTTTCCTGTCATTGGGGTTGCCATGGGTTATACCTTTTATAAGAAGGACAATCCGGCTGCAAAGAAAGCGGGAAGAAATTGGCTAATACTCGGAATTTTAATGTTCATAGTTAATATTTCAGTTGTAAGTACAATGAAATGAAATGAAAAAAGAAAATTTTTTTTGATATCTTTATGAGAATGTGCGTAATACATTAAAGGATCGTTTTTGTGATAAACGGAAGGTCAAGTTCTGCAATCGGTAATTAATTTTTCTAAAATCTTTAGGG